>ERZ761602.1368-NODE-1368-length-44689-cov-23.538088_pt1 | contig 44689 bp, 44 predicted proteins | sample MGYA00512165_ERZ761602 | MGnify/ENA primary metagenome ERZ761602 (study PRJEB28899, sample SAMN02445085) | bioreactor sludge metagenome | biome: EBPR sludge; isolation source: Thorneside wastewater treatment plant | place: Australia: Brisbane, Thorneside...
TCGGCTGGTGACGGCGCTCAATCACCTCCGGATCGGCGACGCCGAATCGGTCAAGCACTTCAAGCGCGGGATCCGGCAGATCCTCGAAGTCTTCCTTCGCTTCACCCATCGCTACTGGTTCTACGAGATATCCGACCAGGCACAGGCCCGCGCGCTGTTTGCCATGACCAGGGCACACCTCGGCACCGAGCGCCTATACACCGAATTGCGCGAGGAGATCCAGGACATGAGCCAGTATCTCGACAGCGACAGCTTGCGCCGGCAGTCCAATACGGTGGTACGCCTGACCGTCGTCACCACCGCCGGCCTGATCGCGACGATCACCACCGGCGTCCTCGGGATGAACCTGCTCGACGCCGCGCAAGCCCCGTTCGGCGACCGGCTCGCCCTGTTCCTGCTGGTCGCCGTCCCGTCGGCACTGCTTACCGGCTACGCCATCGCCAAGTCGAAACCGCTCGCCGATTTTCTCGAAGCACTGTCCGACGAACGTCTCGCGCCGCGCGCCAAGGTCGCCGCGCTGACCGCTGTCTGGCGCCGACCGCGCCCGCCCGGCAAGCGCTGAGGAGCAGGCGCGGATAGCGCTGCCGCGCTGCCCGGACAACCCGATAAACCTCTTCCGGACGGGTGTCTTTTCGCTGCCAAAGGTGTAGATTGTCGTTGTCACGACGCTGCCGACTACCCGGCAGACCCTGGGCGCGAGCCCCGGAGCGGGTACCGCGGCAGCCGACCCGGCTTCAGGAATCCCTTCTCGTGCGTATCCATACCCTAGCCGTCGAACAGTCGCTGGCCAGCCTCAACACCGCGGCCGCGGGCCTGAGCGCCAGCGAGGCGGCACGCCGCCTGGCCGAGTACGGTCCGAACCAGTTCGAGGAAGCCCGCCAGCAGCACCTGCTGCTCCGTTTCGGGCGGGAGTTCACCCACTTTTTCGCGATCATCCTGTGGGTCGGCGCCGGCCTTTCGTTCACCGCGGAGCATTTCGATCCCGGCCAGGGAATGGCGCGCCTCGGCGTGGCCATCGTTGGCGTGATCATCATCAACGGCATTTTCTCGTTCTGGCAGGAATACAAGGCGGAACGCGCCGTCGCCGCGCTGCGCCAGTTGTTGCCCCAGAAGGTGAAAGTGCTGCGCGACGCGGAAATCGTCGAGGTTGTGGCCAGCGATCTGGTGCCCGGCGACGTCGTCCTGATCGAAGAGGGTGATTTCATTGCCGCCGACTGCCGGCTGACCGAAGCCTTCGGCTTGCGCGTCAACCAGTCGACGGTGACCGGCGAATCGCTGGCCCAGACGCGCAACACCGAACCCAGCGGCGAAGAATCGCCACTGCACGCCAGGAACACGGTCCTCGCCGGCACCTCGGTCGTTTCGGGACAGGCGCGCGCGGTGGTGTACGCCACCGGCAAGCATACCGAGTTCGGCCGCATCGCCCAGCTGACACAGACCGCCGGCGAAACCAGTTCGCCACTCCAGCGCGAGATCGCGCGACTGTCGCGTCTGGTCGCCGGCTTGGCAACGGCAATGGGTGTGGTGCTATTCCTGGTCGGCCAGGCAATGGGCCTGCCACCCTGGGAAAACATGCTGTTCGCCATCGGGATCATCGTCGCCAACGTCCCGGAAGGGCTGCTGCCGACGGTTACCCTGTCGCTGGCGATGGCCACCCAGCGGATGGCCAAACGCCATGCGCTGGTGCGCCACCTGCCCGCCGTCGAGGCTCTCGGTTCGACGACGGTGATCTGCAGCGACAAGACCGGCACCCTGACCGAGAACCGGATGTCGGTACATCAACTCTGGATCGGCGGCGCGTTCATGCCACGCGCTGATCTGGCGACGCGAGCGCACGTGGTATCCGACCACCGCCAGTTGTTCGTCAACGCCGCGCTCTGCCACAACCTGAAGGATGTCGGCGAAGAAGGCCGGCAAGTGCTGCGCGGTGACCCGATGGAAATCGCGCTGGTCGACCTCGGCCGAGCGATGGCCGGCGATCTCGGCGCCCATCGCCGCGTTGATGAGATCCCGTTTGACACCGACCGCAAGCGCATGTCGGTGCTCTGCGAGACGCCGCAGGGCCGCATGCTCTACTGCAAGGGCGCTCTCGAGACGGTCCTCGCCGGCTGTCGGCAAATCCAGTTCGACGCCGGCCTGGCGCCACTCGACCCGGCCGCGCGCACCCGCCTGCTGGCGGCGCAGGACGACATGGCCAGTGCCGGCCTGCGTGTTCTCGCCTTCGCGCATCGCACGGTACCCGAGGGACAAGCCGCCGACGAGCAGGGAATGACCCTTGCCGGACTGATCGGCCTCGAAGACCCACCACGCGCCGAAGTGCCCGAAGCGATCGCGCGCTGCGCGGCGGCCGGCATCCGGATCATCATGGTCACCGGCGACCATCCACGCACGGCGCTGGCCATCGCCCGCCAGATCGGCCTGGTCCGCAGCGAGCGGCCGGTGGTGATCAACGGCGGGCAGCTGCGGCTGATGTCGCCGACCCAACTGCAACTGGCGCTTGACGCGCCCGAAATCCTCTTCGCCCGCGTCGCCGCCGAACAGAAAATGCGGATCGTCGAGGTCCTGAAGAAGAAGGGCGAGATCGTCGCCGTGACCGGCGACGGAGTCAATGACGCGCCGGCGCTGAAAGCCGCGCACATCGGCATCGCCATGGGGATCAACGGCACCGACGTGGCCAAGGCAGCCGCCGATCTGATCCTGCTCGACGACAACTTCGCCAGCATCGTCGCGGCGATCGAAGAAGGCCGTGCGGTGTTCGATAACATCCGCAAGTTCCTCACTTACATCCTCAGCTCGAACATCCCCGAGATCGTTCCCTACCTCGCCTTCGTCCTGTTCCGGATCCCGCTGCCGCTGACCATCATCCAGATCCTGGCCGTCGACCTGGGTACCGACATGCTGCCCGCGCTGGCGCTGGGCGCCGAACGACCCGATCCAGCGGTGATGCAACGGCCACCGCGCGCGCGCGGCGAACGGCTGCTGTCGTGGGGTCTGGTCGCCCGCGCCTACCTGTTCCTGGGGGTCCTCGAAGCGGCGGCGGCGATGGCCATCTATTTCTTCGTGCTCGACGCCGCCGGGTGGCAGTACGGCCAGCTCCTGGATCGCACCGACCCGCTCTATCTGCAGGCCACATCGGCCTGCCTGGCGACGATCGTCGTAATGCAGGTGATCAACGTCTATCTGTGCCGCCATCCGCAGCACTCGTCGCTGGCCGGCGGCTTCGCTGGCAATCGCCTGCTGCAGATCGGTATCGCATCCGAACTGGCGGTGATTCTGCTGATCCTCTACACGCCCGCCGGCAACTGGCTGTTCGGCACGGCGCCGATCGGCAGCACGCCGTGGCTGCTGGCGGCCGGCTGCGCGCTGCTGATGTGGTCGCTGGAAGAGCTGCGCAAGGCCTTCCGGCGGCGAACGACGAGGGGCTGAGCGATGCCGCAAGCGCTGCCGCCATTGATCAGAGCCCTGCTCGACCCGAGGCGCTATCCCGATCCGGCGATGCGGGTCGAACTTGTCGAGACGCATGCCTCGTGGCTGCTGCTGGCCGGCTCCTTTGCCTACAAGATCAAAAAACCCGTGCTCCTGCCCTTCCTCGATTACGGCACGCTCGACCAGCGGCGCGCCTGCTGCGAGGCCGAATTGCGTCTGAACCGCCGCTTTGCGCCGGACCTCTACCTGGCAGTGGTGGCCATCACCGGCTCCCCGGAAGACCCACAGCTCGGCGGCGCCGGTACCGCCATCGAGTTCGCCGTCCGGATGCGCCGCTTTGCCGAGTGCGGCCGGCTGGACCACCTGTGCGCCCGTGGTCAGCTCAACGCCGCACATGTTTCGGCCCTCGCCACCGCCATCGCCGATTTTCACCAGCACGCGGAAACGGCGCCGACGGCGACGCGCTTCGGTGAGCCGGAACAGGTTCTGGCACCGGCGCTGGCGAACTTCGCCGAGTTGCCGACGCTGCTGACGGGCAACGACGAGCGTTTGCGTCTGGCGCAGCTGGGCGCATGGACGCGCAGCGAATTCGACCGCCTGGAACCACGTTTCGCTGCCCGCAAGGCCAACGGGCGGGTACGCGAGTGCCACGGCGACCTGCACCTGGGCAACCTGGTGCTGATCGACGGCCGCGTGCGGCTGTTCGACTGCATCGAGTTCAGCGAAGACCTGCGCTGGATCGACGTCGCCAGCGAAGTCGCCTTTACCTACATCGACCTGCTCGATCAGGGTCAGCCCGGCCTGGCCGGCTGGCTGCTCAACGAGTGGCTCTCGGACTGCGGCGACTACGACGCGGTGCCCGTCTTACGCTTCTACGCCGTCTACCGCGCGCTGGTGCGAGCCAAGGTGGCGGCGATCCTCGCCACGCAGACCGGCGGCAATCTCGACCGCGCACGCCACTACCTCGCTCTCGCCGAACGGCTGGTGAATCCACCACCGGAACGGCTGATCATCACCCACGGCGTCGCCGGCTGTGGCAAGAGCCGTGCGTCGCGGCGCCTGTTGCTGCGCGATCCGGCGGCAGCGACGATACGCCTGCGCTCCGACGTCGAACGCAAGCGCCTGTTCGATCTGGCGACTTCGGCCAGCAGCGGCTCGCCGCTCGACGCCGGGATCTACGCCGCCGACGCCAGCGAGCGCACCTATCGCCGTCTGCTCCAGCTGGCGCGGGACCTGCTCGCCGCCGGCTGGTCGGTGATCGTCGATGCCGCTTTCCTGCAAGGTGCGCGGCGCGACGCTTTTCGGGCGCTCGCCAAGCAACTGCGGGCCGCTTTCTTCATCGTCGCGCCACAGGCCACGCCAGCCGTGCTGCGGGCGCGCATTCGCGGCCGATTGGCCAAAGGCGACGACCCATCCGAAGCCACCCTCGCGGTGCTCGCCAAGCAACTGTCGCAGCGCGAACCGCTGCGCGCCGACGAACGAGACTGCCTCTTGCAGGAACAACATTTTCCGCGCCCGGTAGCAGCACAGCTCGCAAGCCGGCAGTACCAAGGAGACGATGGAAACCCCGACCAGTGATCTGTCAGAGGGCGCCAGGCCGCAGAAAGTGTCGGAAAATTTTACACATGGCTTCGTCGAACCCATTGCGCCAAAAATTATGGCGCTGCTTTAATGAAGGAAGCAGCAGGAACACGAGGCTGGCAAGTTTCTTGCGTTCGGCTTGATTGGCAGCGCCTGATCAACAAGATCGGCTGCGGAGCATCCGGGCACGGCAGCTTCGACAGGGTCTTGGTGTCGGGCGCGCCTCGCCGGCCCCCTGCAAACCGCTTGCGACACGCGCTTCGGGAAAAGCACCCCGCAGCGCCCAGTGCACCAAGCCGGACGCCGGGAACTGCGGCCGGCAAGGCGCCCCGGCTTGCCGGCGGCGGGTTTCAAGAGCTTCTTCAATCGACTTGCAAGCCTCTGAAGGAATTAATGATTGACTACACGATCGCGCCTGTCGGCGGGTTGGACCATAGCTTTGAATCTATGTCCAAAAGGCTGCGCGGAGTGGGTTTCTCGCGTAGAATGAAAGCTTGCTTCGACACCACGCGTCGTCGACACGGTCGGGGAGTGCTATGAATATTCTCAATAACTGGAAGACTCTGGAACTTGTCACCCGCGACGGCGAAACCTTGGTGTGCATCGAGGGAAGAGTGTACGGCAAGAATCCGCGTTTCCCATCCTCCTCACACATCAGAACGTCACCGATCACCGGCTACAGCTTTGAGTCCAATTCGATGGTGGTCATGACCAGACGTGGCTCGGAGTATCTCTTGGGCAAGGCCGATTCGTCAGAGGCCTTTGCCCAGCAGCGCCTGATGCGACGTCTGTCACGGCTGGGACAGAAGCCCGCAGCAAGTTTCAACGAACTCGATACGCAACTTACTGGCTACTCCGAGTATCGTCAGAAAGCCGCTGCCAAGGAGAGCTGAGGTGGCCATTCGGCAGGGCAATTCCGCGAGCCTCTGACCGTTGACTGAACCGAAGATGCCTGGCAGCGTCTCGCCTGCTCGCAGCATCGCCAAGCACCTGTCGCTGGCGTCGACATGACGCAGGCGCTGCCAAACCCAACGGCAGCCAGTGACGCGAAACCACCGCCTCGTCGCAGCCCGCCGGGTCGTCCCTGCGCAAATGACGATGGGGACCGAAGTCCCCACCGATAGCCATTCTGTTTATTGGACGGCTACATCCTCAGCAGGCCTTAAGCGGCCATTGCGAAACGCTCATCGTTGGCGTTTGTGGTTTTGCGCGGATTACGTCCGTCGCCTCTCGAGTCGCCTGCTCGCCATCTGTCACCCTGTCGAAACCGGTGCACCCCCGCAGTGGTGGAGGTGGCGGGAATCGAACCCGCGTCCAGAACGCTTCCGGTTTGCCGGAATTACGACCATGCTTGATATTATGGGCGCACCAAGCGCGAAATTCAAGGCCAGGATGGCGGGCAGCGCCGAAAAAAGGCCACCGCCCCAAGCAGCCCAATGACCGGCGATCTTTACCTGGGCGGCTGGTCGGTTCATGGAATCAGCGGGCGCGCCATCGGCTCAAATCGGTGCGCTAGACCTGCATGTTCATCACATCCTGGTAGGCGGAGACGAGCTTGTTGCGCACCTGAATCATTTCCTGAAACGACAGGTTGGCCGTCTGCAGGGCGATCATCACCTCGTGCAAGTTCTCGGTACCCTTGCCGGCGGCAAAATTTGCCGCCATCACTTCCGCCTGCTGCTGTGTCTGGCTGACCTGAGCAATCGAATTCTGCAACACCTGCGCAAAGTCCGTCCCACCCGGAGGTTGGCTCTGCGCCTCGACCACACGACCGGCAGCGGCTGTCGAAGTCGCTCGCAGCACGCTCAGCACCTGCTCGATCCCTTTACTGTCCATTCTCGTCTCCACGCACTGTCTGATTTGGCCACGCAAGAACCGCGCCCGGCGGCCCGTCAATCGCGCGCCGAGGTCAGCCCTTCAAGAAGCCTTCCAGGCGATACTGTCTGAGCTTGTAACGCAAGGTTCGCTCGGACATTCCCAAGCGCTGCCCAGCCAAGGTTCGGGAACCACCCACCGCGGCCAGCGTTTCCAGAATATGCTCGCGCTCCACTTCGCGCATGTTGTCGCCTGTCCGGAGACCTGGCGGTGGCCGCGCGGCATCCATCGCCGAAGTGGCCCTTGCCGGTTCGCGTGCCGCCGCCGGATCAACAGCTGCCGCTGCCGCGAGATGCAGGGAATCCAGATCGACGGCATCGCCAGCAGCCAGGATGACCGCGCGCTGCATGACGTTTTCCATCTCGCGCACATTGCCGGGCCAGCCGTACTGCCGCAGCGCCGCCTCGGCGGATGCCGACAGGCGCAAGCCAGGGCGCCCGGCACGCGCCCCGTGTTCAGCCAGGAAGTGACGCGCCAGCGGCGCAATATCTTCGCGTCGCTGGCGCAAGGCCGGGATCAGCAGCGGAAAGACATTCAGGCGATAGAACAGATCCTCGCGAAACAGTCCTTTCGTTACGGCGTCGGCGATATCCCGATTCGACGTGGCGACGACACGGATATCGAGCAACACCGGTTTCTTGCCGCCAACCCGCTCGACTTCGCGTTCCTGCAGCACACGCAGCAGCTTGGCCTGCAGAACAAACGGCATTTCGGTGACCTCGTCGAGCAGCAAGGTCCCATGCTGCGCCTGCTCGAACTTGCCGGCCTGTGCGTGCTGGGCGCCGCTGAAAGCGCCCTTTTCATAACCGAAGAGCGTCGCTTCGAGCAGACTGTCGGGAATGGCCGCACAGTTGATGGCGACGAACGGCCCTTTGCGACGCGCCGAATGCTGATGGATGAAACGCGCCACGACTTCCTTGCCGACGCCGCTCTCGCCGGTCAGCAGGACCGTGCTGTCGCTCTGGGCGACCCGCTTGGCGAGCGCAAACAGATTGATGCTCACCGGATCACAGGCGATGATCCGATCGTCGTCGTGCGCGTCCGGCAGGCGGTAACGCTGAACATGATCGAGTAGCGCCTTCGGCTCGAAGGGCTTGAGCAGGAAGTCGCAAGCGCCCGCGCGCATCGCTTCGACGGCGCGATCGACATCCGCGAACGCGGTCATCAGGACCACTGGAAGGTGCGCAAAGCGGCTGCGAATTTCCTTGAGCAAGGCGATGCCATCGATTGGCAGCATGCGCACATCGCTGACCACCAGCGACACCGCGCGCCTGCCGAGAATCGCCAAAGCCTCGTCACCGCCGCCAGCTGGAATCACCGCCTGCCCCGCCAGTTCGAGGGTATCGCAGACCGCTTCCCGCAAGGCCGGGTCGTCTTCAACGATCAAAATGGGCAATCCTGGCGCCATCCGCTCCACACTTCCTCAATAGTCCCGATCTGCCACCATCTGTGCCGGCAGCACAATCACGAATTCGGACCCTTTGCCTGGTATCGAATTAAGCTCCATGCCACCTCCGTGGGCGCGCGCCACGCCCAGCGCGATCGCCAGACCGAGCCCTGTCCCGTAGCCGCTGGTGGTGAAGAACGGTTCGAAAACACGCTCCTGGACCTCGGGCGCGATCCCGGCACCGGTATCACGCACGCCGATTCGCAATTGCCCACCGACCAGAGTCGCAGCGAGGGCTACTTCGCCGTTGGCCGCGCAGGCCTGCAGGGCGTTCTCGAGCAAATTCACCACGGCGCCGACCAAAGCCTTGCGGCTGCCGGTCACGGTCGCGTCGCCGGCATCGCAGGCCACCCGGAAAGAAACGCCCTTGTCGACAAACAAAGGTTCGACGGTCTGTGCTGCGTCGGCCAGGAGCAGCCTGGCCGGAGTGATATCACGGCCGATGCTCTCGCCGCGCGCAAACAGCAACACCTCCTGAATCAGCCGCTCAAGGCGCTTGAGCTGGGCGGTTGCCTTGCTGGCGAAGCGGAGGCGCGCCGCATCGCCAAGGTCCGCCTGGCCCAGGTTGGCGCTATAGAGCAAGGCCGCCGCCAGCGGGGTGCGCAACTGGTGCGCCAGCGACGCGGCCATCTCTCCCATCGCCGCCAGACGCTGACTACGCTCCAGATCCGACTTGAGGCCGTGCGCCGCGGTGATGTCGTGGATCAGCAGGATTCGCCCGCCCGCCGAATCGAGCGGGCTCTCGACAATCGACAAGCGTCGCGAATCGAGTTGCCACTCGTCCGGCGCCTCGGTCGCCACCAGCCTGGCGTGCGCCAGTTTCGGCCAGCCTTCGCCAACCATCTCCTGGCCGAACATTTGTGCCGCTGCCGGGTTCGCCTCGCTGACGCAGGCCGCGCTGTCCACCACCACCACGCCCGCCGGCAAGGCCTTGAGCAACAAGGAAAGGCGTTCTGACAGCGCCTCTTTCTCCTCGAACTGCCGACGCAACTCGCCATTGGCGACCGCCAGTTCGGCGGTCAGCGATTCGACGCGACCCTGAAGCCCCTGGTAGGACCGCGTCAGCGCCAGCGAAACCTGATTGAAGGCGTCGAAGGCGCGTTGCAGTTCCTGCGCCTTGAGTTCCTGGCCCGGCATTGGTGCGACTTGGTTCATCGGATGGAAAGTCCCTTGCAGTTAACAGCTACAATAGCAGAGTAATTATCATCACTTCTTGCCTTCCGCCTGCTTGATCGCAGGCCCACACCGTACCACGCGCATGGCGGCAGCCGGAACCGAAACCACAGAGACCACGGGCGCGGACAGTCCGCTCGATCGCGTTCGCGAGGCGCTGGCGCGCTTGAGCGACCGGCAGAAGGTGGTGCTGATGGTCTCTCTCGCCGCCGTCGTTGCGCTGCTCTTCGCCGCGGCCACGATGCTCAGGCAAGGTGAATTCAAGATACTTTTCTCGAATCTCGGCGAGCGCGACGGCGGCGCGATCATTGCCGCGCTCGAACAGATGAACGTTCCCTACCAGTTCAGCGACTCGGGCAGCGCGATCCTCGTTCCCGCCGGCAGGGTTCATGATGTGCGCCTCCGCCTCGCTTCGCAGGGACTACCCCGAGGTGGAGCCGTCGGCTTCGAGTTGATGGAGAGCCAGAAGTTCGGCATCAGCCAGTTTGCCGAGCAGGTCAACTACCAACGCGGCCTGGAGGGCGAACTGTCGCGAACCATCCAGTCGATTGCCGCCATTCAGTCGGCGCGCGTGCATCTGGCCATTCCGAAGCCCAGCGTCTTCCTGCGCGAAGAGCTGAAACCATCGGCATCGGTGCTGCTCCGCCTCTATCCAGGGCGCTCGCTGGATCCAGCCCAGATCGCCGGCATCCAGAATCTGATCGCCGCCAGCGTCCCGCAGTTGGCGGCGAGCAGCGTCACCCTGCTCGACCAGAGCGGCGCCCTGCTGTCGCAAATGAAGAGCAAGCTCATGGAAGCCGGCCTCGACCCAACCCAGGTGAAGTACATCCAGGAAGTCGAGGCGAGCATCATCAAGCGGGTGGAAGACATCCTGGCACCGATCGTCGGACCCGACAACGCGCGCGTCCAGATCGCTGCCGAGATCGATTTTTCGCAGAGCGAACAGACCGCCGAAACGCATCGGCCAAACACCACGCCGCCGGAGATCAGCATCCGCAGCCAGCAGACCAGCGAAACGGCAAGCACCAACCCGACGGCACAGGGCGTTCCCGGCGCCCTCAGCAATCAGCCGCCGGTGCCGGCCAGCGCCCCACTGACCCAGCCTGCGGTCGCGGGCGCCGGGGCAGTCGCTGCCCCGGGGCAACCGGTACCCGGGCAAATCAACGCCGCCGGGGTGCAGGCGCCAATCGGCAGCGTCGGCCAACCGCTGAGCACCAGCAAGAACGCCACGATCAACTACGAGGTCGACAAGACCATCCGCCACGTCAAGCAAGCGGTCGGGACCATCAAGCGCTTGTCCGGTGCGGTGGTAGTCAATCAGCGCAAGGAAGCCGGCAAGGACGGCAAGGCGGTCAACAAGCCACTGCCCGACGCGGAACTGAAGCAGATCAGCGATCTCGTCAAGGAGGCCATGGGGTTCAAGCAGGACCGCGGCGACACCATTTCGGTGGCCAACGCGCCGTTCACGGCCGTCGAAAAAGCGGACGAGTTGCCGCCATGGCGGGATCCCGAAATGGTCACCCTGGCCAAGGACCTGATCAAGTATGGTGCGATTGCTGGAATCATCGCCTACCTGCTGCTTGGCGTCGTCCGCCCGCTGCTGAAGACCATCGTGCAGCCTGAGCCGGAAGACGCAGGAGCAACTGTCGGCGGCACGATCGACGTCCTTGCCGGTGATGCAGAAGGCGGCGAAGGCGAAGGCGACGAGAAAGTGCCCACCGCCGCGATGCTGCTGGAGAAGAAACTGGCCGCCGCGCGCGCGCTGGCCGGGCAGGACCCACAGGCCGTGGCCAACATCATCAGGGAATGGATGGGCACCAATGCCCACTGACGACGGCGTCGAAAAAAGCGCCATTCTGCTCATCGCTCTCGGTGAGGATTATGCTGCCGAGGTACTCAAGCATCTGGGCCCGAAGGAAGTGCAGAAGCTGGGCCACGCCATGGCAGCGCTCAGATCGGTGCCGCGCACCCGGGTCGACGAAGTGCTCACCGACTTCCATACCACCGCCGAGCAATCCGCCGCGGTACATGTCGATACCGATGCCTATGTCCGCTCGGTGCTCACCAAAGCGCTCGGTGACGACAAGGCGTCCAACCTGATCTCGCGAATCCTGCAACCCGGCGACACCAATGGTATCGAAGGGCTCAAGTGGATGGATGCTCCCACGGTTGCCGACCTGATCAAGAACGAGCACCCCCAGATCATCGCCACGATTCTCGTTCACCTTGCCCATGACCACACCAGTGACATTCTTAACCAGTTTACGGAGCGGCTGCGCAACGACGTGGTCTTGCGGATCGCAACGCTCGAAGGCATCCAGCCCGAAGCCTTGAGGGAATTGAATGACGTGATGCTGCGTCTCCTTTCGGGTTCCGCCAGCGTCAAGCAGTCGGCGATGGGCGGGGTACGGACGGTGGCCGAAATACTCAACTTCATGGGCACCGCCAACGAAACTTCGGTGGTCGACTCGATCCGCGAGTACGATCCGGACCTGGCGCAGAAGATTCTCGACGAGATGTTCGTCTTCGAGAATCTCCTTGACCTTGATGACCGGGCGATCCAGCTCCTGCTGCGCGAAATACAGTCCGAATCGCTGATCCTGGCGATGAAGGGGGCCACCGAATCGCTGCGCGAAAAGATTTTCAAGAACATGTCGCAGCGCGCTTCGGAAATGCTGCGCGAAGACCTCGATTCGCGCGGCCCGGTACGCCTGTCGGAAGTCGAAGGCGAGCAGAAGGAGATCCTGAAGATCGTCCGCCGCCTGGCCGACGAGGGCCAGATCGTCCTCGGCGGCGCCGGTGGCGAGGAAATGGTCTGACCCCGCGACGATCATGAGCAACTGGATCCCAAAGGAGAAGCTGACCGCCTACCAACGCTGGGAGGTCGCCGCCTTCGATGAACAGCAGCAGGCAGCAGCCGACCCACGGCCGGCCGACCCGCCGACCGCGGAAGCGCCAGTCGACGTCGCGGCCGAGCCGGACGATAGCCAGCCGGAAGCAGCGGTGCTCCTGCCCACCGCCGAAGAAATCGAGCGCATGCATCACGAGGCGCACGAGTCGGGCTTTGCCGCCGGCTACCAGGAGGGGATCGCCGCTGCACGAGCCTCGGCGACGGCGGTATCGACACTGCTGAACAACCTGCAGCAAGCGCTGGCCGAAATCGACCAGGGCGTTGCCGAGCAACTGCTGACGCTGGCAATGGAAGTCGCCAGCCAGGTCTTGCGTCAGAGTTTGCGCGTGCAACCGGAGCTGCTGTTGCCGGTCGTCAGAGAAGCGGTGAGCGCCCTGCACCACCATCATGGACAGCCTCTGCTGTTTGTTCATCCCGACGACGCCAGCCTGGTCCGCAGCCAGCTGGGTGATCAACTCGCGCACGTCAACTGGCGCATCGTCGAAGACGTCACACTGACAGCAGGCGGATGTCGGGTCGAACTGGGCGCCAGCGAGGTTGACGCGACCGTCGAGACGCGCTGGCGCCGGGTCATCGAAGGCATCGGCATCAGTCAGGAATGGCTCGAGAGCCGCGCCGCGGGCATGCCATCGGACGCCGGCGGAGCAGCCGATGAGTAACTCCCCAGCCAACCAGCACCTCGCTGCCTGGTGCCGCTTTCTCGATGCCTGCGGACACGCCGCCGGCCAGGTCAGTTCGCTGCTGCCGAGTGGCCACCTGACGCGGATCAACGGCCTGGTGATGGAGGCCACCGGGCTCCGTTTGCCGCTGGGGAGTTCATGCCGGATCATGCCTCCTGGCGGCTCGCCGATCGAAGCAGAGGTGGTCGGCTTCAACGGCGAACGGCTGTTCCTGATGCCGTCCGAGGACGTCTATGGCCTGCCGCCGGGAGCCCGAGTGGTCGCCCTCGAGACGCCGAAACAGCCACCGCGAATCGATCAGCCGCCGCCCGCACGCCGACGCTCGATCGACCGTGCGAAACTGGTGCCGGTCGGCGAGTCACTGCTCGGCCGCGTCCTCGATGGCGCCGGTCGCCCGCTCGACCGGCTTGGGCCGCTGAACGCAAGAGCGCTTCGTCCGCTCCAGAGCCGACCGGTCAACCCGATGTCGAGAGCACCGATCGAGCAAGCGCTCGACGTCGGCGTGCGCGCCATCAATTCCCTGCTCTGTGTCGGCCGCGGACAGCGAATGGGCCTTTTTGCCGGATCGGGCGTCGGCAAGAGCGTCTTGCTCGGCATGATGGCCCGCTACACGGAAGCTGACGTGATTGTTGTCGGGCTGATAGGCGAGCGCGGTCGCGAAGTCAAGGAGTTCATCGAACAGATTCTCGGCGAGGAAGGCCTGCGCCGGTCGGTGGTCATCGCCGCACCGGCCGACGTCAGCCCGTTGATGCGCCTGCAAGGCGCTGCCTACGCGACCTGCATCGCCGAATATTTTCGGGATCGCGGCCAGCACGTGCTGCTGATCATGGACTCGCTGACGCGCTACGCGATGGCGCAGCGCGAGATTGCGCTGGCCATCGGCGAGCCGCCGGTCACCCGCGGCTACCCGCCTTCGGTCTTCGCCCGCCTGCCGCAACTGGTCGAACGCGCCGGCAACGGCCCGGACGGGGGCGGTTCGATCACCGGCTTTTACACCGTGCTCGCCGAGGGCGACGACCAGCAGGACCCGATCGCCGATTCGGCGCGCGCCATCCTTGACGGCCATATCGTGCTGTCGCGGACGCTGGCCGACGCTGGCCACTATCCGGCGATCGATATCGAACAATCGATCTCGCGGGCGATGGTCAACCTGGTCAGCCCCGGGCATCTGGATCAGATTCGGCGATTCAAGAACCTCTTTTCGCGCTACCAGCGCTCGCGCGACCTGATCAGCGTCGGCGCCTACGCTGCTGGTTCCGACCCACAACTCGACCAGGCCATCGCCTTCTATCCGAAATTCGAAGTGTTGTTGCAGCAGAGCCTGGGCCAACGCGCCGACTTCGACAGTAGCGTCGCTCAACTGCACGCGCTGTTTTCCACAGGCTCCTGAGCGGCCACGCTGCAGAACGCAGTTGCCTTTTGTCCCACCGCGTATTCAGTATTGATCCGCCGGGTTCCCTGTGCCAAGACCCTTCACCCTGCAAGCCGTGCTCGACCTGATGCAAAATCGCAGCGATCAGGCGACGCAGGGCCTCGCACGCCTGATTGCCAGCGAACGCGACGCGAAGACCAGGCTAGGCATGCTGCAGCAGTATCGCGATGAGTACGACGAGCGCTTCCGGGAAGCGGCACAAGACGGATTGCGGCAGGCCGAATGGCGCAACTACCGCGAATTCCTGAACCGCCTTGACGAGGCCATCAAGCAGCAGACCGAGGCGGTCGCCCTGCAGCAGCAGCACACCGCCGCCGGCCAGGCCAACTGGCAGCAGCAACGGGCTCGACTGCAGGCCTTCGACGCGCTCCTTGAACGCCATCGCAGCAGCGAAGCCAGACGCGAACTGCGTCAGGAACAAAAGGCCCAGGATGAGCTTGCGGCGCGCCGAACGGACGACGGGCACGAACCCTAGTGTGGTTTGGGCACGTTACTTGCTTGACCAGCGATAGCACCTGCCGGAGCGCGTCGACCATGAGCATCGCCATCGTTTCAAGCTTCCCAAGACCGCGACTTCCGGACGCTTCCCCCGAGAATGTCGCCGCCAGGCCGGTGGCCGCTGACGCGGCGAGCAGCGGCGCGGGCTTTGCCAGCCTGCTGCTCGGCCTGCAAGTCAAGGCGAATGAAGCTCCACCCGACAAAGATGCAGCTGCCGACCGCAAGACAGCGTTCGGCGAGGCCGGCCCGGAGGTCAGCGACGCGCCGTTCCTGACCGTCCTCGACCCCACTCAGCGCACCCTGGCGAGTCCGTCAACGTTTCCAGAGCGGCCGCTGGCGGGCGAACCAGACCTGCCCGGCCTGTCCGTGACGACGGTGCGAAACGAGCCGATCGTCGTACCGGGAAACCTCGCATTGCCGACTGATCCGCTCAACCTGAAAACCCGGACTGCCGACGAAAGAGGGTCGTCGACAGCGCAATCGCTCGACGCTGCCAGCAAAGCGGCAAACATTGGCCACGAGGCGGCAAAAGTTGCCGTCGCCGAGGTCGCCAGGCGAGGCTTTGAACGACCCGAGGCCATGACCCCGGAGCCGGTATCGCCGGCCAGCAGTTTGGCCACTCTCGCTACAGCGCCGCACGCCCAGCAGCCGGTCGCGACAGCGCCTGTGGACGGCCCGCAGAGCCTGCAGACACCGTTGCGCGACCCCTCCTGGGCGGGCGATTTTGGCCAGAAACTGTTGTGGTTCGCCAGCCACGACAAGCAGCTGGCGCAGCTGACACTCAATCCGCCGCAACTGGGATCGCTGGAGATCACCCTGCGGATCGACAAGGACAGCGCCAATGCCCACTTTGCCTCGGCCAATGCGGACGTTCGCGGGGCCATCGAGACGGCTCTCCCACGCCTGCGTGAAATGTTCGCCAGCGCGGGAATCGATCTGGGACAGGTCAGTGTTGGCAGCGAGTCCTTCCGACAGCCGGGCGAGGGACGGAACCAGCCAGATCGCCCACCCCTCCAGGTCGTCGATGGGACTATACTTGCCAATGATTTCGCCAGCGGCCTTCTGGCTCAGACCATCGCCACGCAGCATGGCAGCGCGCTGATCGACATCTATGCGTAGGAGCTACCGCGTGCGTCGCTTGAAGCGTACGCCCGCCGAACACGACACCAACCGACAAGCAAACAGGAGACAGCTGGCGTATGGCCAACGATGCGAAACCCGGAGCTGATAGTGGCCATGCTGCGCCAGCGAAAAGCAGCAAGAAGCTGCTGATCATCATCGTCGCCGTGCTGGTGCTGGTGCTCGGCGTCGGTGGCGTCGGCGCCTTCTTGCTCTTGAAACCGGCCGCGGAGTACGACGAGGAACACGGCGACTCTCCCGCTGAAAAAACCAAGCCAGTCAAGAAGAAGAAGGCCGACCGCAATGCCGCGCCAATCTATGTCGCCCTCGACGCATTCACTGTCAATCTGGTACCCGAAACCGGCGACCAGTTCCTGCAATTGATCCTTTCGGTCGAAGTGGAAGATAGTCAGACCGACGAGCAGCTCAAGCAGTACATGCCGAAGCTGCGCAACGACGTGACCCTGCTGCTGTCGAGCAAGAAAGCCTCGGAGCTGGTCACCATCAATGGCAAGCGTGCCTTGGCCGAGGAAATCAAGGAGCAGATGAACGGCGTTCTGGATCCCGCCGGCAAGGGGAAGAAGCGTGACTCGCCGATCAAGGAAGTGCTGTTCACTTCCTTCATCATTCAGTGAACGACCATGAGCGCCGATTTCCTCTCTCAGGATGAAGTCGACGCCCTGCTCAAGGGCGTTAGTGGCGAGGCCGACGAACCGGAGCCGGTTGAGGAGACTGCTGGCGGAGCGCGTCCTTACAACCTCGGAACGCAAGAGCGAATCGTCCGCGGGCGCATGCCCACCCTCGAGCTGGTCAATGAGCGCTTTGCTCGTTACCTGCGTATCGGCCTCTTCAACTACATGCATCGCGCCACCGAGATCTCGGTGGGCGCCATACGAGTCCAGAAGTACAGCGAGTTCACCCGCAACCTGGTGGTGCCGACCAACCTCAATCTGGTCTCGGCCAAGTCGCTGCGCGGCACCGCCTTGTTCGTCTTCGACCCCAGCCTGGTATTTCTGGTGGTCGACAACATGTTCGGTGGCGATGGTCGCTTTCACACCCGCGTCGAAGGCCGGGACTTCACGGCGACCGAACAAAGGATCATCCAGGGCCTGCTGGCGGTCGTGTTTACCGAATACTCGCGCTCCTGGAAGCCGGTATATGAGATGACTTTCGAGTACATCCGGTCGGAGATGAATTCGCAATTCGCGAACATCGCGACGCCGTCCGAAATCGTCATCTCGACGACTTTTTCACTGGAATTCGGCGGCTCGAGCGCAGACATGCACATCTGTTTCCCGTACTCGATGATCGAACCGATCCGTGACCTCCTGTACAGCGCCATGCAGAGTGATCAACTGTCAACCGACCGACGCTGGATCATCATGCTACGCAAACAACTGAAGAACGCCGAGGTGGAGATCACCGCCAAGCTGGCGACCACCAGCGTCACGCTTCGCCAGATCCTGAAGATGAAGGTCGGCGATGTCATTCCGCTCGACATCCCCGAAAAAATTATCGCCATGGTCGACGATGTACCGGTGATGGAATGCCGCTACGGACAGCAGGATGGGCAATACGCACTCAAGGTGGACCGCTTCATGACGGCCGACAACGAGGAAGCCCCAGCCGGAGAACGCAATGGATAAAGAAGACGATTTCGCGACCGCCGCTGACGACAGCAGCGCCGACGACGACTGGGCGGCGGCGATGGCCGAACAGGCGATGGCCGAAGCAACGCCCGCGGCCGGCGCGCAGACCGCGAACATCTTCCCGAGTTTCAACGACCCCGGCAACAAGTCATCGCTGATCAACGAGTTGGACATGATCCTGGATATCCCGGTCCAGATCGCCGTCGAACTCGGCCGCACCAAGATCACGATCAAGAATCTCCTGCAACTGGCCCACGGCTCGGTCGTTGAACTCGACGCGATGGCTGGCGAACCGATGAGCGTTTTTGTCAATGGCACGCTGATCGCCCAGGGCGAGGTGGTGGTGGTCAACGACAAGTTCGGGATTCGTCTGACCGATATCATTACCCCCTCCGAGCGGGCTCGCAAGATCGGCCATTGAGCTGCCCTGCGGTCCAGGAATCCGCCCGCGGCCCGTTCGACCCGCTCGGACGTTTGATCTTCCTCGCGCTTGCTTTAAGATAGCGACCAGCCCACAGAGCTGGCCCATTCTCTTGCGTCGACACCTCGAATCCATCGGTTCCCGTCCTGCACGTAGCGCGTGCGGTCTACTGTGCGCCCTATTTTCGAGCAGCGCCGCGACGCAGGCCGCGGTCATCGAAACACCCGGCGTGTCGGCGGCGGCAATGCTGCAGACCGTTCTCGCGCTGGCGCTGGTGGTCGCAATCCTGTTTCTTGCCGCGTACTTTCTGCGCAAACTCAATGGTGGCCGTGGCTTCGGCAGCAGCGGCCCGCTGCGCGTCGTCGGCGGCTTGATGATCGGCACCAGGGAACGCATCGTTCTCGTCGAGATCGAGGATACCTGGATCGTCGTCGGCCTGGTTCCGGGTCAGATCCGGACCCTGCACACGCTGCCGAAGGGCGATCTGCCACGAACCGGCGACAGCGAGCGGACTTTCGCCCAGTGGCTGAAACAGATTGCCGAGCGGAAGAATGAAGGCAGTTAGGCTCGCCCGCTGCCTGCTCGTACTCGCCTTGCTCGCTCCCCTTGCGGCCTGGGCGCAGGCTGGCGGCTTGCCGGCGCTGACCAGCACCCCCGGCGCGGGCGGCAGTCAGACCTACACGCTGTCGATTCAGACGCTGCTGACGCTGACGGCGCTGACCTTCATCCCGGCAGCGCTGCTGATGATGACCAGCTTCACGCGCATCATCATCGTCCTTTCGCTGCTGCGACACGCGCTGGGCACGCAGACCTCGCCGCCCAACCAGGTACTGGTCGGCCTGTCGCTGTTCCTGACCTTCTTCATCATGTCGCCGGTGCTCGACAGCATCTACAGCGAGGCCTATCTGCCCCTGTCGGAAAACAGGATTACCTACCTTCAGGCGATCGAGCGCGGCGCCGTGCCGCTGCGCAAGTTCATGCTCAAGCAAACCCGCGAATCGGATATCGCCCTCTTCGCGCGGATGGCCAACGCGCCCCGCTTCGCGTCCGCCGACGACATTCCGATGCGTCTGCTGATCCCCGCTTTCGTGACCAGCGAGTTGAAGACGGGCTTTCAGATCGGCTTCATCATCTTCATCCCCTTCCTGATCGTCGACATGGTCGTCGCCAGCGTCCTGATGTCGATGGGCATGATGATGATGTCGCCGGTGATGATTGCCCTGCCCTTCAAGCTGATGCTGTTCGTGCTGGTCGATGGCTGGCATCTGATCCTCGGCTCCCTGGTGGCGAGCTTTGGCACATGACGCCCGAACTGGTCATGGATGTCGGGCGGCAAGCGGTCGAGATGACCTTGCTGCTGTCCGGGCCCCTGCTGCTGGCGGCGCTGCTGATCGGTCTGGTCGTCAGCATCTTTCAGGCGGCGACCCAGATCAACGAGCAGACCCTGTCCTTCATTCCCAAGCTGGTGGGCGTATTCCTGACCCTTCTGCTGGCCGGCCCGTGGATGCTCGAGATGATGGTCGAATACGTCAGGCGACTGTTTGAAAGCATCCCGCTGCTGGTTGGCTAAGCGAACGAACGAGCGATGATCAGCCTGACGGCGGCGGAGATCAATGCCTGGGTGGTGGCGTTTTTCTTCCCGCTGGCGCGGGTTCTGGCGGTTCTGGTCAGCGCGCCGCCGTTCAGCAATCCGGCTCTTCCGGTACGCGTCCGGCTGATCCTCGGACTGGCGATCACCCTCGCCATTTCACCGATCCTGCCAGCGATGCCGGCGATCGACCCGGCGTCGGCAGCGGGCCTGCTGCTCCTGGCCCAGCAACTGACCATCGGATTCGCCATGGGTTTCGCGGTACGGCTGGTGTTCAGCGCGGTTGACCTGGCGGGGACCATGATCGGCCTGCAGATGGGTCTTGGTTTTGCCACCTCGTACGATCCGCAGAGCGCCGGCCAGACGCCAGTTATTTCCGAGTTCGTCGGACTCGTGGCGCTGCTGGCATTCATGGCCATCAACGGCCACCTGATGCTGATCGCCACCCTGACCCACAGCTTCACCGCCTTGCCCGTCGGCGGCACGCAGCTGGCATCCGGGAGCTGGTGGAACCTGAGCAGTGCGGCGGCGATCATCTTCTCCTCCGGCTTGCTGCTGGCGCTGCCAATCCTGGTCGCGCTGCTGGTCACCAACCTGGCCCTGGCCATCCTGAGCCGTGCCGCGCCGCAACTCAACCTGATCGTGATCGGCTTCCCGCTGACCATCACCCTGGGCTTCGTCGCCCTGATGGTTGCCCTGCCGTACCTGAGCGTACCTCTGCAGCAGCTGTTCGAATACGGCCTCGAGTCGATGCTCGGAAACTTCTCGCCAGCGCCGCCTTAAGGTTGCCCGTCAGGGTCCGCGCGGACCAGCCGAAACATGCCTTCCGCAAAACGATGGGTGAATGGCGTACTCGATTCGATCCCCTCCGAGTAATCGAGGATCCGGTAGCCAAGAAAACCCAATTGACGCTGCAACTGCAGTGCCCGCCGCCTGAGAATCAAGCCCGATTCGCCGTCGCCGCCAACGCGGAAGCTCTTGGCGCGCATCGAAAGCAGGTAGGTGTCCGTAGCGACGACCCTTTCCTCAATGGTCCAGTTGGGCGCCAGCGGGTCGTAGATGACATAGGCGGCGACTGCCGCGGCAGCGGCCAGACCAAGATTGGCGGCCGGACCGGTGTAGTGGTCGGCCGCGTAGCCGACCGCCCCGGCGAGGGCGATACCCTTGACCGGCTCGATGGCGAGCGTCGGATCAGGCGGCTGCCCGTACCTGTACGCGGGGCCGCCGGCATCGGCGTGCTGCCGCTCGTCCCGGCTGCCCATGGCACAGGCCGCCAGCAGGGCGACCAGTGCGCAGGCGCCGACGCCGCGCTTCGCGATCATTGCCAACGTAACCATCTTCGCCAGTCAAAGGTAGTTGAAGAGGCTCAGGCCGCTGATCGTGACAAAAGACTTCTGCGCCGCTTCGAGACCGAGCTGCTGCCTGGTGAAGTCGGAAATGGCTTTCGCGTAATCGAGATCCTGAAGCGCCGACAAGGTCTGCTGGTACTGGACATCGAGCGCCGCGGAGTTGTTGCTCAGGCTGTCCAGCTCCTGCAGGTGCGCGCCGACCGTCGATTGAACGCGACTGACGTTGAGCAGCACCTGGTCGAGGTTGGTCAAGTGCGCCGACAACCGTCCGGAGAACTCGGTCCTGGCCGCGCCCGAAGCCAGCGGCGAACGCAGCAGGCCGATCAGTTCGTCGATGGTCTGAAACGCGCTTTTGTTGACGCTCGGCTTGATCGTGAACGTGTCACCCGCGGCCGGCTGCCCGCTGATCACCACTTGCGCACCAAAGTCGATCGCCGGCACCGTGGTGACCAGCGGAATCGCCTGCCCGGGCACGAATGGCACCAACTCACCGACGGCCTTCGGTGGCAACGGCGCACTCGGCGCGGCCGGCGTAGACGCATCGAACAACTGGTAACTGCTGCTCCCGGCCGCAGACGAAAAAACGATCTGCAGACTGTGATTGCTGCTCCCCTGCCAGGGAAAGGCCGTGTTCAGCGCATTCTGCCACTTCTGGTTATCGACCACCGAACCGGCTTCGACAATCCCGCTTCCCTGGTTGGCGAAGCCGCTGCCACTACCGCCGGCGGCGGTCGAGAAACTGCCGTTTCCCTCCCGGATGTTCATGAACAGGTCGCTGCCGGCGACGGTGCTGGCCATTTGCTGAGACGACGTCACCTGCAGCAGGTGCTGGCCATCGTCACCGAAGTAGGCCACCGACGACGGCTCCCCCGGTGCGGCCGCAGCGGTCCGCGCGAAAGGCGTCGTCCCGCTCTGGTAGCCCGAAAAAAGGTAATTCCCGTCGGCGCCTCGGCTATTGGCAATCCCCAGCATCTGGTCAAGGCGTGCCTCGAGCTCGCTGGCAATCGCCTGCCGATCACTGTCCCCGAGTACGGTATTACCGGCCTGGACGACCCGGCTGCGGACGCCCTGCAGGACATCGCTCAAAGCGCTCAGCTGACTATCAACCAGGCCAAGCCGGTCACTGGCGTTGTTCTGATTGCGCGCGTACTGCGAATTCGCGTCCTGGGCCTGGGTGACCAGCAGGGCTCTGGCAGAGGCCACCGGATCGTCCGCCGGGGTCAGCATCCGACGGCCGCTGGCCATCTGATTCTGCGACTTCACCAGCTGACTCTGGTTACGCTCCATGCCCCGCATTGCAGAATCGTAGATTTGACTGGTACTGATACGCATCTGAGTCTCCTGGCTAGCGCCCTAATGCGAGAATGGTGTCGAACAGACTGGTGCCGATCTCCAGAGCTTTGGCCGAGGCTTGATAGGCCTGCTGGTAGCGGATCAGGTTGGCCGCCTCTTCATCGAGATTGACCCCGGAGAGCGAGTCCCGGCTGGCGCGCGCCTGTTCCAGCAGCGCCGTTTGCGCGTCGGCGGAAACCTGTACCTGGTGGGTCCGGCTGCCGGTCGTGCTGACCAGCTGCGCGTACGCCTGCTGGAACGTTTCGGCCTTGCCCGACATCGTCGCCTGCGTCTGAAGCTGGGCCAGCGCCAGCGCGTTACGCCCATCGCCGGTGGCCCCGACGTTTGGAAGAATCGAAAACGTATCGCCGTTGTTCGGCAAGCCGGTGATCGCGAAGCTGAAACCGGTGGGCGGACTACTGACCACCGAGCCGATCAGGGTCACCGTCGCGCCACTCTTATAGGCCACGCCATCGCTGGGCGCGCCAATCAGCACCGGCACACCACCGTCGATCGAAACCTGTGAGCCGACCGGAAAGTTGCGCAGTTCTCCGGCCTGATACACCAGGCTGATGGGCATCGTCGCCAAGGCTGCCGGATAGCCCGGTCCGGCGCTACCCGCTGACACCTTTGCGGCGCCGCTATTGGCGCTCCCCACCGAGGTAGCGATTGGCCCGGCGGCCGTAATCAGGCGCGGGTCGGCGAGCACCGTGGAATTCACGGAAATGTTGCTGGCGGCGTTGCGCGTCGGCTGGATGCGATAGCTCGAACCCGCCACCAGCGGGCCGGCAGCAAGCGCGAACCCCTGCGGGTCATTGGCCAGTTGCGCATTGATCACGGCAACGTCTACCCCCGGCCCTGCCCACTGCTTGCCGTCGGACAGGCGCTTGAGGGTGACGCTGCTCCCGTCCGAGACGAGTTGATAGTCACTGCTGCCGAGGTCGGTGTAGTAGTTGCCATTGAACGGCGGTGGCTCAACAAAAGCAGCGCTAACCACCGGACTGCCCGGCGGGTTGTTGGTGTTGGCAATTACCGCCGGGGCCGGAACCGAGAACAGCTCTGGAGCAAAACTCGTTGGTGGCGACGAAAGCAGCGACTGGCCAAGAAGATCCTGACCGAGCGCGCTTTGCGCGTTGTAAGTCAGCGCCAGCGAAGCAGCGTTACGACCCAGATCATTGCTGGCCTGATCGAGCGACTCGCTGCGAAACTGCAGCAAGCCGCCGAGACTGCCGCCGGTGAGCAAAGCCTCGGGCATCGCCTGGACACCTGCCGCGGTTCTCAGGCCTACCGTCAGGCGGGAAGGATCGGCGGACGACGGCGTCGTCGTCAGCTCGATCGCCTGCGGGCCGACCACCAATTGCTGACCGCTACCGATGAACAGGTTATAGCTGCCGTCGCTATTGGTGGTCGTTCTGGTCTTGGTCAGCGTGTTCAAAGCCGCCACCAGCTGGTCGCGAGTGTCCAGAAGATCGTTGGCCGGCTGGCCGGTGGAAGCCTCGGCGACACCAATCTGCTGGTTCAGCGAGGCGATCTGTTCGGCGTAGGCATTGATACCGCTGACCGTGGCCTTTATTTCCGCATTGACGCCGCCGTACATCTCGGCGAGCTGATCGCCGAGCGAGCGATAGCGCGCGCTGAGCGACTGCGCCGAGGAAATCATCGCCTGGCGGCTCGAAAGCTGCGAAGGATCGGTCGCGACATCCTGAACTTTGGCGAAGAAATCCTGCAGCGCCGGCGACAGCCCGGTGCTCGGATCGGCCAGCATGTTGTTGATCTGGTTGATTTGCGCGTAGTAGCTGTCCAGTTCGCTGGCAGTGCTCTGCGTACGATCGACCTGGTCGGTCAGAAAGCGGCTGTACATCCTTTGGATGGTCGCCACGTGCGTGCCCTGGCCAACAAAGCCGGCACCGGTCAACAACGGCGGATTGGTCGCCTGAACGCTGCGCTGCCGCGTAAACCCGACCGTGTTGACGTTCGCAATATTGTGTCCACTGGTCTGCAATCCGAGCTGAGCGGCCTGCAAACCGCTGACACTGGTACCGATGATCCCTGTGCCCATGGCCGAAGTTTCCTGTTCGATTACTGTGTAAACGGCGGCTTGGCGCGAATATTAAGACGTAGCGCCGAATCGTCGTCTCGCCACTAAGTGGCCAGGGCCTGCCGCAAGCTGGCGCCACCGATGATGCGCGCGATCTTCTCGGCGTACATCGGGTCGGTCGCGTAACCCGCCTGCTGCAGGGAGCGCGCAAACTGTGCGCCATCCTGCTGACCGATAACCCCGGCAAAACGCGGTTTGCTGCGCAGCAGGTTGGCATAGTCGCGAAAGGCCTCGGCGTACGACGCGTAGACCCGGAACTTCGCCCGCTCCGGCTGCGCGACGCCGTCGACGAACTCACTGGTCTGCACGTCGACGGTTGGTCCGGACCAGCTACGCCCCGCCTTGACGCCAAACAGGTTGAAGCTCGGCGAGCCATCGCTGGCCTTGATCTCGTGCTTCCCCCACCCACTCTCGAGGGCCGAATGGGCAACCAGAAAACGGGGGGGCACGCCGGTGGCCGCTGCGGCCTCGACGGCATGTGGCCAGACGCGATCAACAAACTCACGGGGTCCGGTGGGCACCGCGCCTGCCGATCCGGCCACAACCGCTGCCCCGGGCGACGCTCCGGCCCTGGCCGAAACCGGTACGCCGCGCGGCGAACCGGCGCCGGCAAGCTGGGCGGCGGCAGTAGCCGCGTACTGCGAACGCTGCGGCGACTGCACAGCTTCGAGCGACGAACCCGCCCCATCGTCGGCCCGCTTGCCCTTGGTCGATCGCCCCAGCTGCTGCTCGATCAGGCCGGCGAAGCCAAGCGGCATTTGCGGCGAGAGATTCAAGGCCATTTGCTGATCGCCGATGGCGGTAAACAAACGGCTCTGTTCGCTGTCCAGCAGGCCCGTACTGGCCGTCGCGTCGCGCATGCTTTTCAGCATCAGGTGCAGCAGCATGCCCTCAAATTGCTGCGCCGCCTGTTTCAGTCCGCCTTGCCGGTCCTGGCTGAGGGTGGTACGCAGATCGCCGGCCGTGGCAGGGTCGAGAGCCAGGCGATTGGTGGCAAGATCGATTGATTTCACGGGCGTCGTTCTGTGCTGGGCATTTCGTCGGTCGGCCGCTCAGATGATCTCGAGATCAGCGCGCAAGGCGCCCGCAGCCTTCATCGACTGCAGGATCGACAGCAGATCCTGCGGCCCGGCGCCGAGCGCGTTGATCGCCTTGACCACCTCGGCGAGATTCACGCCCGCTTTCAACTGCATCAGCGAACCGCCACCCTGCTTGATATCGATCTCGCTCTGCGTGGTCGTCACCGTCTGGCCAGCGGCCAGCGGATTCGGCTGACTGACCTTCTGTTCGGTGTTGATCACCACCGAGAGACTGCCATGGGCAATCGCGCACGATTCGATGGTCACCGTCTGGTTCATGACCACCGAACCGGTGCGTGGATTGATGATCACTTTCGCCATGCCCTTCGTCGGGCGCACCTCGAGCGCCTCGAGCCGCCCCAGGAACGCCACCCGGTCGTTGGCGTCCATCGGCGCGACGACTTGAATCCGCCGTCCGTCGAGAGCCTGCGCCGTGCCCGGCCCGATCTCGCGGTTGATCACCTCGACCACCCGCTGCGTGGTGCCAAAATCGGTCGTCGCCATCTCGTAATGGATGAACGGACCCTGGCCCAGGGCGGTGGGAACCTCGCGTTCGACGGTGGCACCGCCGACGATCCGGCCGGCGAGCAAGTGGTTGACCGCCACCTTGCTGCCGCCAGCTGACGCCCCGGCGCCGCCCACCAGCAGGTTACCCTGCGCCTGCGCGTAAATCTGACCGTCGGCGCCTTTCAAGGGGGTCATCACCAGCGTCCCGCCGCGCAGGCTCTTGGCGTTGCCCATCGACGAGACGGTCACGTCGATCTGCTGGCCAGTCCTGGCAAAGGGCGGAAAGTTGGCGGTCACCATCACCGCCGCAACGTTCTTGAGCTGCAGCGACTGGGTGGTCGCCAGGGTGGTGCCGAGTTGCGCCAGCATGTTGATGATGCCCTGGGTGGTAAACGGCGTCTGCGTCGTCTGGTCGCCGGTGCCGTCGAGGCCAACGACGATCCCGTAGCCGACCAGCTGGTTGTTGCGGACGCCCTGCACCGACGCCAGATCCTTGATCCGCTCCGCGGCCGCCGGCAGACTCGACAACGCCAACAAGGCAAGGCCGGCCAGAATGGCCGTGCGGCGCAAGAAGCTGCCAGCTCGACGGTTGATGATCAGAAGCACTTCATGCTCTCCTCAGAATGGCAGGACCGTCAGGAAGAATCGTGCCAGCCAGCCCATAACTTGCGCCTCGCTGATGGTACCGCTTTCCTTGTACTCGATTCGTGCATCGGCAATCTGCGATGAGGGAATGGTATTGGCGGCATTGACGAAATACGGATTGACGATTCCGGAAAGACGGATGTACTCCTGTCCGTGACCGATCGCCACCTGCTTCTCGCCGGAGACCAGCAGATTGCCGTTTGGCAGCACCTCGATCACGGTCACCGTAATAAAGCCGGTGAACACGTTGTTGGCGGCGGCATCGCCCTTGCCGGCAGCGACGTTGCTGCTGCTGGCGTTCAATTCGGCCGGCCGAAACCAGTTTGCCGGCGAACCGACGAACGGCCCGGCGGAGGCGCTGATGCTGCCGGTCTTGGAAACACTGGTATTGGACTTGGTCGCCGCGGTGGTGTTCTCGGTGATCGATACGGTGATCGTGTCGCCGACGTAGCGGGCGCGTCGGTCTTCGAACAGCGTTCGCGATGCGCCAGCCTGATAAATGCTGCCGGTGGCCGCGAGATTGGCAGCGAGCGCGTCGCTCCGCTGCTGCGGACGCGCGGTCATCGGCTGATGGATGTTGGTCGGCGGCACGGTCGTGCAGCCACTGACCAGGAGCAGCACGGGAATTACCAGCAGGGACTTGTTGACGGGCCTGCGTATGCTCATGGTCAGCCTCCTACAACTGGGTCAGGCGTGCCAACATCTGGTCCGAGGTCGACACCACCTTGGAGTTCAGTTCGTAGGCACGTTGCGTCTGGATCATGTTCACCAGTTCCTGCGCCACATTGACGTTGGACGCCTCGACGTAGTTCTGGATGACCAGCCCGGAACCATTCGTCCCCGGCGTATTGGGGGTAGGCGTACCGCTCGACGCCGTTTCCAGGAAGAGATTGTCGCCAACCGCCTGCAGACCGCCGTTGTTGATGAACGTGGCGACCTGGATGGTGCCGATCTGCACCGTCGCCGTGGTCCCCGGCTGGGTGATGCTGACCACCCCGTCGGTGCCGACAGTCACCGTCAGCGCATTCTGGGGAATGGTGATCGCCGGCTGCAGGGGATAGCCGCTGGTGGTCACCATCTGCCCCTGGTTGTCCTTCTGAAACGATCCGTCGCGGGTATAGGCCGTGGTCCCGTCGGGCAGCAGGACCTGGAAGAAACCGGCGCCGTCGATCGCCATGTCGAGCGCGTTGCCGGTCTGTTGCAGGGACCCCTGCGTGAAAATCCGGCCGGTCGAGACCGGCGTCACACCCAGGCCGATCTGCAGCCCGTCGGGGATCTGCGTGGTTTGCGACGACTGGGCCCCGGGCTGCCGCAGGGTCTGGTAGAGCAGGTCGGCAAAGATCCCGCGCGCCTGCTTGAAACCATTGGTGCTGACGTTCGCCAGATTGTTGGCGATGATGTCGATCTGCACCTGTTGGGCGTTGAGGCCGGTACTGGCGGTCCACAGCGAGCGCATCATTCGGCATTCATCCTATCAACGGTTCATCGTCAGCAGCTGCGTGGCCGTACGCGCATTGGCGTCGGCGGTCTGCAGCATCTTGATCTGCATTTCGAACTGGCGCGCCAGGCTGATCATCCGCACCATCGCGTCGACCGGATTCGCATTACTCCCCTCCAGCGCTTCCGGCGTCAGCTTGACATTCTCGTCGGCCAGAGCCGGCAGGCCGTTCTGAGTGCGAAACAAGCCATCATCACCGCGGACCATTTCGCTCTCCGGCGGATTGACGAGCTTGATCCGGCCGACCACGTTGGCGTTGTTGATCGCCCCGGCGCCGACGCGCGGGATGCTCGATACCGTCCCGTCGGCGCCAATGGCGATGTTGTTGTCAGGCGGCAGCGCGATTGGCCCCCCCTCGCCCAGCACGTTCAAGCCGCCGCTGGTCTGCAGCACACCATTGGCGTCGGTTCTGAGATTGCCGGAGCGGGTATAGGCCTCGCGCCCGTCACCGCCCTGCACGGCAATCCAGCCAGCACCCTGGACCGCGACGTCGAGCGGCCGACCGGTGACTGTCACCGGCCCCTGATCGAAGACATTGGCCACCGAGGCGTCGGCGGCGAAAGCGCGCGTCGGCGCCCCCGCGCCAAGTACCGGCACGGCACGGAATCGATGCTCCATCGCGCGATAGCCGGTGGTCGTCGCATTGGCCAGGTTCTGGGCGACGCCGGCTTGTTGCAGGAAAACCTGCTTGGCCCCGCTCATCGCCGTATAAATCAGCCGGTCCATGGTCCGTCCGCAGCCAAGCTGTCCAGGTCAGCCATTAGCGCAGGTTGACCAAGGTCTGCATGATCTGATCCTGGGTCTTGATCGTTTGTGCGTTGGCCTGGTAATTACGCTGGGCAGTGATCATCGCCACCAGCTCATTGGTCAGGTCGACGTTCGAATCCTCGACGGCGGCAGACTGGACGACCCCGCGACTTCCGGATGCCGGCGTTCCGATCAACTCGGGTCCCGACAGCGACGTCGAGCGCCACTGATTGTTGCCCAGATTCAGCAGTCCGTTCGGGTCGGTGAAGGTGGCCAGCACCACCTGCCCCATGTTTCGCGTCTGGCCATTGCTGTAGCGCCCCTGCACCACGCCATCGATGCCGACGCCGACACTCACCAGACTGCCCGAGGCAAAGCCGCCCTGGGTCAGGCTGTCGACGTTCGATTCGCTGCCGTACTGAGTGGTGCCGGTGAAATCCATAGTCCCCGGCGACCACGGTGAGACGGCACCGCTGCTCAGGGTCCACGATGGCAGTGTCTGCAAGGCCGACGCCGGATTCAAGGCACCCGAAGTATCGAAGGCCAGATTCCCGACCGGCCCCGGCGTTAGCGGATCAGCGCCGTCGAGCGTCGCGTAGAGCGTCCACTCGCCGCCGGCGGGCGCGCTCGGCGCGTTGAGAACGTAGAAGGTGCTCAGGTTGTGCACCACCCCGAGGGTGTCGAAGACGGTCAGTGCGGTCGAGAAGTTGTACGTTTCCGGATTGGCCGGATTGAACGGTGACAAGGCGGGAACGGTGTCGCGCGAATCAAGATTGATCACCGCGGCAATGTCTCCCGACAGTGGGTCGCTGGTGGCACGCGGCGGAATCTGGCTAGCGGTCAGTTGCAACTCCACCGGATTGGAGGGCGATATCTGACCACTCGCGGTGACCGGATAGCCGGTCAGGCGCAGCGTCTGGTCATTGATGATATAGCCCTGATTGTCAATGTGAAACTGGCCGTTGCGCGTGTAACCTATCGCCCCGCCCTGACTCATGCGAAAAAAACCTCCGCCATTGATCGCCAGATCAAGCGGGTTGTTCGTCGTCGTCAGATTGCCCTGGGTGAACTGCTGCTGAATCGCCGATACGGTTACCCCGATGCCGATCTGCGAAGCGCCCACCAGACCCAGCGACGCCGCGTAGAGATCCGCGAAATGCGCGGTGGCACCCTTGAAACCGACGGTACTCGAGTTGGCCACATTATTGCCGATCACGTCCAGCGCCGAAGACGCCGCGTCGAGACCACTCAAACCCTGTTGGAAACTCATTGTTGCCCCCTGCTCTAGAGAATCTGCCGAACCTTGCTGAAATCCACCCGTCCCAGACCGCCGAGGTCGAGTTGGAAACCACCCTTGTCCCTGACCAAAGCAGAAACCGTGCCAATCTGCAAAGCCTCTGCCGCCACCTTTTCACCACCGCGAACGGCGTCGACCTTGAAGCTATAGGTACCCGGCAGCGCGTCGGCGCCGGCATCGGTCTTGCCGTCCCAGGTGAAAGCGAAGCTGCCGGCATCGCGCGCACCAAGCGTTTGCGATTGCACCACGCCACCGCCGCCGCCAAGGATGGTCAGCGTCAGATTGTCTGCCGGCTCGGCGAGGCTGACCCCGGCGCTGGCCTGGCCATTGGCCAGAACCAGCCCGGAACCGCCGACCAGAACGCTCTTGCCGATCAAGGCGGCAGCTTGCACCGCCTGACCATCGTTATAGGTGCTCAGCAAGGTCTCCAGCGTCGTGTTCAGCCTTTCGATGCCGGTTACCGTGTTGATTTGCGAAATCTGGGTGGTTACCGCGGCGTTGTCGAGTGGATTGAGCGGATCCTGGTTCTTGAGCTGCGTGACCAGCAGCTTGAGAAAGCGATTCTGTACTTCCTCGCTGGTCGACACCAGATCGTTTGTCCCCGACCTGGACTTCGCGTTGAGCGAAGCCAGGATGTCGCTGTTTGCGCTGCTAGCGCTGCTTGCTTGTACGGCGGCCATCAGATTCTCCTAAAGTTTTTTCCTACTGGCCAAGCGCCAGCGTCTTGAGCAGCAACTGCTTGGCGGTGTTCATCACTTCGGCATTGGTCTGGTAGGCCCGCGAAGCCGAAATCATGTTGGTCATTTCATCGACCACGCTGACGTTGGGCATGGTCACGTAGCCTTGTTCGTCGGCTGCCGGACTGCGCGGGTCATAGACCAGGCGACCCGGACTGCTGTCCTCGACCACCTGCACCACCCGTACCCCCTGCGCCGCGGGACTGCCCATTGCCGTGGCGGCGAACACCACCTGTTTCGCGCGGTAGGGCTTGCCATCGGAACTGATCACGCTATCGGCGTTGGCCAGGTTGCTGGCTACGGCGTTGAGGCGCATCGCCTGCGCGGTCATCGCGCTACCGGCCACCTGGAAAGCATTCGAGAGGCTCACGCTTATTGTCCCTGGATGGCCGTCTGGAGGGTTCTGATCCGGCCCGAGAGAAAAGTCAGCCCGGCCTCATAGAAGAAGGCGTTTTCCGCGAACTGAGCGCGTTCGACGTCCATATCCACCGTGTTGCCGTCGGCGCTTGCTTGCGTCGGCTGGCGATACATCAGGGTCACCGGTAACGAACCAGCCGCCCCTGGCGTATGGCGCGGAGAAGTCATGGCCAGTTGAAGACTGCCTGCGCTGCGGCCGCTGACGGCATTCTGCAGGGCCGCGCTGAAGTCGAAGTCCCTCGCCTGGTAGTGCGGCGTATCGGCGTTGGCGATATTCCCGGCCAGCACCTGTTGCCGATTGGCGCGCAAACTAAGAGCCTGGTGCTGGAAAAGAAGCGCATTCTGAATCTTGCTGATCACGGTGGCCTCACGGTAGAGCGTGCTGATGTACAGCCTCTCGAAGCAAGAGACGTACCACCTTCAAGCCAGCGCTCCCGGGAGTCGATCCGCGGGCGCGGGAGTCGACTGCGAGACCCGCTTTTGCCGGTTCTCCGGCAAATATTGCCGGCCGCGTCGCCGGCCCGGGCCTGCCGGGGCTGCTTCGCCCAGGCGGCAAAATCAGGCAGAATGGCAGCATGTGCATTCCTCTCGCCGGCAAACCCCGTGACCTGCTGCTGTATCTGCTCGCCGTTTTCCTCGCGGCTGTCAGCGCGAGCACGTTCGCCCAGGCTTCGCTGTCCGCTGCACTCGATCAATACCTGCGCATCCAGACGCAGGGCTTGCCAGGAAAGGCGAGCTACATCATCGGTCGTCTCGACCAGCAAGCACAGGCGACACCGTGTAGCGCTTTCGAGCCGTTCCTGCCGCAGGGAAGTCGACTCTGGGGACGAACGACGGTCGGCGTACGCTGCCTCGCCCCCACGGTCTGGACAGTGTATGTGCCGGTGCAGATCAGGGTCGCCGGCAACTACCTGGTTACCGCGCGGCAGCTGAGTCCGGGCCAGGTTGTCAGCGCCGCCGACGTGATCACGCAAAGTGGCGATCTTGGCACGCTCCCGACGAGCATCGTGACTGACCCGGCGCAGGCGATCGGCATGACGGTCAGAAACGGCGTCGCCGCCGGTCAGCCGCTGCGCAGCGACTTGCTGACCGCCCCTTGGGCTGTGCAGCAGGGACAAAGCGTCAAGTTGCTTTCCAGTGGGGCCGGTTTTACCGTCAGCAACGAGGGTAAAGCACTTAACAATGCCACCGACGGACAGGTTGCGCAGGTCAGAACGTCGTCCGGACAGGTGGTCAGCGGCGTCGCGCGCCTCGGTGGCATCGTCGAGGTGGCGTATTGATCGATCACCGGCGTCCTGCACAAAAAATGTTAAAGTCTTGCCGTTTTTCGCCGATAGTTGAGGTGAGAACAACCGTTCAAGGAACACCACCGTGAAAATCGACAGCACAACCCCCACTGGCGGCGCGGTCAGCGGCAGTAACGAGCCGCGTAGTCGTGCCAGCGCCAGCGCCCCGCTACCCAGCGCCGCCACAGAAGTTCATCTGAGTGAATTGGCCGGACAACTGCAGTCTTCTGGGGAAACGCCGGCGTTTGACGCGACCCGGGTTTCCGAGATCACGCAGGCCATCGCCGAAGGTCGATTCACGATCAACGCGGACACCATTGCCGAACGCCTGATTGCCTCGGCCAGCGAACTCATCGCTTCGCAACCGAAGGCCTGAGGGCCGGCCTGAGGGGGCGCATGATGGCGACCACCAGCAGCGACTTCCTGCCGACCGTCAACTCCGAAGTTGCGGCGCTGGGGACTTTCATTGCGCTGCTCGAGAGTGAGCAGCGGATGCTGATCGCAGGCGAAGTCGATGGCCTGCTAGAACTAGTGGGGCAGAAAAACGGGCTGGCCGCTGAACTCGCTGCTCTCGCCTCGCGACGCACTCGTTTGCTGGCCGCCAGCGGTCTGGCCAGCGACCGCGCCGGAGTGCTCGCCTGGTTTGACGCCTACCCTGGCGAAACGCGTGCGCGCGCCGCCTGGGCGTCGCTGCTGACCCTCGCCAGCCAGGCGCGCGAACTCAATCGAGTGAATGGCGAACTGATCCAGGTGCGTATGCGAAGCAACGCGCAGGCCCTCGAAATCCTCCTGAGCAGCAACACCTCAGCCAGTCTATACGGCCCGGACGGCCAAAGTACGCCAGTCGGCGGCAGCCGCATTAGCGACAGCGCGTAGCCGCCCCCGCTAGCGCGCCGGCAGCGCCGCCGGGGGCGCGTCGCCGGGCTCGACGGCCTGCCCCTGCAGATTGACTTCGGTCCCCGTTTCGGGGATTTCCGAATCGATCAGGATCGACACTCGTCGATTCCGCGCCCGCCCGTCCGCCAGCACATTCGGCTCCACCGGGCGGGTATCGGCGTAGCCAATCGCGGTCAGGCGCCGCGGGGCGATCCCAGCAGCGGCGAACAGGCGCAAGACGGTAGTCGCACGCACGGCTGACAACTCCCAGTTCGAGGGGAACTGCGGGTTGCTGATCGGAACGTCGTCGGTATGACCCTCGATGGTGATCGGGAAATCGGCGGCAACCAGCACCTCGGCGACCGATTGCATGGCTTTCGCCAGCTGCGGCTGAAGGAGCGCCTGGCCAGGCGAAAACAGGATACTGTCGTTGATCTCGATGGTCACGCCGCGACTGGTTTCGAGGACGCGCACCTTTCCCTGCTCGACCAGCGGCGCCATCACCGCAAGAATATCCTTGGCGACGTTGCGCATTTTTTCGCGCTGTTTCTGCCGGACCGGCTCCTGCGTCCTGCTCGCCAGGCTGGGCTTTTCCACCGGTACCGGTACCGGCGTCGGCATCACCAGCGGCAGCTGGCCAGCACTGTTGACCGGAACATTGCGAAAAGCGCTGACCATGGAATCGCTGAGAATCCGATACTTGCCCTCATTGACCGACGACAGCGCGTACATCACGACAAAGAACGCAAACAGCAGCGTTATGAAATCGGCGTACGACACCAGCCAGCGTTCGTGATTGTCATGCTCCTCTTCGCGCCTTCGACGGGCCATGATCAGAAGATATAGCCCTGGAGGCGGCTCTCAATGATGCGCGGGTTGTCGCCATTGGCAATTCCGACCAGCCCATCGACGATCATTTCGCGCTGCACGACCAGGCGATTGATGTGCGCCTTCAGTTTGTTGGCCATCGGCAGGTAGACCAGGTTGGCGAGTCCGACACCGTAGATCGTGGCGACGAACGCCACCGCGATGCCGGCACCCAGTTTGGACGGATCGGAAAGATTCTCCATCACCTGGATCAAGCCCATCACCGCGCCCAGGATTCCGATGGTCGGCGAGTAACCGCCGGCGGCCTCCCAGATTCTTGCCGACAGCTTCATTTCCTGGTCGAAAGTGTTGATCTCGACCTCGAGCACCTCCCGCAGCCGCTCGGGTTCGGCCCCGTCGACCAACAGTTGCAGCCCCCTGCGAATGAAATCATCCTTGAGCTCGTTGACCACCCCGTCGAGCGCCAGCAGCCCCTCGCGCCGCGACACCTGGCTCCAGCCGGACACCTGCTGGATCAATTGCAGCGAATCGACCACCGGCGGCCGCCAGATCCATTTCGCCATCCGGATGCCGCGCACGAAAGTGGCATACGGACTCTGCAACATGACCGCGCCAAGCGTGCCGCCGACGACAATCAGCAGCGCCGTCGGCTGCGACAGCGACCCGAGGTGCCCGCCCTCGAGAAGCTGTCCGCCGACGATCGCCACGAAGCCAATCAGCAAGCCGAGAACACTGATCCTATCCATCGCCGACGCCGGCCTTCTTCGGCTGCCTGGCAGCGCCGCCATGCAAGCGAACGCGCAGTCTCATCACCGCCTGGCTGTGCAGCTGGCAGACCCGTGATTCCGTAACCCCCATGACCTCGCCAATCTCGCGAAGATTCAGATCCTGCTCGTAGTACAGGGCCATCATCAGCTTTTCGCGCTCCGGAAGGCCCGCGACGGCCTGCGCCAGCGCCTTGCGGACATGTTCACCCTCGAACAGCTTGGCCGGGTCAGCGTCGTCTTCGACGCGATGCCGCTCAAGGAAATCCTCGCCATCGTCGGCCACCAAATCTTCGAGATATACGAGCTGATGCCCGCGCGCATCCTGCAGCATCTTCTGATAGTCGGCAAGCGTCATGCCCAGAGAATCGGCAAGCTCCCTTTCGGTCGGCGCACGGCCATGCTCCTGCTCGAGTTGAGCAATCGCACTTTCGATAAGCCGACAGCCGCGCCGCAAGCTGCGCGGCAGCCAGTCGTTCTCGCGCAGACCGTCGAGCATGGCGCCACGCACGCGCTGCGCCGCATAGACTTCGAACTGAGCCCCGACCCCCGCCTCGAAACGGCCAATGGCGTCGAGCAGACCCAGCATCCCGTTCTGCACCAGATCGTCGAGCTGTACACTGGCCGGCAGGCGAGCCATCAGGTGGCAAGCGATGCGCTTGACCATCGGCGCGAAGTGCCGGACGAGCTGCTCCTTGTTGATCTGACCAGCAGCGTTATACATGCGTCTCGGGGGGGGGGAGCTATCAGGCGTAGATAGCCGTTGGGTCTATACGTTGGCTCAAGTGTAGCAGTTGTTGCACGAAATGTTCGAGGCCGCCGACATCGGTGTCGGCCGTCGGCCAGCCGAGCAGGTCGCCGGCGACGGCCTGGTAGGCGATCGCCGCCGGCGAATCCGGAAACAGCCCGATAACCGCCTGACACAGCCGGGAAGCCTGCCGCAGATGCTCGTCGAGCGGGACGTAGCCAGCATAATCGAGACGAGCCAACCGGCGACTATGGGTCACTTCGGCGATATTGTCATGAACCGCCTGCGCCTCGCTGGCGGTCCTGGCCTTGTTCACCAGAATTCGGAAATGCTTGCGTGAGTAAGCCAGGCTGACCTTCTTGATCAGTGCGTAAGCCTCGGTGATCGAAGCGCCATTCGGCGCGACGACGACCACCGCCTCCTGCGCGGCAAGACCCAGCGGTGAAAAACCCAGCGGGTGATCGAGCGAGGCATCGACCAGAACGACATCGGCCGGGCGACCGATGTCGCCAAGGCTCTCCAGCAGGATCCGCTGCTCGGCAGCACTCAGACTGGCAAGCTGGCCGACCACCCGGGCCGCAGGCAGTACCCGCACCCCGGGCGCTACCGGCACGATGACCTCCGAGAGGGCTTTTTCCCGATCAATCACCTGCTGGAGATCGTGCCGTGCCCTGGCGCCGAAGTACGCGGCGACGTTGTCGCCCGTATTCTCGTCCACCACCAGCACGTCCCGACCCTGACGCGCCAGTGCAGCGGCCAGATTGGCCACCGCGACGCTCTTGCCGACACCGACACTACCGGCAACAAAGGTCACCACCCGCAGTTGCGGACGGCCAAATAGGCGCCGCAGTCCGGCTGCCTGATCGCCGCGAAAATCAGCCACGATGACCTCCCGCAGAAATGTTTCCGGACGGCGTCGTGCAAGCGGCGCTGGCCATCAGCAGGCCCGGCTCGACGCCGTCCAGGCGATGTGGCGAACTCTCCGGCAAGTCCTTGAACGCCCGGTGCAGGAGATAGGGGCGATTCGGCAGGTGCAGATCCTCGGGCACCCGCTGCCCGTTCGAGACGTAGTACAGGCGCAAGCGATGACGAATGATCACATCGAGCGACGAAGCCAGACTTGCCGCTTCGTCTACCTTGGTGAGAATGCAGCCAGCAAGATGCTGCAGGCCGCTGTACGCCCTGACCACATCATCGAGCGTATCCCCCCGGCTGGTGGCCGACAGCAGCAACAGCGACTTGACGTCGTTGTCGCCGAACATCGCCACCTGCTCGCTGACCAGGCGATCACGCTGGCTCATCCCCATGGTGTCGATCAGGACCATATGGGTGTGCCGCAAGTCCTTCAGCGTTGCCCGCAGGTCGTCCGCATCCTTGGCCAGGTGCACCGACACGCCCAGAATACGGCCGTAGATTCGCAGCTGCTCGTGGGCGCCAATCCGATAACCATCGGTGGTCACCAGGGCGAGTTTCCGGGCGCCGTGGCGCAGCACGCAGCGTGCGGCCAGCTTGGCGGTGGTGGTCGTCTTGCCGACTCCGGTTGGCCCGACCAGCGCGTAGATACCACCGCGGTCGACAATGTCGGTCTCGCTGCTGATGGTCAGCATGCCGCGGTCGGCGCCACCCTTGACCCAGGCCAGCGCGTTCCCGGCATCGAGATCGTGCGGCAGATCAGCCAGCAACTCGCGGGCAAACTGCGGCGAAAACCCGGCATCGAGCATCTGGCGGAGCATCTCCGTCTTGACCGGTGCCGCGCGTGTCGACTCGCCCCAGGCAAAGCCCGCCAGTTGTCGTTCGACCATCCGTCGCAGGCTGCGAATCTCGTCCATCACCGCGGCGGGAACCACCTCCGCCGGCACAGCGCCCCGCGGCTGCGGCCGCTGCGGCTCGACCTGCGGCATCGGTCGTGCTGCCAGCGGCGCCGATGGACGAAGCGGCGGCGGGCTGGCTGGCTCCGACGCCTTGACCAACGCCCGCGCTGGCGGCTGCGCCAGCGCCGGCCCGCGCCCGCCGGTCGCGTCGACTGGCGGCGCCACGGCCGCCTCCTTGTGGCGCGGCGGCGCCTGGCGCTCGGCCGTCGGGACCATCATCTCCATGTCGCGAGCGGCCACCGCCATGATCTCGACGCCTCCCGGAATACCGCGATTGGACAGGATGATCGCGTCCGGTCCCAGAGTCTCCTTGACCTTGCGCAAGGCATCGCGCGCGGTCGCGGCGATGAATTTCCTGACGTTCATACCCTGCCTCCAATGATAGAGGTAACCTTAATGATCCTGTTCTCAGGCACCTCGCCGTGGGCGAGAACCTTCAGCTGCGAGATGCTGCGACGCAGAAAGCGGGACAAGAGCGTGCGCAGGTTGCCCGGAACCAGCAGAACGGTCGGCAATCCGACGTCTTCCTGACGCTGCGCCGCCGCCACCGTCTCTCGGACCAGCGTATCGGCCAGGCCTGGCTCGATCGCGGCACCATCGCCACCACCGGCGACGGCCTGCGAGAGGATACGTTCCAGTTGCGGGTCGAGCGACATCACCTGCATTTCGGCAGCCCCCGGAAACAGCTCCTGGACAATCGCGCGACCCAGCGCAATCCGCAGCTGCGCGGTCAGTATTTCCGGATCCTGCGAACGCGGCGCGGCATCGGCCAGCGTTTCGATGATTGTGCGCATGTCACGAAGATGGACGCCCTCCTCGAGCAGGTTGCGCAGCACTTTCTGGAAGACCCCCAGCGGCAGTACCTTGGGCACCACGTCCTCGACCAGTTTGGGCATGTCCTTGGCCAGATGATCGAGCAGCGCCTGCGTTTCCTGCCGCCCGAGCAGCTCGGCAGCGTGCGAGAGAATCAGCTGATTGAGATGCGTCGCGGTCACCGTGCTGGCGTCTACGACGGTGTAGCCGTAGGCCTGCGCCTGGTCGCGCAGGCTCGCGTCGATCCACACCGCCGGCAGACCGTAGGCGGGGTCCTTGGTGACCGTTCCCGGAACTTGCCCGGCGACCCGACCCGGGTTAATCGCCAGCAGGTTGCCCGGAAATGCTTCTCCCTCGCCGATCTCGACGCCTTTCAGCAGGATCTTGTAGGCATTCGGTTTCAGTTCCAGATTGTCGCGAATATGTACCGGCGACACCAGGAACCCCACCTCCTGCGCGAACTTCTTGCGGATGCCGCGAATGCGCCGCAGCAACTCGCCGTCCTGCGCCTTGTCGACCAGCGGAATCAGCCGATAGCCGACTTCCAGGCCGAGCACGTCGAGCGCCGTGACGTCGGCCCAGCTGGCCTCCTGGCCTTCGCGTGCGGATACCGGTGCCGCAGCCACCGGCAGTGGTGCCGCTGCGCGCTGGCTGTTCTCGAGGCGCCAGGCGAGCGTCGCCAGAACGCCGGCCAGCAATAGGAAAACGAAGTTCGGCATGCCGGGGATCAGGCCCAGCAAACCGATGATCCCGGCGGTCAGGAGCAGCAGCTTGGGATTCTTGAACACCTGCGAGACGAACTGCTGCGAAACATCCTGATCGTCGCCGACGCGGGTCACGACCATGCCCGCGGCAATCGAAATGATCAGCGCCGGAATCTGCGCCACCAGACCATCACCGATGGTCAGCAGCGTATAGGTCTTGGCGGCGGTGGCAATGTCCAGATCGTGCTGGAGGACGCCGACGAAGAGCCCCCCGATAACGTTGATCAGCATGATCAGGATGCCGGCGACCGCGTCGCCACGAACGAACTTCGACGCACCGTCCATCGAGCCGAAAAAATCGGCCTCCTCGGCAATCGTCGCCCGGCGCTTGCGCGCGTCGTCCTCGCCGATCAGCCCGGCGTTGAGGTCCGCATCGATCGCCATCTGCTTGCCCGGCATGGCGTCGAGCGTGAAGCGTGCGGCGACCTCGGCGACCCGGCCGGCACCCTTGGTGATGACCACGAAGTTGATGATCACCAGGATCGTGAACACCACCAGTCCAACCGCGTAATTACCGCCGACCAGAAAATGTCCGAACGCTTCGATGACTTTCCCGGCCGCGCCCGGACCATTGTGACCCTCGAGCAGAACGACGCGTGTGGACGCAACGTTGAGCGACAGTCGCAACAACGTGGTGACCAGCAGCACCGTCGGAAAAACCGAGAAATCGAGCGGTTTCATCACGCTCATGGCAACCAGCATGACGATTACCGAAATGGCGATGTTGAAGGTGAAAAAGAGATCCAGCGCAAAAGGTGGCAAGGGCAAGACCATCATTGCCAGGATCGCCAGAATCAACACCGGGCCGGCCAGTTGCCGCTGGCCAAAACGAGCGAAGAGATCCTGTAGCGCGACGACGCCGGCGTTAGCCATTCAGCGCCTCCGGGACGAGTTCGACCGGGACCGAAATGTCGCGTGGCGGTAGTGGATAGCTGCCACCCTCTGCACGCCAGCTGTGCAGCTGATAGACATAGGCCAGCACCTCGGCGACGGCCGCGTAGAGAGCGGCGGGTATTTCCTGGTCGAAGTCCACGTGCCGATAGAGCGCGCGTGCCAGCGGCGCTGCCTCGACCATCGGAACACCGTTCTCGGCACCCACCTCGCGGATTTTGAGGGCCAGCTCGCCCATTCCCTTGGCCAGCAGTTTCGGTGCCCCCATGCCGCTCTGGTAGGCCAGCGCCACCGCGTAGTGACTGGGGTTGGTGACGATCACGTCGGCGGCAGGGACGGCGGCCATCATCCGTTTGCGGGCCGCCTGACGCTGCAACTGGCGGATGCGATTCTTGACCTCCGGGTTGCCTTCCAGCTCCTTGCCTTCCTGCTTGACTTCCTGACGGCTCATTTTGAGCTTGTCGTGGTGCTGCCAGATCTGGAAAGGGACATCCACCGCGACGATCAGCAGCATCGCCGAAACGATCGCCAGAAAACTGAAAGCGAGCAAGTGACCGGCCGCCGCCAGACCGGCTTCGATCGATTGGGCGAACATCGCCAGCAGATCGCCACTCTCGTTCCACAGAACCCAGGCCGCAACGCCACCAATCAGCGACGACTTGACCACCGCCTTGAGCAGTTCGACCAGTCCGTTCCAGGAAACGAGGCGCGCCAGGCCCTGGAGCGGATTCAGGCGACCCAGATCGGGCTGCAGAGCCTTGGGCGAGAAGTTCCAGCTACCGACGAAAAACGGCGAGAGCAGCGCCGCAGCAATCAGGGCTCCGAACAGCGGCGCGAAAGACAGCAGGGCATCGATCGAGATATCGGCCAGTCGAACCAGGATCAGCGCAGGCTCACGCGCCAGCGCCTGGTCGACCAGCAAGCCGCGGCGGAAGATCCCGGAAACGCGCTGCACCATCCACGGGCCGACCAGCCAGAACGCCGCCGCAGCAACAATCAGGATCAGGAAGGTGCCGACCTCCCGCGAGCGCGGGACCTGCCCCTCCTCGCGCGCCTGTTCGAGGCGTCTCGATGAGGCGGCTTCGGTTTTTTCGAGGTCACTTTCCTCTGCCATTTCGAGTTTCCAGTGGAATCGTGGCTATTATAGGAAAAAACTTTAATAAATAGAGCGGTATGTGATCTTATTTAGGCCAATTCTTGGATAGTGGCGGATGCGCAACAGTTGTCGCAGGGGCGCAAAAACAAACAGGGGGCCGTAGCCCCCTGCGACAAGTTCCCGCTGCGCGATCAGCTGAAGAACTCCAGTGCCCGTGAGGGCGCATTGCGCTGATCGCGGTCTGCTTGCGCGGTCAGATCGGCGAGCAATTCCTTCATATCCAGAATCAGCACGATTTGCCCATTCGATAGCGTCGTCACTCCGGCAACCCCGCGCGGCCGGAAATCGTCAAGCGCCTTGATCACGGCGTCGTCACGGCCGGCGAAGTTGTCTACCGCGAGAATGAAGCTGCGCTCCGCGGTCTGCATCAGGACGCCGTACTCGGGTCGCTGCACCTGCGGCCAGCCAAGCAAGCGCGAGAGGGCAATCACCGGCAGGATTTCACCTCGTACGACAACCGTCTCCTTGCCGCCAACCTCCTGCATCCGCTCGTGGTCGATCGGCAGGATTTCCCTGACCATGGCCAGCGGCAAGGCAAACGGCTGCTCACCCAGGAGCACCAGCAGAACCGGCAGGATCGCCAGGGTCAAGGGCAGCGAAATGATGAATACCGAGCCCTTGCCCAGTTCGGAGCGGATTTCGATCGAACCGTTGAGTTTCTGGATGTTGGTCTTCACCACATCCATCCCGACGCCACGGCCCGATACCGCCGAGGCCTGCGCCATGGTCGAGAAACCGGGCAGAAAGATCAGATTCAGGCTCTGCCGATCGTCCAGGGTGTTGGCCTCCTCTTCGCTGATGATGTTCTTTTCGATCGCTTTTGCCCTGATCCGCTCAGGGTTCATGCCACGACCATCGTCAGCAATGATCAAGACGATGTGGTCGCCTTCCTGACGCGCCTCGAGACGGACCACGCTCTTCGCCTGCTTGCCGGCCAACTGCCGCTGCTCTGGCGACTCCACACCGTGATCGACGGCGTTGCGAATGAGGTGCACCAACGGATCAGCCAGATCCTCGATCATCGTCTTGTCGACTTCCGTTTCTTCGCCGACCAGCGCCAGTTCAACGTCCTTGCCAAGCTGCCGCGCCAGATCGCGCGCGATTCGCGGGTACTTCTGGAACAGCCGGCCAATTGGCTGCATCCGTGTCTTCATCACCGAATTCTGCAAGTCGGAGACCAGCAGGTCGAGTTGGCTGACTGCCTGGTCGAGCGCCTGCAGCGTCTCGGTGTCGTTTCTACCGGCGAGAATGTCCGCCCGCAGACTGGTGAGCCGGTTCTTGGTCAGCCCGATCTCGCCAGACAGGTTGAGCACTTGATCCAGGCGCGCGGTATCCACCCGGATCGTCGTCTCGCGAGCGGCGCCCTTCTCTTCCGCACGGCGACCGGATGTGGCGCCACTCACCGCAGCGCCCGGCTTGTCTGTCGCGCGACGCCCTTCTGGCGGGAAATGCGGCTGCAGCTTGGCTACATCGACGGCCTTTGCTGGCTCGGTTGACGCCGCCGGTACGGCGGGCGCGGCGGACGTAGTCACCGGCGCTGGCGCTACCGTCTGGCCGACCACGGCCTGATGCAGCGCCTGCCAGTCCGGACCCGCCGCCGACTGCGCTGCCGACTGCTGGGCGGCAGCCAACTCTGCAGCAAGCGCTGCGCCAGGGCTCCCGACGACTTCATCGACCAGTGCAGCGCGCAGGGCGGCCGTCACTTCGGGCGGAGCAGGGGCCGGTTGCCGCCCCTGCGCGATCTCGCCAAACATGTTGCGAACGCCCTGGGTCGCCGCCATGATGGTATCCATCAACCCCGGTGTCAGCTTTCGCTCGGCGTTGCGCAGCTTGTCGAAAAGATTCTCGGTCAGGTGACAGAGCGTCACCAGTTCGACCGCATTGAGAAAACCGGCACCGCCCTTGATGGTGTGGAAGCCACGGAAAATGTCGTTGAGCAAGCGGGCGTCGCCGGGGCTCCTCTCAAGATCAACGAGCTTGTTGTCCACATCCGACAGCAGATCACCGGCTTCCTGCAGAAAATCCTGCAGCAGGTCTTCCATCCCGGCAAATTCACTCATCCTGGACCTCCTAGAATCCCAGACTTCCGAGCAGGTCGTCGACCTGCTGCTGCGTGGCGACGACGTCGCTGCGCCCCTCGGCGTTGATCACCGGCCCGTTGAGCAGACTCATCACCGATTCGGTCCGCCGCTCCCCGGGCATGGTCTCGATCAGCACCCCCATCAGTTGCGCCTCGAGTTCCTGCGCCACGGCGATGATCTTCTTGATCACCTGCCCGGTAAGATCCTGGAAATCCTGCGCCATCATGATTTCGAGCAACTGCGCCTTGGTTGCTTCGGTCTTCCGCGGCAAACCTTGTTTGAGGAAAGAACGCGTTTCTTCGGCGAGGCGCTTGAACTCGTCAACGCCCATCTGATTGGCATACAGCGCATCCCACTTCGCGGCCAGCGCAGCCGAACCCGCCTCCAGTTCGTCCTGCAGCGGGTTGGCAATGTCGGTTGCGTTCAGCACCCTGCAGGCGGCCTGCTCGGTGAGGTTGGCGATATACGTAAGCCGATCCCTAGTGTCCGGAATTCCGGCTACGGCAGTCTCGAGAATGGCGTGGTAGCCGAGTTCGCCGAGCGTGTCGTGCAACTGCCTGGCCATCTGGCCAACGCGTTGAAACACCCGGTCGTTGCCGGCCGGCCCAGGCTCTGGGGCGTCCTCCGCGGATGCCGCGGGGTCGGTGCGCTGAGCGGCAACCACGGCCTCGAACAGGGCCTGCAACTCGTCGCTGTCGTCGACCTCGCCCTCGACCTCGCGCAATTGCTGCATCAACGATGCCTTGACCGGCGCTGGCGCGGCAGGCGCTGCCGGAGAGGCTCCCGCAGCAATACTGTCGAACAGGTCTTCGAGCTCCTTCGAGTCACCCGAGGTGTTGGCGTCGCTCATCTCAGCCACCCATCTTGTCAAAGATCTTCTGCAGCTTCTCGGCCAGCGTCGCTGCCGTAAAGGGCTTTACGATGTAGCCGCTGGCACCTGCCTGTGCCGCGGCGATGATGTTTTCCTTCTTGGCCTCGGCGGTGATCATCATCACCGGCAGGTGCTTGAGCGCCGGCGCGCTGCGAATCGCCTTCAGCAACTGCAGACCGTCCATATTCGGCATGTTCCAGTCGGTAACGACGAACTCGAACCCCCCTGCCTGCA
>ERZ761602.1369-NODE-1369-length-44672-cov-5.254208_pt1 | contig 44672 bp, 40 predicted proteins | sample MGYA00512165_ERZ761602 | MGnify/ENA primary metagenome ERZ761602 (study PRJEB28899, sample SAMN02445085) | bioreactor sludge metagenome | biome: EBPR sludge; isolation source: Thorneside wastewater treatment plant | place: Australia: Brisbane, Thorneside...
CCGGCAGGAAGCCGATGTCCAGCATGCGGTCGGCCTCGTCGAGCACCACGTACTCGACCTGGTTCAGCACCGCGGTCTTGGCCTCGATGTGGTCGAGCAGGCGGCCCGGGGTGGCGATCAGCACCTCGACGCCGCGGCGCAGTTCCTCGGTCTGCGGCTTCATGTCGACGCCGCCGAAGACCACCGCGGCGCGCAGCTGCGAGTGCTGGGCGTACTTCTTGACGTTGTCGGCCACCTGCAGCGCCAGTTCGCGCGTGGGCGCCAGCACCAGCGCGCGCACCGGGTGGCGCGCCGGCGACATGCTGGCATTGGCGTGCCGCATCATCTTCTGCAGCAGCGGCAGCGTGAAGGCGGCCGTCTTGCCGGTGCCGGTCTGGGCGGCGCCCATCACGTCGCGGCCGGCCAGCACCACCGGGATGGCCTTGGCCTGGATCGGCGTCATCGACGCGTAGCCGGAATCGGCCACGGCGCGCAGCAGCGTGGGGTCGAGCGGGAGGGTGTTGAACAAGGGCGCCGCAGCGGCGGCCTCGGGCGTGGCCGCTTCGGCGGCGGGGGTGGGCGTTTCGGTCATGAACGCCGGATTATCCCCTCGTCCTCCAGAGGCCGTGGCCGGGTGGCCAGCGCACGCATCCAGCGCGGGGACTTGAAGCGCACGATGCGCCAGTACAGGCCCACGTAGGTGACCACGAACAGCAGCAGGAACAGCATCAGCACCGGCGTGTTGTCCCAGAACAGCACCGCCGGCACGACCGAGAACATGCACAGCAGCCACAGGTAGGGCGAGGTCATCGAGTTGCGCCGCGTCAGCGCCTTCACGCTGCGCGCGTCGCCGACCGCCCAGCGCATGACGCGGCGGTAGATCAGCGAGTGCAGGTGGATGCCGTCCGGCATGCTGGGCGGCACGGCGCGGATGAAGCGGCGCCGGTAGATGGAGAACAGCGTCTCGAAGACCGGATAGATGCACACCAGCAGCGGGAAGATCGGCGACACCGTGCCGTTGCGCGCCAGCAGCAGGATCGACAGCTCGGCGACGTAGAAGCCCAGGAAATAGGCGCCGCCGTCGCCCAGGAAGATCAGCCCGGCCGGGAAGTTCCAGATGAAGAAGCCCAGCACGGCGCCGATGCCGGCCAGCGCCAGCGTGGCGACGAAGTGGTCCTCCACCTGGAAGGCCACGTAGGCCAGCGCCGTGAGCATGATCACCACGCACATCGACGCCAGGCCGTTGAAGCCGTCGATGATGTTCACCGAATTGGCGATGCCGGCGACCGCGAACACCGTCAGCAGCGTCGAGCCGAGCGCGAAGCCGACCACCCACTCGAGCCCCGGGATGTCGGTGCGCGTGATGGCCGCGCCAAGCACCCACACCGCGAGCAGCGCCGAGAAGGCCGTGGCCGCCAGCCGCTTGCCCGGGCTGACACGTTTGGTGACATCTTCGATCAGCCCGGCCGCGAAGGCCGGCAGGCCGCAGGCCAGCAGCGCGAAGGCCCAGCGGCCGAGCGGGTCGGGCGAGCTGAAGGCCATCGTGCCGGCGGCGGCCAGCAGGCCGATGTAGATGCCCAGGCCGCCGACGCGGGGGACGGGACGGGCGTGGAATTTCTGCGGGCCGGAGGTGTCGTGGTCAAGCAGAAGGTATCCACGCTGCCTGACGAAGTGCACCACCAGCAGCGTGATGCAGGTCGCGACGGCAAACGCCGAAAGGAGGCCGATCATTGGGTCACCGTTGTCTTTGGCGCGTGCAGCGCAGCGCGCTCACGACCTGGCCGCATCTCGCAGGGAGCGCGATCCGGGGTCGACTGAGCACGATCTAGAATGCAAGGTTTATCCTGCGCCACGCCTGCCAGCGGTCGAGCATTGGCTCGTATCGCGCACGGCGGCGGCTGAATCCCAGCCGGTCCGCGAAAGACGTAATTCTGCCTTGGGAGCCCATGTTCCACCAGTGCCCCCCCGTTTCGCGGGCAAGTAGCCTGCGATCGCGCCCTGCCCGACCGTCGCGATGCGACGCCGTGTCGATGATCCTGGCAGCGCTGTTTCTGATCTGGGTCACCACGTGGCATCTGCCTGCCACTGCACAGCGGGCGGATGCGCCCGTGGCGGAGGAAGCTGGCGGTCCTGTCAGGTTGCGCCAGACGGCTCCTGCACCTGCGGTGACCGGGCCGCCGCCGACGCCGGAAGTCGTGCCCTACGTGCCTGGCGAATTCGAGCGCTTTGTCCAGCGACTCGCCGGTACGTCCATGGAGGTTCGTCGCCTGGGCGCGGAGATCGTCACCGGCGGCGCCGACGCGTCCGTGGAAGATGTGGCGCCGGTGGTCCCGGACGATCACATCGTTTCGCCTGGCGACGAGATCCTGGTCACGATCTGGGGGTCAGTGGACGCCGATCTGCGGTTGACCGTGGACCGCGCTGGCAGAGTCGCCATCCCCCGTGTCGGTGCGGTGCAGGTGGCGGGACTGCGGTATGTCGAACTTCGAGACGTCATCGCGCGTCGCGTCGCCCAGGTGTTTCGCAACTTCGAGCTCAGCGTATCGCTCGGTCGACTACGCGCCATCCGGATCTTCGTCACTGGACAGGTGCTGCGACCTGGCGCCTACCATGTCAGCAGCCTGTCAACGGTAGTGACTGCATTGCTGCGGGCGGGCGGTCCCTCCGCGGCTGGCACCTTCCGCCGCATCGAGATTCGCCGCGGTGCGTCGCTGCTGGCGGAATTCGACCTCTACGATCTGCTGGCGCGTGGCGACCGCAGCAGTGACCGCATCCTGCAGGCCGGTGACGTGGTGCACGTCGGCCCGGTGGGGCCTCAGGTCGCGTTTATCGGCAGCGTCAACAGGCCGGCCGTCATCGAACTGCGCCCTGGCGAAACTATCGGTGACGCACTGAGGCTGGCCGGTGGCTTCGGGGCCGTCGCAGACCAAACGCGCCTGGCGATCGAGCGCCTGGAGGACCGCAGTTCCGGACGAGTGGCACAGATAGGCTGGCCAGAGGCCGCTACCCTGCCGCTGAAGGCCGGTGACGTCATCCGCGTCTTCAGCGTTGTCGACGCCGTATTGCCGACCCAGCAGCAGAGCAAGCGCATTCGCGTCGAGGGCGAAGTGCTGCGCCCTGGGGAGTATGTGCTCCCTGCGAGCAGCAGCATCAGCGACGCGATACGCGCCGCAGGCGGCTTGACTGCCGCGGCCTTCGTGTTTGCGACGGAGTTTCAGCGTGAAAGTGTCCGCCAATCCCAACAAGAGAACTATGAACGCGCACTTCGTGACCTGGAAACTGAGTTGGCGCGCGCCAGTTCGAGCCAGCGCGTGAGCAGTGCGGACGAAGCGGCAAGCCGGCAGGCCACGCTGGCTGCGCAAAGCCGATTGCTCGAGCGGCTGCGTGCGCTGCGCCCGACGGGGCGCATCGTGCTCCAGTTGTCGCCTGACGCCCGCGAACTACCCGACCTGGCCTTGGAGGATGGAGACCGCCTGTATGTGCCGGCGCGACCAACAACCATAGGTGTGTTCGGTAGCGTCTTCAATGCAGCGACCTATTTGCACAACCCTGGGCGCACATTGGACGACTACCTGCGCCTGGCTGGCGGGCCCACCAAGGGCGCCGACCGCGCCAGTGCCTTCGTCGTGCGCGCCAACGGCAACGTGCTGAGCAACCGCCAGGACAGCGGCTTCCTGCGCCGAAGCCGCCTGGTGGAGGACACTATGGCGCTCCCCGGTGACACGATATTCGTGCCCGAGAACCTGGACCGCACGACCTTTATGCAGATGGCCAAGGACTGGACGACAATCCTCTATCAGTTCGGGCTCGGTGTGGCAGGGCTGAAGGTGTTGACGAACTGATGGCCGCCGAGAACGACCCCATGGGGGCGGCATCCGACGATGCGACAGCTGAGTCGTCGCTGTTGGATCTGCTGCTGCCGCTGGCAGAACATCTGCGCTTGTTGGTGCTGGTACCAATTGCAGCGGGACTGTTCGCTCTCGGCGTGAGCTACCTGATCACGCCGACGTTCACGGCCCGCACCGTGCTGTTGCCGCCCCAGCATCAGCAGTCAATGGCCGCCTCGGCGCTGGCGTCGTTGGGTGGTCTGGGTGCCCTGGCGTCGGGTACGGCGGCCCTTCGCAACCCTGTGGATCAGTACGTCGCGTTGATGCAAAGCGAGACAGCACTGGACCGAATCATCGATCGGTTCGATCTGATGCGCGTCTACGAATCCAAGCTGCGGCGCGAAGCCCGCCGAAGACTGCTCGCGAACACTCGAATCACGGCTGGCAAGAAGGACGGCCTGATCGTCGTCGAAGTCGACGATGTCGACCCCGAGCGTGCCGCGGCGGTTGCAGCGCAGTATGTGGAGGAACTGCGCCACCTGAGCGCGGTGCTCGCCGTGACCGAAGCGCAACAGCGACGTCAGTTCTTCGAAGATCAGATGAAGCGCGCACGTGACGCGCTGACACGCGCACAGCAGGCGCTGCAGGCCAGCGGCTTCACTGGCCGGGCGCTTCGGGCCGAACCGCGTGCTGCCGCAGAGCAGTATGCAAGGGTTCGGGCCGAAGTTGCGGCGGCCGAGGTGCGGCTGCAGTCGTTGCGATCGCGTCTTGCCGATGCAACGCCCGAGGTGCAGCAGGCGCAATCCACACTGTCGGCCCTGCGCTCCCAACTCGCACTGCTCGAGCAAGCGCCGAGCGACGGTAACGATTCCGATTACGTCGGTCGGTTCCGTGAGTTCAAGTACCAGGAGACCCTCTTCGAGTTGTTTGCGCGCCAGTACGAGTTGGCTCGGCTGGACGAGAGCCGGGAGGGCACCCTGGTTCAGGTCGTCGACCCTGCAGCCGTACCGGAGTGGAAGTCGGCGCCTCGCCGCGCGCGTATAGCCGCGACGACGGCCGCGCTCACGCTGGCGCTGGTCGTTGTGGCGCTGATCGGCTCGGCGCGCTGGCGCGCGGCTCACCAGGATCCGGGATTTGCAGTGCGAGCCCACAGGCTTCGCCAGGCCTTGCGCCGACGTTGAGGCGCGCCCGCCCGCGGCGCGCCGAGGTACACTCCGTTCAATGCGTGAACAGAGCGATCCTGATGAAGGCGATCAGTCGCACAGGCGCGACCCCTTGCTCGCGCAACCGGACAAGGAAGCGGAACAGTTCGCGTTACTGAGGGTGCTTTCGGAGCGGGGAGATCTGTCGCAACGTGAACTCTCCGAACGCCTCGGCTTGAGCCTTGGGAAGACGCACTACGTGTTGCACGCTCTGCTGGACAAGGGTTTGGTCAAGGTAAGAAATTTCCGGCGCAGCCGCCACAAGTTGAACTATGCATACGTGCTGACGCCTTCGGGGCTGACCGAGAAGCTGAGGTTGACGAAGCTCTTTCTTCGCCGCAAGGAAGCGGAATTCGAGACTCTCCAAGAGGCCATCGCCCAGCTGCGCCAAGAACTCGACCAGTACGGCTCGGATCACCGATCGACTTGACTCAACGCCCATCGTCATTGGACGTCCCATGACCGACTTTGCCCTGCCCGGTAGCGGCCGAATCGCCAAGCGCCACTCCGACCTGCTGGGGACGGGCCGGCTCCCCGGCGCCAGACGCGCTGCCGACGGCGAGGAGTCGCCGTCACGTGTGGACGCTCCGGAGCAGGTCCCACAGGAGTTCGGCGCATGAAACTTGCCGGCAAGCGGATTCTGGTCACTGGCGCCGATGGCTTCATCGGCTCGCACTTGACCGAGCACCTCGTGCGGTCGGGACATCAAGTGCGCGCCTTCGTCCTGTACAACAGCTTCAATTCGTGGGGCTGGCTGGACGAGTGCAGCGACGAAGTCCGCCAGTCGCTCGACGTCTTTGCCGGTGACATTCGCGATCCGCACGGCGTGCGCACCGCGATGCGGGACTGCGATGTGGTCATGCACTTGGCGGCACTCATCGCAATTCCCTACTCATACCACTCGCCCGATACCTACGTCGATACGAACGTCAAGGGAACGCTCAACGTCGTGCAGGCGGCGCGCGAACTGGGCATCGAACGGGTGGTGCACACGTCGACCAGCGAGGTTTACGGGTCGGCGCGCTTCGTGCCCATCACCGAGGAGCATCCGCTTCAGGGACAGTCGCCATACGCCGCCAGCAAGATCGGCGCCGACCAGATCGCGGCCAGCTTCCACCTCTCCTTCGGCACGCCCGTCAGCATCATCCGCCCGTTCAACACCTACGGGCCTCGGCAATCGGCGCGCGCGGTGATCCCGACGATCATCACCCAGATCGCTGCGGGCGCGGGACAGATTCGCTTGGGCGCCACACATCCGACGCGCGACTTCAACTATGTGGCAGATACCGTACGCGGCTTCGTCGCAGTCGCGCAAAGCGATGCTGCGGTGGGTCAGGTTGTCAACGTAGGCAGCAACTATGAGATCTCGATCGGCGACACAGCGCAACTCATAGCGCGACTGATGGGCCGCGAAGTTGAGTTCGTTAGCGACGAGCAGCGGTTGCGTCCGACTGGCAGCGAAGTCGAACGCCTTTGGGCAGACAACCGCCGTGTGCGCGAGCTGACCGGCTGGGCGCCCGCCTTTGCCGGCCTGCCCGGACTGGAGCGCGGCCTTTCCGAGACGATCGCTTGGTTCCGCGAACCCGCGAACCTTCGCCGCTACAAGGCGAGTTCTTACAACATCTGAGGCCCTCGATGAGCACAGCCGGACCTTGCACCAACGTCATCGCTGCCACCTTGGCGGCTGTGCGTTCCGTGCTCGGCCCCGCACAAGGCACGATCACACTCCACGAGCCCGAGTTCAAGGGTCGGGAGTGGGCCTATGTCAAGGAGTGCCTGGACACCGGATGGGTCTCGTCCGTGGGGGCCTATGTAGACCGCTTCGAACGTGATCTGCGCGAAGTGACGGGGGCCCCGTTCGCCGTCGCCACCGTGAACGGCACCGCCGCGCTGCATGTGTGCCTCATGTTGGCCGGCGTGCGCCCTGGCGACGAGGTCCTGATTCCCGCACTGACATTCATTGCCACGGCGAATGCGGTGTCTTACGCCGGTGCAACGCCACACTTCGTCGACGCCGAGGAGCACACCCTCGGCGTGGACGCGCAGGCGCTTGAAGCCTATCTCCGCGAGGTGGCCGAGCTGCGCGACGAGGGGTGCTTCAACCGCCGCACTGGCTCGCGCATCCGCGCACTCGTCGCAATGCACGTGTTCGGTCACCCCTGCGATCTTGACGCGTTGGCGTCGCTGGCTGCCCGGTGGAGGCTGGTTCTGGTCGAGGACGCGGCCGAGTCGCTCGGCTCCAGCCACCGGGGCCGCCATACCGGCAATGTGGGGCGTCTGGCCGCACTCAGCTTCAACGGCAACAAGGTCGTCACGACGGGCGGCGGCGGCGCCATCCTGACGCAGGATCCAGAACTCGGGCGGCGCGCGAAGCACATCACCACGACCGCCCGGGTTCCGCACCGCTGGAGCTTCCTGCATGACGAAGTGGGCTACAACTACCGCATGCCCAACCTGAACGCGGCGCTCGGATGCGCCCAACTGGAGCGGCTGCCGGATCTCATCGAACGCAAGCGCCGCCTTGCGCAGCGCTACGAGGCAGCCATTGCAGGCGTCGAGGGTATCGGCTTCCTGCGCGAGCCGGCCTTCGGCCAGAGCAACTACTGGCTGGTCGGCCTGATCCTCGACCCGTCCCATGCCTCTTGCCGCGACGACCTGCTAGCGACCCTCAACGACGCCGGCTACATGTCGCGCCCGATCTGGACGCTCATGCATCGCCTTCCGATGTTCGCCGCATGCCCACGCATGGCGTTACCGGTAGCTGAGTCGCTCGAATCGCGTGTCGTCAACGTCCCGAGCAGCGCCCGGCACGGAGACTGAACCCCCATGTCGCGCCAACGTGTTTGCGTCGTTACCGGTAGCCGCGCCGAATACGGCCTGCTTTACTGGGTTCTGCACGACCTGCGCGCCGATCCGGGGGTCGAGTTGCAGCTCGTGGCCACCGGAATGCACCTAGCGCCGCAATTCGGCATGACGGTGCGCGAGATCGAAGCCGACGGCTTCCATGTCGAGCGGCGTGTCGAGATGCTGCTGGCCAGCGACACGGCTGGCGGCGTGGCGCGCTCGCTGGGCTTGGGTGTGATCGGCATGTCGGAGGCATTGGAAACGCTGCGACCCGACATCGTCGTGGTGCTCGGTGACCGATTCGAGATACTCGCTGCCGCTCAGGCTTGCCTGGTCCATCGCATCCCGCTGGCCCATATCGCTGGCGGCGACGTCACCGAAGGGGCGATCGACGAGTCCATGCGCCATGCCATCACGAAGATGGCGCACCTGCACCTCGTGACGCACGAGGCATCCGCCGCGCGGGTTCGCCAGATGGGAGAAGATCCCGCTCGTGTCCATGTGGTCGGCAGCCCGGGGCTGGATCACATACGGCGCCGGACGCTGCTTGACCGCGCAAGGCTCGAAGACGCACTTGGTGCGCAGTTGGGCCGGCGCAACCTCCTGGTGACCTTTCATCCGGTCACGCTGGCGGATAACGACGGCGTCGGTCAGTTCGAGGAACTGTTGGCGGCGCTCGACCAGGAGCCCGAGGACTGCCGGCTCTGGTTCACCCGCCCGAACGCCGACACCGGAGGCCATGCCATGGTCCGCCTGCTCGACGCCTGGGTCGATGGACATATCGGTCGCGCCTTCGTGTATACCTCGCTAGGGCAACTGCGCTACCTGAGCTTGATGGCGCATGTCGATGCCGTGGTCGGCAACTCGTCCAGCGGCTTGTACGAGGCTCCCAGCTTCGGCATTCCGACGGTGAACATCGGGGACCGCCAGCGCGGCCGCCTCGCGGCCGACTCCGTGCTCCACTGCCCGCCGCAACGGCTGGCCATCGCGCAGACGATCCGGCGCGCCCTGGCGCGCGACTGTCGGGGCGTCGTCAACCCGTACGGAGACGGCGCCAGCGCGGCCCGAATCGTTCAACTGTTGCGCGCAATGCCCACAGGCGCCGCTGTGCTACGCAAGCCCTTCTGCTCGGTTGGACCATGATCGCAAACCGCACCCTCGTCATCGCAGAGGCCGGCGTCAATCACAACGGCTCGCTCGAAATCGCCTTGCGGCTCGTGGATGTCGCGGCAGACGCGGGCGCCGACGTCGTCAAATTCCAGACCTTCAAGGCGGAGCAGTTGGCGACCGCCAGCGCACACAAGGCGGCCTACCAGGTGGCCAACACCGGCGAAGAGGGCGGCCAGTTGGACATGTTGCGGCGACTGGAACTTCGACCGGAGGACCACCACGCGCTGCTGGCACGCTGCAAGGAGCGCGGAATCCGATTCATGTCGACCGCATTCGACGAGCCCAGCCTGGATCTCCTGGCCACGCTGGACATGCCTGCGGTGAAGATTCCTTCGGGCGACGTCACCCATGCACCGCTGCTGCTCCGCGCCGCGCGCCTGGGCGCGCCGCTCATCGTTTCGACCGGCATGTGCGATCTCGGCGAGGTCGAGGCGGCGCTCGGCGTCATCGCGTTTGCGCTCATGCGCGACGGCATGCCGAGCGGACGCGTCGACTTCGTGGCCGCCTATGCCGACCCGCAAGCGCGAGCTGCCTTGCGCGAGCGCGTGACTTTGCTGCATTGCGTCACCCAGTATCCGGCGCCGCCTGTGGCGGTGAACCTGCGCGCCATGGACACCCTGGCGCAGGCCTTCGGCCTGCCGGTGGGCTATTCCGACCACACCCTTGGCAGCGCCGTGGCGATCGCCGCGGTGGCACGTGGCGCGCGCGTGATCGAGAAGCACTTCACGCTGGATCGAAGGATGCCGGGACCGGACCATGCGGCGTCGCTGGAGCCCGATGAACTGCGCAGACTCGTTCGTGACATCCGCATCGTGGAACAGGCGCTGGGCAGCCCGATCAAGGCGCCGGCCGCGGCCGAGTTCGCCAACCGCACGGTGGCCCGGCGCAGCGTGGTCGCCGCGCGCCCGATAGCCCGGGGTGAATCGCTGAGCTTCGAGGCGCTCGCGTTCAAGCGCCCCGGGAGCGGCGTCTCGCCGATCGATTGCTGGGATCTCCTGGGCCGCGCGTCGCGTCGCGATCTCCGCGTGGACGAGGCCATCGAGCCATGAGCACACTGCCCGTCGTGATTGTCGGCGCCGGCGGGCACGCTGCCGTGGTAGCCGATGCGCTGCTTGCGGCGGGGCGCGCGGTGCTCGGTTTCGTGGACAGCGACCCTTCCAAGGTCGGCAGCCACGTGCTCGGGTTGCCGGTGCTGGGCGACGACTCCGCGCTGCAGGCCCATGGGGCCGATGCGATCGAGTTGGTCAACGGCCTCGGCGGCATCGGCGAAGCCTCGACGCTGCGCCGGCGAGCAGCCGTGCAGCGGCGGCTGGAAGGCGAGGGCTGGCACTTTGCCAGGGTGCTTCATCCGGCGGCCGTTGTCTCTGTACATGCCAGACTGAACCCCGGCTGCCAGGTCTTGGCCGGAAGCGTCGTGCAGCCTCTCGCGACCATAGGCGCGGGCGCCATCGTCAATACACGGGCGGTGGTCGAACACGACGCATGGGTCGGCGCATTCGCCCATGTCGGACCAGGTGCCGTGCTGTGTGGGAACGTCAGACTGGGGACGGGCGCCCATGTCGGCGCCGGCGCCACGGTGAGGCAGGGCGTCACACTGGGTGACGAGGTCGTCGTCGGCATCGGTGCGGCAGTGGTGCGCAGCTGTTCGGCCGGGGTGCTGGTCGGCGTGCCAGCGCGACCGAAAGAAGAAGGCCACCGATGAGGAGCTGGGAGCAGGCCCTGGTGGCCCCGGAGACCACGCTGCGCGAGGCGCTGCAGGTGATCGACCGCACGGGCTGCCAGATGGCCCTCGTGGTGGATGCCGGTCGCAGGCTGCTGGGCACGCTGAGCGACGGCGACATCCGCCGCGGTCTGCTGAAGGGGACGTCGCTCGCCGACCCGGTCAGCAGCACGATGCACCGCCATCCCACTTGCGCCCGCCCCGGCGACAACCGCGAGGACATCCTGGCGATGATGCGCGGGCGCGGCCTGCACCAGATACCGGTCCTCGACGAGCAAGGGCGTGTAGTCGGTCTGGAGACCCTGGGCGATTTCTTCGCCAGGCCGGTGCGGGACAACTGGGTCGTCATCATGGCCGGGGGCCTGGGCTCACGACTGGCCGAGCTCACGCGAGATACCCCAAAGCCGATGTTGCGGGTGGGCACACGTCCAATCCTGGAAACCATCGTGCGCAGCTTCGAGCATCAGGGCTTCCGTCGCTTCCACTTCGCGGTGAACTACAAGGCCGAGCAGATCGAGGCGCACTTCGGCGACGGCTCCGACTTCGGTGTCGAGATCCATTACCTGCGAGAGCGCGAGCGTCTGGGCACTGCCGGCGCGCTGAGCCTGCTGCAGGAACTGCCTTCGCAGCCGCTGGTCGTGACGAATGCCGACCTGCTGACGAAGGAGGACTTCGGTGCCATGGTAGACGGGCACGTGCAATCCGGTGCGGTTGCAACGATGGCGGTGCGCGACTACGAGATGCAGGTACCGTTCGGTGTCGTGCGCGAGCGCGACGGTTGCATCTCGGCGATCGAAGAGAAACCACTCCAGAGATTCGTCGTCAACGCCGGCATGTATGTCCTGTCGCCAGAGGCGGTTGCCATGGTGCCCTACAACGTCAGCTTCGATATGCCGACGCTGTTTCAGCAACTCGTCGCGGCCGGACGGCCGACCCGCTGCCACCCGGTCGCGAGCTACTGGCTGGACATTGGGCGCATCGGCGACTACGAACGCGCCAACCACGACTTTGAACAGGTGTTTAGGTGATCGACGGACTCGCGGTGCTCGCGCTCGTGACCGCGCGTGGCGGATCCAAGGGCGTGCCGGGTAAGAACGTGATGCCTGTCGGAGGTAAGCCGCTTATCGCCTGGACGCTAGACGCAGCCCGCGGCTCTCGATATGTCGACCGGCTGGTGTTGTCCAGCGACGATGCGGGGATCATCGGGGTCGCACGCGAGCATGGCTGCGACGCACCATTCATCCGCAGTGCCGCCCTTGCCACCGACTCGGCGAGTTCTATCGACGTCGTCCTCGACGCACTCGAGCGGCTTCCGGGGTACGACGTCATTGTGCTGCTGCAACCCACATCGCCGCTGCGCAGTACCGGCGACATCGACGCGACGCTCGAACGTCTCGTGTCGACGGGCGCGCCGGCCTGCGTAACGGTTCGTCCTGCGGAGGAGCATCCGTACTGGACCTTCAAGGTCGGCCCCGACGGGCGTCTCTCGCGTTTCGCTGAACCAGCAGCCGGCCTGCCCCTGCGCCGTCAGGACCTTCCCCCGGCCTGGTGCCTCAACGGCGCGGTCTACGCTGCCCGAACACCGTGGTTTCGCATCGAACGTAGCTTTCTTTCGCCAGCCACCGTGGCGCAGCCCATGCCTGCCGAGCGTTCGATCGACATCGACACGCCGGCCGACGTCGAGCGCCTGCGCGCTCTGCTGGTGGACGCCATCCCGGCGCACCGACAACCGGACTCCTGCCTTTGAGGTCAATCATGAAGAAACGAGATGTCGTCGGTCAATACAAACTGCCGCAGGCCGTGCGCTTCTGCAGGCTTTGCACCGTCAGCAATCAACGCCCTCGCATCACCTTCGACGAGAGCGGCGTCTGCTCGGCTTGCAGTTTCGCGCATTTCAAGCGTCACAGCATCGACTGGGCAGAGCGCGAACGCGAACTGGTAGAGCTCTGCAATCGCCATCGCAAGGGCAACGGTGAATACGATGTCATCGTGCCCTGCAGCGGCGGCAAGGACGGCGGATTCGTCGCCCACCAGCTGAAGTACAAGTACGGTATGAACCCGCTCACGGTGACGTGGGCGCCTCTGAAAGCCACAGAGATCGGGCGTCGCAACCTCGACGCATTCGTGCGTGCCGGCTTCGACAACATCCTGGGCACGCCGAACGGCAAGGTCACCCGGAAGCTCACGCGCTTGGCCACTCAGCACCTGGGCGATCCGTTCCAGCCCTTCATCTACGGGCAGACCAACTTCCCGCTGCACATGGCCGTGAAGCACGGAGTGCAGTTGATCATGTACGGCGAGAACGGGGAGGTGGAGTATGGCGGCGACATGAAGAACGCCTTCAAGCCGACGCGCGACATCCAGGACCACGACAAGCACTACTTCTCTGGTCTGCCCCCGGAGTTCTGGATCGAGCACGGGGTGAGCGAGGCCGACCTCAAGCCCTTCATGGCACCGAGCTTCGCGTCGATCGTAGAGAACCGGACGGAGATCCACTTCCTCGGCTACTACAAGTTCTGGGATCCGCAGGAGAACTTCTACTACTGCCGCGAGAACACCGGTTTCGAGCCCAATACCGAGCGCTCCGAGGGGACCTACTCGAAGTACGCGAGCCTGGACGACTGCATCGACGGCTTCCACTACTACCTCGGATACATCAAGTTCGGAATCGGGCGCGCGACGTCCGATGCGGCGCACGAGATCCGCGACGGCAAGATCACGCGCGACGAAGGCATTGCGCTCGTGCGGCGCTACGACGGCGAGTTCCCGCAGAAGTACTACCAGGATTTCCTGGAGTACTGCGGCATCGACCACGAGGAGTTCCAGGCCGTCGTCGACAGCTGGCGCAGCGACCACCTGTGGCGCAAGGGCGCCGACGGCTGGGCGCTTCGCCACGCGGTGTGGCACGACGAACACCTGCCGAAGGACTGAAGGGGATCGACGCGCAGCGCCTGTCATCGCCATGAAGAGAATTCGCCTCATCCCGCGCCTGGACATCAAGGGCCCGAACCTCATCAAGGGCATCCACCTGGAGGGATTGCGCGTGATCGGCGACCCGCAGGAGCACGCGCGCCGGTACTACGAAGCCGGCGCCGACGAATTACTCTACGTCGACGTCGTCGCCAGCCTCTACGGGCGCAACAGCCTGCACGACATCGTCAAGCGCGCGGCGCAAGACGTCTTCGTGCCGCTGACGGTGACGGGCGGCATCCGCTCGGTCGACGATGTGCGCAACATCCTCCGCTCGGGCGCCGACAAGATCGGCATCAACACTGCGGCGGCGAAGCGCCCCGAGCTGATCCGAGAAGTGGCGCAGAAGTTCGGCTCGCAATGCATGGTGCTGTCGATCGAGGCCAAGAAGATGGCCCCCGGGCGCTGGGAGGCGTACACCGACAACGGCCGCGAGCGCACCAGGCTTGATGTCGTCGAGTGGGCCTGCCGCGGCGTCGAGCTGGGTGCAGGCGAGATCCTGCTCACCTCGGTCGACCGCGAGGGCACGCGCGAAGGCTTCGACGTCGAACTGCTTGCCGCGGTGTCCGGCGCCGTCCCGGTGCCCGTGATTGCGAGTGGCGGGATGGGCCGCCCGGACGACGTGGTGCGTGCGGTACGCGAAGGAGCCGCGGATGCCGTGGCGATGGCCGACGTACTGCACTACCAGCGCCACACGCTTGGAGAGATCCGGGACGCGGCACTTGCGGCCGGGCTGCACCTGCGCACGCTGTGAACGTAGGCCCAATGCAACCCCGCGTGACCCTGGTCGATTACGGCAGCGGCAACCTGTACAGCGTGACGCGTGCTCTCGAACGCGCCGGGGCGGAGGTTCACCTTGCCAACGACGCCGCGGAGATCGAGGCGGCCGATCGCCTGCTCCTGCCCGGCGTCGGTGCATTCGCGGACGGCATGGAAGGGCTGCGCGAGCGTGGCCTCATCGAGCCGATCCAGCGCTTTGCGGCTTCGGGTCGACCGCTGCTGGGCATCTGCCTGGGCATGCAGATGCTGGCCAGCTGCAGCGAGGAGTTCGGCGAACACGAGGGCCTGGGCGTGCTCCCAGGGCGCGTCGTTCCCGTGCCGGCGAAAGACGTGGACGGGTCCCCGCAGAAGATCCCGCACATCGGCTGGGCCGAGCTGCTGCCATGGCGCGAAGGGGCGTGGGCAGGCTCGCCGCTCGAGCGCATCACGCCCGGCACGGCTGCCTACCTCGTGCACTCGTTTCACTTCCTGCCCCAGGACGAGCGGGACGGACTCGCCGTATGTCACTACGGCGGCCATCGCATCACCGCGGCGGTGTGCCACGGTGCCGTTGTCGGTTTCCAGTTCCATCCGGAGAAGAGCGGTCCGGTCGGACTGAAGCTCCTGTCGGCTTACCTGGGCCTCTGAACCGCATGCGCTTCCTGCGCTCGAGTGCGATCTACATCGCAGCAAACCTGGCTTCGGCGGCAGTGCCCTTCCTGCTGCTGCCCTTGCTGACGCGCGTACTCTCGCCGAGCGAGTACGGCAGCGTCATCCTGTTCGCGTTGCTGGTCACGCTCTCTCAAGCCGTAGCCGGCATCAACGCGCATGCCGCGATGGGCGTCGTCTGGTTCCAGCGCCCGCAGGCGGCCGTGCCGGCCTTCACGTCGACCGCGCTGGTGCTGGCCATCGGAAGCACGGCCGGCGTGGCTGTGGTGGCAGCGGCCGCAGCGCTGCTCTTCGACGGCTTCGGGCAGCAGGTGCGGCCGGCGTGGGCCGCGCTGGCCGCCATCACGGCCGGCGCCAATGTCGTCCTGCAGTGCCGCCTGGTGCTGTGGCAGAGCCAGCAGCGCGCGCTGCACAGCGCCGCGCTCCAGTTCGGCGCCTCTGGCCTGAACGTGGGGCTGTCGCTGCTGGCAGTCCTGGTGCTCGGCTGGGGTGCCGATGGCCGAAACGCCGGTATCGCCGCGGCGACGGTGCTTGCCGCCACGTGCGGCGCCGTACTGTTCTGGCGCCAGGGCGAGTTGCGCTGGCAACCGGATGCCGAGCAGCGGCGCACCCTCCTGGCGTTCGGCGCGCCGCTCATCGTGCACTCCTTCGCCGGCGCCCTGGTCGGCACTGCCGACCGCTGGTCGGTGTCGGCCCATCTCGACGGCGCCGCGCTCGGCGTCTATGGTGCCGGTGCGCAATTGGGCATGGTGATGGGGATGCTGGCCGACGCCTTCGTGAAGGCCTTCAACCCCTGGCTCTACGGGCGCCTGCGCGAGGGCACGCCGGCGGCCCGGCTGGCGGCGGTCGGCGCAATCTACGTCGCGATGCCCGCCTTCGTCGTGATGGCGCTTGTCGTAGGTGCGGCTCTGTCGGCCGCTGCGGTCTGGCTCCTAGGGCCGAAGTACCAGTCGGCGGTCGTGCTGCTGCCCTGGTTCGTGGCCGGAGGCGCGGCCACCGGCCTGTATGTCTGCACGTCGATGCTCTTCTTCTTCGAGGCCCGCACGGCCCGACTGGCGGCCTGTACCTTGAGTGCGGCGGTCATCGGGGCCTTTGCGACCTGGCGGCTCACCAGCCATTTCGGACTGCATGGCGCGGCGGCCGGATTCGCGCTGACGCAACTGCTGCTGGCGCTGTTCACCGCCGCGGTGGCGATGAAGCTCTTCGACCTGCCCTGGGGTTCGCCACTGTCTGCCCTGGCGACTTGGCGCGACGCCGTCCGGCGTGCCGACATGGCCCCTTCATCCCTCAGACACCCCAGCACCCACCCATGAACGTATACCTCCGCCCCGCGACGCCCGCCGGTCTGCGTGTCGGCATCATCGGCCTGGGCCGCATGGGTCTGCGGCATCTACAGGCCGTGCGCCAGCTCGGCATGGAGCCCGTCGGCCTAGCCGACCTGTCGGACGCGGCGCTGGACACCGCATGTAAGCAGCATGGCCTGGACCGCAGCATCGGATATGCCGACGCTACAGCAATGCTGAAGCAGACGCGACCCCAGGCCGTGGTGATCGCCACCACGGCGCCATCGCACGCCGCGCTGACGCTGGCCGCCATCGACGGCGGCGCTCACTACCTCCTGTGCGAGAAGCCGATGGCGGCGTCGCTGCAGGAGGCCGACGACATGATCGACGCCTGCAATGGTGCCGGCGCGCGGCTCGCCATCAATCACCAGATGCGCTTCATGGCGCAGTACACGCGGGTGAAGACGATCGTCGGCAGCGAGTCGCTCGGCCCGCTGGTCTCGATCCTCGTCGCCGGCTCCAACTTCGGCCTGGCGATGAACGCGAGTCACTACTTCGAGATGTTTCGCTACATGACCGGCCAGCCGGTGACGGATGTGCAGGCTTGGTTCGAAGAGAAGACGCTGGCCAATCCACGCGGTGCCCAGTTCCAGGACCGCTCGGGCCGTCTGCTGGCACGCTCCGCCGCCGGACCGGCGATGTATATCGACTTTTCGGCCGACGCCGGCTGGGGCCTGCAGGTCGTCTACATCTGCAGGTACGGGCAGATCGTCGTCGACGAATTGAGTGGCGACGTGCGCGTGGCTGCCAGGAAGCCGGAGTTCCGCGACCAGCCGACCAGCCGCTACGGCCTGCCGGTGGACGTGCACCTAGAAGCCGTTGAGCCGGCGGACACCGTGGTGCCGACCATGAAGGTCTGGCAGGCCATGCTGGACGGCTCGGGCTGGCCCGATGGGGCCGCGGGGCGACACGCCTTGGCCTGTTTGGTCGCCACGCATGTATCACACGACAGCGGCCGGGCCGTGCGAATCGACGACGACGCCCTGCCGCGCGCGGAACAGTTTCCCTGGGCTTGAAGGACTTCCCGATGCAGCAGACGATCGGTGTGGCCATCGTGGGTGCCGGCTACATGGCCAGCGAGCACGCACGCGCTTTCGCCGCCATTCCCGCGGTCCGGATCGTGGGCGTGTGCGGGCGACGACCGGACCGGGCCGAGGCGCTGGCGGCACAGCATTGCGCTCCAGTCTTCGACGACATCGGCCGCATGGCGGCAGAGACCCATGCGGCGATTGTCGTGGTCGCCGTCAACGAGCTGTCTATGGCGGCCGTGTGCAGTGAAGTCTTCAAGCACTCTTGGCTCGTCTTCCTGGAGAAGCCGGTCGGCGTGGACTGGCCGCAGGCCCGCGAAATCGCCGACCAGGCGGCGCGAGCCGGCGCGCGTGCGTACGTCGCGTTGAACCGGCGCTCGTACGCCAGCACGCGGCAGGCCCTGGCGACGTTGGCCGAGGGTCAGGGACCACGGCTCGTGTCGGTGCTCGACCAGCAGGACATGGCTTCGGCCGCCGCGGGCGGGCAGCCGGCAGAGGTAGTGCGCAACTACATGTTCGCGAACTCCATCCACCTGGTGGACTACTTCAACTGCTTCTGCCGCGGGCGCGTGCGTGAGATCGTGTGCCCGGTACCCTGGTCGCCAGAGGTGCCAGGGCATGTTGTGGCCGTGCTGCGCTACGACTCTGGCGACAGCGGCGTCTACCAGGCGGTATGGAACGGGCCCGGCCCCTGGTCCTGCACGGTGACGAACGACACGGTGCGCGTCGAGCTTCGACCGCTAGAGCGCCTGGGCATCCAACGCCGCGGCGAGCGGCGCCTGACCGAGGTGGCCCCCGATCCCATCGACAGCGAGTTCAAGCCGGGTCTGATGTGGCAGGCCCGCCAGGTGCTGGAGGCCCACGCCGGGCGTCCGCACACCCTGGCCTCGATCGGGGACGCACTGGACTCGATGGCCCTGGTGGCCGACATCTACGGGATGCGTGGAGATGGCTGAAGCCATGTCGGCACCACAAGCGCACAACGTCGCCGTCCAGGCCCTGATGGCCCTGGAACGCCGACATGCGCTGTTCGACGAGCGGCATGACGGCTGGTCAGCGTGGCGGGCAATGCGCAATCCGGTCTTCCTGGCGGTGGAACGCCTGCCGCTGGCTTCGGCACCCACGTCGAACCTGCGACGCGCAGTGCGGGCCATCGGTCAGACCGCCCAGCTGCTGCGGATCCTTCTACTCTCGGGCCGGCGCGACCTGCTGGTGAAGACGGCGCGCTCCGGCCTACGGTGGCAGGTGGGCGACAAGTTTCGGGACATCTACTTCGACGGCCTGCTGTCGCGCGGATGGTCCTACGCAAAACTCGAGGAGACCAACAGCCACGATTTCGACGCCCACGCCAAGCGCGCGCTGTACCCGGGCACGCTCGATCCGGTGGTCTTCACCTTCTGGGGCCGGATTCTTGGCAAGCTCTTCCCCGCGCCGGTGGTGCCGTTCTGCGAGCGAGTGGCGCATCTGGTGCATCAGGAATTCGGCGTTCGGCTGGACCCAGCGATGCTGCGCATGCGCGTGTCCACGGTGCACTGGCAGGCACGCCTGTACGGCGCACTGCTGCGCCGGCTCCGTCCCCGTGCCGTTCTCGTGTGCGACACGGGGGAGTACGCGCTTCGCCTAGCGTCCGGTAGGCGACGGGTTCCTTTCATCGAACTGCAGCACGGCGTGTTCGACCAATCGCACCGCGATGCCGTTCCGAGCTGGGTCGAGGGCGACGCCCTGGAATTGATGCTGCCAGACCGTCTGGCCTGCCGTGGCGCGTTCTGGGTCGAGCGCCTTGCCGATACGCGTCAGGGCCGCGACGCGGCCGTCGCCGTTGGCAGCGAGGCCATCGACGATGCCCGCGCAGCGCGCGCGGAGCACCGACGCGATGACCTGCGTCGCATCGTGCTCACGACCCAGGGTCTGGCTTCTGCGGCGCTTGCGGACTGGGTCGCCCGACTGCTCGAGGCAGCACCACCTGACCTTGAGTGGCAGCTGACCATCAAACTGCATCCTGTGTATGACGCAGGCACTACGGCCTACAACGAGTTCGCCAGCCATGCGCGGGTGCGCATCGTCGACGGTGCGGCGCAGCCAAACGTCTTTGCCCTTCTGGCCGCGGCCGACCTGCACCTGAGCATCAGCTCGGCGTGCCACTACGACGCCGCGGCCCTTGGCGTGCCCAGCGGCGTAGTGCCACTGGCCGGTCACGAGGAGATGCTCGAGGCCACTGACGGGACGAGCATCTTCCTGGCCAGCGACGCAGCGCAGGTATGGCGGCGCATCGAGCAGGCCAGCGATACCAGGGGACCCGCCGCGTGCACCGAGCGCTTTTCCACTCCTGGATTCATAGACAATCTTCAGCGCCTTTTCGCTTGAGCCACGACGAAGCAGAACATGGTCCGCATCCACCCTACCGCCTGCGTCGACGAGGGCGCGCGAATCGGCGACTTCACCAGCGTCTGGCACTACTCTCACGTCGAGCGCGCGGCGGTGATTGGCGAAAATTGCAACCTCGGACAGAACGTCTACGTGGGCAACAACGCCATCGTCGGCAACGCTTGCCGGCTGGGCAACTCGGTGAGCGTCTTCTCCCATGTCGAGCTCGAGGACTTCGTCTTCTGCGCGCCGTTCATGGTCTTCACGCACATCGCTTTCCCCAGGGCGGCGGTCAACCGACGCAGCGTGTTCGAGAAGACGATCGTGCGCACCGGTGCCTCGCTCGGCGCCAACTCCACCGTCGTGCCGGGCGTCGTGGTCGGCATTGGAACGTTCCTCGCGGCGGGATCGACGCTGACACGCTCCTGCAAGGAATGGTCGCTGATGGTCGGCGCGCCGGCGCGCCAGGTCGGCTGGGCCAGCGCCTGGGGTGAGCGCATTCCCCTACCGCTGGAGGGCGAAGGCGAGTGGGTCTGCGAGCACACCGGAGACGTCTACCGGCTCGATGGCGCCACGCTTCACAGGACGCCGGGCCCGCGGGACATCCTGGCGTATCAGCCGGGCGTGGCGCTCGAGCGCATCGTGGCTGACTGAGACACTGAATCGCACAGGAACACGAGACGATGTCCGTCGGCCACACCAGCGCAGCTGCCGCCGCGCCGCACACCTCGCGCGAGGTGGCGTCGTCCAGCGCCGGGCTGCTCGTGTTCGTGACAGTCTCTCTCCTGGTCTCGATGTCGGTGACGCAGGACCAGGCTCCGGAGCCGGGGTCCCTGCGCTACTGGCTGCTCATCCTGCCCGCTGCCCTGCTGCCGCTGGGCGCCATCGGGCCGATGGCGCGCACGCTGATGTCGAAGGCTTGGTGGCTGGCCGCGTTCCTGCTCGCTGGTGGGGCATGGCATGCGGCGCATGGCGATAGCACCGCGGTACTGCAGCTTGGCCTGTTGGTCTGGGTCACCGCCTGGATTTCTTCCGAAACGGCCCGCATCAGCGTCACGGCCATCGTGCGCCTCTACGTGGCCATGGTCGCTATCGGCATCGTTGTGTACCTGGCTACGGATCTGAACTACTGGGGCCCACTGCCCGGCCTGACGCTCAGCGAATACGGTGTATGGCGCGTCTCGTTCTTTCCAAACATCGCCTACACGGCCTTCCTGTCGCTGGTCGTGATCCTGGTCCTCACGCGCGATAGGGCGACGATGGGCCCGCATGCACTGGTCCTCGGCCTGGCGACCTATTTCCTCGTATGCACCTTCGTGCGGACGGCGCTCATCGCCCTGGCCATGTATGTCTTCCTGCGCTGGTGGTTCGCACGCAAGCCGACCCCCCGGCGCCTGTTCTGGGGCTCCCTGCTTGTAGGCTTCGGGGTCAACCTGGCGATCGCCGGGTCAGTGGTCGTGCTGGTGGCCGTGCAAGACAACGCCCTGGTGTCGCGGCTGTTCCTGCGTGGAGAGACGCAGCTGTCGGCGGAGGAGATCTTCCAGCAGCTCTACCGGCCCTGGCTGTGGTGGGAACACCTGCAGCAGTTTGCCGCCAGCCCGTCCCTCATGGGTTGGGGTGCCTTTGACTTCGAGGACCTCAAGGCTGTGGCCCTGGTCGAGGGCCAAGAGCAGGGCGACACGGTCTCGCTGCCGACGCGGCTACTGGCTGCCTACGGCCTGCCCGGTGCGCTGTACACGCTCTACCTCATCGCCCGGTTGCGCGCGGCGGCGCGCGCCCGGGATGCGTGGGGATGCGCATGCTTCGCACCCGTTCTGCTGCTGCTGCTCCAGTGGGGCAGCGTCTTCCATCCGAGCGATGCGCTGTTCGCACTGCTGCTGCTGCCCCTGGTGCGAGGTAGCGCCGGTTTCGTCGATCGCAGGAGCCGGCGCCGGCGCCCGGCACTCGCCCGTCCAGACATCTCCCCGGTCACGCCTTGAGAGTCCTTTACGTCGATGCCGTCGGCCCCTTCGGCGGCGCCTCCCGCAGCCTCTTCGAGGCGGTGCAGGCGCTTACCACTGCGGGCCACGTGGAAGCCTACTTCGCGATGCAACGCGGTACCGCGCAGGAGTTCTATGGCCGCCTGGCCACCGACCTCATCGCCACGCGCGGACTGACGCGCTTCGACAACACGCGCGTCAGCCACTACCAGGGCGTGCGCTGGCTCGTGCTGCTGCGCGAGATCTTCCATTTCCCGTACACGCTGCTGGCGATGTGGCGCGCCAAGCGATGCTGGCGCAGTGTCGACCTGATCCACGTGAACGAGGTGATCGACATCATCCCCGGCTTGGTGGCCAAGGCGCTGTTCCGCGCACCGATGGTCGTCCACGTGCGTTCGCTGCAGTGGACGAACATGCGTGCACTGCGCACGCGCTGGGTGAACGCCCGCCTCCGCCGCAGCGCCGCGGCCGTGATCGCGATCAACGAGAACACTCGGGCCTCCCTGCCCGCCGATCTCGACGTGGACATCATCCAGAACTCGTTCACGCCTAAGAAGGCGATGCAGCCCGATCCGCAGCTGCTGCGGCGTCTGGACGGCCTGCGCCAGGACTCGCTGAAGGTAGGCTTCGTCGGCAACCTGCATGCCGCAAAGGGCCTGTTCGAGCTTCTGGAGGCCGTCAGCATCCTGCGGCGCCAAGGCCGCGACGTCGAGTGCTTGGTGGTCGGCGGCGTGACCATCCCCGATCGCGGCCTCAAGGCCTGGGCGCTGGCGCGCGCCGGCCTCGCGCAGAACATCCAGGCCGAGGTCGAGCAACGGGTGAAGACCCTCGGCGTCGCAGACTCGTTCCATCTGCTGGGCCACACCACCGACATCCAGACGGTGTACGAGCGGCTGGACGTGCTCGCATTCCCCTCGTACTTCGATGCCCCCGGGAGGCCGGTGTTCGAAGCCGCGTTCTCCGGCGTGCCAAGCATCGTCTGCGTCGAGCGTCCGTACCCCGATACTCTCGTCGCTGGCGAAACTGGCCTGACGGTGCCGCCCCGGGATCCCGCTGCGCTCGCCGCCGCAATCCGGCACTTCGCCGACGACCGTGCAGAGGTCCGCCGCATGGGCGACAACGCCCGCCGGCTGGCCGTGGAGAACTTCGTGCCGGCCAAGAACGCCGCCAAGCTGCTGGCCGTTTACCAACGCGTGCTTGGCGGCCAAGCACGCCCGCTGACCCAGCCCCGTCCCCTCGACTGACATGCACCACTCCGGCCAGCGCCCGTATGCGATCTGCAGCCACTGCATTATGGATACGTCGGACCCGAACATCCGGTTCGACGACCGCGGTCGCTGCGACTACTGCATCAACTACGAGACCGTCATCCAGCCAACCTGGCACACCGACAGTCGCGGAGCCGCAGCGCTGGCGTCGGTGGCCGACGCTATCCGGGCCGCCGGCAAGGGGCGCAATTTCGACTGCATCATCGGCCTGAGCGGTGGCCTCGACAGTTCTTATGCCGCCTACGTCGCTAAAGAGAAGATGGGGCTGCGTCCCCTGCTCTTTCATGTCGACGCTGGCTGGAATACCGACCAGGCCGTCGGCAACATAGAGAAACTCGTCGACGGCCTGGGGCTCGACCTCTACACGGACGTCGTGGACTGGCAGGCGGTGAAGCGACTGCAGGTCGCCTTCCTGCGCGCTGGCATCCCCGACCAGGACTTGGTTCAGGACGCTGCCTTCTTCGCCGGCCTGTACCGCTTCGCGCGCCAGCACGGCATCAAGCACATCATCACGGGCTCGAACTTCTCGACGGAGTGCTGTCGCGAGCCGGAGGAGTGGGGCGGCTACCTCGGTCTCGACAAGCGCCTGTTCCTGGACATCTGGCGCCAGTACGGCGAGGGCGAGCTCAGCAACTTCCCCCTAATCGACATCATCGTCTACAAGCTCCTGTACCAGAAGATCCTCGGCATGAAGGTGCACCACCCGCTGAACCTGGTGCCCTACGTCAAGAAGGATGCCGAGGATGAGCTCCACCGTCGCTTCGGGTGGCAGCGCTTCAAGCACAAACACCACGAGTCGCGCTTCACGCGCTTCTACGAGGACTACTGGCTGCCGCGCCGGTTCGGCTTCGAAAAGCGACGCGCCCACTTCTCGAGCCTGATCATGACGGGGCAGATGACTCGGGACGAGGCGCTGGAGCGCATCTCCAGGCCAGAGATGGACGAGCACTTTCTGAAGCAGGAGTTCGAGTACGTCGCCCACAAATTGGACCTCACGGTCGACCAGCTGCAGCAGCTGTTCGATATGCCCAAGAAGACCTACCGCGACTACCGAAACAAGCGCTGGATGATCGGCATGGGCGCCATCGCCATGCGCCGACTCGGGCTGGAGAAGAGGCTCTTCCGATGATCCGTGTTGTCGACTACGGTGTCGGGAACATCCAGGCTTTCCTGACGATGTTCAAGCGTCTCGGCATCGGCGCCGAGCGCGCGCGGACGGTCGCCGACCTCGACGACGCCCAGCGACTGATCCTCCCAGGAGTCGGTGCGTTCGACCACGCGATGCAGCTCCTGAACCAGTCGGGCCTGCTGCCGCGCCTGCAGACCCTGGTGCACGAGCACAAGATGCCGGTGCTCGGCGTGTGCGTGGGCATGCAGATGCTCGCCGACAGCAGCGACGAGGGAATGCTCCCCGGCCTCGGCTGGGTCCCGGGGCGTGTGCGCTCCTTCGCCAGCCAGGGCGCGTCGGCTACGCTGCCGATGCCGCACATGGGCTGGAACGACGTCGTTCCCCGCGAAGGGCACCCGCTCTTCGTTGGCTTCGAGCCGTCACCGCGCTTTTACTTTCTGCACAGCTACTACTTCGAGTGCCAGCAGCCCGGGCATGGGGCCGCGAAGGCGCACTACGGGATCGACTTCGACTGCGTCGTCTCGCGCGGTCACGTGCACGGCGTGCAGTGCCACCCCGAGAAGAGTCACCACTTCGGCGCGCAACTGCTGAAGAACTTCGCCTCCTGCTGACATGTTGCGCCCCCGCATCATCCCGTGCCTGCTCGTCCACCGAGGTGGCCTGGTCAAGACACGAGGATTCAAGGCGCCAAAGTATGTCGGCGACCCGATCAACGCGGTGAAGATCTTCAACGAGAAGGAAGCCGACGAGCTGATCGTGCTCGACATAGACGCCAGTGTCACGGGCGCGGTACCGGACTACGGGCTGATCGCCAAGCTGGCCGCGGAGTGCCGCATGCCGCTGTGCTACGGCGGCGGCATCACGACGGCGGAGCAGGCTGCCCGCATCATCGACCTCGGCGTAGAGAAGGTGTCGGTCAGCGCCGCGGCCGTAGCCGACCCCTCCCTGCTCGACCGCATCGCGAACGCGATCGGCCGGCAGAGCGTCGTCGCGATCCTTGACGTCCGCAAGCGCTCGGGCCTCTTCGCGCGCGGCCACGAGCTGTGCACACACAACGCCACCAGGGTCCACAAGGCGGACCCCTTCGAGGTCGCCAAGGCACTGCAGGAGGCCGGCGCCGGTGAGATCGTCGTCAATTCGATCGACCGCGACGGCCAGATGCAGGGCTACGACATCGACCTGGCGACCCGGATGCGGGCCGCCGTCAAGGTGCCATTGACCGTGCTCGGCGGCGCCGGCTCGCTCCAGCACATCGGTGAGCTCATTCAGGCCTGCGGCACGATTGGCGCGGCCGCTGGCAGCCTCTTCGTATTCAAGGGCCCGTACCACGCGGTGCTGATCAACTATCCCAGCCAGGCGCAGAAGGAAGCCCTGTACGGCGGCCCGGAGGCACGATGACATGGTGAGCACTGCCGCCGCCAAGCGCAGCGACATGCTGCGCAAGCTCTGGCGCTACACGACGATCTACGGCCCGGGCCGGGTGGCCTTCAAGGCGGCGGGCCGGCTTCGCCTGGGCCTGCCCGTGCTCACGCCGCGGCCGAAGACCCAGGACATCGGATTGATCGGCTGCGGCCAGTTCGGCTTCGCGACCATCGGCTACTTCATCCGTCGCGCCCATGGGGCGCGCATCGCCGCCTGCTTCGACATTGACGAGGATGCGGCCCGGTCGCTGGCCATGGCGCTGCGTGTGCCCGACATCTGCGCGTCGGCTGACGAACTCCTGTCGACGCCCGGGCTGCGCACGGTCTACATCGCGTCCAACCACGCTTCGCACGCGGACTACGCGGTACGAGCGCTCGATCGCGGACTAGACGTCTACGTCGAGAAGCCCGTGGCGGTAGACGACGTGCAGTTCGCCCGCCTCGTCAACGCCGCCAGGCGATCGCGGGGCCGCCTGTTCGCTGGCTACAACCGCCCGTTCTCCGCGGCCGTCCGCTGGCTGCGCGACTTCGCTGCCCAGGAACTGCCGGGCCCGGTCACGCTGCAATGCCTGGTCAGCGGACACGTCCTGGGCCCGGACCATTGGTACCGGCACCCGGCGGAAGGCACGCGCGTCTGCGGAAACATCGGGCACTGGCTCGACCTGTTTGTCCATGTGCTGTCCTGGCGCTCGCTGCCCGACACGCTGCGCATCTCTCTGACCTGGGCGGACGAGGCCGATCCTGACGAAAACCTCAACATCTCGATGGCCAGCGAGCACGGCGACTTGTGCGCCATCACTCTCACCGCACGGGGCGAACCCTTCGAGGGCATCCGCGAGGTGATCCATTTCCAGCAGGGGAGCACCCTGGCCGAGATCGAGGACTTCCGGCGCATGACGGTGTGGGCGGGGCCGCGCCGCCAGACGCGGCGCTTCTGGCCCAAGGACGTTGGCCACGGGCGGGCGATCCTCCAACCTTACTCGACGGCGCCAGCGCGGGATTGGCGCGAGGTCGAACGGTCCACCGCGTTGATGCTGCACATCACCTCCATGGTCCGGCGGCGCGAGCCCCGGTCGCACTTCTCCTTCGTCGCGGCGCAGGCCGCACTCGAGGCGCGCATTGCCGCCGCGATCTGACGCAGCAGGCCCCGACATGCAACGTACGCTTTCGGCAGAGCAGGTCGAAGCCTTCCACCACGACCTGTTCGTCGAGGACCAGGTGCGCCACTTCACCGGGATGCTCCCGGGTCGCGGTGGCGGCCGGGTGGTCGATGTGGGCGGCGGCTGCGGACACTTTGTCCGCAGGCTTCATCAGCTGACGGATCGCCCGGTGCGCGTGATCGACACCGACCGGGCCTCGCTAGAGATCTGCCGTGCCGCCGGTATCGAGGCCCGGGACGAGGACGCGCTGGCGCCGCAGGCGCAGGGCGACGAAGAGGTGATCAGCTTCAACCTGGTGCTGCACCACCTGGTCGGCAGCGGCGAGCAGGCCACCCGGGCACTGCAGATCCGCGCATTGCAGGCCTGGCGCGGCAAGGTGGCCACGCTCTTCGTCAACGAGTACATCTACGAGTCCTTCGTGACCAACCTGTCGGGCCGCCTAATCTTCGCCATCACGAGCAGCCGCATCCTGTCGGCGCTCGGGCGCGCCGTGGCCACGGTGGTGCCCGCTTTCCGTGCCAACACCTTCGGCGTCGGCGTGCGCTTCCGGGCTCACGACGAGTGGGTGGCGCTGTTCTCGGAAGCCGGCTTCGAGGTCGTCGACCGCAGGATCGGCGAGCCAGAGCACGTCGCTGCGCCACTGCGCCTGATGTTCATTCGCCAGATCCGGCGCGACAGCTTCGTGCTGCGCGCTGCGCCTTGCACCCGATGAAACAAGTCTTGCAGAACCTCAAGGACGGCTCGACCGAGGTTGCCGAAGTCCCTGCTCCTAGCGCCGCCCGAGGCCAGCTGCTGATTCGCACGACGCGAACGCTGGTATCCGCTGGTACCGAGCGCATGCTGGTCGACTTCGGCAGGGCCGGGTTCATCGACAAGGCCCGCCAGCAGCCCGACAAGGTGCGCATGGTGCTGGACAAGGTCCGCACCGACGGCTTGATGCCCACGTTGGCTGCCGTTCGCAACAAGCTCGACCAGCCCTTGCCGATGGGCTACTGCAACGTCGGCGAGGTGGTCGAGGTCGGCGCCGGCGTCACCGGCTTCGCGGTCGGCGACCGGGTCGCCAGCAACGGCAAACATGCCGAGTACGTTTCGGTCCCGGTCAACCTGTGCGCGCGGGTGCCCGACGGCGTCACTGACGAGACCGCGGCCTTCACCGTGCTGGGCGCCATCGCCCTGCAAGGCATCCGCCTGGTCCAACCTACGTTAGGTGAAGCGGTCGTCGTAACCGGCCTCGGCCTGATTGGCCTGGTCACGGTGCAGTTGCTGCGCGCCCAGGGCTGCCGCGTGCTGGGCCTGGACTTCGACCCCGCACGCCTGGCGCAGGCGCGCCAGTTCGGCGCCGAGGTGGTGGACCTGGCGGCAGGCGCCGACCCATTGGCGGCGGCACAGGCGTTCTCGCGAGGTCGGGGTGTCGACGCCGTGATCGTGACCGCCAGCACCAAGAGCAGCGAGCCCATTCACCAGGCCGCGCAGATGTGCCGCAAGCGAGGCCGCATCGTGCTCGTAGGCGTCACCGGGCTCGAGCTGTCGCGCGCTGACTTCTTCGAGAAGGAGCTGACCTTCCAGGTCAGCTGCAGCTACGGCCCGGGCCGCTACGACCCGAGCTACGAGGACAAGGGACAGGACTACCCGGTGGGATTCGTGCGCTGGACCGAGCAGCGCAACTTCGAAGCCGTCCTCGACATGATGGCGGACGGTCGGTTGGACCTGGCAAAGCTGGTCTCGCACCGCTTCTCGATCGAGGAAGCGCAGCGGGCGTATGACGTCGTCGGCGGTGCGGAGCCCTCGCTGGGCATCGTTCTCCAGTATCCAACGCCTCTCCCGACGCAGCTCTCTGGGTATGCGCGAACAGTCAACATCGCGTCGTCTGCAGGCAGCACCTCGGCCACTGAAGATATGCCGCGCGTCAGTGTCCTCGGGGCCGGCAACTATGCCGGCGCGGTGTTGATACCGGCCTTCAAGGCTGCCGGTGTACGGCTGGGACGCATCGCTTCGGCTGGTGGTGCGAGCAGCGCACACCTGGGTCGCAAGTTTGGCTTTGCCGAGGCCACGACCGACAGCGCCGCCCTGATTTCGGACCCATCGTGCGACATTGTGATCGTCAGCACCCGGCATGACTCGCATGCTGCCTATGTCGTACAGGCGCTGCGGGCCGGCAAGCACGTTTTCGTCGAGAAGCCACTGGCGCTTAGCCACGACGAACTGCAACGCATAGAGTCGGCCGCCGCGGCAGCGCCGAGCCAGCTGCTGATGGTGGGCTTCAATCGCCGGTTTGCGCCCCAGGTGGCGCGAATGCGTTCCCTCTTGCTTGCCACGCCGGGTCCGAAGTCACTGGTGATGACGGTAAATGCCGGGGCGGTGCCGGCCGCGCACTGGACCCAGGACCGCGAAGTCGGCGGTGGCAGGTTGCTGGGCGAAGGCTGCCACTACGTGGATCTGATGCGCAGCGTTGTCGCCGCTCCCATCGTCGGTCACGAGGTACACGCGATGCGCGCGGCGACGCGGGACACGGCAACCGTGGTACTGCACTTCGCCGACGGATCGGTGGGATCTCTGCACTACTTTGCCAACGGACACAAGGCCATGCCCAAGGAGCGGCTGGAGGTTTTCGCTTCCGGTCGTGTGCTGCAACTGGACAACTTCCGCCGCCTCAAGGGACATGGCTGGGCCGGCTTCGGCTCGATGAATCTGTGGCGCCAAGACAAGGGTCAGACCGCGTGCGCGGCGGCCTTTGTCCAGGCGGTGCGCAGCGGCGGGACGGCACCCATTTCGCTGCAGGAATTGATCGAGGTCGGGCGCACCTGCATCGACATCGAGCGCGATTTGTCGTGAACTGTGCTTGTTGCAGCGTTCCGGCGACCGCAAGAATGCGACCTCAGGCGTGAACCCTCGCTCAATGGGCCCCTTGTCTCGCGCCGCAAGACTCTGGCGGACGGTGCGCTGGCTCCGCTGGCCACAGGTTTGGTACCGCGTGCATCTTCGCGTTCCGGTGCGTCCGAACGCCTCGCTGGCGCCGCCGCGTCGAGAGGCTCGTCCTTGTTGGGTGCTGCCCGCCAGGCGTGCGCCCACCCTCGTCGGACCCACCCGCCTGCGTGTACTTGCCGAAGAGCATGACGTGGACCATGTCGGGTGGGACGCCCCTTCGTTGGCTCTGCTTTGGCGCTACAACCAGCACTACTTCGACGATCTCTCGGCCGTTGGCGCGGAATCGCGGCGGCATTGGCACTGCGCGCTTATCGACCGCTGGCTAGCTGAAAACGCGCCCGGACGCGGCACCGCATTCGCCCCGTATCCGACCAGCCTGAGGTTGGTCAACTGGATCAAGGCCTTTCTTGGCGATCTCGAACCAAGTCCTGCGTGGCTGGACAGCCTTGCGCTGCAGGCGCGGTGGCTGTCCCGGCGCCTGGAATGGCACCTGCTCGGGAACCACCTGTTCGCGAATGCGAAGGCCCTGGTCTATGCCGGCCTGTTCTTCGACGGGCCCCAGGCTCAGGCCTGGCTGCAGCGGGGGCTGTCCATCCTGCAACGCGAGCTGCCCGAGCAGGTACTTCGCGATGGCGGGCATTTCGAGCGCTCACCGATGTACCACGCCCAGGCGCTGGAGGACGTACTGGACCTCATCAACGTCATCAGGACGCTTGGTCCCGCGGACCCGCGAGTGAGCGCGTTTGCAATCCAGTTGGGCGGGCTGGCAGCATCCATGCTTCACTGGCTCCGATGCATGACCGCGCCCGACGGGACGCTGACCCGCTTCAATGACAGCGCGGACGGCATTACACCGGCGCTCCCGGAACTGGAACGCTACGCCGCCGCGTTGGATGTGACGGCACCCATGCCGGCGAACGAGGGTGTGAATCTGCTGCGCGACAGCGGGTACACGTGCATGGCCCGCGCAGGGGCGCAGGCTTGGCTGGATACCGCCCCCATCGGGCCAGACTATCTGCCCGGGCACGCACATGCCGACACCCTCTCGTACGAACTCTATGTGCACGGCAAGGCCCTGGTGGTCAACCGCGGCACCTCGGTATACGGAGACGGTGCGCGCCGCCTGACAGAGCGAGGGACAGCCGCGCACAGCACGCTGCAGCTGGACGACTTGGACTCTTCCGAGGTCTGGTCCGGATTTCGGGTCGGACGGCGCGCGCGACCTGGCCCTGTTAAGGTGCACGGGTGGGAAGTGTCCTGTTCACACGACGGCTATGCTCACTTGCCGGGGCACCCCATTCACGAACGACGCTGGGCGCTTGATGTCAGCGGACTCGTCGTGCACGACCGTGTAGTGTGCGACCGCGCGCGCGAAGGTGTCGTGCGCCATCACTTGGCACCGGGGCTGCAATTGCAGCCGGACTCGTTGCCAGGACGCTGGCAGGTAAGGGACGCCGGCGGTCACCTGGTGGCACAGGCCGAGGTTGCCATCGGATCCGTCGAAGTCGAGTCATGGGACCACGCGCTGGCCTTTGGCAAGCTGGCGCAGGCGCAGACTCTGCGGGTTCAGACATCGGGCGGACAAGCGTTACTTCGTTGGCACTGGAAGCACTGATGCACATTCTGTTCCTGTCGGACAATTTTCCCCCGGAGGTCAATGCGCCGGCAAGTCGAACATTCGAGCATTGTCGGCAGTGGATTCAAGCAGGACACCGCGTCACCGTGGTGACCTGCGTTCCTAACTTTCCCGGCGGCAAGGTCTTCGCCGGCTATCGCAATCGTCTGTGGCAGACCGAACAGATGGAGGGCATCCGGGTTGTACGCGTCTGGTCGTACGTGGCTGCAAACGAAGGATTTGTTCGGCGAATCGTCGACTACCTTAGCTACATGGTCACTGCGACTGTGGCCGGACTGTTTGTACGCGGCGTCGACATCGTCGTCGGAACTTCGCCACAGTTCTTCACGGCTTGCGCGGCCTGGGCGTTGGCGGCCATGAAGCGGCGCCCCTTCGTATTCGAACTGCGCGATCTTTGGCCCGAGTCAATCGAAGCCGTTGGCGCAATGCGACGTGGCCGCGTCCTTCGCTGGCTGGAGAAGCTGGAACTGTTCCTGTACCGCCAGGCCGCCCTGATCGTCTCGGTGACGCACGCCTTTCGCGAGCGTCTCGTTGCCCGAGGAATACCGCGAAACAAGATCGCCGTTGTTACCAACGGGGCTGACCTGTCGCGCTTCGCCCCAGGACCGCGCGACGAGGCACTCGCCGAACAACTTGGGCTGCGCGGCCACTTCGTGGCGGGCTACGTCGGGACGCACGGCATGGCGCATCAGTTGGAGACGCTGCTGGACGCCGCCGAACTTCTCGCGCAGCAGCCCGATGGAGGCCGTGTCCGGCTGTTGCTGCTGGGTGACGGTGCCCGCAAGGCCGCCCTGAAGGAGGAGGCACGGCGACGCGGACTGGGTAATGTGCTCTTCCTGGACACCGTTGCCAAGTCTGAAGTCACGCGATACTGGTCTCTTCTGGACGTCTCGATCATCCACCTGGCCCGCAACCCGACCTTCACGACGGTGATTCCATCCAAGCTCTTCGAGTGCATGGCCATGGGTATCCCAGTCCTGCATGGTGTCGAGGGCGAATCGGCCGAGATCGTGCGGCGCGAGGGCTGCGGTTTGACCTTCATGCCCGGCAACGCCGCCGAACTGACGTCACAGATCCAGGCCCTTCGGAACGACTGTGCACTAAGGGGGCAGCTTCACGCTCGAGCGGTGGCCGCCGCCCGGCATTACGACAGAAGCGCCCTGGCGCAGGACATGCTCAACCAACTGATTCGGGTCGCGCGGCCGGCCGCTGCTCAAACACCAGTGCCCTGAACGGCGCACAGAGAACTGAGACTGGAGTTGACGAGTGCGCGCCAAGCAGTCGAGCGAACTCCATACTGCGCGGGCGCCAACAATCCCGTGCGAAGGAATCTCCTCGACGTCTGTGGCACTCTTTGGCGCTGACTCCCTTCGATATAGCCCCCATGGAGTCGGAATTACGTGTCGGGACCTAAGTGGTCGCACTGACCAAGATGGCGCGAACGAGTCGAACCGAGCCTTTTTCGATCCTCGTGAAAATGTCATCATTCTCGAAGCCAGCACTACTCTTGGGTCAAATCCGTTGCAGGTCTCCACGGCGGGCACCGTCAATACGCAGACGCGAGGGAGTTCTGATATTCATCTGCAAGTTCCAGTACCTGAGAACATCTGCAGCGAAGGACGCAAATCGCTTGCCGAATCGTTCGGTTCGCGAAGATGTGTGCGAGTCGAATCTGTTCTACAGACGATCTAGACGGAAAGGGATCAACGTGAAGAACCTCATTCCTGCGCTTCTTGCGCTTTTCAGCCTCTTTCCCGCGAGCGCTCAAACGACAGCACTCGGTATAGACGCCGCGGCGTCCACGACAAACAGCCTCTACGTTACTGCGATCGGGATTTGGACCTTGCGGAATGCAGCAGACTCGTTCTCTGCTATTGCGACTGGCAACGCGGCAGGGCATCGATTGAACAACGCTCCATATGCAGCCATCTATGGCAACCACGCGGCGGAAGAGTTGAGCAATGCGCCACACGCAACGATCATCGGCCCCAGTGCCGCACGATTCGCGAGAGATGCGGAAGGACTCGTCTGCATAGGCCTTTCATGCGGCTACCAGGCAAACGAGATTCGGTACGGCGTTTGGGGTGGGTATGCCGCTGCTCGCTTCACCAATAGCAACACTTATAGTGTTGGTCTTGGATACGCAGTCGGAGAGTATTCAGACAGGTCGCATGCAAGCGTTATGGCTGGACTCTTTGCCGGATACAAGGCCAATGATTCGATGAATTTGGTCTCCATCGGTCGTTTTGCAGGTGGTTGGGCAAACAACAGTCCTGACTCGGTAATGATAGGTCCATTCGCAGGTGGCGCTGAAAAGCATGACGGCGAGGATCACATTCAGTCGGCTAACCACGTCGTGCGAGGAATATACATCGGACTCCAAGCGGGGAAGGATTCATCGAACACGACAGATGTCATCCTGATTGGATCAAACACCCGTTCGAATCCAGACGTGCGGAACGCGATCGGCCTGGGCAGAGATGCTAATGTAACGTTGAGCAACTCGATGAACGTGCCCGTTCTGAAGAAGGCTGGTGGCGGAGTCTTGGTGGTGAATGATGTCGGTGACGTCACTGCTTCCGATCAACTGAAGGATGCCCTCGCTGCCATTGCCTCACTGAAGGCTCGCGTCGATGCCCTCGAGGCTCGTCAGGGGAAGTGACCCGGCGCTCCAGGCAAGCGCGTTTCGTACGAGGACACGGTAGTCGGACTTGGCTTGGTAGGTATCGACCTTGGTCAACCTGCGCTAGTTGCGAAGGCGCCCCCGCCGACGGGACGTTCTGCGCTGCAGACGTCAGCGCAGTTCCGTCACATCCGCCACCGGAGTCACTCCCGCCCCATCGGCAAGCGGATGCGCCTGCCGCGCAAGCGCGATAACAGCCGCGCGCTGCATGCCAAGACCCTGCAGCGAATGCCGATTTCCGCGGGCCGGCTTCGGTGCCGCAGAGAACTGGACCTTGATGCCTATCCTCTACATTGCACATTAGACGACGAGGTCGATCTCCGCACTGGCGGCGGTGCGGTAGAAGCCCATCTGCGCTGCAGCGGGCAATGCCGCGGCGACCTGCTCGACGACGAAACCCTCCCAGATCGCGCCGGCCACCGGATGCCCCTACAGGTCGCGCACGTCCGCCAGGTCCAGCAGCGCGTGTGCCAACCCGCTGTCGCGCACTTAGACCTTGGGCGACCTGACCAAGCGTTTGCCGACGTTGCCCGGGCGCGGCTTCAGTTGGCGCATCATCATGGTGTCGACCAGCGTGTCCATGTAGCGCGCCATCGCCTTATGCGACCCATCGCCGAGCGCCACGCCCAGCGGGGACGCATTGAACAACTGCCCATGCAGGTGCGACAGCATGGTTCAGTAGCGGCGCATGGTCTCGGCAGGCACCCGCAGCCCCATACCCGGCATGACTGCGCTGTAGGAAGCTGCGTAGGAAGTCCGGCCGCCATTGGAACGCGACAACGGCGTCCGCGACCAGGTAGCTCAGCGGAAAGCCCCCGCGAAGCCAAAGCGTCAGCAACATCTGGAGGTCGGGCGCTGGCTCGCAGGCCGGCAATGGCGTCAGCTCGAGATGGGCCACGCGGCCGGCCGCCGACTCGCCGGATTGCCGCAGCAGCTTGCCCGACGCCGAGTCCAGCAACAGGATGCGGCCGGGCTGCCAGTGCCGTCGATCTCCGGCCGCAGCACCTGGAAGTGCGCCAGCACGTGCTGCACCTCGTCCAGCACGACGAGCCGGTCGAGGAAGCGCGGGAAGAACAAGTCGGGCTGCGCGATCCCAGCGCGGTCGGTCTCGCGCTCCAGGTGCAACATGACAGCGCCAGCTTGCGTGGCCGCTGCCGCCTGCGCCAGAGTCGTCTTGCAGACTTGGCCTGGCCCCAGCAAAACAACGGCGGGCACAGCGGCCAGTCGGAGCTGAACGGCTGCTTTCACGGCGAGCGTGAGCATCGTTGCGCTCTGATGGTTTGCCGATCAACCTTCAGTGTCGTCTGATGGTCGTCATGTCCGACCGCATGACGATGCGCGAGCCTATCGCTTGGGCATGGCCGTGGCAGCGACTTCCGGTCGTGGTGGCCGGACGGCCGGTGGACGGTACTCGGCCACGAACGCATGCAGTCGCTCGCGCGCGGTCGCATCGTCCAGCGTCCCTGCCAGTACGGCTGGCGTGGCCAGGTACGCCAGCAGTTCGTCGGCGCGCGCGCTACCCGCACCCAACCTGGCCACCCTCACCCTCGCCACCCCCGTCGCCACCGTCTCCTCGCTGTCCGCCAGCAACTCCTCGTACAGCTTCTCCCCCGGCCTGAGCCCCGTGAACTCGATCCCGATCTCCTCGGGCGAGTGCCCGGCCAGCCGGATCAGTTCCTTCGCCAGGTCGACGATCTTCACCGGCTCGCCCATGTCCAGCACCAGCACCTGGCCGCTCTCGCCGATCGCGGCGGCCTGCAGCACCAGGCGCACGGCCTCGGGGATGGTCATGAAGTAGCGGATGATCTCCGGGTGCGTCACCGTCACCGGGCCGCCGGCGGCGATCTGCTCCTTGAACTTCGGGATCACGCTGCCGCTGCTGCCCAGCACGTTGCCGAAGCGCACCGCCATGAAGCGCGTGCCCGGGTGCCGGGTCGCCATCTGGCTGATGACCATCTCGGCCGCGCGCTTGGTGGCGCCCATCACGTTGGTCGGGTTGACCGCCTTGTCGGTGCTGATCAGCACGAAGCGCTCCGCGCCCGCCTCGGCCGCCGCCAGCGCGGCGTGGTAGGTGCCCAGCGTGTTGTTGCGCAGCGCCGCGGCGGCGTTGTGGTTCTCCATCAGCGGCACATGCTTGTAGGCCGCGGCATGGAACACCAGCTGCGGCCGCCACTGCGCGAAGATCGCGCGCATCTGCGCCAGATCCTTGACGTCGCCGATCAGCGGCACCAGCGGCGGCGCCGGGTGCGTGGCCGCCAGTTCCTGCTCGATGGTGTAGAGGTTGAACTCGCTCAGCTCCACCAGCACCAGCCGCGCCGGTGCCAGGCGCGCCAGCTGGCGGCACAGTTCGCTGCCGATGCTGCCGCCGGCGCCGGTGACGAGCACGGTGCGCCCCTGCACCACGGGGCCGACGCCGGCCTCGTCCAGCAGCACCGGCTCGCGGCCCAGCAGGTCCTCGGGCTCGATGTCGCGCAGCCGCTCGACGCGGCCGCGGCCCTCGCGCAGTTCCGCCGCGCTGGGCACCGTCAGCACCGGACGGCCGAAGCCGGCCGCGATGGCCAGCGCCCGCTTGCGCTGCGCCGCGCTGGCCGCGGGCATCGCGACGATGACGTGGGTGACGCTCGCGCACAGCGCGGCGTCGATGCCGCCTTCGCGCGTCAGCGCGTCCAGCGGCCCCAGCACCGGCACGCCGGCGATGCGCGCGCGCTGCTTGGCCGGGTCGTCGTCCAGCAGTCCCAGCACATTCCAGCCCTGGCCCTGCAGCCCGGCCAGCAGGAGCCGCGCCGCCTCGCCGGCGCCCAGCACCAGCGCGCGCTGCAGCTCGCCGCCGGCGCCGGCGATGCGCGAACGCGCATGCTCGTAGGTCATGCGGTACAGGATGCGCACCACCGCCAGCCCCATCAGCGTGACCACCGGGTGCAGCGCCAGCACCGCGCGCGGGACCTTGACCAGGCCCAGGCCCATCACGACCGCGGCCGACACGCTGCCGGCCAGCACGCAGGCCAGCAGCAGGCGCTGCACCTCGCCGAAGCCGCTGAAGCGCCACATGCTCTGCGGCACCTTCATCAGCACGCTGGCCAGCAGGTAGGCGCCGATCACGCCCAGCATCACCCAGGGGTCGTAGTCGGCGCGCGCGCTGATCCAGCGCTCGAAGCCCAGGCGGAACAGGTAGGTGATGTTCCAGCAGGCGGCCACCACCAGCGCGTCGACCAGCAGCGACAGCGGCTCGCGCCAGGGGCGCAAACGCGCCAGCGCGCGGTCCAGGCGATGCCACCACGTGAGGGGCGCGGCACTCATCGGGGGCGCATTCCCGTGCCGGTCAGCGCCCCGCCAGCCGGCGCAGCGTGCGCCACAGCACGCACAGGTCGCCGGTCAGCGTGGCCCGCTCGGCATAGTCGGCTGCCAGCGCCAGCTTGCGCGGCAGGATCACGTCCACGTACTCGCGCTCGGGGTCCGCCGCCGCGGCCAGCAGCGCCGCCTCGTCGATGAACTGCAGCGAGGCGGGGTCGGTCAGCCCCGGGCGCACCGCCAGCACGCGATCGCGCAGCGCGGGCGGGTACAGCGCCACGTAGCGCGGCACCTCGGGACGCGGGCCGACCAGGCTCATGTCGCCGCGCAGGATGTCGAGAAACTGCGGCAGCTCGTCCAGCCGCGTGCGGCGCAGCCAGGCGCCCACGCGCGTGATGCGCGGGTCGGCGCCCACGGTCAGCGGCAGGCCGCGCGCCGGTGCGTCGGCCGCCATCGTGCGGAACTTGTGGATGCGGAACGGCCGCCCGTGCCGGCCCACGCGTTCCTGGCGGAACAGCGCCGGCCCCGGCGAGTCCAGCCGCACCGCGAGCGCGATCGCCAGCAGCAGCGGCCACAGCAGCGCCAGCGCCAGCAGCGCGCCGGTGAGGTCGAACAAGCGTTTGAGCATGCACGCCGGTCCCGTCGTGCGCGGCTCAGCCCAGCGCGGTGCGCACGGCGGCGGCGACGCGTTCCACGTCGGCGTCGTCCATGCGCGTATAGATCGGCAGGCTCAGCATGCGCTCGTAGGCATGCTGGCTGTGCGGGAACATCGCCGGCGTCAGCGCATAACGCTCGCGCCAGTAGGGGTGCAGGTGCAGCGGGATGTAGTGCACGCTGCAGCCGATGCCGGCGGCAAACAGGCGCTCGACCAGCTCGTCGCGCGTGCACGGCGCACCGTCGGCCAGGCGCAGCACGTACAGGTGCCAGGCGTGCAGATCGCCAGCCCGGGGCTGGGGCGGCCGCAGCACCGGAAGATCGGCGAAGGCCGCGTCGTAGCGCGCGGCGATCGCGGCGCGGCGCTCGCGGAAGGCGTGCGCCTTCTTCAGCTGGTGCAGCCCCAGCGCGGCGGCGATGTCGGTCAGGTTGTACTTGAAGCCCGGCGCGACGATCTCGTAGTACCAGCTCGGCACCTTGGCCGTGAAGCGGTCGAAGGCGTCGCGGTTCATGCCGTGCAGCCGCATCACCTGCGCGCGCTTGGCCAGTGCGGCGTCGCGCGTGACCAGCATGCCGCCTTCGCCGGTGGTGATGGTCTTGTTGGCGTAGAAGCTGAAGACGGTGGCGTCGCTGGCCAGCGTGCCCACCAATGCGCCGCCGCAGGTGGTGGGCAGCGCATGCGCGGCGTCCTCCACCACCTTCAGGCCGTGGCGCCGCGCGACGGCCAGGAGCGCCGGCATGTCCGCCGCCAGCCCGGCGTAGTGCACGGGGATCAGCGCCTTCGTTCGCGGCGTGATCGCCGCTTCCACCGCCGCCGGGTCGATATTCAGCGTGGCCGGGTCTACGTCCACCAGCTTCACGTCGGCACCCAGGTAGCGCACCACCTCGGCGGTGGCGGTGAAGGTGTGCGTGGTCGTGATCACCTCGTCGCCGGGGGCGATGCCCAGCGCCTCCAGCGCCAGGTGCAGCCCGGCGGTGGCGGAGTTGACGGCCACGCAGTGCAGGCCGGGGTCGCCCAGGAACGCGGCAAAGTCGGCCTCGAAGCGGCGTGCCTTGGGGCCCGTCGTGACCCAGCCGCTCCTGAGCGTATCGACGACCTCGGCGATCTCGTCGTCGCCGATCTCGGGCAGCGCGAAGGGCAGGAACGGGGGTGAAGCGTCGCTCATGTCGGTTTGGTGATCCAGGCCAGCAGGTGGGTGCGCAGCGGCGGCAGCGCCTCCAGCAACGGCAGCAGCGCCGGGGCGCGATGCTCGAGCGCACGCGCGATCGGCGGCGCCAGCGTCAGCCGCCGCGCCTGCACGCGGCCCTGCGGGAACAGCGCACGCCAGCGCGCCAGCGGCACGCCGCGCACGTCGCGGTTGCGCGGGTTGTCGACCGTGAAGTCGTAGACCAGCACGCCGCCGCCGGGCGCCGTCCAGCGCCACATCGCGGCCGCCAGGCGCTGCTGGAAGGTGTCGTCGAGCAGCGAACTGAACACCGTGAAGGCCAGCACCGCCTGCTGGCTGCCGGGCGCCATGTCGGCCTGCAGCGCGTCGCCCTCCACCACGCGCACGGCGGCCGGCAGCGCGGCGCGCGCCGCGGCCGCGCGTTCGGGCAGCAGTTCCAGCCCGCTCAGCCGTGCGGGCGCGGCGCCCAGGCGCAGCAGGTCGGCCAGGTTGCCGCCGTCGCCGCAGCCGACCTCGCACAGCGCCTTGTCGCGCAGCGTTGCCCAACCATGCGCGCGCCACAGTGCGGCCATCGCGCGCAGGCGCTGCTGCTGCTCGCGCAGCGCGGCCGGGCTGGCGAGCAGGCTGTAGCGGTCGGCCGCCACCGCGGCGGCGCGGCGCGCGTAGCGTTCGCGCACGGCGTCGGTCTCGTCGCGGGCGAAGGCCGCGGTGCTGCCCGCTGCCGGCGCAGGCGCGGCCGGCGGGGCAGCCGGCGGTCCCGGCACCTCGTTCAACGTGTCAGCTCCTGCTGCGCCGCCGTCGGTGCGCGCCGCAGCGCCAGCGCCCACAGCCCCTGCCAGGTCCCGAGCCCGTAGCCTAGGTGATAGGCCGCGATGGCTGCCGGCAGCCGCAGCACCGCGTCCAGGCCGCCGGCCGCAGGCGCCGCGGCGGCGCTGGCCGCCACCAGGTACAGCCCATAGACCGCCGCCAGGGCGCCGAACGGCCACGACGACCACGGCATCAGCAGCAGGCCCAGCGCCAGCGCCGCCACGAGCGTGGCCGGCGCCAGCTGCCGCCACGAGCCCGGCTGGCCATGCTTGCGCACGACGAAGGGCCGCCAGTAGCCGTACTGGCGCTGTTGCGCGAACAGCCTGGCCAGCGAGTCGCGCGGCCGGTACCAGGAACGGATGCGCGGGCTCTGCCAGATGCGCGCGCCGGCACGGCGCAGTCGCAGGTTGTGCTCGTCGTCCTGGTTGCGCACCAGCTGTTCGTCGAAGCCGCCATGGCGTTCCAGCACCGCGCGCGGCCAGCACCCCAGGTAGACGGTGTCGACCTCGCCTTCGTACGCGGTGTCGCGCGAACGCGCGCCGCCCACCACCCAGCGGCACTGAAAGGCGGCGGCGATGGCGCGCCCGCCGGCGCCCTCGCCCCGCGCGACCCAGGGGCCGCCGACGTTGACCGCGCCGCTGCGCGCCAGCGCGGCCAGGCACTCGGCCACGTAGTCGTCGGCGTAGCGCGTATGCAGGTCCCAGCGCACGATCACCTCGCCGCGCGCGCGTGCGATGCAGGCGTTGAGCCCGCTGGAGACGATGCGCCCGGGGTTGTCGACGAGCAGCAGCCGCGCATCGCCCGCCGCGCGCTCGGCCAGCCGCTCGCGCGTGCCGTCGTCGCTGCGCCCGTCGGCGACCAGCACCTCCAGCGCCCAGCCGTCCGGCAGGCGCTGCGCGAGCGCGGCGTCGCAGAAAACGTCGATGTGCGCGCGCTCGTTGCGGCAGGGGGCGATGATGGTCACGGTACGGTGCGCCGTCACGCCTGACCCCGCACCCGAACGCTAGCGATGCGCAGCAGCCGCCCTGCGCCCTGCCCGACGAATCCGACGCAGTGCAGCACGGCCATGACCGCGGCCGCCGGCAGCAGCGCCAACGCAAGTGGCGCCCCGCCCGACTGCCACGCCACTCGGATGAAGCGGGCCGCCAGCACCGGCTCGCCGAGCAGCAGCAGCAACAGCTTGCGCACGTTGTTCTCGCCCAAGTAGGACTCGTTCTTCACCGAGTCCTCCTGACGCACCCACACCGGCTCGCCCGCCAAGTGTGCGTAGCGAACCTCTAGCAAGGCCTGCAGCAGCGGCGCGTACGCAATGCGCGTGAGCGTGCGCTGGCCCAGGATGCGCAGCGGCTTGAACTCCGCGAGCGCGGCGCGCAACACATCGGTGCGGATCAGTCCGTAAATGAACGCGTCGTCGCGCCGGCACAGGAAGCGCCACGCCCGCACGACGCGCGAAGCGCCGCTGTAGTCGAAGCTGCGCGTGCGCGCGGTGCCCGCCGAGGCATCCACAGACGCATACGGCCCGAACACAAGCCCAGCGCCGGATCTGTCGGCCAGCGCCATGGCCCTGTCCACGAAGTCTGGCGCAAGGGTGTCGTCGTCGGCCAGAAGCACCACCCAGGGTGTACTGACCTGGGTCAGCAGCCACGGGAAGTGGTCCTCCAGGCTGAGCCGCTGGCTGTGCCGCAGCACACGGACACGCGCCGGCAGCGACGCAAAAAGCGCGTCATACGCTGCCGCATGTGCCGCATCGCTGGCGTTTTCCGACACGACGACGGCGCACGCCGCCCCCTGGTCGAGCGCCGAACGCAGCGCCGCGGCGCAGCTTTGCGGGCGGTTGAGCGTCGGGACCACGACGGTCACGCGCTGCAGGTCGGCAGTGGCCAGGCGCTCCTTCATGGCTGCTGCGCGGGCCTGAACCCGAGGGCGGTCGCAAAGCGGGCCAGCCCCTGCATCACCATCTCGCGCGGGAACCGCAGGCTCAGCGCCGTAGCAAGGGCCACGGCGGCCCAGAGCGTGACCAGGAAGGCGCCGGTCGGCACCCGTCCTCGCGTAGCGTCGCCAAGCAGCATTGCGGCGCCGGCCAGGCCGAACGCGACGGCCATCGGCACCAGGCTGTCTAGGAAGAACCAGGCGCGCCACTGCCCCACCAGGTAGCGCCGATGCAGGAACCATACGGCGACAACGAAGTAGAGCACGTTCAGCCCCAGGTTCGCCAGCGCCGCACCGATGGTGCCTAGGTAGGCCAGGCCGATGTACACGCCAGGTACCACGAGCACGCAGGCCAGCAGGTTCGAGACCATCGCCCAACCCGACCAGCCGTGGCTCAGCGCCAGAGCGGCCGGAACATGCACCAACGAGTTCAGTGCATAGGCCGCGACGAACACCGCAGCCAGCGCAGCGCTGCGCTCGGCAAGCAGCCGGTCATCGGACCACGTGAAGATCAATGCATGAGCGTGGCAGACCATCACTGCGGCCAGCGGCAGCACGATCACCGCCATCGTCTGGCTGGCCTTGCGGTAGGTGGCGACCGGCCGGTTCGCATCGCCACTGGCGATGTCGACCGTCAGGCGGGGCATGACCGCCTGAAAGATCGGCGTCGTGAACACTGCCACGGCAGTGCCGAGCGTGTACGCAAACGCGTAGAAGCCGAATTCCTCCAGCGGCAGCGCGCGCGACAGTATCAGCTTGTCGATCTGAGTCATGAACGCTGCGCAGAGGTTGGTCACGAACACCCCGCCTGCGAAGCGCCACACCCTGCGCAACGGCGCCAGCCTCGGCCCGGGCGGGGCGGCGGCGCGGGCGGACGGCATCCAGCTGCGCAGCCGGGCAAGCAGCCAGACGAGTTCGAGCGCCGTCATGGCCAGTTGCCACAGGAAGAAGTCCACCACCCCGGCATCACCCCACACCAACAGCCACACCGTGCCGACGGTGCGCAGTGCGGTGGTCGCCACCGTGAACACGGCGAGCCAAACCTGGCGTTGCAGGCCCTGGATTGCGCTGCGGTAGATCTGCGATGCCCAGCGCAGTACCAGGTTCAGGCCCAGCAGTTGCAGCGAGGTCTGCACCACGTCGTTCGACAGGCCGGACGCCTGGAACCAGTGCTGCGCGAAGTACGGCGCCGTCAACCAGATCAGCACCGCGATCGCCAGCCCGATGCCCCCGTACAGCCATTGCACCGCACCCAACAGCCCGCGCATGTCGTCGGGCCGGGTTCTCCCTGCTGAATAGCGTGCCATTTCCAGCTTCAGCGTGTGCGACAGGCCGAGGTCGATCACCGTCACCCAGGCCTGCAGCGCCACGAACAGGCCGATCAGTCCGTACGCTTCGAGCCCTAGGCTGCGGATGTACAACGGCACCAGCGCGAACATCATCAGCACCACGAAAGCCTGGCTGATGAAGTTCGCGGCGACGTTCTGCTTCAGCGACATGAATTCGGCGGCATGGGCGGCACAGTTTATTCGCGCCGGGGCCTCGGAATTCGCGCTCAGCCCTCCGAAGTGGCACGCAAATGCCCGCCTAAAATCGATCCGGCAACTAAAGCCTTCGATGACTGACCACCCCGACGACAACACCCTGATCGCCGAACGCCGCGAGAAGCTGCGCGCGATCCGTGCCCGCGCCGCGACGCATGGCCCGGCCTTCCCGAACGACTTCCGGCCCAGCCACCACGCCGCCGAGCTGCACCAGCGCTTCGGCGCCGTGCCCAACGAGGAACTGGAGCCGCAGGGCGTGAAGGTCGCGGTGGCCGGCCGCATGATGCTCAAGCGGGTGATGGGCAAGGCCTGCTTCGCCACCGTGCAGGACGGCTCGTTCGGCCCCACGCACGGGCGCATCCAGGTCTACGTGACGCAGGACGCGGTCGGCGCGGAGCGGCTGGCCGAGTTCAAGCACTGGGACCTGGGCGACATCGTCGGCTGCGAAGGCACGCTGTTCCGCACCAGGACCGGCGAGCTGTCGATCAAGGCGACGACGATCCGGCTGCTGGTCAAGAACCTGCGCCCGCTGCCGGACAAGTTCCACGGCATGACCGACCAGGAGCAGAAGTACCGCCAGCGCTACGTCGACCTGATCACCGACGAGGCGGCGCGCGCGCGCTTCGTCGCGCGCAGCAAGGCGGTGGCGTCGATCCGCGGCTTCATGGTCGAGCACGGCTTCCTGGAGGTCGAGACGCCGATGCTGCACCCCATCCCGGGCGGTGCCAATGCGCGGCCCTTCGTCACCCACCACAACGCGCTGGACCAGGCGATGTTCCTGCGCATCGCGCCCGAGCTGTACCTCAAGCGGCTGCTGGTCGGCGGCTTCGAGCGCGTCTTCGAGATCAACCGCAATTTCCGCAACGAGGGGATCAGCGTCCGCCACAACCCCGAGTTCACGATGATGGAGTTCTACGCCGCGTACTGGACGCACCGCGAGCTGATGGACTTCACCGAGCAGGTGCTGCGCCATGCCGCGCGCCAGGCCACCGGCTCGGCACGGCTGACCTACGGCGGGCGCGAGGTCGACCTCGAGCAGCCGTTCGCGCGGCTGTCGGTGCGCGAGTCGCTGGTCGTGCACGCGGGGCTGAGCGACGCCGAGTCGCGCGACGCGCAGGTGCTGCACGCGCGGCTCAAGGCGCTGGGCGAGGAACCGCCGGCGCACTGGACGCTGGCCGAGCTGCAGTTCGGCCTGTTCGAGGCGGCGG
>ERZ761602.1370-NODE-1370-length-44656-cov-8.685904_pt1 | contig 44656 bp, 38 predicted proteins | sample MGYA00512165_ERZ761602 | MGnify/ENA primary metagenome ERZ761602 (study PRJEB28899, sample SAMN02445085) | bioreactor sludge metagenome | biome: EBPR sludge; isolation source: Thorneside wastewater treatment plant | place: Australia: Brisbane, Thorneside...
AACCTGCTTCGGCGCTGCGTCCGGAGCTTGCGAACGCGCGCCTTCAAGCTGGAGCGTCCGGGGAAGGGCGATGGCGCGCCCGGCGCGAGACGGCTATCATGGCGCTTATGTCCCTCATGCGCGATCTCTCCCGCGCCCGGTACGCCGCAGCCCAAAGCGCGCGGGTGGCGTGGTACATGGGCCAATATTTTCTGGCGCGGCGCATTTCCGGCCCTTTCGATCGCCCGGGCGAGCCGAAATTCCAGCCGCGCGCGCCCGCGGGCGATCCACAGCGCATTCGGGCGGCGTTCCTCGCCTTGTTCGCCAAGGACCGCGCCAATATCGAAGCCGGCCTTTATCCGGCGCCCCATGACCTCAAGCTCGACCGCGCGCTCGAGGCGCTGACGCACTCGGCGAATTTCTTCCGCGATCTGCCGCGCGTCGATCAACGCCGTCTGCACCGCAATGGCGTTGAAGTGCGTGCGGCGGCGCGGGAGGCCGGCGAGCGCTATCCGACCTACTACTTGCAGAACTTCCACTACCAAACCGGCGGCTGGCTCTCCGATGAAAGCGCCAAGCTCTACGACACGCAGGTGGAGATTCTCTTCGGCGGCGCCGCCGACGCCATGCGCCGCATCGCACTGGGCTCGTTGGCGCGCGCGATGCGAGGCACCGACCAGCGGCGCGTGAAACTCATCGACTTTGCCTGTGGAAACGGGCGCTTCCTCGAGCAGATCATGCATGCGTTCCCGCGTATGCCGGCTGCGGGGCTCGATCTCTCGCCGGCTTATTGCGCGAAAGCGCGTAAGCGCCTTGCGTCTTGGCCGCAGGTCGAGATCGTGACCGGCGCCGTGGAACAGACGCCGTTCGAAGACGCACGCTTCGAGGCGGCGACGTGCGTCTATCTGCTCCACGAATTGCCGCCCCGCGTGCGCCGCGAGGCCGCGCGCGAGATCGCACGGGTGTTGAAGCCAGGCGCGGTGTTCGTATTGGCGGATTCAGTCCAGACCGGCGACGCGCCCGATCTTGACCGCATGTTGGAGTATTTCCCGGTGGGCTTCCACGAACCCTATTACGGGTCGTACGTGGAGGAGGACATCGAGGCGCTGTTCGGCGAGGTGGGCTTGATGTTGGAGGAAACCGAACTCGCGTTCCTCACGAAAGTGATGCGCTTTCGAAAGCGGCCGTCTTGAGTTTGGACGCTTCACGATCAGTGAGCACAGTTGCGCTCGCGTCGACCGTTGCTACCCCGCCGTTCTCCTGCACCTTGGGCTCCGACAACCCCTCGTGCTCCACCCAATCGCTCGGGCCGCCGAGAAGGACTTCCGTCGCAACCGAATAGTCAACGGCCGCGACGAGCAGAGGCGCTGGCGTGAGATCGTGCAAAGTCAGGTCGTGTTGCGGCGGGGGCCTCAGCGCAGCGCGCTGCATGGACGGAACCTCCATGGCGTAGGCCTGTCCGCCTGGGTTCCAGTCCGGGCCGCCTGTGATGAGGTAGTCCATGCTGGCGACGGCGAACGCGAAAATGGCGGTGAACACCAACGTCGCGGTGAGGCGCTCGCGCAGCGGCGCTGAGGCGCGAACACGCTGAATGAAACCGAGGACTCTCGTGCGCCCGGTCGCGAACGCATCGACAAGCCGCCGGATGGGGAGGTTGGTCACTGGAAACATCCTCGAAGTGAGCCACCTTACGCCATTGGAGGGAATCTGTCCAAGCTAGGTTCCCCGTCAAAGATTGCATCTTCGCCACGATCTCTGTCGATCACCCGCCAGTTTGCCCTCGATGGCGAAGCATGGCGTCGGCAAGCACGCAGGCGGTCATGGCCTCCACGACGGGCGCGGCGCGAATGCCCACGCAAGGGTCATGGCGCCCGGTCGTCGACACCTCGGCGTCGCGGCCGAAGCGATCGACGGTCTGGCGCGGCGTGAGAATAGAAGAGGTCGGCTTGATCGCGACCCGCGCGACGATCGGCTGGCCGGTGGAGATACCCCCCAGGACGCCGCCCGCGTGGTTGGACAAAAAACGCGGCTTGCCGTCCGCGCCAGCGCGCATCTCGTCGGCGTTCTGGGCGCCGGTCAGCGCGGCGGCGGCGAATCCGGCGCCGATCTCGACGCCCTTCACTGCGTTGATGCTCATCAGCGCGCCGGCGAGTTCAGCGTCGAGCTTGCCGTAAATAGGCGAGCCCCATCCCGCTGGCGCGCCAACGGCTTCGACTTCGACAAGGGCGCCCAGCGAGTCGCCGTCCTTGCGCGTTTGGTCGAGCAGCGCTTCCCACCGTTTGGCCGCCGCCGCGTCCGGGCACCAAAAGGGATTGTTCTCCGTCTCGTCCCAGGACCACGCGGCGCGGTCGATCGCGTCGGCGCCGATTTGGATCACCGCCGCGCGGATCAGAATGTCCTCGCCAAGAACACGGCGCGCGATGGCGCCGGCGGCGACGCGCGCGGCGGTCTCGCGCGCCGAAGAGCGCCCGCCGCCGCGATAGTCGCGCAGGCCGTACTTGGCGTCGTAGACGTAGTCGGCGTGCCCGGGCCGGTAGAGGTCGCGAATGTCGCCGTAGTCCTTGCTGCGTTGATCGACATTCTCGATCAGCAGAGAGATCGGCGTGCCGGTTGTCAGCGGGCCTTCCGTGCGGTCGTCCTCGAATACGCCGGACAATATTCTGACCTCGTCGGGCTCGCGCCGCTGTGTCACGAAGCGGCTGGTCCCCGGCGCGCGCCGATTGAGCCAGTATTGAATGTCGGCGCCGCTGAGCGGCAGGCCGGGCGGGCAGCCGTCGACCACGCAGCCAAGCGCCGGCCCGTGGCTCTCGCCCCAGGTGGTGACGCGGAATAGGTGGCCGAAGGTGTTGTGGGACATGGGCGCCTCGCGTGCTTATATCCTCAGTCGAACAAAAGGGAGCACGATTCCGTGTCAGGGGACGATCTCATCCCGCCTTCGCCCATTTATGATCCGACCGGCGAGCCGCCGCCGGACGACGCCGCGCTATTCGCCGAGGGCGAGCCCTACGCTTTGTTCGAGCGCTGGTTCAAGGAGGCCAAGGAGAAGGAGCCGCACGACCCCAACGCCATGGCGCTGGCGACCGCCGACGCCGAGGGCTTTCCTGATGTGCGCATGGTGCTGCTCAAGGAGGTGAGCGCGCAGGGCTTCGTGTTCTACACCAACGCGCACAGCGCCAAGGGGCGGCAATTAGAGGTCAATGAGCGCGCGGCGCTCTGTTTCCACTGGAAGAGCCTGCGGCGGCAGGTGCGCGTGCGCGGCGTTGTCGAGCATGTGTCGGACGCGGAAGCCGATCTCTACTTCAAGAGCCGCGACCGCGGCGCGCGCATCGGTGCGTGGGCCAGCGAGCAGTCGCGACCGCTGCAGGATCGGTTCGCGTTGGAGAAACGCATCGCGGAATTCGCCGCCAAATTCGGCCTCGGCGACGTGCCGCGGCCGACACACTGGCGCGGATACCGTGTGACGCCGCTCGCCATCGAGTTTTGGCGCGACCGCCCATTCCGGCTGCACGATCGCCTCGTGTTCACGCGTTCGGCGGCCGCCGAAGCCTGGCGCAGGTCGCGGCTCTACCCCTAGAGCATTTTCCGACCGAAGTGGATGCCGGTTCGGCGTAAGAAAATGCGACCAAACAAAAACCTAGAGCCCCGATCCGTTCAATCGGATCGGAACAGGCTCTAGGAAACCCCAAGCAAGCGCTAAACATTTGCCAGTCGCGGGCTAGCCCGCTTAGATCGTTCCAACAAAATCCTAGGGAGGCGATCCGATGCTGGGGCTCATGCAGAACTGGCCGTTGACGGTCGACAAGATCCTCGACCACGCCAACGCCTGCTTCCCGCAACGCGAAGTGGTGACGCGCAGCGTCGATGGGCCCATCACGCGCTCGACCTATGGCGCCATCTGGCGCCGGGCCAAGCAAGTGACCAACGCGCTGCGCGCGGCCGACATCGCCCCGGGCGATCGCGTCGCAACCCTGGCCTGGAACACCGACAAGCACCTCGAAGCCTGGTACGGCGCGATGGGCATGGGCGCGGTCCTGCACACGGTCAATCCGCGCCTCTTCCCCGAGCAGATCGCTTGGATCATGAATCATGCCGAAGACAAGATTTTGCTCTTCGACACCACCTTCCTGCCGATCGTGGAGAAGGTCGCGCCGCTCTTGAGCACGGTGAAGACCTATGTCGCCTTCACTGACCGCGCGCACCTGCCGCAATCGAACCTGCCATTGGTCGCCTACGAGGACTTCATCGCGGGGCACTCCAGCGACGCCGCATGGGGAGGTTTCCAGGAAGATACTGCGTGCGGTCTCTGTTACACCTCGGGCACCACCGGCGATCCGAAGGGCGTGCTCTACTCGCATCGTGCCAACGTGATCCACGCCATGGCCGCCAACAGCGTCGATTGCTTTGGCGCGGGCGCCAACGACGTTGTGCTGCCCGTGGTGCCGATGTTCCACGCCAATGCCTGGGCAATCGCGTTCGTGGCGCCGATGTGCGGCGCCAAGTTGATCATGCCCGGGGCGAAGCTGGACGGCGCCAGCGTCTATGAGCTGCTGGAGACGGAGCGGGTCACGTTCACCGCCGCGGTGCCGACGGTATGGCTGATGTTGTTGAACCATCTGCGCGACAACAACCTGCGCCTGTCGACCTTGAAGCGTGTCGCGATTGGCGGCTCGGCGGTGCCCGAGGCGGTGCTGCGCGCGTTCGAGGACGATTACGGCGTCGAGGTCATCCATGCGTGGGGCATGACCGAGATGAGTCCGATCGGCACGATCGGGAAGCTCCTGCCTGAGACCGTTGCCGCGGATCACGAAACCCGCATCAAGACCAAACTCAAGCAAGGGCGCGCGCTGTTCACGGTGGAGATGAAGATCGTCGACGACGAGGGCGTCGAGAAGCCGCACGACGGCAAGGCGTTCGGCCGTTTGCTGGTGCGGGGCCCGGCGGTGGCGCGCGCTTACTTCAAGAGCGCAGGCGCGCGCAACGACAAGGGCGAGTGCATTGAGTCGGACGGCTTCTTCGATACCGGCGACGTGGCCAACATCGATGAGCTTGGCTACATGCAGATCACCGACCGCGCCAAGGACGTAATCAAGTCGGGCGGTGAATGGATCAGCTCGATCGACATTGAAAATATCGCCGTGGGCGCCGAGGGCGTCGCTTGCGCGGCGGTGATCGGCGTGCGCCATCCAAAATGGGATGAGCGTCCCTTGTTGATCATTGAACCCAAGCCCGGCGCCAACCCCACGCGCGAGCAGCTGCTGGGATTCCTGCAAGGCAAGATCGCCAAGTGGTGGATGCCCGACGATGTCGCGCTCGTGGAAAAAATCCCAATCGGTGCGACTGGAAAGATCAACAAGCTGGCGCTGCGCGAGACCTTCAAGGACTACCAGCTGCCCTCAACGGGGGAGTAGACGCTCCCTCGCAAACGCGCGTCAGCGCGGGGGAGCGCCTACCAGACGAGCACGCTGCGCCAGCGCGTAAGATCGCGTCGGCGGATGGGCAGGGGAGCGGCATGGGCAAGTTTCGTGATTTTATCGTGCGGGCGGCGTTGACGCTCTCATTGCTTGTGCCGGTCTACTTCGCGGTGGCCGCGTTGGGCACGAAGTTCGGTCTGCTTGATTGGCGCATCGGCTTTGGGCTGATGACGTTCCGCTTCGGCATTTTCGTGTTCGCGGGGGCGGCGGCCTTTGCGTTGCTGGCGCTGTTGGTCGCGCTTGTGGCGCCGCCGCGGCGCGGCGTGTTCGCTGCGCTTCTGGCGCTGGCGATACCGGGCGCCGGCATGGGATACGGCGCCTACGTTCGCCAACAGGCGCAAGCCATCCCGCCGATCCACGACATCTCGACTGATCTCATCGATCCGCCCGCGTTCTCGCAAGCGGTGGTCGCGGCGCGCGCGGCGGTTCCTGGCGGCAACGATCTCGATCTGCTCAACAAGCGGACTGGCGACGGGCGCGCATTCGTCGACCTGCAACGAGAGGCTTATGGCGACATTCAACCGGTCTCGACGGCGCAATCGCCGCGCGCGGCGTTTGACGCCGCACTCGCCCTGGCTGAGACGCAAGGCTGGACGATTGCGCGCGCCGATGCAGCCGCCGGCGTGATCGAAGCGACGGCAACGACGTTTTGGTATGGGTTCACCGACGACATCGTCATTCGCGTACGTCCCGAGGGCGAGGGCGCTCGCGTCGACGCGCGTTCCGTCAGCCGGGTAGGGCGTTCCGATCTAGGCGCCAACGCGGCGCGACTGCGCCCTTATCTCGCCGAGCTGCGCGCGCGGCTTGCTTAGGCGACGCGCGCGCTCAATCGCGCAGTGCGTAAAGGCTGTCGACGCAGGGTGGTCCGCCCATGCACTCGACCTGGCCAAGCTCGACCAGGCGAATCATGTGCGCAAGGACGGAGTGGCACGCCGCCGGATGGAGGCGCTTGTCGACGTCGGCGTACATCTCGGTCACCATGTCCTTGATCAGTCTCTTGCCCGCGCGCAGTTGCGCCACGACCTGCCGCTCGCGCTCCAAGCGATGCTCCAGGTAGGCTTCCACGAAAGGACGCACCGCGCGAACCGGCGGGCCATGCGTGGGCCAGAGAATGTCGTAGTCGCGGTCACGCACCTTCGCGAGGCTCGCGAGATACGCCGACATATCGCCGTCCGGCGGCCCGATGATCGACGTCGACCAGCCCATGATGTGATCGCCGGGGAAAAACGCGTTCTCCTCGAGCAACGCATACGACATGTGGTTGACCGTGTGTCCAGGCGTGGCGACCGCTTCGATTGTCCAATTCGGACCCCTGAAAATCTCTCCGTCGCGCGCGCCGCAGGCCGGCTCGAAACCGTGATCGTCGGCGGCTTCCAAGCGCAGCGTGTCGCAGTCGCTCGGCTTGGAGGGCGTCTTGTCGCCGTACACCATCGCGCCCGTGCGCGCGGCCAGCGGTTCAGCGCCTGGGGAGTGATCCATATGGCGGTGGGTGATGAAGATATGGGTGATCGTCTCGCCATCGACGGCACGCAGGATCGCGTCGATGTGCTCGGGGTTGTCGGGGCCAGGATCGATGACCGCGACGTCGCCACGGCCGACGATGTAGACGCCGGTGCCCTTGTAGGTGAAAGGGCCAGGATTGTTCGCGACAAGCCGGCGGATCAGCGGCGAAACTTGCTGCGCCGTCTCGTACTCAAAATCCATCTCGCGCACGAACGGGATTTTCGAAGCCATGCCGCGTGGTCCTAACCTTCAGGCGCCGAGTACGAACGCCCGGAACGCGTCGCGGAGCATACGCGTGGCCTTGATTTTATCGGGCAGATTGAGCGCGATCGGCGGGCCCATGTCTGTCTTGTTGGCGTCGACAATGTACAGCTTCCCATCCCCGCGATCGCGCAGCACGTCCACTCCGCCCCAGTCGAGGCCGATCTCTCGTGTGAACGCGCTGATCTGATCCATCTCCGCCGTGCTGAACACCTCCTCGGGCGAGCGCAACAGCACTTCCGTGTTCGTGTTGAGGAAGCGCTTGGTTACTTGGCGCCGCTTCAGGAAAACGCAAACCGGCTTGCCGCCGATCGTGCAGGTGCGCAGGTCTTCCACCAAATTGAGATCCGCCGGCATGCGATTGTCGACCACACGCTGGTATGTTCGCCCCGGCGCTCGCGCGGTTGGGCACTGCACGATATGGCCGTCGTGTGCGGCGTTGATTTCGGATTTCTCGACCGCGGGCCCCGCATGCGTCGTGGGATCAATCACAAGCGCTTGTCCAAAGGCTGCTTCGCTGGCCTTCGCCACCGTCGTTTTCGAAACGTCGCGGCAGTTGAAGTTCACAAGTTTGACGTCGGACCTAAGGCGCGTTGGAGGGTCGTTTGGGCTGTAGGTGGCGTCCTCGAATTGCATCACGACATCCGCCTGCGCGGGGTCGGTCGTGAGCTTGGCGCCGGCGGCGCGCGCGACCGCCCAAATCAAGTACCAGGGACGGGCGCGTTCTGGCGTGAAGTGAATGCTGAAATGCGGCGTCAGCGGCTCGATGCGCTGCGCAGCGAAGAAGAAGCGAAACCACGCTGTGACTTGCTTAATCACCGACGGCGAGTAAGGCACCCGCGCGCCTGTCTTACGCACCGTCAGCCCGGTGAGGCCGAATTCGAAGTCCTTCAGCCAGACGCGGCCGGAGGTCTGAAACACGCGCTGGGATGCGTCCGTCATGGTTGACGCCTCCGCGGCCCGGCGCTTGCTACTCCTGTCGCGATGGCCACGGCGTTTACCCTCTGCCTGTTTGCGTTGGACCGCGTTCGCACAGTTCTGCTGGCGCTGTCCTTGATCGTTCTCATCAAGATCGTGTGGACGCTGATTACGGCCTAGCGAAGGCTAGGGTTTCGGCGCCAGCGTCGTTAGAGCGTCCCTCGCTCCCTCCAGATCATACCCCGCCCGCGCGGCCAGCATGATGATTTCATCCGGCTGGCGAACGCCCGCGAGCGCTTGCGCCATCGCCCACGCCATTATTGAGCGACGCCCGGTTCTGCAATAGGCGATCACAGGCCCTGTCGCCCCTTCCAGAAGGTCAGCGGTTTCGGCCACCACCCCGGGCGGGGGCGGCCCGACAAAGGCCAGGGTGTGGAAAGCGAGGCCCGCGGCCCGCGCGGCCTCCCGCATAATCTCATCGCTTGGCTGGCCGGGGTCCTCCCGCTCAGGCCGATTCTTAATCGCCAGGGTGAAGCCTTCCGCCGCGAGCCGCGCGAAATCGGCCGGATCGAGTTGGCCTGCGACAGCGAAGGTCGGGGTGACGTGTCGGATGTCGGACATGCCGCGCCACGTTGACACGGCTTTACAGGGAAGCAAGGTTCCGCCGCGTCGCCGGTTCGGCCTGTCAGGACGTTGGAATGCTCGCCCAAGCCATCCGCCGGCTCATCTTCGCCGTTCCGACGCTTCTCGCCATCGTCGCCGCGGCGTTCGTGCTTATGCACGCCGCGCCCGGAGGGCCGTTCACCAAGGAACGGCAGATGCCACCGGAAATTGAGCGCCGGCTTGTGGAGAAATATGGCCTGGACCTGCCGGTGGAGCAGCAGCTGCTGAACTATCTCGGCGACTTGGCGCGAGGCGACCTGGGCCCCTCGATGACCTACAAGGACAAGGACGTTCTCGACATTATCGCCGAGGGCGCGCCCACCAGCGCTATCCTGGGCCTGAGCGCCATGGCGCTGGCCCTCCTGGTTGGCGGGGCGCTCGGCGTCATGGCCGCGCTGCGGCAAAACCGCGCCCAGGACTATGCGGTCATGGCGCTTGCGATCGCGGGGGTGTGCCTGCCGCCCCTTGTCGTGGGGCCGATCATGCAGCTCTTCTTCGGCGTGCAGTGGGGATTGTTGCCCTCGCAAGGGCTGCACCGTGACGAGTTCGGCTTGGTGTATTTGCTGCTGCCCGTGGTGACGCTGGCGCTGCCGCTGATCGCGATCGTTTCGAGACTGATGCGCGCCAGCATGATTGAAGCGCTGCGCTCCAACGCGATCCGCACCGCGCGCGCGAAGGGACTGCCGGAAGCGCAGGTAGTCTTGCGCCACGCCTTGCCGATCGCCTTGCTGCCGATCGTCTCTTACGCGGGACCGGCGTTGGCGGGGGTCATGGCCGGCTCGTTCGTAATTGAAACGGTGTTTCAGTTGCCGGGCGTCGGCAAGCAGTTCGTTCTCGCCGCCCAGCAGCGCGACTACACGCTCGTCATGGGGGTCGTGCTGATGTACTCGTTCCTGATCATCATGCTCAACCTCGCCGCGGACCTGCTCTATCGCGTGCTCGATCCCAGGTCCCGAACCGCATGAGCGACGTGCTTTTAGACGATGCGCCGACGCCGGCGCCGACCAAGGGGCGGTCGCTGTGGGACGACGCGCGCCGGCGCCTGATGCGCAACCCGGCCACGGTCGTCAGTCTCTATGTTGTTGCGCTGCTGGTGTTGCTGGCGGCGTTCGGCCCGGTGTTGTGGATCCACCAGTACGACACGATTTTCCGCGACCGCGTGGCGATCGCGCCGACGCTTGAGAATTTGCATCTGTTCGGCACCGACACGGAAGGGCGCGACATGGTCGCGCGCACGCTGCTTGGCCTTCGCATTTCGCTGCTGGTCGGCCTGGCGGCCACCGCCGTGGCGCTGACCATCGGCGTGGTATGGGGCGCGATCGCGGGCTTCATCGGCGGCTGGCTCGACGATCTGATGATGCGGTTTGTCGACGTGCTCTACGCGATCCCGTTCGTGTTCTTCGTCATCGTGCTGATGACCGTGATCGATACTCCCGATCCCTTCGTTAAGCTGATGTGGATATTCGTCGCGATTGGCGCCGTCGAATGGCTGACGATGTCGCGCATCGTTCGCGGCCAGACGATCGCGTTGCGCAAGCGCGAGTTCGTGGAGGCGGCCCGCGCCGCCGGCGCCTCGCCGCTGCAAATCGTGTTTCGCCATATCGTGCCGAACGTGCTGGGACCGGTCGTCATTTTCGCGACGCTGAACATCCCCGTGATCATTTTGGCGGAGAGCTTCCTCTCCTTCATCGGATTAGGCGTTCAAGAGCCGCTCACCTCGCTCGGCCGGCTCATTTCCGACGGCGCGCGTCAGATGATCAACGCCCCCTGGATGCTGATTGTTCCAGCGCTGACCATGTTGTTGACGCTGCTCGCGCTCAACTTCCTCGGCGACGGCTTGCGCGACGCGCTCGACCCCAAGGAGCGCTAGCGCGCTATTGCGTGCGCCGCACCCTGAGCGCGGGGCCGCCGGCGCGCACTGACATGAGGAAGCTGCCGAGCGTCGCCCGCCGAATGGTCACCGCGCCGCCGGCGCGCGCGTTGCGCGGGCTCTCATTGTCGATCTGGGTCCAGACCTGTCCATTCGTCATCGTGAATGTCGCGGTGCCGTCGCGGCGCATGGCGACGCGCTCGATAACGAGCTCCATCTCGGCGACTTCCTCGATCACGGGGCGTGCGCTGTTTTCGCTGTCACCGCCGCGGAACAAGCGCCCGAGACTGGGCAGGGAGAACCCAAAAGCGTCGCGTTCGAGCTCTTGCGCCTGCTGACGATCCACGGCGACGAGATTGCCGGTGGACTGCGCCTCGCGCAGGCGCCCGACCGCGGCGTCGTAGCAGGCGAGGCGCGCCGCTTCCTCGGTGACCGAGGCGCAGGCATAGACCTGATCCAGGACCCCCGGCGATTGTTCAGGGGTCTGCGCCATGGCCCCGGTGCAGATTGCGATGAACCCAAGGCTGGTCAAGACGATGCGCATAAACTCCCCTCCCGTAGCAGGCCGGATCAATTTAGAGTGGGGATTGGATTTGTCAGCTGGCATCGGCGCCAGACCGCGCGGGAGAGGAATATGGCGTTTTGGACAAGCCGGCGCAGTCTGCTCGCGGGGGCTGGCGGCTTAACTGCCTCGGCGTCGCTCGCTGGGTGCGCCAACGGGCGCATCGTCGGGTTCGACAAGGCGCGCCGCAGCCTCGATATCGCCAACTCCAGCGAACCTTTGTCATTGGACCCACACAAGGCGAGCGGCTCCTGGGAAAACAACATTCTGGGGAACATGTTCATCGGCCTCACCACCGAGGACGGGCAGGCGCGCCCGGTTCCCGGCATGGCCGAGCGCTGGGAGGTCAGCGATGACGGGTTGACCTGGACCTTCTCGCTGCGTCGCGCGACTTGGTCGGACGGCGAGGCCTGCGACGCGCACGATTTCGAGTACGCGTTCCGGCGTATCCTCAACCCGGAAAATCTCGCCGAATATGCGTCGATCTTGTACGTCATCAAGAATGCGCAGGCGGTGAATGCTGGCGAACTGCCGCCCGAGCGGGTGGGCGTGCGCGCCATTGACGATCTGACGCTCGAGATTCAGGTGGAGCACCCGGCGCCCTACCTTCCGCAAATTCTGAAACACTACACCGCTTACCCCGTGCCCAAGCATGTCGTGGAAGAGCATGGCGACGACTGGGTTCATCCAGACAACATCGTTGTGAACGGCCCGTTCAAGCTGCTGCGCTGGTGGTCGAACTACATTGTCCATCTTGATCGCAATCCGTCGTTTTTCGACAACGAGAACGTCGTTCTGGAGCACCTCTATTTTTATCCCGCCAATGACGTGAACGCTGCGGCGCGCAAGGTTATGAGTCGCGAGGCAGGCTGGTCGACACGGTTCCCGTCAAACCAGGTTGCGCAATTGCGCACCGCGTTGCCAGGCTTTGTGCGCGTGGCGCCGTATCTCACCGTGAACTATTTCTCCTTCAACCTGACGCGTCCGCCGTTCAATGACGTGCGCGTGCGGCAGGCGCTGGCGATGGCTTACGATCGAGAGTTCGTGGCGTCGCAGATTTACAAAACCGGCGAGCGCCCGGCCTATGCGTTCGTCGCCCCCGGCATCGCCGACTATCCGGGGACCGCGCGGTATCGTTGGGCGGACACGCCCGTCGAGGAGCGCAAACGCGAGGCGGAGCGGCTGCTGCGCGCGGCGGGGTTCGGTCCGAACAATCCGCTGCGGTTCGCATTTTCTCATCGCAACACCAGCGACAACCCGCGCGTCGCGGTTGTCGCGCAGAACGACTGGCGATCAATCGCGCCATGGGTGATCGTCGAGCTTCAAGGCGTCGAGACGCAGGTGCATTACGCCAACTTGCGGGCGAAGAACTTTGAAGTCGGCGACGGCGGCTGGATCGCCGATTACAACGACGCGAAGACTTATCTGTATCTCATGGAGACGCGCACGGGGCCGCAGAACTATCCGGGGTATTCAAATGCGGAATACGACCGGCTGATGCACGAGAGCGATTTCGTGGTCGACGCCGCGGAGCGCGCCGCGATGATGCTTCAGGCCGAGCAACTCATGCTTGACGAGGCGCCGATCTGCACAAGCGTCGTCATCAACTCGCTCAATCTCGTCCACCCCGATCTCACCGGCTTCGAGGACAATCTCGAAGACATTCACCGCGCCCGCTGGTTCGGCATCAAAGCCTAAAACGGCCCGCCCGCCTCGGCGGCGCCGATCGCCTTGATAGCGAAGGCGTAGTCGTGGGCGATTTCGCGCAAATAATCGAAGCGGCCAGCCGCGCCGGCGTGACCGGCGCTCATGTTCATCTTGAGCAGGATCGGGCGGGTGCTGGTCGTGTGCGGCCTGAGCTTGGCGGCCCACTTCGCCGGCTCCCAATAGGTGACGCGCGGGTCGGTCAGCCCGCCCGTCGAAAGCACGGCCGGATACGCTTTCGGCGTGATGTTGGAGTAGGGGCAGTACGACGCAATGTAGTCGCAGGCTGCTTCGTCCTCGAGCGGGTTTCCCCATTCCGGCCATTCGGGCGGCGTCAGCGGCAGGGATGTGTCGCTCATCGTGTTCAGCACGTCGATGAACGGCACTCCGCCAATGACGCCCGCCCACAGTTCAGGATTCATATTGGTGACGGCGCCCATGAGCAGGCCGCCCGCGGAGCGTCCCTCGCAAACGATGTGGCCAGGGCGCGTGTAACCGCGGGCGATGAGTTCATCCGCGCAGGCGACGAAATCGGTGAAGGTATTGCGCTTGTTGAAGCGCCGCCCGTCCTGGAACCAGTCAAAGCCCATCTCGGAGCCGCCGCGCACGTGGGCGATCGCGTAGATCCAGCCGCGATCGACGAGGCTGAAGCGACGGATCGAAAAGTCGGCGTCCATGGAGATTCCGTATGAACCATAGCCGTAGAGGTAGAGCGGCGCGCTGCGATCGATTGGCGTGCCGCGTTTCATCAGCAGGGTGATGGGCACGCGCCGTCCGTCGACCGCGGTCGCGAAAAGGCGCTGCGCTATATAGTCCGCCGGATTGTGACCGGATGGAATCTCAAGCTGCTTGCGCAACACGCGTGTGCGCGCGGTCATGTCGTAGTCGAACCATTGCGGAGGCGTCGTAGGCGAGTCGTACACATAGCGATGAATAGGCGTGTCCCATTCATAACCGCCCGCCAGTTCGAGGTTGAAGGCTTCTTCGTCGAGCGCGATCGCGTGTTCGTCGCCGGCGACATGACGGACAACGATGCGCGGCAGGGCGTTCTCGCGCTCGGCGCGCACAAGATAGTCCTTGGTGGCGCTGAGGCTCAGAACGTAACGGCCTGCTTGGTGCGGCAGGAACTCGCGCCAATGCGCGCGCGCCGTGGCGCTGGGCGCGCAGGTCATTACCTTGAAGTCGACGGCGCCGTCCGCGTTGGTGAGGACGTACCACTGCCCGTTCCAATGGGTAGGGGTGTACAGGAGATCCGTCTCGCGCGCGCTGAAAAGGGTTGGCCGTGCGGTCGGCGTACGCGCTGGGATGGTGTGAAACTCCGACTGGCTGCCGTTGCCCGCCGAAATCACGATGAACTCGCGGCTTTCGCTCACGTGGACGCCGAGAAAGAACCCGTCGTCCGGTTCGTCATAGACAAGCACGTCCTCGCCGCCCGCCGCCGGTCTGCGGAAGACCTTGGCTGGCCGTCCGTTGTCATCGCGGTACACCCAGAAAATGTGTTGTGAGTCCGGACTCCAGCAAAAGTCGCCAGTGCAGTCTTGAATGCGGTTCGACAGCAGCGCGCCGGTGGCGATGTCGAAAATCTCGATGGTGTAGATTTCCGAGCCTTGGTTGTCGGCGGCGTATGCGAAGAGCGCGTGGTCTGGCGAATGTTCGGTGGCGACGACCTTGTAGAAGGCTTCGCCCGCGGCGCGCTCGTTGACGTCAAACAAGACTTGTTCCGGGCCGTCCTGACCCCGCGGGCGACGCACGTATCTCGGATACTGAGCGCCAGTTTCGAAACGACGATAATACTCCCAGGGCCCGTCGGGCGTCGGCACGGAGGAGTCGTCCTCCTTCGTGCGGCCGCGCATCTCCTGATAAAGGCGCTCCTGCAAGGCCGCAGTCGGCGCCATCACCGCTTCGCGATACGCATTCTCTTCATCGAGATAGGCGCGTACGTCCGCGCGCAACGCCGTGGGGTCGCGCATGACCTGTTGCCAGTTTTCGTCTTTCAGCCACGCGTAATTATCAATGCGCGTGCGCCCCAATTGCGTGATCGTCTTCGGCTCGATGCGAGCGACGGGCGGTTGCGGAGTTTCGGTCATGGAGCGTTCCGTTGAAGCGCAGGCGGGGAGGATGGCGGCGGCGCTGGCGAGCAGCAGGTCGCGACGATTCACGTTAGCCGCATCAGCAAGGCGGTGGCGTCATCGCTTTTCTTGAAGCGGGGATGTCTGTCGCCGCCGGCGTCGGCGTTCTCGATGGCGCGCAGTTCGCGTCCCAGTTCCTGCAACCCCTTGGTCAGCGCCGCTTGCACCAACTCCCCCGCGCTGTAGACGCGGTAGCGATCGGTCAGAGCCGAGAAGCCGTCGGTCATGAACAGGATGTGCGCCGGACGGGCGAGCGTCCAGGAAAAGGCGCGCGCGTAATCGGCGCAAGCGGGATCGAGGCAGAACGTCCAGCGCGATCCGGGACGGTTCAGGTCGGCGCGCATGCGCCGCAACATCTCGATCGTGTCGGTGCGGTGGAGGAGCGGCTTGTCCTTGTCGGTTTGGCGGGACGCAAGCGCGGTTTCATCGTCGGCCGCGTCGTTTGGGCCGCCGGCGTGGAAAGCGGCGCCGGCCGCGTCCAACGCGAAGATGCGGCTGTCTCCCAAGTCGCGCCCGTGAAGACCGCCGGGGGTCTCCTCGGCAATCAGCAGCGAGGATATCGGCGACTGCCAACGCTCGAACGCGGTCCCGCCGGTGATCGCGCCAAAGGCGCTGCTCGCGGCCATGCTCGCGGTCCGGATCGCGCCTTGAATGTCATGCGCGGCCGCGACGTGGAGCTGATCGCTTGCAAAGTGAGCGAGCCAGCTTGCGTCCGACGCAGCCTTCGAAAGCGGCGCGTCGTGCAGGTCGGTCGCGCCGTCAAGAACCCATGCGCGCGCGCCAGCGAAGCCAAGCACGTCATCGTTCTGCTTGCCGCGATCGCCCGCGAGGGAGATCGCCTCGACAAAGGTGAGCATTAGGCGGGGTAGATCAGGCTGATGTTCTCGGCGACGCAGGCGGGCCGATCCTGTCCTTCGATCTCGATCTTGCACTCGTTGACGACTTGGTAGGCGCCGGCGCGCATCTCGCACGACAGCATCTTCACCCGCATGCGGACGCGGGCGCCGACCGGCACGACATTGGTGAAGCGAACCTTGTTGGACCCGTAGTTCACGCCGCGCGCCACCCCCTGGTACTGGATGATGTTCTTGGCCAGAAACGGGATCAGGGAAACGATCAGAAACCCGTGCGCGATCGGCGCGCCGAGTTCCTTGGTCGCGCGCTCGACATCGACATGGATCCACTGATGGTCGCCGGTGGCGTCGGCGAACCGGTTGACGCGATCCTGCGTGATTTCAAGCCAGTCCGAGACGCCGACCTCTTGGCCGATCAGGCTCTGGATTTCAGAAAGCGGCATTTCGCGCATGGGACGTTCTCCTGGGAGCTTGTGACTAAAGCCGCGCGCTCCGGTTGTCGAGTTGCCGAGCCACGCGACGCAGGCTAAGCCCCCGGCCCATGTCCCTCGACCCTGTCGCGCCCGGAACGCTGGCGCTCGCTGAAGAATTCGGCCTCTCCAAGGACGAGTACCAGCTCATCCTCGCAAAGCTCGGCCGCACGCCGAATGTCACCGAACTGGGCATCTTCTCGGTGATGTGGAGCGAGCATTGTTCCTACAAATCCACCCGCGTGCATTTGGCGAAATTCCCCACCAAAGCGCCGCACGTGATTTACGGCCCGGGTGAGAACGCGGGCGCGATCGACATTGGCGGCGGCTTGGCGGCCATCTTCAAGATGGAGAGCCACAACCATCCGAGCTTCATTGAGCCTTATCAAGGGGCGGCTACCGGCGTCGGCGGGATTTTGCGCGATGTGTTCACCATGGGCGCGCGGCCCGTCGCGCTCATGAACGCGCTGCGCTTTGGCGCGCCCGAACACCCGAAAACGCGCCGCCTTGTCGACGGCGTCGTCTCCGGCATCGCGGGGTACGGCAATTGCGTCGGCGTGCCCACGGTGGGCGGCGAAACCAATTTCGACGCGCGCTACAACGGCAACATTCTCGTCAACGTCTTCTGCCTGGGAATCGCGCCGCGCGACCGAATTTTCACCAGCGCGGCCAAGGGGGCGGGCAATCCGGTCGTCTATGTCGGCGCCAAAACCGGCCGTGACGGCATTCATGGCGCGACAATGGCCAGCGCTGAGTTCAGCGACGACAGCGAGGCCCAGCGGCCGACCGTGCAAGTGGGCGATCCGTTCCTTGAGAAGCTGCTGATTGAAGCATGCCTCGAACTGATGGCCACGGACGCGATCATCGGCATTCAGGACATGGGCGCGGCGGGGCTTACATCGTCCTCGGTTGAGATGGCGTCGAAAGGCGAGGCGGGCATCGAGCTTGATCTCGACAAGGTTCCCGCGCGCGAAGAGGGCATGACGCCTTACGAATTCATGCTGAGCGAAAGCCAGGAGCGCATGCTCATGGTGCTGAAGCCGGGGCGCGAGCCGGAAGCCAAGCGCATCTTTGACAAATGGGGCTTGGACGCCGCGGTGATCGGCGTCACCACCGACACCGGACGTCTCGCGCTGCGCTGGCATGGCGACATCGTTTGCGACCTGCCGCTCGGACCGTTGGCGGACGAGGCGCCGAAATACGAACGCCCGTATGTGCAGCCGCTGAAAGCGATCCCGCTGACGCACGCGGAAGAGGCGCGGCTGGTGAGCGACTATCCGGGTTTCGCGGCGTCGATCGCCAAGCTCATGGCGTCGCCCGACATGGCGTCGAAACGCTGGATTTGGGAGCAGTACGATCGCCACGTCATGGGCGACACCGTCGCGGATTCCGGCAGCGATGCGGCCATTGTTCGCCTTTACGGAACGCCGCGCGCGCTGGCGATGACCTGTGATGTGACCCCGCGCTATGTCGAGGCGGACGCCTACGAAGGCGGCAAGCAGGCCGTCGCCGAGGCGTGGCGCAATCTCACGGCGGTGGGCGCCAAGCCGCTCGCGGTCACGGACAATCTCAATTTTGGCAACCCGCAGCGGCCCGAAATCATGGGCCAGATCGTGGAGGCCATCGAAGGCATGGCGGAAGCCTGCCGCGCGCTGGCGTTTCCGGTGATCAGCGGCAATGTGAGCCTGTACAATGAAACCAACGGCCAGGCGATTTTGCCGACGCCCGCCATCGGCGGCGTGGGCGTCATCGACAATCTGGAACGGCGCGCGACGGCGGATGCGCTGAAGTCAGGCGACGTGGTCGTGCTTGTCGGCGATGCCGACGGGCACTTGGGGCAAAGCCTCTACGCGCGCGAACTGTTCGGCTTTGGTGGCGCGGCGCCCAAGGTTGACTTGACGTTGGAAAAGAAAAACGGCGATTTCGTTCGGGCGCTGATAGCGGACGGCCTTGTCCGCGCGGCGCACGACTTGTCGGACGGCGGTTTGGCGAGCGCGGCGGCGGAGATGGCGCTCAGCGCGGATGTGGGCGTAAAGCTCGGCTATCAAGGCGACCTGTCGGACGCGGCGTTCCTTTATGGCGAGGATCAGGCGCGCTACCTGGTCGCGCTGCGGCCCGAGGCGCTGCAAACTTTGGAACGGCGCGCGCGCGAAGCGGGCGTCAGCTTCCTTGTAGTCGGCGAGGCGGAGGGGCGCGACCTGTCCTACATCGGCGCCGCGGGTAACCGCGAAAGCCTTTCGCTCGAAGACCTACGCAAAGCGCATGAGGGTTGGTTGCCTGCCTATATGAAGGCGGCGCACTGACCTTCGTTGGAGGGCTCATGCCCCAGTTTGACTATGATCTGTTCGTGATCGGCGCCGGCTCCGGGGGCGTGCGCGCCGCCCGGTTGGCGTCGGCGAGGGCCGGCAAACGCGTCGCCATCGCCGAGCAACAAGAGATTGGCGGCACCTGCGTGATCCGCGGCTGCGTGCCGAAGAAGCTCTTGGTGTATGGCGCTGAGTTCGGACAGTCGCTCCGCGACGCGCGGGGTTTTGGCTGGACGATCGAGGGCGCGCATTTCGACTGGCCAAGTTTGCGCGACGCCGTGCAGCGGGAGGTGGCGCGCCTTTCCGGCCTCTATCGGCAAAATCTCGAAAAAGCCGGCGTCGAAATACGCGAGGATCGCGCCGTCGTCGTTGGACCTCATGCGGTTCGCCTCAGCCGAAGTGGGCGCACGGTCAGCGCGGAGCGCATTTTGATCGCCACGGGCGGTCACACGTGGCGTCCTGAGGAAACCCCCGGCCAAGAGCTGGGCATAACATCAACAGATGCGTTCCTGCTTGAGGAGCTGCCGCGCAGCGTCGTCATCGCCGGCGGCGGCTACATCGCCTGTGAGTTCGCCACGATCTTTTCCGGCCTGGGCGTTGAAACCACGATCGTCTATCGCGGCGACCAGATTTTGCGCGGCTTTGACCGTGACGTGCGCGCGCACGTGCAAGCCGATCTTGAGCGCACGGGCGTGCGCGTCATTTGTGGCGCCGTCGTCGATGCGGTCGAGGCGATGCCTGAACGCCGCAAGCGGATCGTTTTGTCAAACGCGCTTCGTCTGGAGGCCGACCATTTGTTGTGGGCAGTCGGCAGGACGCCAAACACCGGCGGATTAGGGCTGAACGATGTTGGCGTCGCGATGCGCGCCAACGGTGCGGTGATCGTTGACGCGTTTTCGCGCACGAATGTTCCTTCGATCTTTGCCGTCGGCGACGTGACCGATCGCATCAACTTGACGCCCGTCGCCATTCGCGAAGCGGTCGCGTTCGTCGAGACGGAATTCATGGGCAGGCCGACCGCGATGGATCACGCTGACATAGCCTCGGCCGTATTCTCGCGTCCGCCCGTGGGCGCTGTCGGTCTCACCGAGGAAGACGCGCGCGCGAGCGGGCGCAAGCTCAAGATATTTCGCACCGCGTTTCGGCCGATGAAGCACATCCTCGCCGGCAACGAGCAGCGCGTGCTCATGAAACTGGTCGTCGATTGCGCCGACGACCGCGTGCTCGGCGTCCATATCGCCGGCGTGGATGCGCCCGAGATGATCCAGTTGGCGGCCGTGGCCGTGAAGGCGCGGCTGACCAAGGCGCAGTGGGACGCCGCCTGCGCGGTCCATCCCACCGGCGCGGAAGAGCTGGTTTTGATGGGGGAGCCGGTAACCGACGACAATGGGGCGGGGCATGAGTCGTCTGCGGGGTGTGTGTGAGACCAAAAGGCGCGCCTCTGCAGGCTTCTCCGAGCCGGTCTTGCCTCGCCGGGTTTCCACCCCTAACAGGGGCGAAGCGAGCCCGTAGCTCAGTCGGTAGAGCATCTGACTTTTAATCAGGGGGTCGCGGGTTCGAATCCCGCCGGGCTCACCAATATTTTCAATAAGTTACAGGATCTTCCTCTTCCCAGGTCGGGGCATTTTTGCTCTTAGGTCACAAATAGGTCACAAAAAACGACCGTAGAACGAAACCAAAAGAACCCGAAGGAAACAGGGCGATACGTTCTTCACAGCGGCGACTCTCCACCCATTCGAAAGGGAAGGAGGCGGCGGCGCTCACCGCTCCAGCCCCGGCCCGCGCGCGATCTTCAGCGCCTTGTCTGGTCCAAGCTCGAGCTTTTGGCCGACGTTGAGGTCCACGCCGCGTGGCGCGGGCGCCAGGGTAACCGCGTCCCAGCGCTCCAGTGCAACGTGCGGCTTGCCGCCGATCTCGCGCATGCCGCGCACTTGCCAGCTCTGCTCGTAGGTGATCTCTTTCTGAAACGGCTTGCCGGTCTCGCGCGAGAGGTTTTCGCCAGCGCGGTCGAGGTCGCGCTCATACTGGCGTCCACGCACCAGCTGACGACGAATGTCGAGATGCGCTTCGAGAGCGTCGAGTTGCTGCTCCCAGCCTGGCGCAAAGCGGACGCGCCCGCGGCCTGAGCGCTCGGCGAGGCCCAGGCGCATCAATTCGTCCGCGCGTGCGCGCACCCTGCGGGCGAGGTCCGGATCGTCGATATGGCGGCTAAGGTCATTGAGCCGCGCTTCGCGGTTCACATCGAGCCGATCGGCGATGAAGCGATCCAGCCGGGTGGGGCCATGGCGGCGGACTTCGCGGTCGAGCGCCAGACGCTCGTCGTCACGGGAGCGCGGACCGACGCGCTCGGTGGCTACGTCTCGGGCGATCTCGCGGAAGTGATGGCGCACGAAGTCGCGCGGCAATCCAAGCGCGCGCCCGTTAGCGAGGCGCCCGCGCAGGACGATGTGGGTGTGTGGATTGTCGGTGTCCCAATGGTCCACCGCCACCCATTCCAGCGGCCCGCGCTGCAGCACGGTCTCCGCGCGCCCCATCACCTCGCGCGTGTAGGACCGAAGCTCCTCAATCTGCCCACCGTTCTCAGGCGCCAGGATCACCCGGAAATGGCGGGCGTCGGCGCGCGACCATTCCGCCATCCGCGCGCCGCCATCCACGCCGTTGTGGCTGGAATCATAAAAGCCGAGTTCGGCCTCGCGTGAAAGGTAACGGGAATGGCGATCGGCGCGCTCGGCTTCGAGGTGCTGTTCCGGTTCCCGATCGCAGCCATCGCCTTCGCGCCCCTCATCGCGGCCTACATCGTCGCGGGCGATGTAGCGCCCATGCGCGCGCAGGGCCGCGCCCCCGCCGCCGGCATTGGAGAAATAGTGCACCTTGACGATGGCGCGCTGGCGCGGATCGGAACCGTGGGAAACAAAGGCCGCGCGGCAGGCGGTTTGTTGGGAGCGGCCAAAGCGCTTGATGCGCCCGAGCCTCTTGTCCATTGCGCGCGACAAGCTTGGGGTTGCTCCGCCATTGCTGCCACGCCCTTTTCCGCTGCTCATACGCGGCTCGAACACATCCTCGAAACGCAACAAGACGCCGTCCTTGGGTCCGTCTGTGGAGCTTTGTCCCATCAAATCCGCCCTTTCACCACACCCTATTGCGCACCCTACATGCGCCCTGTCCGCGCTGCCGATACCCTGCGAAATCTTCAGCGATAGCAACGTCAAACCGAGCAAAGCGAGGTGGTTTATCTTGCCTTAGCACCTTACTTTGCTGACCGCGATCTTATCACGCTCCTTGCCGACGATGAAGCGATGCACGACCAACGGAAACAAGAAACCAGCGCACATGTGGAGCTTCAATGGCTGTTCGCGCCGCGTTTGCCATCATGCTCAACGCCCGCGATCTGCTCACGACCTGCGCGCGCGACCCGTTTGCGACCCGCGGCTCACTACCGGAACGACCGCGCACGACCTGTGGCGCAAGGTGCGAGGCGTTGTGTCATGCTTTTTCGCGCCGTTTCAATCAATCTCGCTGCCCATGGCGCACCCTACTGTGAGGTGTGGGTGCGTGCGCGTTGTTGCCGGAAGATGCCGCACGTTGCCGCGTGATGGACACTCGCGCTTGTGCGGCGAATCGCATTGGTGGCGCTCTCAACCTTTGGAGAATGCGCGCGACAGCAAGCTTGCGTTCCGTAGGCTGTTGCACAAAGAGGGCAATCGCCATGTCGCGCATGGGCATCACCGTCTACCTGCCGCCTGAGCTTGAGAGCCAGGTGCTGCGCATCGCCAAATCGCGCAACCTCTCGGCCTCCGGCATCATCGCCAATGCGGTCAAGACCTTGTTCGCCGAAAATCCCAATGGCGTGCCTGATGGCGTCACCCGCCAGCTCGCGCGCATCGAATCCCGCCTCGATAAAGTGATGCGCGACAATGCGATCCTGAAGGAAGCGCTCTTCTTCTATGTGCGGGTTTGGCTTGAATACAATCCAAAGCTCGATGAGGAAGAGGCGGAGATAAACGCCGCTTCCGACCAGGCGCGGTTCGAACTCTATCTCGACTATGTGCGCCGGGGGCTGGAGCCACGCGGCTCGGTCGCGGGCGATTGGGAGGGGCAATTCGCGCAGGCGTTTGCGGAGGTGCGGCGATGAACCTGCGATCGAAGCGCCAGCGCGGGGCGAGCGAGCCGGTTGATCCCAAACAACAGGATTTGTTTGCGGGCCTTGCGGCCGCGGCGGCGTCGGCCCCGTCAGAGATGTTTGCGGCGGCATCCTTGTCCGAGTTTACGAAGGCGCCGCCGTCAGCAGTGTTTCCGGTTGTGGGTAGCAACGAAATCGCGGCGCCGATCCGGCGCACAAAATCGCCAGTGAGGACAAAGCCGCGCCGCTCGCGCTATCCAGAAGCAAGCGCGAGCGGCAAAGCGAAATCGGCGCCTGTCCAGCCCGCCCCGCCTACGTTCGGCGCCGACGATTGGTGGACCACCCGCGCGGTCTGCGGTTTCCTCAAAATCGGGCGCAAGGCGCTCTGGAACATGCGGCGCGATCCCGCGTGTGATTTTCCCGCGCCCGTCGATGCCGTCGGCCATCGCCACCTCTACGTCGCCGCCGAAGTGCGCGCCTGGATGGACGCGCATCGTGAAGGCGCGCGTCAACGCGACCAGGATCGCCGGCAGGCGCTGGCGCAGTTTTCATCGCGATCCTCGTGAGAAATCCGAGCGGGTCACAAACTCGTCGCGGGACCAGGTTAGGACGCTTCAAGCGCGCTGGCTCTTGGTGCCGGTACCCTCAAGCCTTGTCATGGTGATGATTTGTCTATCGGAGCATCATTGTTGAGCGTTGTTGGACGCCGGTAGCGCGCGCCGAACCCATGCTGGGCTGGCGTCGAACAACGCTCAAGGAACGAAACCGCGGGCCGCCGCGAGGCTTATGGGGATTCAAGCGCTGCGATTGGGGTGGGTGCGTGTACGCATGTCGCCGCCGCGGCCGGCGATCCTGTCGGGAGCGTCGGTTTGAGCACGCATGTCATCGCCATTGTGGCGATGTGGGCTCGCCGCGAGCGCAGCGGCGGTGATTTTGCGCACGCGAGACAAGGCGGCCTCGACCGCGTTCTGCGGGTTGAAACGATGATCGCGGTGATGCGATAGCCGCGCATGAACCTCATGAGCTGTCCCTCCGCGGCGCGACCGGCGCGCAGGTCCAGGATTTGGGCGCGTCGCCACGCTCGAAGGTTTCGACCAGGATCATGCGTCCGCCGCAGCAGACGCACGGCGTCGGCTGCTTTGTATCCTCGGTGGGCGCGTCAGGCGCGACGTCGCGGGGCTCGGCCGGAGCTCCTCCGGCATCAGCGGCGAGAGCTTCGCCAAGCGGCTCTTGCCGCCTTCGCTCTCCTCGATCCGCAGCACCATGCGCGCGCTGTCAATGTCGGTGGTCTTGAGCGAGACCACCTCGCTGGCGCGCAGGCCCGCGCTGTAGGCGACGCTCAGAGCGCAACGGATTTGCGCCCTGAGGCCGCGTCGATGAGGCGGACCACCTCTTCCGGCGTGAGCACTTGGCGCAACTTGCGCGGCTCATGCGTGAGCGGGATCATCAGCGTCACTCTGTAAAAGAAGCGCAAGGCGGTCATCGCCTGATTGACGTAACCGGCCTTGCAGCCCGACTGGACCAGGTGCAGCTGGTATTGGCGCACGTGCTCGTAGTCGAGTTGGTCGGGCGAGGCGGTGAAATGCTGGGCGTACTTGGCGACCACGCTGACGTAAAACGCTTGCGTGCGCGGCTTCAGGCGCCGGATCGTCATGTCCTCCAGCATGCGTTGGCGCAGCGGGCTGATCGGTTTGTCGGTCATGAAGGGCGCTCCCGCCTCGGGCGCGGCCTAGCCAATCCAGGCGCACCCGGAGACAGCAGGCGCAGGTCGGGCGTAGAGCGCTATCGCCGCGGTGGGGCCTACCGCGGGAGCGGTTTTGTTCGTTGGCTCATTGCTGATCTTCGCATTCCAGCTGCAGGGGTCCGCTCTCTGCCTGAACTCGGACGCCCTTCCTCATCCTGCAGTTCGCCGTTGAGGCAGGAACGCTCTACGCGAGCGGGGTCGAGTGAACGTGGCAACGGCCATGTTCTCAAGCGCGCACGTCACTCTGTCTCGGCCTGCCCGGCCCGGTAGCGTGTCGGAGAGACGCCCATCCAGCGCCTAAAGGCGCGGGTGAAATTGCTGGGGTCGGTGAAGCCCAGCAGAAATGTGATCTCGGTGATCGTGAGGTGGCGTTGTGATAGGTAGCCCATCGCCATTTCGCGGCGCGTGTCGCTCAGTAGGTCTTGAAAGCTTGCGCTGCGTTCGGCGAGCTTCATGTGAAGCAACGCTTCACTCATGCCGAGCTCCCGCGCAACCTGGCGGCGGCTGATGTCGCCAGTCGCCAGCCGCTTGATGATGACGGCGCGCACGCGCACGACGACATCGCTGCGGTTAAGCCTCGCGAGGGATTGAGCGGCGATCCGATCGTTGTACTCGGCCAGATCCGGGCAAGCGCCCGAGAGCGGCTCTTCTAGCGCGGCGGTTGCGAAAACCAGGGTGGTCTCGGGACGGTCGAACACCGGAGCGACGCCGAATTCTTGTGTGTATGGGCCCGGTCCAGGCGCTGGACAGGCGTGATGCAGTTCGATCCGGGTCGGCCTGAGCGGCTTGCCATAGAGCAGACGCATGAACCGAAGAACAAAGGCTAAGAAGGCGTCCTCTGTTTCGCCGCACAGACTGGTCTGTCGGCGGAAGCGCAGACTCACTTCTGGTTCCTGGTGCTCGACCCGAAGCACGGCTGCCTGCGAGATGATCGCGAAGTACCGCTCGAGCCGGAGGCAGAAATCCAACAGTGTGCGGCTCGCCATGAGCGCATAGCCGAGTGCGTGAACGTTCGAGACGTGGATGAAGCGCGCGACCGTCAGGCCGAAATATGGGTCGTGCGTCATGTCCACGCAGACTCGGTAGAGCGCGGTCACTTGCCGCGTGCTGAGCCGTTCCAGTGGGTCGTTGCTCACGCTCTCCGGCAAGCCCGCGGCGCGCATGGCGCGGGCGCTGTCGACGCCCTTATGCTCCAGCGCGCGGGCGATCGCGCGCGCATAGCCGCCGATCACGGAGATCTCTTCCGGGACGAGCGGTGAGGGCTGTTGCGAGGCGGTGTTCATCTCGTCCGAGAGCGTAGCCCGCGGCCGGCCCCCGCGGAAGGTGACGAAGGCGTCACGCGCGGCTTGAGGCGCGCCACAGTCAGCCCGAATTGTGCGCTGCCCATGAGCGCGGCGGGAGTCATGACGGCCACGATACCACAGTTTAACGCAATTGACCGGCGATTTCTTCGCAAAGACAGGCGCGTATCCGCGCGGATTCCGCAATGTGCGATTAGCCCCGAATTCACGCGCGCTCAGGGCGAGGAAGTCTAGTCGGTGTCGGGATAATTTCTGAGAACGGAGCCTGAAGTCATGCATCGGATCGCTCTTCCAACCCACCTCGTCGATGGAACACGCCCTTGCTTTCGCTTTGATGGCGTTAACCCGAGAGCGACAGCGCTGCTCGTAATTGATCTCCAAGCTGCCTTCGTCGACGAAGGTCAGCCTTTTTCGAGTCAACATGCTCGCGATATCCTGCCGAATGTAAACGGGCTGATTTCCGCTGCAAGAGACGCAGGCGTGACAATTATCTTCACGAGGGCGAGCACCACCGACACGCCGCCGTACGCGAGACCAGCGTGGTTCGATGGGTCGGCGTCTTACGGACCGCTTGCCGCTCTGCTGCGGTTGGGCCGCAGCGAGCGTGAGTTATCGAAGTCTTTGGATGTGGAGCCTTCCGATCTTGTGATCGACAAGTATCGAAGCAGCGCGATGTTGCCTCAGTCTTCAAATTTGCATGAGTTACTTCAACAGCGCGGAATAGATACGCTGATCATCACCGGCGCTATAACCAATTATTGCTGCGAGAACACAGCCCGTGATGCATGCCAGATGGACTACAGGGTGTTCTTCGTCACCGATGCGACCGCGGCGCTGTCAGACGAAGAACATAACGCCTCGCTTGGAAGCGTTGGCGGCCATGCCGACTTGCGATCCACGAGGGAAATGATCGAACTGATCGTGAGCGCCGCGGCGTGACCGCCGGATTGACGGCGCGTCCGTTCCAGAGCGGCGCCTACCGAATTGGCGTCGCCCCGGTCTCAGGTTTCGCTGAAATGACCGACGATTTGGGCGCTCGGATAAGCGTGCCCTGGCGCGATGGACTAGCTTGACCACATGAGCGACGAGCCCCTGATCCTGGAGACCTTCGGCCCCATCGCACGGCTGACGATGAACCGGCCCAAGGCGATGAACGCGCTGAACCTCGAAATGTTGGACGCTTTCGCCGCCCACTTGCCGCGCCTCGCGGCCGAGGACGACATCCGTGTGCTGGTGCTGACCGGCGGCGGCGTCGCCTTCTGTGCGGGCGCCGATTTGAAGGAAGCGTTGGGCGGACACCCTGCGCCGGGAGAGCCGGACTTTCTCGATCGCGCCCGCGCGGTGACCGAGCAGCTCGCAAACTTCCCGAAGCCGGTGATTGCGGCGCTAAACGGCGTGACCATGGCGGGCGGGCTCGAGATCGCCATGTGCGCGGACATCATTATCGCGGCCGAAACCGCGCAGGTCGGCGACGCCCACGCCAATTACGGCGTCTTTCCCGGCGGCGGCGGCGCGGCGGTGCTGCCGCGCCTCATGTCGCTCAATACGGCGCTGTACCTGCTTTTGACTGGCAAGACCCTTTCAGCGGCCGAGCTGAAGTCCCTCGGGCTGGTGAGCGAAGTGCATCCCGCCGAAGCGCTGCCTGGCGCAGCGATTGCATTGGCGGAGCTGATCGCGGCGAAGAGTCCGCTGGCGCTGCGGCGGATGAAGGAAGTGGCCCGCGCTTCCAGCGACAAGACCCGTGCGGAGGCACTGCTGCACGAGCAGGTGATGCTGCGCGCGCACCTGCGTTCGGCGGATCTCGCCGAAGGTGTGCGGGCCTTCGCCGAGAAGCGGCCGCCACGCTTCGAAGGCCGCTGAGGAGATGACGGGCATGGCCAATGTTTACGTAGCCGGCGTTGGGATGACGGCGTTCGGGCGACATAAAGACAAGAGCGCATACGACCTCGGTAATGAGGCCATCACGGGCGCCTTGCGCGACGCCGGCGCCGTCGCCGCGGATGTCGAGGCCGTCTATTACGCCGCCGCTACGGCCGGCTCGCTGCAGGGGCAATATTCCATCCCTGGACCGATTGCGGCGCGACGCGCGGGCCTGGCGGGCGTGCCAGTTTTCACGGTCGAGAACGCCTGCGCTTCTGGATCCTCAGCGTTTCACTTGGCGGTGCAGGCTGTGAAGGCCGGCGAATGTGACATCGCGCTAGCGCTCGGCGCGGAGAAGATGAACATCGCCGACAAACAGCGCATGTTCGCTGCTTTCGACAGTGGTTGGGACATCGAGGCAGTCGAGCAGAACAAAGCCACGCTGCTTGCGTTAGGCGCCGGCGTCGAACCGCCGCCGGGCAGCACATCGGACAAGCCGTACAGCATTTTCATGGAGGTCTACGCGGCCTTCTGCCGGGGCCACATGCGCCGCTACGGAACGACGCAGCGCCAGATCGCAGCGGTGGCGGCGAAGAACCATGCGCATTCGGTGCATAATCCGCTCGCACAGTTCCGTGAGGCGGTGACGCTCGATCAAGTCTTGGCCGCGCCGCCGATCACTTACCCGCTGACGCTGCCGATGTGTTCTGCGATAAGCGACGGCGCCGCGGCGGCGCTGGTCTGCAGCGAAGCGGGGCTGAAGCGGCTCGGCAGCGCGGGGCGCGCCGTGCGGGTGCTCTCCAGTGTGGTGCTGACCGGCGTCGAACACCATCCAGACAATCACGAGCAAGGCATCGGATATCGCGCCGCACAACGCGCTTACGAGCGCGCTGGCGTCGGGCCTGAGGATGTAGATGTCGCCGAAGTGCACGACGCCACCGCGATGGGCGAAATCCTGAACGCTGAAGCGCTGATGCTCGTCCCCCTCGGTATGGCGGGCCCCGCGGCAGAACGCGGGGAGTTTTCGCTTGGCGGCCGTATTCCGATCAACCCGTCGGGCGGGCTGGAATCGAAAGGTCACCCGATCGGCGCGACCGGCCTTGGCCAGATCCACGAGCTTGTTACGCAATTGCGCGGCGAAGCGGGAGCGCGTCAGGTTGAGGGCGCGCGGATCGCCGCACACGAGAATGGCGGCGGCCTCATCGGCATCGAAGAGGCCGTGGTCGCGGTCAACCTGTTCTCTGCGAACTGAGAGACAGCGCATGGGCCACGTCCTTCGCAGCGAAGAACAACAGATCGCAGTCGACGCGCTGCGGCGCTTCCTGGACGCCGAAGCCGAGGCATTGTTCAACCGAGAGTATCGCGACCGTTTCGTCCCGCGCGAGGTTATGGCGGCGATGATGCGGCGGTTGGCGGAGTTCGGCCTTGTCAGCGGAGCCGTAAGCGAGGCCCACGGCGGCCTCGGTCTGGACTGGTTGACCACGCTGATGCTCTTCGAGGAGGTGGCAGCGACTTCCGTAGATCTCTCGGTGCCGGTGCTGATCAATTGCTTCGGCGCCCACATGATCGCAAACATCGCGCCGCCGCACGTGCGCGAACGTTACTTGCCCGGTCTGCTCTGCGGCGACAGCTTCGTCAGCATCGGCATATCCGAGCCCGACGTCGGCTCCAATGTGCTTGAGATCAAGACACAGGCGCGACGCGAGGGCGACCACTGGGTCATCAACGGCGAGAAGACCTGGATCAGCAACGGCGGCTATTCTGACTTCCTCATTTGCGCTTGTCGCAGCTCCAACGATCCCCGACAGGGTCTCACGCACATTCTGATCGACCGTCGCGAACACGGCTATGAGGTGCGCGAAATTCCAAAGATTGCGCTCAACAGCCAGTCAACCGCGCAAATCTTCCTCAGCGATATTCGCGTGCCGGTCGCCAACACAATCGGCGTCGAGGGCCATGCGCTGCGCGACACTCTCGTGCTCTTCGAGCGTTCGCGCGCGTTCGTCGCCATGCAGGCCGTGGGTCTCGCCCGGCGTGCGCTCGAGGAAGCGCTACGCTACGCGTGTGAGCGCCGTCAGCACGGCAAGGTGATCGCCGGCCATCAGCTGATCGCCGCCATGCTCGCCGAGATGTCGACCCAAATCGATGCGGCGCGACTGCTCGTGCACCGCGCCGCCGAGATGTTCGACGCGGGCGTAGGCGCGCAGATGGAGGCGGCGATGGCCAAGTATTTCGCCTGCGAAACGGCCGTGGAGATCGCGCGCAAGGCGGTGCAAATCCACGGCGGCAATGGCGTCACGCGGGACTTTCTGGTCGAGAAGCTGGCGCGCGAGGCGATCGTGTGCCCGATCCCAGAGGGTACCTCGCAGATACAGCAATTGATCATCGCCCGAGCGCTGACTGGCGTCAGCGCATTCTGATCGCAACCTGAGAAGAGAAACACATGCGCATCCAAGAAAAAGTCATCGTGATCACCGGCGGGGCGTCTGGCCTTGGCCTCTCCACAGCGCGCTACATGATCGAGGAGAAGGGCGCGAAGGTCGCCATCTTCGACGTGAACGAGGAGGCCGGCCAGCGGGCGGCCGCCGAGCTCGGTGAGCGGGCGATGTTCGTGCGGACTGATGTGACGAGCGACGAATCGGTGCGCCAGGCGGTGTCGTCGGTCACGGCGCGCTTTGATGCGGTCCACGCTTGCATCAGCTGCGCCGCCATCCTTGGGCCGAGCAAGGTGCTCGACAAGGAGGGACGCGCGACGCCGCTCGCGCGCTTCGCGCAGATGGCGATGGTCAATCTGGTTGGCGTGTTCAACGTGATGAGCCAGTGCGCCGAGCAGATGGCGAAGAACGAGCCCGAGGCCGGCGAAGAGCGAGGCGTCGTCATCAACGTCTCATCCGGCGCTGCCTACGAGGGGCAGGTCGGACAGTGCGCTTACGCCTCGACCAAGGCCGGCGTGATCGGGCTCAATATGCCGGCGGCGCGCGAACTTGGCGTGCGTGGCATCCGGGTCAACGCGATCGCGCCGGGGCTTTTCCTAACGCCAATGGCGTCGCAGTTGGACTCGAAAGTGCTTGAGACTCTCAAGGCGCAAACTGAAGCGCCTAATCGGTTGGGCGATCCACGCGAGTTCGCGCACTGCTGCGCCTTCATTATCGAGAACGCCTATCTGAACGGCGAGACGATCCGTCTCGACGCCGCTTCGCGCCTGCGGGGCCGCTGACGGACGAGAGCCCATGCCGAGGAGGGCGCGATGAAACTCAATTTTTGCCGCGTGATGCGCCAGCTGGCGCTTCGCCATGGCGACAAGGAAGCGATCGTCAATGTCGAGCGCAACCGGCGCTACGGCTTTCGCGAGTATCACCTGCTCACCAACCGCATCGCCAACGCGATGCGTGGCCCCCTTGGGCTGGGGCCGGGCGACCGGTTCATGCTCATCCTCGAGAACGACAATCTCTCGCTGATGCAATTCCCCGCCACCCTGAAACAGGAGGCGACGGCGGTCATGACTAACATGCGGGATTCTCTGGACGAGCACCGCTGGCAGGTTGATTTCGTGAAGCCAAAGGTGGTCTTTGTCGAGAATAGGTTGCTGGGTAGCCACCTGGACATGTTGCGCGAAGCCGGTTGCATCGTCGTGGCGATGGACCCGCTGGAGGCGCCGCCGCGTGGCGTGCTGCAGTTCTGGGACCTGGTGGCGGCCGCTTCGGAAGATGACAACGAAGTCTCACTTGATCAACACGCGCACATGACGCTGATGCGTTTTACGGGCGGCACCACTGGGAGGGGAAAGTGCGCGATGTATTCGCCCGACATTTTGCTCGGTTGCCGTGACGGGGCGCTTGTTCATCCGGATCTGGGGTTCGACAGCCAGACGCGCATGATGCACGTCGCGCCGCTCTCGCACGGCACGCAGATCATGTTCTATCCGACCTTCTATGTCGGCGGCGCCAATATCACCATGAACGCACTTGATCTCGAAGCGTGGAGGCAGGTCGCCGAGGCGGAAAGCGTAACGCATTCTTTTCTCGTGCCGACTGCGCTTTACAGGCTGCTCGAACTGCAGCGCGCGCAGCCCCGCAACCTTTCTTCCTTGCGTACGCTCATCTATGGGGCGGCGCCGATGAGCGCCTCGAAGCTGGAGGATTTGCTGGCCTGTTTCGGACCGATCTTCGTGCAGGGTTACGCTGCGACCGAAGCCACGATGATCGTTTCGCTCTTAGGCAAGGCCGACCACCGCGCCGACGACGAAGGTTCGCTGGCGCGTCTGGGCTCCGCGGGTCGCGTGACGCCGGGCGTCGAGGTGTTCATCACCGATGAGGAGGGCAACGAGCTCCCGGCCGGACGAACCGGTGAAATAAGGATCCGCTGCCGCGCCGTTGTGACGGGCTATTATCTTAATCCCGAACAGACCGCCGCCGAGTTCGTCGATGGTGCCTGGCGCTCGGGCGACCTCGGCTACATCGACGAGTTGGGCTATCTCTTTATCGTAGACCGCATGAAGGACATGATCATCAGCGGAGGTTTCAATGTCTATGCGGTCGAGGTCGAATCGGCGCTCGCGTCGCATCCTTCGGTTCTCATGTCGGCGGTAGTCGGTGTGCCGCACGAGGAGTGGGGAGAAGCCGTGCATGCCGAAGTGGTCTTGCGCCCAGGCGCCGCCGCCAGCAGCGAGGAACTCATCGCCCATGTGAAGGGCAAGCTTGGCAGCTACAAGGCGCCGAAGTCGGTGGCCGTGGTCTCAGACCTGCCCCTCTCGGCAGTCGGCAAAGTGCTGCGCCGGCAAGTGCGCGACAAGTATTGGGCGGGGCGCTCGCGAAACGTGAGCTGATCCCGCGGAGGCAAGCATGTGCTACGTTTGCGACAGCGGAATTGTGAATTTCGCGCGCGCGCTGAGTTCGCGCCGCGAGGTCTTGCGCCTTAGCGGCGCCTTCGCCGCAACGTCGGCGCTTGGGCTGCAGGCCTGCGCCACGGCGACAGGGTCAAGCTCAAGCTCAAGCTCAAGCTCAAGCTCAAGCTCAAGCTCAAGCTCCGTAGCGCCCGATACGATCCTCATCGGCGGTACGATCCATACGATGAATGCGGTGGCCCCGCGCGCCGAGGCGCTTGCGATCACGAATGGGCGCATCTCTGCGGTCGGCGCGGCGCGCGAGATCGAGCGGCTGCGCGGCGCCTCCACCCAAGTCGTCGATATGCGTGGCAAGACCGTGCTGCCCGGCTTTGTCGATCCGCACATGCATTTTGCGGCGGTCGAATTGGACGATTTCGTCGACGCCGGCGTCCGGCGCGCGCCGACGATCGCCGCGCTGCAAGGGCTCATCCGCGGACTCGCGGCCCAGTCGCCGCCGATGCAGTGGGTGCGCGCGCAGCAATTCGATCCGACCATCGTTCGTGATCGGCGCGGCCCGACTCTGGCGGAGCTTGACGCCGCCGCGCCAGAACATCCCGTTTTCGTGATCGAAACGAACGGCCACGTTGCCTATGTCAATTCGCGCGCGCTGCAACTCGCCGGCGTCGTCAACACCACGCCCGATCCGTCTGCGGGTCGCTTCGTGCGCGACGCAGACGGCGCGCTGACCGGGCGGTTGGAAGAAGCTCCGGCCATGTATCCGTTCTTGGCCAGGATGCCGGTCGTCTCCGAGTCGGAGTTGACCGAGCGCGCCATGAATCTTGCGCGGCGCGCCGCTGCCGTCGGCTGCACCATGCTGCATGATTGCGCGGTCGGCGCGTTGCACGGCGCAGACGAGCTTCACCGCTTGCGCACCATTTCGGCGCAAGGCGCGCCGGTGCGGCTGCGTGGCATGTTGGTGGCGGCCGCGTTCCAGCGCTGGGAATCGCTGGGCTTGCGCCCCGGGATGGGCGACGACCGCATGCGCCTCACCGGCATGAAAACGCTTTCGGACGGCTCAAATCAGGCGCGCACCGGATTCATGCGCGAGCCCTATCTTGGCACGAACACGCGTGGCGCGCCAAATGTCAGCCTGGAGCAGTTGACTGAAACGATCCGCCGCGCGCACCGCGCCGGCTGGCAGATGGGCGTGCATGCCAATGGCGACGCCGCCATCGATTTGACGATCGAGGCATATCGAGCTGTTCTCGCGGAGTCGCCGCGCGCCGATCACCGTCACCGCATCGAGCATTGCAGCATGCTCCATCCCGAACAAATGGCGGCGATGCGCGAACTCGGGCTCTCGCCGTCGTTTCTCATCGGGCACGTCCGCATTTGGGGAAAGGCGTTTCAGGAGCGCCTGATCGGCCCCGAGCGCATTCGGCACTACGATCCTTGCCGGTCCGCGCTTGCCACCGGGCTCAGGATTTCACTGCACTCCGATTACAGCGTCACGCCGCTTGAACCGCTGCAAATGGTGGAGACGGCCGTAACGCGCATAATGGACGAGGGCGGCGAGGCGCTTAATCCCTCTGAGAGGGTCACCGTCGGTCAGGCGCTCCAGGCAATCACGATCGATGCCGCCTGGCAGGTGGGCGCCGACGACATCACGGGCAGTATCGAGAGCGGCAAGTACGCAGATATTGTCGTCCTTGAGGAGGATCCGTTTCGCGTTAGGCCAAACGAGATAGCCCACATCCCCGTGCGCGACACCTGGCTGGCGGGTGTTCCACTGGTCGCTGGGTAATTAGATTCATGGCGATCAACCCTAACAAATCGATCCCGGTGCCGGTTGGCTATCATCGCAGCGTACTACAGCAGTTGGGTGATACGCCGGAGCGTCGCGCCGCACTTTTGCGCGGCACGGGTCTTTGCCTCGACGGATCGCAGGAGGAAGAAGCGGTCAATCTGCACGCATCTATGGTTCTGGTGGAGAATCTCTGCCGCGAATTCGGCGAAGAATGGCCACTGCGTGTTCTGGTTGCGTGGGGTTGCGCCATGCAGGGCGCGCTCGAAGTGGCCGCGCGAAGCGCGCCAAATATTGGAGAAAGTCTCGAGATCGTCGCGCGGTTCGCGCACGTGCGCGCGCCTTGCCTCGCCACAACCTCGATCAAGGAAGATTCCCACAGAGCCATCGTGCTCAGGCCCGCTATCGCCATGTCAGGGGTCGCATGGCGGTCTCGGATGATGATCGCCATGCTGAGCATGGGGTCGATATTGGCGGAGATTCTCCAAGAGGATGCCGCCGGTCTGCGTTTCGATATCGCGTGGCCCATGCCGGGCTATGTCGAGAAGTTGCGAGCAGCCTTACCAGGTGAGGTAAATTTTTTGAGCGAGGACAGTGCCATCGTCGCCCCCGCCAGCCTCTGTGCACGGCCCTCGCCGTTCGCCGATCGTGACCTTCTCGCTCGTTCGGTGGCTCAACTGGAGAGCGCCGCCAAGCGGGTGGCCGGCGTGAATATGGTGCCGCTGCGACTGGAGAACTTGCTTCACATTCACAAGGAGCGGCCCTCGGCCGATCACGCCGCTCGCTTGCTGGGGATGTCGCGACGCACGCTAGCGCGTCGGCTCGCAGAGCATGGCCTATCCTATCGGTCGCTGCTTGAACGCGTTTTGAAGCAGCGCGCCGATGAACTCGCTAACTCAAGCAAGGTGTCGCGTGCAGAGCTTGCCGACGCCCTTGGTTATAGCGAGCCGACAAGCCTGTCGCGCGCGCGTCGGCGTTGGTCTAATCCACCCGAAACCTGAGCGCGCGAGGCGAGCGACTTGTTGTGTGTCCAGCCAGACGCGTTGCGCTGCGTGTTCTGCATGAAGATGCCTCCCGGCGCGAGCCGGGAGGCAAGTTCGTAGCCGTCTGGGAGGATCAGCCACGTCGCTTCGCAACTCGCTCTGAACCCTATGTGCAGGCGCGTGTATCGCGCTTAGTACCTGGCCCGAAGCGTCACGCCGTAAGTCTGAGGTTCGTTCGGATAGACGGCGAACCCGTTCTGCAGCGAAGGTACGAACGCGCCGACATAGTAGAGTTCATCAGTGAGGTTTTGGCCCCATATCTCCACCGACCAGCGTCCGTTCTCCGGACCGATGCCGATGCGACCATTGAAGATGGCAAAGGCCTCGTTATCGGTGCGTCCGAGCGGATCGCGGGCGAGCGTTTGGGTGCGGTAGTCGCTATTCCAGCGACCGTCGAGATAGAAGAGTGCGCGAATGTCGCCACCGAGTGGCATCTCATAGGTGATCGAGCCCGTTGCCACCCATTCGGGTGCGAAGGCGAGTGGATCGCCGGCGGTGACCGTGTTGCCTATCGGCTGGATCGCATTGAACACGACTGTGCTGTCAAAAAACGCGTCCGTGTAGGTTACGCCGCCACTGATCGTCAGCCCCTCCGTCGGCTGCGTGCTGAACTCAAGCTCCGCCCCTTGGGAAATGAGCTCGGGCACATTGCGCGTGATGAAACTGAAGCCATTGAAGGCGTTGAGCTGATAGTCGTGGATCTGTTGATAGAAGGCAGTGAGATTGAGCGTCGTCGCGCCTCCGAAAACCGTCGACTTCAAGCCGATCTCGTAAGCGTCGGTGTATTCGGGCGCGAAGCCTGTCTGCTCGATATTGAGAGCCGTGGCCGATGTCGTGTCGGGTCGAAGCGAAAAGCCTGAGCGTTCGAGGTTGTAGCCGCCTGCCTTGTAGCCTCGAGAAAAGCCGCCAAACAACATGACGTCGTCGTTGAGGTGATAAGCGAGGGAAGCGGTTCCGCTCCACTCGGCCTCCGCGCGCGATCCCGACCAGACGCCATTGGCTATCGGATTGACCACCGGGTTGCAGGCGATGTTCATCAGCGCACCGGCAGCGGAGGATTGCAACACCTCGACGAAGCCTACGCCGTCGGCGGCGCCGCCGAAAAAGGGATCGGTCGCGATTTCGACTGCGCGCAGCGAGTCGCACGATGTCGAGGTCGCGAAAAGGTCTGCGGCGACATCCTTGGTTTCGTCCGTGTAGCGAAGACCCAACGTCAACACGAGTTGGTCGCCGATGTTGATCTCGTTGTGCGTGAACAGCGAGATGCTCTGAGTGTTCGTTTGCCAGGCGTCGCGCTGCTGACCTTGCCCCGAAATGTTGCCGGAGAGGTAGATGCCGGCGAGGCCGGCAATGGGATCGAACACAGCCGGCGTCGCCGGATTGTCGCTAGCGCAATAGAAGAACGAGGGCCGTGCATCCGGCTCGGCGGCGGCAGATGAATCGTAAAGCTCGCACCCAGCCACTGGGCCGCCGATGAGCGCGGCCAATGGCAGCGTCGCGCCAATAGTCAGCGCATTGCCGTAGAGGCTATAGTGTTGGCCGAGCTGGATATGGTTGATATTATCGACCGTTTCGTCGGAGTAGAAAAGGCCAATTAGCCAGTTTACGCGTCCGGTTTCGCCCTGCAGGCGGAACTCCTGCGTGAAATTCTCGACACCGATATTGTCGTCGTAGCGGTACGCGATGTCGATGAGATTGAAATCGATGTCCTGGTTGCGGACCAGCCCCCAATCGCGCCAAGCGGTGATCGAGGTCAGGTTGACCCCGCCGATGGTCCAATCGAACTGGGCGGACACGCCGAAATCGTCAGTGCCCTCGCCGTAATTGCGCGGCGGGTTGCCGGGTTGGGGCGGCAGGCCGGGTCCAAGCGCCGGCAATGGGCCGAGCGCGGGGGTCACGGTCATGCCGCGGCCTTCGACGTTGATTGCAGGCGTGCCCAGGGGGCCCACGATCGCGGTGATCGCGCCTTGGGTGGTGCCGTAAATCAGCGGCGTGACCCCGCAGCACACTTCATCGGTGCCAGCCCCGTCCACGATCACACGCAGCGAGGCGCCGGGGCTCAAATCCCACATCGCTTGACCGCGCAGGGTCCAGCGATCGCGGTTGTTGATGTCGTCGCCGGAAATGAGATCGGTGATGTAGCCGTCGCGTGCGCGCACCGAGCCGTCGATGCGAAGCGCGAAATTGTCGCTGACGGGCAGGTTGACGCCGGCGCGCGCCCCGGTTTCTTCCAGATCGTCCACTCCGAACAACGCTTCCAAGTACATGCCTGGATCGAAATCCGGACCAGCAGTGACAACGCTGATGGCGCCGGCCGAGGTGTTACGGCCAAACAGCGTGCCTTGCGGGCCGCGCAGCACCTCCACGCGTTTGAGATCGGGAAGATCAGCGAGCGCCGCGCCGGGGCGGGCTCGATAAACACCGTCGATGAAGATGCCGACGGCGGCCTCAAAGCCGGCATTGTCGGCGCCGGTGCCAATGCCACGTATGCGCGCGGTGGTGGCGTGTGCGCCCTGGCCCGAACTCATTTCAAACGACGGCGCCATTTGCGTGAGGTCGCGCAGATCTTGTGCGCCACTGTTTTCAATCTGCTCGCTGCTCAAAGCTGTAACGGAGACCGGTACATCCTGGATCGCGGTCGCGCGGCCTGTCGCGGTCACGATGATCTCTTCGGAGACGTCTTCGGTCTGCGCCAGAGCTGGGCTAAAGGCGCTCATCGCCGCCAGCGAGACGCCGGACAGCAATAACCGACCAAACTGGTTCGCACGCATCTTGTTTCCCCTGTCTACCAATCCGTCGTGTCCGGAACGGCTTGTTTGAATGCGCGAATCTAGAGAGGGGGAGCGGAGCTGCCGAGGACAGGCCGGGACAGAGTGGTGTCATTTTGGGCCAGCAGCTCGTTGCGACTTGAACGCCGCGTCCGAATTGTGTGGTGCAGTTTTCCGGGCTTTATCGAGTTGTCCGTTGGCAGCCGTTGTCGACGCGACGTCGTTGGCTTCAGCGGTTGACCTCAAGCACCCTTTCGGTAACAACGCGTCGTTGCGACGGCTCCTGAGCCCCTGATCAAATTGGAGCGAACACGCCACGTGGTGACTGGCCTGCTGCGCTGGCTCAAACGCAAGCGGTGAACCACTTCGCAACTCGCGCGCCTATCCACGGGAGCGTCGGAAGCTATGCAGTTCCCTTGGAAAGGACTCTGAAACTGTGTTGAGCAGACGGCGTCTCGTGGAGGCCATGGGGGCTGCTGTGCTGGCTTCACCGCAGACAGCCTGCGCCGAGCGGCCGCGCTCGGTGCGCGTGATCGGCGCGGGGATTGCGGGCCTTGCAGCCGCGCGGGCGTTGAAGGAGGCCGGACACGCCGTGACGATCCTTGAGGCGAGCGATCGCATCGGCGGACGAATTCACACAAGCCGCCTTTGGGAGGACCTACCAGTCGATCTTGGCGCCTCGTGGATTCACGGTGTCGAACGCAACCCCGTGACAGAACTCGCTGTGCAAGGTGGCGTTGAAACAGTGGTGACAAGCTATGACAGCGCCGGCCTACACATTGCGCCATCCTTGCGCGCCATCGGCGTGCGCGGTCGCGGCGACGCCTGGGTCGCCAGTGTTGTTGAGCGCGCTCTGGAGGCTGCGGAGCGCGCCAATGCGGACATATCGCTGCGCGCGGCCATCGATCGCGTCAGCGCTCCGGAACAACGCTCCGCGGTGCAGCGTGCGCAACTCGAGTTCTATCTAGCCGGAAATTATGAGCAGGAGTACTCCGGCGCGGTCGAGCAACTCTCCGCCTGGAGCATCGAGGATGGCGAGGAGTTCGGTGGTGGTGACATGCTCTTCCCTGGTGGCTATGATCAGGTCACACAATTTCTGGCGCGCGGTCTCGACATTCGATTCAGTGCACCTGTCGCATACGTGCGTTGGGGCGAGGGTGGTGTGGAGATTGAGCTTGGCAGCGGCGAAAAGCTCGCCGCCGATCAGGTGATTGTGACCGTTCCATTGGGGGTGCTGAAGAGCGGCATTCGGTTCGCGCCAGAACTTCCAAACGACAAGCACGAAGCAATCGAACGCCTGGAGATGGGTGTGCTCAACAAGCACTTCCTGCGTTTCGACCGCGTCTTCTGGCCGGCCGAGCTTGACTGGCATGAGTTAATGAAGGAGGCGCCGGGCAAGTGGTCGCAATGGGTCAGTTTGGCAAAGATCGGTGCGCCAGTCCTTCTGGGGTTCACGGGCTCTGATGCTGCGCGTGCGGTTGAAGGGCGCGACGACCGGGAGATTGTGGCTGACGCCATGGAGGCGGTGCGCGCCATGTTTGGTGCGCGGGCGCCTGATCCGATTGCGTGGCAACTCACGCGCTGGTCACGCGAGCCGCTGGCGGGAGGATCGTATTCGTTCAACGCGGTCGGAAGCGGCCGCGCCGACCGCGACGTGCTAGCGCGTCCTGAAGGGGGCGGTGTTTTGCGGTTTGCCGGCGAAGCCTGCAGCAGCGCCTACCCCGGCACGGTACATGGGGCATTGCTGAGCGCACGGGCAGCGACAGCATGAGGGGCAGTCTTCGGTGATTTCGCACGAGGCGCCTCGCAACCATCCCCGGCATCGGCCCGATCAGCGCATCGGCGCTGGTCGCTTCGGTCGCCGATCCCCGTCAATTTCGCTCGGGCCGAGAATTCGCGGCGTGGCTCGGCCTGACACCGCGCCAGAACTCCAGCGGCGGCAAAGAGCGGCTTGGACGTATCACCAGAATGGGTGATCGGTATTTGCGAAAATTGTTGTTCCTGGGCATGACGTCACTCATCAAATGCGCGAAGCGGGCGCCAGAGACGATAGACTCACGCCTGCTTGGTCTGCTCGCGCGAAAGCCGGTGCGCGTCGCCGCCATCGCGCTCGCCAACAAAACCGCGCGCATTGTCTGGGCCGTCATGACGCGCGGGGAGAGATACCTCGCCGGCCACGACCCGGCGCTTGCCGACTAAACATTTGCGCGCCGAAAAGCGATAATGCGCGCTTACGAAGTTGCGAGGACGATGCGATGTGATGGCGAAAACGGTCAGGCCGGGAATCGGGACAACCCGCGTAGTGTCCAAGGCGTAACAGCCTGGGCATCCGTTTGGGACGCTATTCGCGAACCCCATCAGGGCCAGCCGCCTTCCCCTCTTTGGCTGCATCAAAGGCCGAAGACACGACTGCACCCCGACCAAAACGCCAAACCGTCAAATAGTGCTTGCAACGCGGGAGCCATCCAGTTGGACGCCGGCCGCCAAGCCAGGCTGCGGGCGTAGAGATGCGGCCGGCGTCCAAGAACGCTTAAGATCTCCAGCCCCATGGCCAGATCATGACCAACGGCGGCGAACTGCCCGACACTTTCCCTTTGCCCCGTGGTCGACGCCGCCGGCAGGCGCGTCGATTATTGGAGGGACGCCCCGCGGCCCGACGCTGACCGATCGGCCATCGCGCGCAGGCGCGGTCAAGGTGGAAGCGTGAGCGTGCCTTGACCGCGTCGAGCACGGTGGCAGTCAGAGTTTATGACGCCGTTTTGCGGACGGCTTTGAGCTTTGAAGTCGTTTGTCTCTCGAATTGCATGACGAGCGTCGAATGCCAGCATGGTCGGCTTGTCGACGTATCCTGCCTTCACCAGATCGGACGCGCTTCGTGCACCGAGGCTAATACATCGCTCGTGTAACGCTTCGTCGCCATCGCCGACCAATCAACCCCGCGACTTCTGGAGCGACTTGCGGACGCCTTCTGGATCATTGGCGATCACTTTCAAGTATGCGCGATTGGGCTGGTCTGGCTGTGCGCGTCCTTGCTCCCAATCGCGTAGGGTGCCGAGCGGAATGTGATAACGCGCTGAAAATTCTTCCTGCGTCAGCCCGAGTGCTCGCCGGATAATTTTCGCGCGCGGCGTCGGTCGCGCGCTCGCTTCCTGTTCAGGCGTCAACGGCCGCGCATCGGGATCGTCCATTGCTGCAGCGAGGATTTCCTCCTCGGTCATCGGCCGGATGGGTCGGGGTGTGACCTCGACTTCGCGTCCGTCTGGGTAGACATGGACAAGGTTGCCGTCACTCTTGCGAATTTTCGAAATAATATCGGTCATGTTCTCGCCTCGTCGTTCGTCGCGCCGAAATAATGCGCCGCCGCTCACCACGCTCAGTGTAAACCACAGCCAGCAATCGTCCGCCGGCCAGGGCGATCATAAAAGTGCGCTCTTCGCCGTTGACGACCTGCAATTCCTCGACAGCGAACGGGTCGGCGAACGCCGCTCTGGCGGCGTCGAAATCAACGCCGTGCTTGCGGAAATTCTCTTCCGCCTTGGCGTCGTCCCACTCGAACTGCTCAGTGTCCATACTACTGCGTTCCCGTAGTTTTGTCCAGCCGGTCCTGCTGTGTGAGTTGCAGCAGGCGTTCGCCCCAGGCTTCCAGCGCGGCTCGCTTTTCCTTGGCATATGCGTTGCGGTCGTAAATGGCGGTGACGCCGCCCACGGCACTGATGTGGTTCAAAACGCGAGCGACCGTGTCGCGGCTGGCGCCGATTCTCTCAGTTGTCATGTTTGTCGCGCAGGTTCGGCGAAGGTCATGGGTGCGGACATCGCTGAGGCCCAGTCGCTCTGCTGCGCGCATAACCGCATGCGAGATAGCGCTCGAATCCAGCGGTGTTGAACGATCGAGTGCGGTGGAAAAGGCGTAGCCGCGCCATTTCTCCGCCGGTGTGGCGCCGTAGGCTTGCGACAAGAGCGCCACGGCGAGGTCCGAAAGCGGCACCACATGCTCACGCTTATTTTTCGCGCGTGCAGCGGGGATGATCCACAGCCGATTCGGCAAATTAAGCTCGCGCGCGTGGAGGCCAGCAACCTCGGAGCGCCGCTGTCCGGTCGCCAGCAGAAAGCGTATCGCGAGCGCCATTTGCCGCGTGCATGCAACCAGTTCCAAACGATTCCATAGCGCGACAATCTCCTCGTCGCCGAGCACGCGATCGCGGGTGGTTTCAGCGAATTGTCTTCGTATGCCGTGAGCAGGATTGGATTCGAGCGCCTCAATCTCAACGCCAAAGTTCCCGATTTGTCGGATGAGCGCCTGCGCGCGGTTCGCATAAATGGGCGCGCCGCCTTCGCCGATCTTGCGGATGTGGGTGCGTATATGAGAGCGGGAAAGGTCAGCGAGTTCGAGCTTGCCGAGCTGCGGCCCAAAGCGTGCAGCCCAGAGCAGCCGTTCTTGGTTGACCGACTTTTTGAGGACGCCACGTTCTTGGAAATATCTCTCGGCCAGATCGTTCCAAGTGCGCACAATGCCGGCATTGTGGCCGTGACGTCGCCGACGGCGTGCTTGAGCGGGGTCATCACCACTGCGCACATGGGCCAATGCGCCATGTGCGAGACTCCGAGCGTCCTTCAATTTGAGGGTTGGGAACTGGCCAAAGCTCAGTCGCGATTGCCTCCCTTCGAGATTGCGATAACGGAAGGTCCAGGTCTTCTTTCCAGCACCCGTGATCCGCAGCGCCAAACCCGGCGTCAAAGGGTCCGGGTGTTCGATCTGCTTGCCGGGCGCCGGCGTCAGCGACGTGAGCCATCTGTCCGTGAAGGCCAAGGTGTTTTGGCTCATTTTGTGACCTAGCTTGTGACCTATTTGGTCCGAAGACCCAGACGGGCGTCTGACCATCCTACAACGAGGCCCTGAGCCTTTCTAGGTCACAAATAGGTCACAAGAAATGGCAACTCAGCGACGCCGCACGAAACCGAACGAAACAGCAGAGGTTTCTATTTACCTGTTTTTATGAGAATTATTGGTCGTTAGTAATCTAACGGAACCGTAAGAAACCATGGCCGCATCTGACTTTTAATCAGGGGGTCGCGGGTTCGAATCCCGCCGGGCTCACCAATAATAGCGTAAAAACAATAGGTTGCGCCTTTACTCGCGAATTGCCGCTGGGGGGCTGCCGAACGCGACCGTGGACGAAGCAATCCGTTGTCGGCGGGCACAGCGACAAAAAATCAACGCCGTGTGGGAAAATGCGTCGGTTTCAAGTGGCTGGGATAGACTTCGTTAATTGGGGGCGCCACAATCCGGCCCAACGGAAGAGGGTGGGTCCACATGGCGTCAGCCACGTTGACCGCTCGCCGGCCGTAAGCGCGCTTTGCGCGAAAGCTGCGGCGTTCCGCGTCGTAGGGGATCACTTGAGAGGGGTGAATATGAAATCGCGCATTACAAAGACGATTGCGCTCGCGGCTTTGGTCGCTGGCACCGCGGGCGTCGCGAACGCGACGGAAGGTTGGTATGGTCGCGCCGATCTCGGCTACTCGTTTGACGGCGAGTCCGAGCTTGACGACGCGGGCACCGCAAACACCTTCGGCCACGAACACGATTGGTCGCAGTTCCTTGGCCTCGGCTATGCCTTCCAAAACGGTTTCCGCGTTGAAGGCGAGATTGGTCATCGGTTCAACCGGTTCTCGATGCCGGATCCGGTCTATCCTGGCTTGCTCGACGGCGACACGCACGCGTGGTCCGCGATGGCCAACGTGTTCTATGATTTCAACAAGGGTGGTGCGCTTGAGCCCTATATCGGCCTTGGCGCCGGTATGGCCCGGCTCAACACGGGCGTTCAGGGCATTGGCGGCGACGTCAACGACGACGACACTGTGACTGCCTACCAAGGCATGATCGGCGTCGCGGCGAGCCTGACCGATCAGTTGGATTTGGACGTGGGCTTCCGTCATTTCGTGGCGGACGGCGCCGAATTCACCAGCTCGATCCCGACGCCGTTTGGTCAGGACTTCACCGACCAGACGATCACGGTCGGTCTGCGTTATCAATTCGCCGCGCCGGCTGCGCCGCCTCCGCCGCCGCCTCCGCCTCCGCCTCCGCCTCCGCCTCCGCCGCCGCAAGTTGTGGCGTGCCCGACGTCGGACTTCGTTGTGTACTTCGAGTGGGATCGCTCGAACCTCAACCAAGCGGCGCTGGAAACCATCGATGCGGCGGTCAACCGTGCGCGTCAGTGCAACGTTGGCGGCGTCGTCGTCGTCGGCCACACCGACACGTCGGGCTCTACGGCCTACAACCAAGGTCTGTCGGAGCGTCGTGCTTCGGTGGTCCGCGACGCCCTCGTGGCGCGCGGCATCGCCGCTGGCGCGATCACCAGCCAAGCGCGCGGCGAATCCGATCTCGCCCGTGCGACGCGCGACGGCGTGCGTGAGCCTCTGAACCGCCGCACGGCGGTGACGATCAGCTTCCGCTAATCGCCTAAGCGATCTGAACGAAAGCGCGGGCCCGGCGAAAGCCGGGCC
>ERZ761602.1372-NODE-1372-length-44648-cov-7.260579_pt1 | contig 44648 bp, 45 predicted proteins | sample MGYA00512165_ERZ761602 | MGnify/ENA primary metagenome ERZ761602 (study PRJEB28899, sample SAMN02445085) | bioreactor sludge metagenome | biome: EBPR sludge; isolation source: Thorneside wastewater treatment plant | place: Australia: Brisbane, Thorneside...
AATCGTGCCCACGTTCACGTGCGGCTTGGTGCGTTCGAATTTACCCTTTGCCATGGCTGCTAGTTCTCGAGTGAATCAATGGATGAAAGTGGTGCTCACGAATGGAATCGAACCATCGACCTCCTCCTTACCAAGGAGGTGCTCTACCGACTGAGCTACGTGAGCGTGTAACCGGTTGCGCGTTGCCTGGGTGACGCGGGCCCTCGCGGGCGTTCAGTGGAGCGGGAGACGGGAATCGAACCCGCACTAGTAGCTTGGAAGGCTACAGTTCTACCATTGAACTACTCCCGCGCCGGGAGAACCACTACAACTCAAACAACAACGAAATACTGGTGGAGGGAGGTGGATTCGAACCACCGAAGGCGTAAGCCAGCAGATTTACAGTCTGCCCCCGTTGGCCGCTTGGGTATCCCTCCGGATCGCCGGGACGACCGGGCCGGGCGGCCAAATCGAACCACGGTGAAACAGCCCGAGATTTTGGCGCCTGCCGGCGCGTCTGTCAACGCGCCGGACGCACTTTTTTCTCAGACGTTGAACCTGAAATGCAGGACGTCGCCTTCCTGCACGCGGTATTCCTTGCCTTCCAGGCGCAGGCGGCCCGCGTCGCGGGCACCGGCCTCGCCCCGGTACTTGATGAAGTCGTCGAAAGCGATGGTCTCGGCCCGGATGAAGCCCTTCTCGAAATCCGTATGGATCACCGCCGCGGCCTGCGGGGCCGTAGCCCCGGCCTTGACCGTCCAGGCGCGGACCTCCTTCACGCCGGCGGTGAAGTAGGTCTGCAGGCCCAGCAGCTTGTAGGCGGCGCGGATGACCCGGTTCAGGCCCGGCTCGTCCAGGCCCAGGTCGGCCAGGAAGGCGTCCCGGTCCTCGTCCTCCAGTTGCGACAGCTCTTCCTCGATGGCGGCCGACACCGGCACCACCTCGGCGCCCTCGGCGGCGGCGCGGGCGCGCACGGCCTCCAGGTGCGGATTGTCGGTGAACCCGTCCTCCAGCACGTTGGCCACGTACATGACCGGCTTGAGGGTCAACAGGAACAGGTCGCGGACCAGCGCCTTCTCCTCCTCGTCCAGGCCCAGCGCACGGCCGGGCTTGCCCTCGTTCAGGCCGGCCTGCAGCTTCTGCAGCACCGGCTTGCGGGCGATGGCGTCCTTCTCGCCGGCCTTGGCCGAGCGCTCGGCGCGGTTCAGCGCCTTCTCCACACTGTCCAGGTCGGCCAGGGCCAGTTCAGTGTCGATGGTCTCGATGTCCGAGATCGGGTCCACCTTGCCGGCCACGTGCACGATGTCGCCGTGCTCGAAGCAGCGCACCACGTGGGTGATCGCGTCGACCTCGCGGATGTGCGCCAGGAACTTGTTGCCCAGGCCCTCGCCGCTGGCCGCGCCGGCCACCAGGCCGGCGATGTCGACGAACTCCACCGCGGTCGGCACGACCTTCTGCGGCTTGATGATCTCGGCCAACTGGTTCAGGCGCGGGTCCGGCACCGGCACCACGCCCACGTTGGGCTCGATGGTGCAGAACGGGAAGTTGGCCGCGGCGATGCCCGCCTTGGTCAGCGCGTTGAACAGGGTGGACTTGCCGACGTTCGGCAGGCCCACGATGCCGCATTTGATGCCCATGCTGTGTCCCGGTTAGCCGGCGGCTGCGCCGCCCGCAAGTAAGTAAGTAAAAAAGCAAGAAAGCAAAACCGACTGCCTTGCAGCGCCGAAGACGCGACTCGCAGCGAGCGACTCCCCCGCGCTCATCTCGGCGTATGCAGCTTCGTCATCGCATCCATGAAATTGCCCGCCACCGCCAGCGGCAGCACATCCAGCGCATCGTCGATGGCGCGGGCGATCAGGATTTCGTCGTCCTTGCCCGGCTTGCCCAGCACCCAACTGGTCACGCGGTCCTTGTGTCCGGGGTGGCCGATGCCGATGCGCAGGCGGTGGAACTTGCCGTGCCCCAGGTGCTGGATGGTGTCACGCAGGCCGTTCTGGCCGCCGTGGCCGCCGTCGAACTTGAGCCGCGCCGTGCCCGGCGCCAGGTCCAGTTCGTCGTGCGCCAGCAGCGCCTCTTCCGGCGGGATCTTCCAGAACCGCAGCGCGGCGGCGACCGACTTGCCGCTCAGGTTCATGTAGGTGGCCGGCTTCAGCAGCCAGACCGGCTGGCCGGCGACCACGACCTTGGCGGTCTCGCCGAACAGCTTGCTCTCCAGGCCGAAGCGCTCGCCCTGCCGTTCCGCCAGGGCGTCGACAAAATGGAACCCGGCGTTGTGCCGGGTTCGGGCGTGCTCGGCACCGGGATTGCCCAGTCCGACGATGAGGCGAAGACCCGCCATGGCCACGCATCGCGCCGGTGCGCCCGCCGAGGCGGGCGCACCGTCACGCGATTACTTGTCGTCCTTCTTGGCGACCTTGGCGGCCGGCACGTCGGCCGACTCCGCCGGGGCTTCCTCGGCCTCTTCCTTGCCGTGCTTGGCGATCACGACGGCGACGTCGTGTTCCTTGCCCAGCTTCAGCTCGGGGATGGTGACGCCGGCCGGCAGCTTGACCTCGGACAGGTGGATCACCGCACCGATGGCCAGGTCGGCCAGGTCAATCTCGATGAACTCCGGCAGGTCCTTCGGCAGGCACTCGACCACGACTTCGTTCAGCTCGTGGGTCACGACGACCTCGGCCGACTTGCCGGCGGGCGACTTGTCCTCGTTGAGGAAGTGCAGCGGCACCGCGGTGCGCAGGGTCTCGTTCTCGTTCACGCGCTGGAAGTCCAGGTGCATGATCTGCTGCTTGAACGGATGGCGCTGCATGTCGCGCAGCAGGACCTTCTGGATGTCGCCGTTGAGGCTCAGGTCCAGGATGGACGAGTAGAACCAGTCGTGCTGGGAGGCCAGCCAGACTTCGTTGTGGTTCAGTTGGATGCTGACCGGATTGAGTTCGCCACCGTAGACGATGGCGGGCACCTGGCCGGCGTGACGGAGGCGGCGGCTCGCACCCTTACCCTCGTCCTCGCGGCGCTGCACCTTGATTTCATGCGTGGTTGCCATGTTTCTTCACTACCTAGGTTGATGGACCGCCTCGCGGCGGCTGTAGCGACTCTTCCGCGACCAGAAGAGCCAATGAGGGGCCGTGTGGAAGCAAGTCGCCCGCCATGCGGGCCGAAGGAGTCGGGAAGAACGGCCCCGCTCTTCCTGACAGGCAGCGAAGCTGCCGACTTGCTCCCCTGACTTGCTTACCGCTCCACTAGTCCACGTACAACGAACTCACCGACTCGCCGAAGGCGATGCGGCGGATCGTTTCCGCCAGCAGTTCCGCCACCGATAGCTGGCGGATCTTGCTGCAGCCCTGCGCCTGCGGCGAGAGCGGGATGGTGTCGGTGACGACGAGTTCGTCGAGCACCGAGTTGTTCAGGTTGTCCACCGCCGGACCGGAGAGCACGGGGTGGGTGCAGTACGCCGCCACCTTGTTGGCGCCGTGCTGCTTCAGCGCCGCGGCCGCGGCGCACAGGGTGCCGGCGGTGTCGACGATGTCGTCCACCAGCACGCAGTCCTTGCCTTCCACGTCGCCGATGATGTTCATCACCGTGGCCACGTTGGCGCGCGGGCGGCGCTTGTCGATGATCGCCAGGTCGGCGTCGTCCAGCCGCTTGGCCACCGCGCGGGCGCGCACCACGCCGCCCACGTCCGGCGACACCACCAGCAGGTTCTCGGTGCCGTAGGCGCGCCAGATGTCGGCCAGCAGCAGCGGGGACGCGTACACGTTGTCCACCGGGATGTCGAAGAAGCCCTGGATCTGGTCGGCATGCAGGTCCACCGTCAGCACCCGGTCCGTGCTCACCGCGCCGAACATCTTGGCCGCCACCTTGGCCGTGATCGGCACGCGCGAGGAACGCATGCGTCGATCCTGCCGGGCGTAGCCGAAGTACGGCACCACCGCGGTGACGCTGCTGGCCGAGGCACGCTTGAGTGCGTCGATCAGTACCAGCAGCTCCACCAGGTTCTCGGCGCTCGGCGCGCAGGTCGGCTGCACGACGAATACTTCCTGCCGGCGGACGTTCTCCTGGATCTCCACCTGCACTTCGCCGTCGGAGAAGCGCGATACCAGGGCCTTGCCCGGACGCACGCCCAGTTCGCGGCAGATGCTGTCGGCCAGCGGCTTGTTGGCGTTGCCGGAGAAGACAAGCAGGTTGCGTTCGTCTTGCATGGGTCGTCTCGGCGGATGCGGCTGCGACTGCGTGAATTGGCAGGGGCGGAAGGATTCGAACCTACGAATGCCGGGATCAAAACCCGGTGCCTTAACCACTTGGCGACGCCCCTAGGCGTTTTTCTCCGTTTCGCCGACCCGAGCCAGCGCGCGGTGCAGCGGCGACTGCGCGGCGCCCTGCACCACCCAGACCCGCATTCCCGCAGGCAGGTCCGCCAGCGCGGCCTCGGCGGAGGCGCGCTCGGCGAACTCCACGAAACAGCCGCTGCCGGACCCCGTCAACCGTGGCGTGCCGACCCGCGCCAGTGCCCGGAACGCCGCCTCGATGGCGGGTTCCCGGCGGCGCAGGACCGGCTCGAACGCATTGGCGAGCAACGATCCCGAAACGAAGTCGGATATTTTCGCGGGTGCAGCATCACGCGTCAAATCCGGGGACTGGAACAACGTCCCGGTGGGCACATGGACGCCCGGATCGGCCAGCAGATACCAGGCCGGCGGCAACGCCAGCGGGATCAGGCGCTCGCCCATTCCTTCGGCCCAGGCGTTCTCGCCGCGCACGAAGACCGGCACGTCCGCCCCCAGCGCCAGGCCCAACGCCGCCAGGCGGTCCAGGCCCAGCCCGGTGCCCCATAGCGCGTCCAGCGCCACCAGCACGGTGGCGGCATCGGAAGAGCCCCCGCCAAAACCACCACCGGCCGGGATTCGCTTTTCGATGCTGATATCAGCACCTTGGCTGCACTTGGCTTCCGCTTGTAAACTTTTCGCCGCTCTTATCAATAGATCATCGGCCTCGGCGACGCCGGGCACCGAAGCGCCGACCCGGCGGATCACGTCGTCGGCGCGGGGGCGCAGGTGGACGGTGTCACCCCATTCCAACAGTCGGAACACCGTCTGCAACAGGTGGTAGCCGTCCGGCCGCCGCCCGGTGATCTGCAGGAACAGGTTCAGCTTGGCCGGCGCGGGCCAGGCCGACCAGCCGTCCGCCGCGGGGAAGGCGCTCACGGCGCGTCCAGTTGCCACTGGTCGACGATCAGCCGCACCTTGGCGCCGTCGCGGCTGGCCTCGATCCGGCGCGGCATCGCCGGGCGCTGGCCCGCGGGCGGGAACCAGTCCAGGAAATCCACCCGCCAGCCCTGCTCGCGCAGCGCGCGCAGGCGGCCGTCGCCGGCGAATTCCGGCGGCTCAGGCACCGCCTCCGTGCCGGCCATGCCGCGCGACCAGCGCCCCATGGCGTTCAGCGGGATGTCCCAGCCGGTGGCCTGTTTCAGAAGCGCTTCTGCGTCGCCGCCTTCGCGCGGGCCGCCTTCCAGCCCTTCCAGCCGGCCGGCGCCGCTGGTCAGGTCGCCGCTGAGGCGCCAGCTCTGCCGGGTGACCGGGGCACTGAGGGCGACTTCGTAGGCGTCCCCGCGCTGCCGCCAGTCGATGCGGCCGTTGCCGCCCTTGCCCTGCGCACTCACCGCCACCCGCCCTGCGAAGGCCCATTCCGCATGGGCCTGCAACCAGGCTTCGCGGGTCGCCTGCTGGGCGCGGGCCGCCGCCACGGCGGCGGGGTCGGCCAGCACCGGCGAAGTCGCCACGGGACCGCGGGTGGCGCAGCCGGCCAGCGACAGGGCGAACAGCCCCGCCATCGTCATCGCGCGGATGCTCATGCGCCCGTCTTCTCCAGCGCCCGCAGCAACGAGCGGTTGTCCGGGTCCAGCTTGCGGGCTTCCTCGAAGTAGCGCCGCGCCTCGTCCTTCTGCCCGCTCACCCACAGCACCTCCGCGACGTGCGCGGCGATCTCCGGGTCTTTCTGCAAAGTAAAGGCGCGCCGCAGTTCCACCAGCGCCTCGGCGTTGCGGCCCAGCCGGTAGAGCACCCAGCCATAGCTGTCGATGATGGCGGCATCGTCGGGCGCGGCGGTGCGGGCGCGGTCGATCAGCTCCAGCGCCTCGCGGTAGCGGGTGGTGCGGTCGGCCAGGGTGTAGCCGAGCGCATTGAGCGCGGCCACGTTGTCCGGCTCGATCACCAGGATGCGGCGGAAGTCGGCCTCGGCATGGTCGATGCGGTCGCGCCGCTCCCAGGCCAGGCCGCGCGAATACAGCAGCGCCAGGTCGTCCGGATAGGCCGCCAGGCCGCGCGCGAAGACCTCCAGCTCGCCTTCGTCCTGCTTGTCCTTCTGCCGCAGCTCGGCCTCCATCAGGTAGGCGTTGCGGCGGGTGTCGTCGCCCACCGTGGCGTCGCCCTGCAGGCGGCGCGCCTCGGCGAACGCTTCGTCCTTGCGGTCGAGCTCGAACAGGGTATTGATGGCGCGCAGTTGCGCCTCGGCGCGCTGGTCGCCGGCCGGCACGCTGCGGTACCACTCCAGCGCTTCGTCGTTGCGCTTCAGGAATTCCGCCATCTGTCCCAGCAGCAGGCGCCGGTCCGGGCTGTAGCGGGTGGGCTGGCCCTCGGGCACGGATGCTTGCTTCACCTCGTCGTAGAGCGCGGTCAGCGCCGGGGTGTCGTCGGCCTTGGCCAGCAACTGCGCGCGCAGGCCGTAGGACAGCGTGTCCTGCTGGCCCTGCCCCAGCGCGCGCGAGGCGGCGGCGGCGTCGCCCAGTTCGTCGTACTGCCGGGCCAGTTCCAGCCGCAGCATGTTGTCCCCGGCCGCCTTCGGCACCAGCCCGTCCAGCACCTGCCGCGCCTCGGCCTTGCGATCGGCCTGGCGCAACTGGCGGGCGTGCAACAGGGCGACGCGCGGCTCGCCGGGGAAGCGCTTCACCACGTCCGCGACCATGCGCTCGGACAGGGCCGGCTGGTCCAGCCGCTGGGCCAGCCCGGCGAATTCCAGCCAAGCCGGCAGCTTGTCGGGGATGGCGCCGTCCTTGACCAGTTCCCCCAGCAGGCGGGCGGGCAGTTCCGGGTCCTTGCCGCCGCTGCTCAAGGCCACCAGCGCATGGCGCCAGCCGAGATCATCCGGGTCCTTCATCAGCGCCGCCAGTTCGCGGCGCGCCAGCCGGGCATTGCCCTGGCGCAGCGCCAGGGTGGCCTCGGCCCCGCGCAGCGCCAGCGTCGGGCGCGCGCTGCGGGCGCGCCACAGCTTGAGCCCCTCCGCGGCGCGGGCGTCGTCCTTCGCCAGCAGGGCGATGCGGGTGGCGCGCTCGGCCAACCCCGCGTCGTCGTCCTGCCGCGCCGCGTCCAGGTACCAGCGCGCGGCGTCCGGCAACTGGCCGGCCTGGAGGGCGAACTCGCCGGCCATCACCGCCGCCAGCAGGTCCTCTCCGGTCTTGGCCGCCTTCGCGGGGGCCGCTTGTGCCAACGGCGCCAGCAGGACCAGCAGCAGCGCCGACAGGGGGATACGAATCATTCCGAGCATGAAAGTCACGTGGGCCTTAAAATGGCGGCCCTGATGAGCCAGCAGCTTACTGCAAGCGCCTGAACGATGACGTTGTGGGTCCTCGGACTTAATCACCAGACCGCGCCGGTGGACCTGCGCGAACGGGTGGCGTTCGGCCCCGGCACGGTGCCGGGCGCGCTGGCGTCGCTGCGCGCGCTGCCGCAGGTGGCCGAAGCCGCGCTGCTGTCCACCTGCAACCGCACCGAGCTCTACGCAGTGGCCGAGGACGGCGATGTGCTGTCGACCTGGCTGGCCACCCACGCCGAGGGTCTGGAAACCTACCTGTACCGCCACCGCGACGCGGACGCGGTGCGCCACCTGTTCCGGGTGGCGACCGGGCTGGACTCCATGGTGCTGGGCGAACCGCAGATCCTCGGCCAGGTGAAGGACGCCTGGGCCACCGCGCGCGAGCACGGCGCGCTGGGCAACCGGCTGGACCGGCTGTTCCAGCAGACCTTCGCCGTGGCCAAGCGCGCGCGCACCGACACCCGCGTGGGCGCCAACCCGGTCTCGGTGGCGTCCACCGCCGTGCGCCTGGCGCAGAATTCCTTCGCCCGCCTCAGCGAATCCACCGTGCTGCTGGTCGGCGCCGGCGAGACCATCGAACTGGCCGCCAAGCACCTCAGCGAAGGCCGCGTGCGCCGGCTGCTGATCGCCAACCGCACCCTGACCCACGCGCAGGAACTGGCCACCCGCCACGGCGGCTACGCGCTACCGCTGGCCGAACTGGACCGCCACCTGGCCGAGGCCGACGTGGTGTTCTCGGCCACCGCCGCGCGCGAGCCGGTGGTCGGCCACGCACTGGTGGCCGCGGCGCTGGCCAAGCGCCGGCACAAGCCGATGCTGCTGTTCGACCTGGCGGTGCCGCGCGACATCGAGCCGCAGGTCGCCGAACTGGCCGACGCCTACCTCTACACCGTCGACGACCTGGAGCGCGCGGTCGAGGACAACCGCCGTAGCCGCCGCGAGGCCGCCGACGCCGCCGAGGCCATCATCGACGTGCAGGTCGACCGCTTCATGGAGACCCTGCGCGCCGGCCATCGGCAGGAACCGCTGCGGCGCCTGCGCGCGCTGGGCGAATCGGCGCGCGAGGACGTGCTGGCCAAGGCCCGCCAGCAGCTCGCCAACGGCCGCGAGCCGGAGCAGGTACTGGAATTCCTCGCCCACACCCTGACCAACCGCCTGCTGCACCCGCCCACCGCCGCGCTGCGCGAAGCCGCGCTCAGCGGCGACGCCGAACTGACCCGGGCGGCGGACCGGCTGTTCCCCGCGCAGCCGCCCTACTCCCACCCGAAGAAAGACGATGACGCCGACGCTGCGCCGTAAGCTCGAAGCGTTGGCCGAACGCCGCGAAGAACTCGAACGCCTGCTCGCCGACCCGGACGTGATCGGCGACGGCGAACGCTTCCGCAACCTCTCCCGCGAATTCGCCCAACTCGAACCGCTGGCCGCCGCGCTGGCCGAGGAAAAGCGCGCGCAGGCCGACCTGGCCGCCGCGCAGGCCATGCGCGACGATCCGGAACTGGCCGGACTGGCCGGCGAGGAGATCTCCGCCGCGCAGGCCCGGCTGGCGCAGTTGGACGAGGAACTGATGCTGTTGCTGGTGCCGAAGGACAGCCGCGACGAGGGCAACCTGTTCCTGGAAGTGCGCGCCGGCACCGGCGGCGACGAGGCGGCCATCTTCGCCGGCGACCTGTTCCGCATGTACGCGCGCTACGCCGAGCGGCAGGGCTGGAAGGTGGAGGTGGAATCGGACAACCCCGGCGAGCACGGCGGCTACAAGGAGATCGTGGCGCGCATCGTCGGCCGCGGCGCGTACTCGCGGCTGAAGTTCGAGTCAGGCACCCACCGCGTGCAGCGCGTGCCGGAGACCGAATCGCAGGGCCGCATCCACACCTCCGCCGCTACCGTGGCGATCATCCCGGACGTGGAGGAAGTGGACGACATCGCCATCAACCCGGCCGACCTGAAGGTCGACACCTTCCGCTCCTCCGGCGCCGGCGGCCAGCACGTCAACAAGACCGAATCGGCCATCCGCATCACCCACGTGCCCACCGGCGTGGTGGTCGAATGCCAGACCGAGCGCAGCCAGCACGCCAACCGCGACAAGGCGATGAAGCGCCTGAAGGCGCAGTTGCTGGACGCTGAACGCAACAAGCAGCAGGCCGCGCAGGCGGAATCCCGCAAGTTGCAGGTCGGCAGCGGCGACCGCAGCCAGCGCATCCGCACCTACAACTTCCCGCAGGGTCGCATCACCGACCACCGCGTCGAAGGCCTCACCCTGTACGACCTGCCCAACATCATCCAGGGCGACCTCGACGAACTGCTGGAACGCCTCGCCCGCGAACACCTGGCCGACGAACTGGCCCGACTGTCCGAAACGGCGTAACACCCCCGCCACTTCAAAGCGCACTGCACCCCATGAAGGAGCGGCTTCAGCCGCGACCGCACGGCCCAAGAGACAGGAAAGCCTTGGGCACGGATCAACGCGGATAAGCACGGATAAGGCTTCGAGCTTGTATCCGCTCCACATCCGCGTCGATCCCTGCCGATCCATGGCCTGAAGGCTTTTCAGACAAACGCATCACCCACGAACACCCAGCCGACGAATCCGGCATGGCTGTCCGAAACGAAGCAATCCCTGCACCGCCCCCAAAGATCGCGCCGCCTCCCTGCAGGAGCGTCTTCAGCCGCGACCGCACGCCCCAACAAACAGAGCAGCCCTGGAAACGGGTCGCACGCATGGGCACGCATAAGCACGGACAAGACCACGAGCTTCGATCCGCTTTATCCGCGCCGATCCGCGTCAATCCGTGGCCTGAAGGCTCTTCAATCCTGCGGTCGCGGCTGAAGCCGCTCCTACAGGGAAGGCGGACGCCGGCTTGAACGCGATCGCCGGCAACCGCTACGCTGGCGCGATGCCGGCACACTCCGATTCCGCATCCCCCGCCCTCCCGCGTCCCGACGGCGGCACGCGGCATGGCTGACGATCCGCGCAGCGAGCGCGCGCGGCTGCGCCTGCGGGTGCAGCAGGCGCCGCAGGATTTCATCGCCTGGGTGATGCTGGCCGAGGCCGAGCTCGACCACGGCGACGCCGACGCCGGCCTGCGCGCGGTCGCGCGGGCGCTGGCCCTGCAGCCCGGCCATCCCGAGGCGCTGGCGCGGCTGGGCCGCGGCCTGTCGATGCGCGGCGAGTACGCGCAGGCGGCCGCAGCGTTGCAGCAGGCCGCTGCCGCCGCGCCCGGCCACCCCGGGATCGCGCTGTGGCTGGGGCATGCGCTGGAGGATGCCGGCGAAGCAGAGCCCGCCGCGCGCGCCTACGAACACGCCTACCGACTGCTGCCCGGCGAGCCGATGATCGCCGCACACCTGCTCAACTGGCGCCGCAAGCTGTGCGACTGGCGCGACCTGGAAACCCTGTCGGCGCAGGTGCGCGGCGCCGTGCGCAGCGGCCACGGCGCGGTGGAGCCGTTCGCCTTCCTCAGCGAGGACGCATCGCCGGCCGAGCAACTGGCCTGCGCGCGCCTGCGTGCGCGGCAGATCGCGCAGGCGGTGCCGCGGCTGCCGCCGGCCGCGTTGTCGCCGGCCACCGCGCCGCTGCGGCTGGGATTCCTGTCCAACGGCTTCGGCGCGCATCCAACCGGCCTGCTGACGGTGGCGTTCTTCGAAGCACTGGCTGCGCATGCGGATATCGAGGTGCACCTGTTCGCGCTCAACCGCGACGACGGCAGCCCGATTCGCCGCCGCCTGCAGGCGGCGACGCGATTGCAGGACGTGGCCGGCCTCGCGCACGGCCAGGTCGCCCAGCGCATCCGCAGCGCCGGCATCGACCTGCTGTACGACCTGCGCGGCTGGGGCGGCGGCGGCACGCCGGAAGTGCTGGCGATGCGCCCGGCGCCGGTGCAGGTGAACTGGCTGGCCTACCCCGGCACGTCCGGCGCACCGTGGATCGACTACGTGCTGGCCGACCGCTACGCGCTGCCGCCGGCCCTGCAACCGCACTACAGCGAAGCGGTGGCGTGGCTGCCAGGCGCCTTCCAGCCATCCGACACCGCGCGTCGGCCGGCCGAGCCACCATCGCGCGCGGACTGCGGCCTGCCCGGCACGGGCATGACCTACGCCTGCTTCAACAACAGCTACAAGCTCAACCCCGGCAGCTTCGCGCGGATGGCGGCGGTGCTGCGCGAAGTCGAGAGCAGCGTGCTGTGGCTGCTGTCCGGGCCCGGTCAGGCGGACGAACGCCTGCGCGCCGCCGCCCGCGCACACGGCGTGGCGCCGGAACGGCTGGTGTTCATGCGCAAGCTGCCGCACGACGACTACATGGCCCGGTACCGGCACGCCGACCTGTTCCTGGACACGCATCCCTACAACGCACACACCACCGCGTCCGACGCGCTGTGGGCCGGCTGCCCGGTCCTCACCCGGCCCGGCGGCACCTTTGCCGCGCGCGTGGCCGGCAGCCTCAACCACCACCTGGGCCTGGACGACATGAACGCGCAGGACGACGCCGGATACGTCGCCGCCGCGATCCGGTTGGGCCGCGACGCCGCGGCGCGCGCCGCACTGCGCGAACGCCTGCAACGCGCACGCGGCGCCGAGGGCGGCCTGTTCGACATGCCGCGGTTCGCCACCGGCTTCGCGGACACGGCCCGGCGCATGGCGCAGCGCGCCCGCGACGGCCTGCCGCCCGCGCCGCTTGCCTGACCCGGGTTTGCGCTACCCTGCGCGGCATGAGCCATGCCGACACCCTCATCCCCCTGAGCCTGTGCGTGTTGACGGTCTCCGACACCCGCACGCCGGCCAACGACAGTTCCGGCGACTACCTGGTGCAAGCATTGCGCGACGCCGGCCATGCACTGCACGAACGCGCCCTGCTGCCCGACGACCGCTACCGCCTGCGCGCGCAGGTGTCGCAGTGGATCGCCGACCCGGCGGTGGACGGCATCCTGGTCACCGGCGGCACCGGCTTCACCGGCCGCGACAGCACCCCCGAAGCACTGCTGCCGCTGCTGGACAAGGAGATGCCCGGCTTCGGCGAACTGTTCCGCCAGATCAGCTTCGAGGAGATCGGCACCTCGTCGCTGCAATCGCGCGCGTTCGCCGGGCTGGCCAACCGGACCTTCGTGTTCTGCCTGCCCGGCTCCACCTCGGCCTGCCGCACCGGCTGGGAGAGGATCGTCCGCGCGCAACTGGATGCGCGCACCCGGCCCTGCAACCTGGCCACGCTGCGCCCGCGCCTGAAGGAATGAACCAGGGGAGACCGCGATGTCGCTCGACGCCACCCTCCGCCTCCTCGCCCGGGCCAGCGGCATGACCGCGGCGGACCTGGCCGCCGCCATCCCGCGCGCCGGGGTGGCCACGGTCAAGTCCTGGCTGGCCGGCGACAAGCTGCCCGGCCGCGACCAGTTGAACGCGCTGGCGCGCGCGCTGGGCGTCCCCGCCGGCGCGCTGCTGGCCGAACTGGCGACCACGCTCGACCCGGCGCGCACGCGCGGCGAACACGACCTGCTGGCCGCCTATCGCGCGCTCGACACCCGCCAGCAGGGCGCGCTGCTGGAAGTGGCGCGCGGCATGGCCGGGCAAGCCCGCGCCCGCCGCGAACGGCGCACGCCCGCGCCTTCTTCCAAGAGCCCGCCATGAAGCAGCTCAAGCGCAAGGACTACGAAACCCTGCTCAAGCCGCTGCAACTGGAACTGTCGGCGATGGCGCGCTGGGCCTCGCACACCGGCGCGCGCATCGTGGTGGTGATGGAAGGCCGCGACACCGCCGGCAAGGGCGGCGCCATCGGCGCCATCGCCCAGCACCTCAACCCGCGCCAGTGCCGGGTGGCGGCCCTGCCGAAGCCCGGCGAACGCGAGGCCACCCAGTGGTACTTCCAGCGCTACATCGCACACCTGCCGGCGGCCGGCGAGATCGTGCTGTTCGACCGGAGCTGGTACAACCGCGCCGGCGTGGAGAAGGTGATGGGCTATTGCACGGACGCGCAGTACGCGCGCTTCCTGCAGCAGGCGCCGGTGTTCGAGCGCGGCCTGACCGACGACGGCATCCTGCTGTTCAAGTACTGGCTGTGCGTGGACCAGGCCTTGCAGGAGGAGCGCTTCGCCGAGCGCGCCGAGGAACCGCTGAAGAGCTGGAAGCTCTCGCCCGTGGACCTGAAGGCGCGCGAGAAGTACGCCGACTACACCGCCGCGCGCGAGGCCATGCTCAAGGCCACCCACACGCCGCACGCGCCGTGGACGCTGGTGGACTTCAACGACCAGCGCGTGGGCCGGCTGACCCTGATCCGCGATTTCCTCGACCGCCTGCCCGACACCCACGTGCCGCAGGAACCGCTGGGCCTGCCGCCGCTCAAGCGCAAGCCGTTGAAGGAAACGTACACGGTGGTGAAACCGATCCCGGCGTTCCGGGTCGAGGACTGATCCACAGCCTCCTCAACCGGTCGCGAAGCCCTCGGCCACGTCGCCGTCCCAGGCCAGGCGCTCCACGCCGTCCACCCGCGCGGCGGGAGGCCCGCGGTGCAGCCAGGCCTCCAGCGCGTCGAGCGCCCCGACCGCGCCGCACGCGATCACTTCCACCCGCCCGTCCGCCAGGTTGACCGCGCGGCCGGACAGGCCCAGCCGCAATGCCTGCTCGCGGGTGGAGGCGCGGAAGAACACGCCCTGCACCTTGCCACCGACCAGGAAGCGCGCCGCCGGCATCGGTCAGCCCTTCGCCGCCGGGCCGCCCGCGGTGGCGATGGCCGCCTCGATCTCCTTGCCGGTGACGGGACCCAGGAACTGCTGCGCCACCTTGCCGTCCGGCGCGATCAAATAGGTCATCGGCAGCCCGCGCGGCGTGGCGAAATCCTCCGGCGGGGCGTAGACGTCGAGGATGGCGACCGGATAGGCCACCGGGCGCTGCGCCAGGAAGTCGCGCATCTCCTCCGCCGCGATGTCCTCGTAGGCCAGGCCGATCACCTCGATGTGCGCATTGGCCTCGTCCAGCATCGACAGGTCGGGCATCTCCTTCAGGCAGGGTGCGCACCAGGTGGCCCAGAAATTCACCACGACCCATTTGCCGCGGTGCGCGGCCAGGTCGTAGTCGGCGCCGTCGACGGTCTTCACCTTCAGCGACGGCACTTCGGCGGTGCGGTCGGCCGGCTTGGCCGCGGGCGCCTCCGGCGGCGGCGTGGAACCGCCGTCGCAGGCTGCCAGCAGCAACGGCACGGCCAGCAAGAGGGAGGGAAACAGCTTCATGCAGGCTCCTGCGGGGAATCCGGGAACAGGTCGCCGACGCGGCGCTTGAGCAGCTCGCGCAACGGCATGCGCAATTCGTCCAGCGCGGCGCGCGAGGCGCAGCCCAGGGCGTCGTCGTGGAACGGCAAGTGCGCTTCGGCGACGGGGATGCGCAACTGGCAGGCTTCGTAGAGTTCGCCCAGGGTCAGGCCGTCCAGGTCGCGCGACAGCAGCCACTCGCCCTCCTCGTCGCGGCGCAGCAGGCGGATCTGCTGCAACTGGCCCAGGATCTGCTGGATCAGCGAATCGGTCAGCATCGGCTCCAGCGCCTGGATCTGGTCGCTGTGCAGGCCGTGTCCCTGCGCGCGCGCCTGGGAGAAGCGGCCCAGCATGCGCAACAGGCCGTAGATCTCGTAGCCCAGCGGCAGCCGCATCGAAGCCGGCTGGTAGCGGAACGCCGCCATGCCCGAGGCCAGCGACGCACCCAGCAGCACCGCGATCCAGCACAGGTAGATCCACAGCAGCAGGATCGGCGCCGCCGCCACCGCGCCGTAGATCTTCTGGTAGGCGTTGAAGCTGCCCAAGTACACGCCCAGGCCCCACTTGGCCAGTTCCAGCAGCACCGTGGCCAGCAGCGCGCCGGCCACCGCGTAGCGCCACTGGATGGTCCGGTGCGGCACCACCCGGTAGATCACCACGATGGCGGCGAATTCGATCAGCACCGGCGCCACGTTCAGCGACAGGTTCTGCAGCAGCCGCCCGCCGCTGGTGGAGAACACCGGCAGCGCGTAGAAGCGCGCCGACAACGCCAGCGAGGCCGCGGCCATCAGCGCGCCCAGCGTCAGCACCGTCCAGTACACCAGGAAGCGCGACAGCTTGGGCCGCGCGCTGTGCACGCGCCAGATGCGGTTGAATGTGGCCTCGATGCTGTTCAGGGTGATCAGCAGCGACAGCACCAGCGCGATCACGCCGAAGGCCGTCAGCTTGCCGGTGTTGCCCAGGAAGCCGTCCAGCTTCGCCTTCAGGCTGGCCGCCGCGCCGGGCAGGAAGTTGGCGAAGATGTAGTCGCGCAGTTGCGCGCTCCACTCCTGGAATACCGGGAACGCCGACAGCACGCCGAACACCACCATCGCCAGCGGCACCAGCGCGAACAGCGTGGTGTAGGCCAGCGAACCGGCCGCCTGGAACAGGCGGTCGTCGAGGAAGCGCTTGGTCAGGAAGCGGAAGAACGTGCCCATGCGCGCGCGGTCGCGCATGCGTTCGCTCCAGCGGTTCAACGAGTCCAGCGGCTCCATGCCCGGAAGGGTAACCGATGCGCTCCGGGGCGTGTCAGCCATCCCGGGCGAGTCGTGCCCGCCGATGTACCCATCGGTGCGTGCGCCACGGCCATGCCATGGCCGAACCCGGGAGGGATGCGCGGCTTCGCGCACTCCTTCACGCCTTTCGTCGCGAACGCACGCGACGGTGGCCCTGCGGACGCCGTTCGCGCGGCGCCGGCGCGCTTCGGGCGCCGACATCGCCGATACTGGGCGCCTTCCAAGCGACGAGACGGTCCATGCCCGAGATCCTGGTGCTCTACTACAGCCGCGGCGGCTCCGTGGCGCGGCTGGCGCGGCAGATCGCGCGCGGCGTGGGCGAAGTGGACGGCATGAGTGCGCGCCTGCGCACGGTGCCGCCGGTGGCGGCGGTGACCCAGCAGGCCGCGCCGCCCGTGCCCGAGGACGGCGCACCCTACGTGGAGCGACAGGACCTGGCCGAATGCGCCGGCCTGGTCCTGGGCAGCCCCACCCGCTTCGGCAACATGGCCGCGCCGGTCAAGCATTTCATCGACGGCCTGGGCGCCGAATGGGCCAGCGGCACGCTGGCCGGCAAGCCGGCGGCGGTGTTCACGTCCACCGCCACCCAGCACGGCGGCCAGGAATCCACCCTGCTGTCGATGCATGTGCCGCTGCTGCACCATGGCTGCGTGATCGTCGGCATCCCCTTCACCGAGCCGCAGCTCAGCACCACCCGCACCGGTGGCACGCCCTACGGCGCCAGCCACGTGGCCGGCGGCGACGACGACCCGCAGCCCAGCGACGAGGAAGCCGCGCTCGCGCGCGCGCTGGGCCGGCGCGTGGCCGACGTGGCGCGTCGCCTGGGGAGCGCCTGATGGACCGCTCGCGCCTGCTGCTCGCCGCCATGCTGCAACTGTTGGCCTTGCTGTACGCGGCCTGGTTCTACGGCGACCGCCACTACGCCGCGGTGCTGCTGGTGTTCTGCCTGCCGCCGGTGCTGCTGATGATGGGCACCCTGGCGCGGCGGCGCACCGCGCCGTTCTGGGCCGGCGTGTTCGCCCTGTTCTGGTTCGCGCACGCGGTGATGGTGGCGTGGTCGCGGCCGGCGGAAGCGGGCTATGCCTGGGCCGCCATCGTGCTGTCGCTCGGCATCGTGCTGGCGACCAGTTGGCCGGCGCTGGGCAAGCGCTTCCGGAAGAGGATGTGATGCGCCTCGCGCTCGCGCTGCTGCTGGGACTGCCGTCGGCCCATGCCTGGGCGCAGGAGGCCACCTGCGAGCCCCAGGCGGAGACGCGCGTGGAGAACCGCGACGGCAGCGCGCTGTCGCTGCGCACCGAGTGCCCCTCACCCACGCTGCGCCGGCACGTCGCCGTGCTGGCCTGCGCCGACGGCCGTGTCTGCGACCGGCTGGAGATCGACCAGGACGTGGCGGAAACCGCGACGGGCTACGCCGCCCTGGTCGACCTGGACGGCGACGGCCTGCCCGAGGTCGAGGTCCGCGGCATGTGCGGCGCGGGACCGAACTGCGAGGGCGAGATCCACCGCATCGATCCGGCGGCGCGGAAACTGCGGCTCTTCTTCTCCGGCGGCTACTCCGGACTGCAGGTGCTGGACGGCTGGCTGGTGGAGTCGGGGCGCGCCAGTTGCTGCAGTTGGGAATTCCACCTGTGGCGGCTGGACGCGCCGCACGAACTGCCCCTGCAGTACGAAAACATGGACCTGATGGCGCGCGTGGACGCCGCCGCCAGCGAGGACGGCGACGTCGATGCCGTGCAATGCACCTTCCTGCACCCGAGCGGCGATAATCTCCGCGCCGTGGCCCCGCCCTCGCCCGCGCTGGAACGCCTCTGCGAGCACTACGGCGAGCCCTACGCGCTGACACCCCCGGACACTACGCCAGGCGCCCCGTGAGCGCCGGCAGGAGCATCGAGATGGAAGAACTGCTGATCGTCACCACCGGCGGCACGATCGACAAGATCTACTTCGACGACAAGTCGGACTACCAGATCGGCGACCCGCAGATCGGCATGATCCTGCGCGAGTTGGGCGTGGGCTTCCGCTTCACCGTCATCCCGATCCTGCGCAAGGATTCGCTGCACATCACCGACGAGGACCGCGAGCTGATCCGCGCCACCATCACCGCGCAGCCGGTGCGCCACGTGCTGGTCACCCACGGCACCGACAGCATGGTGCGGACCGGCCAGGTGCTGCGCAGCATCGCCGACAAGACCATCGTGATGACCGGCGCGCTCAGCCCGGCCCGCTTCCGCGGCTCGGACGCGGAGTTCAACATCGGCTGCGCCATCGGCGCGGTGCAGTCGCTGCCCGCGGGCGTGTACATCGCCATGAACGGCCGCATCTGGGATCCGGCGAAGGTGCGCAAGAACGTGGCGGCGAACCGGTTCGAGCCAGCATGAAGGCAGATGCGGCGGTCGGTGCCGTCGGGTGACGAGCCGTCGCGGCGCGTTGATGCTTGCTGTCGGGGCAACAGCGTTCGCCTCGTGCCATTGATGGGGCCTTGCAGCTTCGATCGGCACGCCCGATGGCAAGCCCCGGCAACGATGCCACTTTACCGGCCAGCGCCTACTGCGGCCTTGGTCTCGACTGCCGGTACTGGCGCTTGTCGCCGGTCCGCTGTCCGGCCGGATCGACATTCGAGCAGATGAGCCCCCCGCAGATGACGGCATCGGACGCATGGAAGGCCTGGACGACGGGAATGGCGTTCTCGTAGCGCCGGAGTTCCTCCTTCATCCCCGCCAACTCACGCCGGTAGTAGCCCAGCACCGCCCAACCGACGAGCAGCACCAGCAACAGGGTGGCGCCGACCGTACCGAACCACGTCCACGCCGTCCTGCCCACCCCTCGCAACTGCGCGGACGTGGCCAACATGGCGCGGCCGTATTCCGCCGCGACCGGCGACACCGCGTCCCTCGCTTCCTTCGCGATCTGCGTACCCGCGCCACCGACGATGCCGGCGACGTCACGGCGGAACTGGCCCACTTCCTGCCGCAGCGACTGGGCCTGCTGCTCGAACGACGCGCTCATCCGCGCTTCGCGCTGGGCCATTTCGGCGCGCAGCATCATCAGGGCCTTCACGGCGTCCAGTTGCATGGCCCGGCCCGGGTCAACACTATCCACGGCGACGCTCCCCCCATCCTGTCGCATGCACGAAACTCACATCTGCATGACCGGCGCGTGCCGGACCATCTGCCGTTCCTGCACCTGTTCTTGTTCCACGGCCTGCTGCTGCGCCAGCAACCGATCCCCCAGTTGCGCCATCTGCTGCCCCTCTCGAGACTGCGCGAACTCGATCGCGAAGCGGTCGGCCAAGTCGCTGTCGCCCGCCATGACGGCGGCGAAGTAGCGGTCCGCCATCGGGTCGTTGAAAGGGCCGGGCTGGGGTTGGTTCATGCCCTGGCGGTCTTCGGCCGGGGCGTCTCTTTCCTGTGCTGGCTGTTGCTGCGGCTGTTGCGCGCCCTGGGTTGCCTCCCTCCGGCGTACGACCTCGACTGCCTCGGGCAGTCCGAGTTCCACCGCACGGGCGTTGAGCGCGTCGCGGGTACGCTCGTCGGCCAATCCGTTGGCGGGCGCAATGCCCGCGTCGTCTTGGAATCGACGCACGGCGTCTCGCGTGTCGTCATCATAGCTGCGGCTGATGACCAGCCGCTGCCCGTTGCTCCCGCGAAAGCCGAGTCCGCGCAACTGCTCCTGCAACTCAGCGACCGCATCGCCGCGCTCACGGGGGCCGAGAACCCCATCGTTCAAGGGCCCATGCAGATCCATCATCGTCTTCAGTCGGAAATCCGGATTGGCCCGCAGGACATCGCCTCGGATCCGATCGAACAATGCTTGATCAACTGTTCCGGTTGGCGGGTCTATTCCGGCCGAGCGTTGGTAGGTGCTGACGGCCTGTTCGGTCGAGCGGCCGAAATCGCCGTCCGGAGACAATCCATGACCGGACGCGCTCGTAATGTTCAAAGCGGCAAGATACTGCTGCAACTCGAAGGCGTGCGCATTGGCGTCACCACGCCGGAGCGACGTATCGGCTTCCCGCGGTTGCTGGATCGGCGTCAGATCAACGCCGTCGCGCCGGACGGATGTAACCAGATCGCCAACAACAGGCTCCCATGCGCGCGCAAGTGCCGCTATATCGGCCGCCCGATCAGTGCCGTTCACGATCCTGCGAGCGTTCCGATAATCGGCGTTGTCCGCAGTAATGTAATCGTCCAATCCGCGCCCTGTGAACCGGCCGTCGCGCATGCCGAGAACGAGAATCCGGGCGGCCACTTCGGGATCGGCTGCCAGCGCAGGGTCGTGCGCCAATTCGTCGCCTCGCCCCAAGGCTCGACCTAAACCTTGGTAGTTGCCCAAGTGCGTCAAGTGCGCGTAACCGCGGCCGAAGTATTCCTCGCCGCTCCTGTAGCCCTCTCGCTCGTTGCCCTCGTAGCCCTTTCGTGCGCCCTGCTTGCGACCATGAGCTTCTTCGGGACTGGTGAAGTTCTGGCTTTCGTGCTCCGCGGTCGCCAGTACGTAAGCAATCTGGCGTTCGTCCGTGACGCCTTCTGCCAGACAGGTCTGCACGATCAGGCGGACTGCCTGGTCGCGGGTGATCGGGGAAGCCGCGCTGCGCCCGTATCCATCACTCATCGCGTCGGTTCTCCTTGAACTTTCATCCATGAGTCATCGAAGATTTCATCAGCCTCCAGGGCATCCTCTCCGCAGGTGGTGTAATCCCTGCTTGCCAGAATCTCCGGGGCGCTGCCACGGACCCCTATCACCTTCTCGCCGCGATCGCACGGTCCGCTGCGATACCAGGCGAACAGGCGGCCATCGACGATGCGCGACAAGGAATGTCCTTCCATCAGCTTCGCCAGCGTGGTGTTCTCGACCAGGCGGCGGGTCATCGTGTCGTACAGATAGTAGGTGTACGACGGGTCGCCATAAGTGCCGTCGGGACCACTCCAGACCATCAGGTCTTCATGTCCGTCGGCATTGATGTCGGACAACATGATGCCGTACCAACCCTCGGTGAAGCCCGTCTGCAACGATCCACGGGATCCGGTCGTGGCAGGGTAGCGATCCGACGGGATTGTCCTTGGAAGCCAGATTTCCGGTAGCAGGAACGTTTGCCGGCGCAGCTTTGGAGTCGAGATCGTCAGCCGGGCGTTGCTACAGATCAGTTTGGTCCCAAGACGAGGGTCGCAGCCATCCGACTGCATAGTGATCACGGCATCGCCCAGCCGCATTTCCAGCGATCCATTGGCGTCGGGCTGACCCTCGGCCCAGAACCCCGATTCTGATCGCCGGCGGTCAAGCGCATCGTACCGCGCGTCAATGCTGCCCAGCCGACAGATCTGGCCGACGGGTTGGGCCCCGGCTGCCGGGCCACACAGCCGATCGGTCTCCTTCTGCCAGGCGAGGTGTTCGGCACGCAAAGCACCGTACTGCGTTGCATCGAGTTTGGCCGCCCATTCCTGATAAAGCCTGCCCAGCCTTCCTTGCTGATATGTCAGTTCTTCGTCCAGGCAACGTTCCCTAGCCTGAGTGTCGTCGCGTGCGCCTGCAATGCAGTCCCTGTACTTTCGGCTGCCCGATTCAAACGAGCCGGCCGGTATCTGCTCCGGCGCAGGCAATTGGACGGTCGCGGAGTGCGACTTCGCCACGCCTTGGCAGCCCGACAAAGCACCCACGAAAAATATGCCCAGGATGAACAAGCGCCGACACCGACGCCACTGCTTCTGATCATCCACGTCAAGCGGTACGACATGGGTCTGCCCGGGGCGACCACTATCCATAGCGGCACTCATCCAATCCTTTCGTATACATGATCACAACTGCATGGCCGGCCCTTGCCGCTCCAATGGAATAGCCGCTGTTCCCAACCGGCATCATCACTCCGTTACGAACATTGCCCGCGAAAGAAAGCCTGTGGGATACGTCCCGGCCGCTGTCCCCACCTTCCGATCCGATGCCAACCCCGAAGTAAGCGAGCGCTCTAAGCTCGGCATCCGTCAAAGCCACAGGTGGCGGCACATCGTTTTCCGTTCTCTCCGTCATGACATCCCACCCACCTTTCACTCTTTGTCCAAAGCCGCACGACACAGATCGATGGTGGTTCTCGCTGCGCGAACGATCATCAAGTAGCGATCAGCCAGCACCGGCGCCCAGCCATCCACCACCACATCCTCCTCCTTGCCGGCATCTTCGGCATACCTGTCGAGAGTGGCCAGGCATTCCGCATACAGTCCATTCTCGTATTGAACCTCTGCCAAATCATTCCGGATGGCACCTTCATCTTCCCATTCCAGTGTAGGCAAACAGTTCTCCAGCACCGGAGACATGGTGACCAACGCAGCCTTGTAGGATTTTTCGGCATGAAGTCGCCGGAACACGTCCCGCGTGCGATCAAGATCGTCTCGACCGCATCCATTCTTGACCCGCAGATAAAGCCCCTCGAAATTCCCGTTGTAGCCACAGAACGCTTTGCATTCGGCAGGTGTAGCCGCCGCCACTTCGATGCCTTGCGGAGCACTGGATAGTCGAACAGAGCAGTCGATACCGTCATTCCCCTTCGCAGTGCCAAATTCTCTCCGGACATGACCATTGAGATCACACATATCTTCACCAGTGATCGTTTCCAGCGAGAACGCCAGCACGTCTCCTTGTTCCTTGAGCAACAGGCGCCCCCACCCTTTTCCCGTGATGTACTCGCCAGACACCAGAGGGCTGCCGGCTTCAACCTCGCCGGGAGGAACATCGACAGTTGTCGAATCGGCCACGGCGCCATCAATTGCCTTTGTGGGTACGTCGGCCCTGCAAGCCGCCATGACTACCAGCATCAGGGCGGCGAGAACTATGGAAGGCGCATAGGGCATGTCACAACCTCCTGTCATACGGCATGTCCATGACCGAAGTTCACAGGGTCCAGAGGTCCGCACACCGCGATCATTTGGTCCACCTGTGTGAACGGCTCCCTGTGTACACCACATCCATCATGGATGCACCAACCACTCCTCCATTGTGAGTAGTTACAGAAAAAAGGAATTCCCGGCATTGACCGGGGATTCCCTGACCTCATCGACGAATGGGTCGTCGTACCCGTCAGGGATTACGCCACCCCCACGACAACTCCGATCCGGGCGCAATGAATTGCAGTAGGGCACCAGCCACAATGCTCCAGGCACCCGCTGACGAATCTCGAAATCCTTTCCGTTCCAGACGACAAACCCAAGATGCAACTTGTGATCCAGCCGCTTGCTCTCCGGCACCCAGTCCGGCATCGGTACTGGATCGTAATCGTGGTCATCCTCCCGGCCCGGCGGCGAGCTGTCTTTGAGGAATATGGTCCAACGCATCACGGGCACATAATCTAGTTTCGCGACACTCAAGTGTGGCCGGAACGGCTCAGTCAATACTTTTTCCGCTGGCGTCAACGTGGGTGCAGGCAAATAGTCACTGGTGACTTCACGTAAGGCCCCGGTCTCCGTCCATTTGTACAAACGTGTCTCGGCATGCGCCGCATGACAGGCCTCGGTCTCCAGTACATATTCGCCCTCCCTCGCCACCAGCGGGTCATCGTCGATGCACCGGAAAGGCCCCACCACCAGGTACACGGCATCTGACGGACTATTTCCCTCGAACGACCGCAGCATGATGCCTTCCAGAATATCGACATTCGCCATGAAGTCTGGCCTATCCCCGTATCCGGGCAGGGCCAGATATGGCTGCGACCGGCGCGCCTGACCGGCCCGGGCCTCGACTGGAAGAAAAATATGTTCCGTCGGAATGGCGATCAGCACTTCCGCCAGATGGCGCGGCAGCAAGCCGATGCACGGCCGATTGAGTCCACCATACCGCGTCCGACCACTATCATCGCCAGCATCCTCAGGACACCACTCCGCCCCCATTCTCTTTTCCACTTCATAGGGAATCCACGGATCAGGCACCTTTTCCGGCGCCCGGGGGAGCATCCACAGATCCGGGTGACTTTCTTGCGCCACATGCGCCGACGTTGCCACGCCACCATCGCTGGCCTTCATCGGCGCACCGGACTTGCAGGCGGCCATGACTACCACCATTGTCAAGGCAGCAAAGGATTTCCGGAGCATGTCAGACCTCTTGACGACATATCCATGATCGAGAGCCAGCAGACCCGCATCAGTCATTCGGCCTTATTGGAATTCCGCGGCAATCGACTTGCGGACTTGGCGTCCCTTCACCCCGCGATCCAGTTCCAATCCTTCTTGTAAGAACGTCGTCCAACGCAATGATGTCCAAGTCCCGCTCCGCGGGACGAATGGTGCCCTGCATTTTCCAGCGCATGCAGTCACCATCGGCTGTCGCCTTGACCAGATAGATCCCACCGCTGCGCAAGCTTTCGATCGTCAGGACGGCGGTGTTTCCGACTGCAATACCGTGAATGACTCCATCCTCATCAATCTGCGCCAACCGCACGCTCGCGCCGAAAGAACCGCCACTGATCCTGTCGTCCTTATGAATCAGGTCGATGTAGAATCCGCCGCAGTCCGCCCCCGGCTCCGTTTTGTCGCACCACTGCACGGACCAACTTCCATTGAAGTCGGCACGGGCATTTGATTGCCGGCCCGCTTTGCCTGATTCGGCCTCAGGGATGACAGCGTCATGGCGCTGTTCAACAATCAATGTTTGTTGAGGCATTGATTGGGCGCTCCCACTACCGACGAGAACCAGGGCCAGCATCCCTGCGGCAGTACGCCATTTCATCTCATCCATACTGCTTCATCCTCCCTCTCCCTCATGGCCCCCGCTGATTTCAGGCGACGCTCCACTGCATAGGCCGATATTCGTCAGCGACTCCCTGTTTACACCACATCCATCACGGATGCACCGACCGTTCCTCTATTGTGAGTAGTTACAGAAAAAGAACGCGTCGGCGCATCTTCGTTACGCAAAAAAAAACCCGCCTTTCGGCGGATTTTTTTCCATGGCTTCGATGTTCAGTCGCGCAGCTTCACCAGCCAGCCGTGGCGGTCGGGGATCTTGCCGTACTGGATGTCGGTCAGTTCCTGGCGGATGCCCATGGTCACTTCGCCGGCGGGCGCGTCGATGTCGCCCACCGCGAAGTCCTTGCCCTTGAGCTGGCCGATCGGGGTGATGACGGCGGCGGTGCCGCAGGCGAACACCTCGCTGATCTCGCCGGAGGCCACGCCCTGCTTCCATTCGTCAATGGAGACCTTGCGCTCCTCCACCGCGTGGCCGCGGTCGCGCGCGATCTGCAGGATGCTGTCGCGGGTGACGCCTTCCAGGATGCTGCCGGACAGTTCCGGGGTGACGATGCGGCCGTCCTTGTAGACCAGGAACACGTTCATGCCGCCCAGCTCTTCCAGGTACTTGCCTTCCACCGGGTCGAGGAACAGCACCTGCGAGCAGCCCTGCGCCTGCGCTTCCTGCTGCGGCAGCAGCGAGGCGGCGTAGTTGCCGCCGCACTTGGCCGCGCCGGTGCCGCCCTTGGCGGCGCGCGCATAGTCCTCCGACAGCCAGATCGACACCGGCGCCACGCCCTTGGCGAAGTAGGCGCCGGCGGGGCTGGCGATCACGTAGTAGCCGGCGGCGTGCGCGGCGCGCACGCCGAGGAAGGCTTCCGTGGCGATCATGAAGGGACGGAAGTACAGGCTGGTCTCCGGCGCCGACGGCACCCAGTCGCCGTCCACGGCGACCAGTTGCCGCAGCGATTCGACGAACTCGGCCACCGGCAGTTGCGGCAGCGCCAGGCGCGCGGCCGAGCGCTGCAGGCGCGCGCCGTTGGCGTCGGGGCGGAAGGTCCAGATGGAGCCGTCGGCATGACGGTAGGCCTTGATGCCCTCGAAGATCTCCTGGCCGTAATGCAGCACCGAGGCGGCCGGGTCCAGCGAGAGCGGGCCGTAGGGGCGCACTTCGGCGTCGTGCCAGCCCTGCGCCTTGTCCCAGGCGATGGCAACCATGTGGTCGGTGAAGTGCAGGCCGAACCCGGGGCTGGCGAGGATGGCGTCGCGCTCGGCCGGCGTGCGGGCCTTGTCGGAGCGGGTCACGCGGTAGGTCAACGGGGCGGCGTTCATCACGTTCATCTCTTCACTTCCTGACGGGTTCTGCGGAGGGAGCCGGCGGCTCAGAGCATGCCGGTTTCCAGCTTGGCGGCTTCGGACATCATGTGGCGGCCCCACGGCGGGTCGAACACCAGTTCGACGTCGGCCTCGGCGACGGTGGGGATCATCTCCAGCTTGCTGCGCACGTCGTCGACGAGGATCTCGCCCATGCCGCAGCCGGGGGCGGTGAGCGTCATCTTGACGTCCACTTCGCGCTGGCCGTCGTCGCGGTGGCGCAGGCTGGCCTCGTAGACCAGGCCCAGGTCGACGATGTTGAAGGGGATTTCCGGATCGAAGCAGGTGCGTAGCTGGTTCCACACCAGGGCTTCGACTTCCTCGTCGCTGGCGTTGTCGGGCAGCGTCAGCGGCTCGGCCGGTTCCTTGCCGATGGCGTCGGCGTCCTTGCCGGCGATGCGGAACAGGTTGCCTTCCACGAACACGGTGTAGCTGCCGCCCAGCGCCTGGGTGATGTAGCCGTAGCTGCCCGCCGGCAGGGTGACGAGTTCCCCCTGCGGCACCAGCACGGCGCTGCAGTCGCGGGAGAATTGGACGGGTTCGCTGCTGCGGGAATACATGGGGACCACGTGGGGATGCGCGCGGAGCGCCGCAAGACGCGCCATTGTACCGCCCCGCTCCCGGCAGGCGCGTTCAGGGCTTATCCTTGGCGGCCCTTCCGGAGCCGCCATGTCCCCTCCCGCGCGCCGCAGTCCCCGCTGGCTTGCCTTTGCTTTCCTGGCCCTGGGGGGCGCGAGCGTGGTGCTGGTCTGGGTGGTGCTGGCGCTGCACCTGCAACGGCAGGCCGGCTGGATGGCGCTGCTGGCCGCCGCGGATGTGGTCCTGATGTTGCGCCTGGGCGGCATGCCGGCAGGCCGGGCGCGCGCCCTGCTGGGCGCCGCGGCGACGGCGGCCGTCTGCGCGCTGGCGCTGTGGAGCATCGCCGCCACCCACATCGGCTTCGCGTTCGGGCTGAACCCGTGGGATTCGGTGCTGAAGCTGGGATTCCACCACGCCTGCACCCTGGTCGCGCTGGCGACCACCCCGCTGGACTGGCTGGCGCTGGCGGCGGCGCCGGTCCTGGCCGCGTGGTGGACGCGCTGAAGACGGCGCCGTGCCGCAGCGCCCCTGCGCTATGCTCGGCGCCGCTCGCTTGCGCGGACCGCCCATGGATCGCCGGAACGCTTCCCCTCTGTCTCTGCTGATCGGTGGCGGTCTGCTGGTCGGGACGCTGGACCTGCTCTTCGCCGTGGCCTTCTGGGCGCCGCGCGGCATCACCCTGGTCGACGTCCTGCATGCGATCGCGACCGGCTGGTACGGCAAGCGCAGCCATGCCATGGGCAGCTACAGCGCCTTCGTCGGCGCGCTCTCGCACTACCTGATCGCCTGCGCCTTCGTGCTGGCCTACTGGCAGGCCGCGCGCCGCCTGCCGGCCCTGGTGCGGCGTCCCTGGGCCTGGGGCGCGGTCTACGGGCTGGCCTTGTACGCGGCGATGAATTTCGTGGTGCTGCCGCTGTCGGCGGCCGGGCCGCCGGGTTTCGCCGACACGGCCTGGGTGGCGAGCAGCATCGCCGTGCACGTGGTCATCGGCCTGCTGTGCGCCGGGTTCGCGCGCAGGGCGCTGCGGCGTTGAAGATGGCCGCCGCGGGCTCAGTGCCCGCCGTCGAGCGCCTTCAGTTCGCTGACCAGCGCGTTCGCCATCTCGGCGCCGTCGCCGTACAGCATGCGGGTGTTGTCGGCGTAGAACAGTGCGTTCTCGATGCCGGCGAAGCCGGTGCCCTTGCCGCGCTTGATGACGATGGTGTTCTTGCTGTTCACCACGTCGAGGATCGGCATGCCGTAGATCGGACTGGCCGGGTCGGTCTTCGCCACCGGGTTGACCACGTCGTTGGCGCCGATCACCAGCGACACGTCGGTGTTGGCGAACTCGGGGTTGATGTCGTCCATGTCGGCGATCAGGTCGTAGGGCACGCCGGCCTCGGCCAGCAGCACGTTCATGTGGCCCGGCATGCGGCCGGCGACCGGGTGGATGGCGAACTTCACCTTCACCCCGCGTTCGATCAGCTTCTGCGTCAGTTCCCAGATCTTGTGCTGCGCCTGCGCCACCGCCAGGCCGTAGCCGGGCACGATCACCACGCGCTCGGCGTAGGCCATCATCGCGGCCACGTCGGCGGCCTCGATCGGCTTCATCGATCCGCCGATCTCCTGCATCGCCGCGCCGCCGCCGCCGAAGTTGGAGAACAGCACGTTCTTGATGCTGCGGTTCATCGCCTTGGCCATCAGCCGCGTCAGCAGCATGCCGGCCGCGCCGACCATGGTGCCGGCGATGATCAGCGCCTCGTTGCCCAGCACGTAGCCCTCGAAGGCCACCGCCAGGCCGGTGAAGGCGTTGTACAGCGAGATCACCACCGGCATGTCGGCGCCGCCGATGGGCAGCGTCATCAGCACGCCCAGCGCCAGCGACAGCGCGAAGAAGGCGACGATCCACGGCATCGCCAGCGTGGTGAGCGCCATCACGCCGCAGGCCACCGCGGCCAGTGCCACCAGCGCGTTGAACCACTGCTGGCCCGGGAAGGTGTAGCGCTTGTCCATGCGCCCGTCGAGCTTGGCCCAGGCGATCACCGAGCCGGTCAGCGACACCGCGCCGATCAGCGCGCCGATGACGGCGAGCAACAGCGTGAAGGTCGACGGCGCCGGTTCGCCGGACGAATACCGCACCAGTTCCACCGCGCCGATGGCCGCAGCCGAGCCGCCGCCCATGCCGTTGAACAGCGCCACCATCTGCGGCATGTCAGTGATCGCCACCTTCTTGCCCCACACCCAGTTCAGCCCCACGCCGATCACGATGGCCGCGATCATCAGGCCGATGTTGTGCAGGCCCGGCAGGAAGAACGTGGCTATGGTGGCGATCAGCATGCCGACGCCGGCCCACTGGATGCCGCTGCGCGCGGTCTTCGGGCTGGCCATGCGCTGCAAGCCCAGCAGGAACAGCGTGGCGGCGACGAAATAACTCAGCTTGACCAGGGTGAGTGCGCTCACTTGGCGTCCCCCGGCTTCTTCGACGACTTGAACATCTCCAACATGCGCTCGGTGACCACGTAGCCGCCGGCGGCGTTGCCCGCGCCCAGCAGCACCGCGACGAAGCCGATGGCCTTCTCCAGCGTCGTGTCGGCGTGGCCCAGCACCACCATCGCGCCGATCAGCACGATGCCGTGGATGAAGTTGGAGCCCGACATCAGCGGCGTGTGCAGGATCACCGGCACCCGCGAGATGATCACGTGCCCGGCGATGGCCGCCAGCATGAAGATGTACAGCGCCACGAACCCGTCGCTCATCCGCTCCCCCATCCTGTCCACGTTGTCGCGCCGGCGATCGCGGCGTCCCGGCATCATAACCGCACCTGAACCCGATGGCATGCGCCGCGGGCCGGTCAACCATCCGCGCCGCCAGGCGTTCATGCCGCTGCAACGCCCTTCCGCAGACGAGGCTCCCGCCATGAAGCGTATACCGCCGCCGGGCACCAACGTGAGATTGCCGTCCGCCAGCGCCGGCACGGATACCCGCGTCGCGTGCTGCCGCGCGGGCCGCGCGCACGGCGGCCGCGGCACCGTCGCGGCCGGCCCCGGGAACCGGCGCTAAGCTATGTTGGTGAGTACGGCTCCCGCGCCCGCCCCCGATGCGCCGCCGCTGCCGCCCGTGGCGGCGACGCTGGACCTGTTCCTGGCCGACATCGGCCCGCGCGCCTTCCGCTTCGCCGAAGCCGGCCTGCGCCACCGCGAGGATGCGCTGGACGCGGTGCAGGACGCCATGATGAAGATGCTGGTCTACCGCGACCGTCCGGCGGAGGAATGGACGCCGCTGTTCTGGAGCATCCTGCGCCGTCGCATCGTCGACGTGCAGCGACGCGCCGGCTTCCGCCTGCGCTGGCTGCTGCCCACCGGCGACCGCGGCGAGGAGAGCGCGGTGGACTGGGCGCCCGACCACGGCGCCGGCCCTTCGCAGGCGCACGACCAGCGCGAAGCCTACGCGCGGCTGGTCGGGGCGCTGCGCCGCCTGCCCGCCCGCCAGCGCGAGGCGTTCACCCTGCGCGTGCTGGAAGAACTGGACGTGGCCGACACCGCACACGCGATGGGGTGTTCGGAAGGTTCGGTGAAGACCCATCTTTCGCGCGCGCGCGAAGCATTGCAGAAGCAACTGGAGGAATTCCGATGACCACCGCCGGGGACCCCACCTTGCGCATCGACGAACAGGCGCGCCGCCTGCACCGGGCGTCGCTGGCGCAGGTCTCGCCGCAGACCCTGATGCGCCTGCGCAGCGCGCGCCACGAGGCGCAGCGCGCGGCGCCCGCGCGCGCCGGTCACTGGCGCTGGCTCGCCGCCACCGCCTTCACCGGCATGCTGGCCGTCGGCCTGGGCCTGCGCTTCCTCCTGCCCGCGTCCACGCCGGTACCGGCGGCGGGCGAACGGCCGGCCGTCCCGGCCCTGGCCGGCACCACCACGGAAGCGCCGCAGGACGATGCCGGCGCCTCCGCCCTGTTCGACGAAGACCCCGACCTCTACCTCTGGCTGGCCACGGCCGAAGCACAGCCGCTCGCCATGGAGTCCTCCCCGTGAAACACCGTCTTTCCGCCCTGCTCCTTCCCTGCCTGCTGCTCGCCGGCCACGCCTTGGCACAATCCGCGCCCGCGCTGCCGGAGTGGGACAAGTTGACCCCGCAACAGCGCGAAGCCCTGATCGCCCCGGTGCGCGACCGCTGGAACCGCGAGCCCGAGGATCGCGACCGCATGCTGGAGCGCGCGCAACGCTGGCAGGCGATGACCCCGGAGCAACGCGCGCAGGCGCGCCACGGCATGAAGCGCTTCGAGGGCATGAATCCCGAGCAGCGCCGCCAGGCGCGCGCGCTCTACGACCGCATGAAGGAGCTCACGCCCGAGCAGCGCAACCAGTTGCGCGACCAGTGGAAGAAGATGACGCCCGACCAGCGCGACGCCTGGATGCGCCAGAACGCCCCCCGCCACGTCCCGCCCTCACCGCCTTCGCCGCCCCGTCCCTGACGTCCGCGGCATGCCGACGCACGCCATCCCCGGCCATCATTGCCGGCACGCCTCCCCTGTAGGAGCGACGTAAGTCGCGACCGGAACACCCGGCAAATCGGGGACACGGATCAGGGCGGATGGGCGCGGATCGGCAAGGCGGTGGCGTTGTGCATGCCTGTTCTCCGCATTGGACCGGATTCGCTGCCTTGTCGGGGCGTGCGGTCGCGACTTACGTCGCTCCTACAGCAGCCGCAAATAGGCGATGCCCGTCATCGGCGCTTCCGGCGAAGCGCGGGCGTCCGATGCGGGACAGTCACGGATGAGCCTGCGATTCGCCTGGCTCAGCTACCGGGGAAACGCGGGACTCCGCATTCCCCCGTCCCGGCTCACGCCGCGCCTGCGGCCTGCGGTGCCGGTGCGGCGTCCGCGGGGCGCTCGGGCCACACGGTCTTGGCCAGCAGTTCGTCGTTCCAGTCGAAATGCAGCGCACCGTCCTTGACGAACAGCGACACGAAGTTGAACACGTTGCGCGCGTACATCTCGCTGGCGTGCACGGCGCCCAGGCTGGCCAGGTTGAGCGGGCCGGCGACGGTCACGCCGCGGTGCTCGATGGTCTCGCCCGGGCGGGTCAGTTCGCAATTGCCGCCGGTCTCGGCGGCCAGGTCCACGATCACGCTGCCGGGCTTCATGCCCTCGGCCATCGCGGCGCTGACGATCTTCGGCGCGGGCCGGCCGGGTACCGCCGCGGTGCAGACGATGACGTCCACGCCCTTCAGGTGATCGGCCAGCCGGCGCTGCTGTTCGGCGCGCTCCTCCTCGGTCAACTGGCGCGCGTAGCCGCCCTCGCCCGCGGCGCTCACGCCCAGGTCGAGGAACTTGCCGCCCAGCGATTCGATCTGCTCGCGCGTCTCCGGGCGCACGTCGAAGCCTTCCACCTGCGCGCCCAGCCGCTTGGCGGTGGCGATGGCCTGCAGGCCGGCCACGCCGGCGCCGACGATCAGCACCTTCGACGGGCGGATGGTGCCGGCCGCCGTCGTCAGCATCGGGAAGAAGCGCGGCGCCAGTTGCGCGGCGATCAGCACCGCCTTGTAACCCGCCATGCCGGCCTGCGAGCTCAGTACGTCCATCGCCTGCGCGCGCGTGGTGCGCGGCAAGCGTTCCAGAGGGAATGCCTGGATGCCGCGCGCCTGCAACGCTTCGGCACGCGCGGTGTCGGCCTGCGGCTGCAATATGCCGACCAGCGCGGCGCCGGCCTTGAGCCCGCCGATGGCCTCCGCCGGCGGCGGCTGCACGCACAGGATCAGATCGGCGCCGTCGCGCGCGTGGCCCGCGTCCAGCGTTGCGCCGGCATCGGCATAGGCCTGGTCGACGAAGCCGGCGCCCAGGCCCGCACCCTGCTCAACCGTGACGCGAGCGCCGGCGGCGACCAGCTTCTTGACCGTTTCCGGCGTGGCGGCGACGCGGCGTTCGCCGCTGGCCGTTTCCTTCAGTACGCGAACCTCGACCGCCATGCGCCCCTCGTCGTCGCTGACCCGTGGGCGATGCTAGCAGAGCGCGGCCGCGCGCGGGCGCGGTGCCGGCTCAGACCGGGGCGGCGGTGGGTTCCAGGCGGTCGATCACGCCCTGCATGGCGCTGTCGAAGGCGTCCTCGCTCTGGTGCGTGCGCAGACGCCCCAGCCGCACCATCGCCGCCAGTTCCTCCGGCGAGGCCACGCAGAAGCGCACGCCGCGGCGGTTGACGAACAGCAGGCGCGAGGAGATCGGGCTGACCCACGACAGCTTGCCCGGCTGCACCTTGTTGTCCTTGTCGATGAAGTCCAGCCAGGTGCCGATGGGCAGATGGCGGAAATGGTCGGCGTCGGAATGGTCGAACTCCAGCGTGTCGGTGCCGGCCACCAACTGGATCGCCGCCGGCTCCTCTTCGGCCACCGGCCGCGGCAGCACCACCTGCGGCAGTTCCGGCAACGCCTTCTCCAGATCGGGCCGCGAGGCGGCCACCGCCTGCAAGGTGTCGTGCAGCGCATCCACCGCGCCGCTGGCGGCGTCGGGATTCATGCCCACGCTGCCGAACACCTTCAGCAGCGCCGGGCGCCAGGCCTGCAACCACGGCTTGCCGACGATCTGGCGCTGCGCTTCACCCAGTTCTTCCAGCACGCCGTCGGCCAGCGCCAGCGATTCGCGCAGCCCGTCGCCGTCCTCGCCCTCGCGCAGCACGGTCATGGTGACGTGGTGCGCCCACGGCTGGCGCAGGAAATCCTCCAGCGCCTGCGGCACGTGGCGCCCGGACAGGCGCGCGTCCAGTTCGGCGGCGGTGCGCACGCGCGCCGCTTCCAGCCGCTCCTGGCCGCGCTGGATCTCGGCCGCACGCCGCTCGGCGATCTCGATGCGCCGGCGGTGCTGTTCCAGGAACGCGCGGAACTCCTCCTCCAGCGTCAGGAAGATGGCCAGGTTCTCGTTGAACTCGGCCACCAGCCGGCCGACGATCTCCTCCACCTTGCCCAGCAGCGTGCGCTCGGCCGCGCTCTCGCCGTTGTTGCCCTCGCAGGCCTCGGCCAGCGAGTTGAGCAGGCGGCGCGCCGGGTGCGTCTTCTGCACGAACATGCGCCGGTCCAGCAGGGCCACCTTGACGAAGGGCACCACCAGCCGGCCGATCAGCTCGCGCGGGCGGCCTTCCAGGTCGCGCTCGTCCAGCATCACGTCGAACAGCATGCCGACCAGGTCGATGGCGTCCTCGTCCACCGGCGCCAGGCGCGCGCTGGACGGGTCCAGACCGAGCTGGGTGGCGCTGCTCAGCACTTCGTTCTTCAACCGCTGCGCCAGCGATTCGCCGCTGTCGCCGATGGCCGCGCGCAGCGTGGCGCTGGGCGCTGCCTGCAGCAGCGACAGCACCGACAGCATCTCGCGCTGGGAAAGATCCCGCTGCGCCTGTCCCGCCGACGTACCGCGCGACGCCTCGCCGGTGTCGTCGGCGCGGCCGCGCCGCGATTCCTGCAACAGGTGGTGCAGGGCTTCCAGCAGCACGCCCTGCGCACCCGCGCCTCCGGCATAACCGCCGGCCACGTCACCGAAGCCGGGCAACTTGGCGCCGCCGTGACTGGCGTGCAGGCCGCGGCTCATGCCGGCCATGCGGTTGATGAAGCGCGCCGCCCAGGCCGGTGCGCCCGCTTCGTCGGTGGGTTCGAGTTCTTCATCGTCCTCGGCCGCGGGCATCGCCTGCGCCGGGCGTGCCGCGCGTCGCGCAGGCATCTCGGGGATGACGCCGGCCTGCACCAGGCGCTGGTCCAGCGCTTCGTAGACGCGCGCGATGCCGGCGACCAGGTCGCGCTCGCACAGCTTGATGACGACCAGCCGCACTTCCGGCGCCAGGTCGCATGTGGCGAAGGCGTCCTGCACCGCCACGCCGATGTGTTCGGGCCCGATCGGGTTGTGCTCGGCGTCCAGCACCAGGTTGCCGGCGATCCAGCCCAGGCGGCGGTCCAGCCGGGCCAGGACCTGCTTGCAGTCGCGCAACACCACGCCGGCCAGGTTGCGCGCCGCCAGGCGCGATTCCAGTTCCTGCTCGGAGACCAGGCTGAGGGTGTCGCCGCGCGCGGTGGCCAGGGACGCTTCGGCCGACAGCGGTTCGCCCTCTTCCAGCGATTTCCAGGCGCGTTGCAGGTGACTGCGGAAGCGCGCGACGATCTCCTCGCGGCGGCGGCGCAGTTCGCGCATCGCGTCGAGGAAGGCCATCTGCGCCGCGCCCGCGCGCTCGGCGCGGTCGAACAGGGCGTCGTCGAACCGTCCCAGCGCCACGGCGAAACCGTCCACCAGCGGCGGGACGGCCGCATCGCGCGCCTGTTCCAGCAGGCGCGCGTCGCGCCCGGGGCGGTCAGCGTTGTTGGGGACGGTCGACATGCGCAAGGTTCCCCGCCTTGGCAGGCGAAAGGAGTTCGGGGGAGGCGGGCAACGGGTTTCCGCCTCGCCATCGTAGGAAATCCGCGCGCCGGGCATCCGTGATGGCCTCGGCAGTTTGGCACCCTGCGAGCCGCCGGCGGACCGGCGAAGCATATGGCACGCGGCTTGCCTGTCGCATCTTTCTGCCCTCAGGACGCCGCGGGCGCCAGCCGGTCCACCACGCCCTGCATGGCACTGTAGAACGCGTCCTCGTCGCGGTGCGCGCGCACGCGGCCCAACTGCGCCATGACCACCAGTTCCTGCACCGAAGCCACGCAGATGCGCGCACCCGCGCGGTTGACGAACATCAGCCGCGAGGACACCGGGCTGATCCAGCTCAGGCGCCCGGCCTGCACGCGGTTGTCCTTGTCGACGAAATCCAGCCAGCTCCCCACCGGCAGGCGCGCGAAGTAGTCGGCGGTCACCCCATCCTGGTGCGCCAATCCGTCGCGCAGTTCCTCTTCCTCCAGCAGGCCGGGCAGCACTTCGCGCGTTCGCGGCGCGGCCTGCACCGCGAACGCGGGCCGCTTGACGGCGCCGATCCGCGCGGGGGCGACGGCCGCGGGAGCGGCGAGCAGGTCCAGCAATTGCTGCCGCCGCTGCGCCACGTCGGCGCGGCCGCGGCCGGACGCCATCCACATCGGCTGCAACCAGTCGGCCGCCGCCTGCCAGCCTTGCGCACCGCCCTTGGCCTGCGCGTCGGCAGCGGCCTGCAACAGGCCGTCCAGCATCATCGGCGCGGCTTTGGGCTTGCCGGCCGCCTCCATGCGCACCGCATGCGCCGGCCAGTCGGCTTCCAGCGCCTGCCGTAGCGGCGCCGGAAGGGTATGCCCCTGCAAGCGCGCGGCGAGGTCGTTGCGCGCCCGTTCGACCGCCTGCACGGCCTGCTCTTCCGCCTGCTGCGCCTGGGTCAGTGCGCGCTCGGCCTGCTCGGCGTCGCGGCGGTACTGCGCGTAGAAACCGTTGAAGTCGGCGCGCAGGGCGCGGAACACCGACTGGCTCTCGTCGAAGTCGGCCACCAGCCGCTGCACCGTGTCCTCGACCTTCTCCAGCAGCGCGCGCTGTTCGGGGGTTTCGCCGCGGTTGCCTTCGCAGGCTTCCACCAGCACGTTCAACAGGCGCCGGGCCGGGTGCGTGGCCTGCAGGAACAGCTTGCGGTCCTGCAAGGCCACCTTGGTCATCGGCGCGATCAGCCGGCCCAGCGTGCGGGCCTGCACCGGGGCCAGGTGACTTTCCTTGAACACCACCTCGAACAGCATGCCGATCAGGTCGACCACGTTCTCGTCGGCCTCGGACAGCTTCACCGCCTCCGGCGCCACGCCCAGTTGCTTGGCCTGGGCGAAGATCTGCTCCTTGAAGCCGATCAGCAGCCCCTTCGGCGCGGCGAGGATGGCGGCATGTACTTCCGGCGGCGCGATCTGCACCAGGGTCAGCGCCGCCACCAGTTCGCGCTGCGACAGGGCCGTGCGCGCTTCGGCCGGCCGCGCCTGGCCCAGGCTGCGCGCGCGCGCTTGGCGCGATTCCTCCAGCAACTGGTGCAACACCGGCGGCAGCGTGGCCGCCGCGTTCTCCACCTTGGGCTGGCCCGCGCCGGCGGCGCCGTCGTCCCAGGAGACGAAGAAGCGGGTGAGCCAGTCGGGCTCGGCCGGCGGTTCTTCCTGCGCGGCGCTGGGGATCGACGTGGCGCGGCGCCGGCGCGGCGAACCGGAATCCTGCGGACCCAGTTCGCGCACCAGGCGCGCGTGGACCGATTCGTAGATCGGGCCGATCAGTTCGACGAACTCGCGCTCGCAGCATTGCAGCGCGAGCGCGCGCACGTTGCCCGGCAACGCGGCCTGCGCCAGGCCCTGGTAAACCGCCATTGCGATGCGTGCCGGCGAATACGGCCCGTGGCCGGCGTCCAGCCGCACGCCCAGGTCCAGCCAGGCCAGGTAGCCGTTGAGACGCAGCAGTTCGGCCTTCCATTCGCGGCCGATCACCTCGGCCAAGCGCTCGGTAGCCAGGCGGACTTCGAGTTCATCCTCTTCCACCAGGTCCAGGTGCGCGCCCTGCCGCTCGCTGCCGAACTGCGTCGGCTGTGCCTCGCCTGCGGCAGCGGCGCGCCATGCGCCGGCCAGGTCTTCGCGGAAACCGGCCAGGATGGGCTCGCGCCGCTCGCGCAGCGCCAGCATGCCGTCCAGGTAGGGGCCGCGGTCCAGTTCCAGGCGTTCCAGCCGGTCCAGCATGGGCTGGCGCAGCCCGTCCAGTACGTCGGAGAACGCATCCAGCAACGCCGGCAGCATCGCTTCCTGCAGGAGCCCGACGAGCCGGTTGCCGGAAGTGGGAAGGGGCGGTGGCGTTGCAGGCATCGCGTCGATCGGTCAGGTTGGGTCGCGGCGGCCCCACTACACTGGCGGCCTGTCGGCGGTCGGGGCCAAGGGCCCGCGGTCCGCTGCGATTACACTTCCGCACACGAATTCCGTGCGCTGCATCCCACTATAAGGCGACTTGATGAAGACCGATAGCCTGCTGCAGGCCCTGGACACCCGCCGTTCGGTGCCCTCCCGGCAACTGGGCGAACCCGGCCCGGACACCGCCACACTGCACCGCATGCTGGCCTCCGCCGTGCGCGTGCCGGACCACGGCAAGCTGGTGCCGTTCCGTTTCATCCGCATCCAGGGCGAGGCCCGCCATGCCCTGGGCGAGTGCCTCGCCGCGCGCACCCGTGCGCTCGACCCGCAGGCGCCGGGCGCCGCGGTCGAGAAGGACCGCGGCCGCTTCGCGCACGCGCCGGTCATCGTCACCGTGGTCGCGCGCCTGACCCCCGGCCACAAGGTGCCCGAGCAGGAACAACTGCTCAGCGCCGGCAGCGTGTGCTTCGCGCTGCTGCAGGCCGCGCAGGCGCTCGGCTACGGCGCGCAGTGGCTGACCGGCTGGATGGCCTACGACGACGCCGTCGCGGAGTTGCTGGGCCTCGGGCCGAACGAGAAGATCGCGGGCTTCATCCACATCGGCACGCCGCGCGTGGACGCGCCGGAGCGCGAACGCCCCGACGCCGCCGCGCTGCTGACGGACTGGACGCCGGATGCCTGACGCCGCCCCGCCCCGTCCGCTCTACCTGGTGGACGCCAGCCTGTACGTGTTCCGCGCCTGGCATTCGATGCCGGACGAATTCCAGGACGCGGACGGTTGGCCGACCAACGCGGTGCACGGATTCGCCCGCTTCCTGCTGGAGCTGCTGGAGAAAGAGCGCCCGCGGCACATCGCCGTCGCCTTCGACGAAGCGCTCGACAGTTGCTTCCGCAACCGCCTCTACCCGGCCTACAAGGCCAACCGCGAGCCGGCCCCGGAAGCCCTCAAGCGCCAGTTCGCCCATTGCAAGGCACTGTGCGCCGCGCTGGGCCTGGACGTGCTGGCCCACACCGACTACGAGGCCGACGACCTGATCGGCAGCGCGCTGCACGCCGCGCGCCCGGTCGGCTACCGCGGCGTGATCGTCTCGGCCGACAAGGACCTGTCGCAGTTGCTGCTGGAGCACGACGAGCAGTGGGACTTCGCGCGCGGCCAGCGCTGGGGCATGCCCGGCGTGAAGGCCCGGCACGGCGTGGAGGCCCGGCAGATCGCCGACTACTTGGCGTTGACCGGCGACGCGGTGGACAACATCCCCGGCGTCACCGGCATCGGCGCGAAATCCGCCGCCGTGCTGCTGGCCCATTTCGGCGACCTCGACACCCTGCTCGCCCGCGTCGACGAAGTGCCCTTCCTGCGCCTGCGCGGCGCCGCCACGCTCGCCCTGCGCCTGCGCGAGCAACGCGACCACGCCCTGCTCTGGCGCCAGCTCACCACCATCGCGTTGGACGCCCCCCTGGGCGACATCGAACCCGGCCACGCCCGCGCCACCGCTGACGCCGACATGCTGTCCGCCCTCTCCGACGCCCTGCGCTTCGGCCCGATGACGCGGCGCAGGCTGCGGGTGGCGGCGGGGTTGGAGACAGCAGAGCGGAACGACTGACAAACGGCACCCGTACCCGCTAGCATCCGGCCATGGACGATCACGACGACAGCAAGCAGGCAGCGCCGGCCGAAGTGGTCTGGCAAGGCAAATACCAACGCATGATGGTCCGCGGGACGTGGGAATACGTGGAGCGCGCGCATGCCGGCGGGTTGGCGGCGATCATCGTCGCCGTGACGCCCGAGGACAAGGTGGTGTTCGTCGAACAGTTCCGCGTGCCGCTGCAGGCGCGCACCATCGAGATGCCGGCGGGACTGGTGGGCGACATCCACGAGGGTGAGTCGATCGAGTCTTCGGCGATCCGCGAGCTTGAGGAGGAAACCGGCTGGACGGCGGAGAAGGCGGAGGTGCTGATGATCGGCCCCACCTCCTCGGGCAGCAGCAGCGAGAAGATCGCCTTCGTCCGCGCCAGCGGACTGCGCAAGGTCGGCGACGGGGGCGGCGACGGCGACGAGGACATCACCGTGCACGAAGTGCCGCGCGCGCAGGCGGCAGCCTGGCTGGCGCGCAAGATCGGCGAAGGCTACGAACTGGACGCCAAGCTCTGGGCCGGCCTGTGGATGATCGACCACAACCTCGACGGCACCGAGCGCCGCTGAAGCAGCGCCTTCAGCCGAACCGCACGCCGTAGCCTGCGAACCGCCACACGCTCCCGTTTTCCCAGCGGAGCGTGACGACTTCGCGCGCGTGCTCGGCCGGCCGGCCGAGCGACGCCGAGAATTCCAGTGCCGCATAGGTGGCCGGGGGCAGCGATGCGCCATCGCGCGGGCGGTCGATCCGCACGCTGGTCCAGCGCCGGTCCGTACCGCGGCCGAGCACCCTGCGGTCGCGGACCATCGTGGTGACGAACTCTTCGCGCGGCACTGCGCGGCGCAGCATTTCCGATGCCGCGTCCCACAGCAGGCCGATGTCGCCCTGCTCGATCATGCGGATGAAGCGCATGGCCGCCATGCCCAGCCGCTGGATGTCCACGTCTTCCAGCCCGAGTCGCGGCTCGTCGGTCGCCGACATCGTCGGCATCGCTATCACGGCCATCTGCTTTCTCCTGCGTCTGCCCCGACGAATCGCCCGCCACGGGTTTCGCCGCCATGCGGGACCTGGGCCCGGCGGCGCCGGCTCCCGGGCAATATCGGGGTATGGCGACATAACCGGACGCGGATGGAATGCGGGTGGAATGCGGATGGAGCGCGGGCGGAGCGATGCGACTGTGAGCTGTGGCCTCGGGGATGTGGGTGCGGTGAACTGTGAGCCATGTAGGGCATCTCCACCCGCCGCATCCACATCCTCAAACTGCAACCCGCCAGTGCATCACCGCACTGCCGCCACAGGTATCTACTGTCTCGCATGCCTGCCTACACATAATGTCTGTATGTATGCATGCATCATTTGCGCTGCATGGAGTGATGCAGCGCTGCGTGAATCCAACAATCAAATCACCCGGCGAAACGATCCGTAGCGCGCACCAGCGCATCCACGTTCTCGGCTTCGAAGGCCGAATGGCCGGAGGCCGGGGTGATTTCCAGCGACGCTTTCGGCCACGCCTTGTGCAGGTCCCAGGCGTTGGCGATCGGGCAGACCACGTCGTAGCGGCCGTGCACGATCACGCCGGGAATGTCGGCGATGCGGTGCGCGTCGCGCAGCAACTGGTCTTCGACTTCGAAGAAGCCGCCGTTGACGAAGTAGTGGTTCTCGATGCGCGCAAACGCCAGCGCGAACTGCGGGTCTTCGTGGCCGCTGACGAAATCCGCGTCCACGTGCAGGAAGCTGGTCGCGCCCTCCCACACGCTCCATGCCTTGGCCGCGGCCAGCCGGGTGGCGGTGTCTTCCGAAGTCAGCCGGCGGTGGAACGCCGAGATCAGGTCGTGCCGCTCCACCGGCGGAATCGCCGCCACGTAGTGCTCCCACGCATCCGGGAACAGGCGGCTGGCGCCTTCCTGGTAGAACCATTCCAGTTCCCAGCGGCGCAGCATGAAGATGCCGCGCAGGACCAGTTCGGCGACGCGCTGCGGATGCGTTTCGGCATAGGCCAGCGCCAGGGTGGAGCCCCAACTGCCGCCGAACACCTGCCAGCGCTCGACGCCCAGCTTCGCGCGCAGCTTCTCGATGTCCGCCACCAGGTCCCAGGTGGTGTTGCCGACCAGGTCCGCGTGCGGCGTGGAGCGCCCGGCGCCGCGCTGGTCGAACAGCACGATCCGGTATTGGGCCGGGTCGTGGAAGCGCCGCATCTTGGGGCTGCAACCGGCGCCGGGGCCGCCATGCAGCACCACCACCGGCTTGCCGTCGGGATTGCCGCACTGCTCGTAGTAGAGGGTATGGCGGTCGTCGACCTTGAGCGTGCCGGTGTCGAAAGGCTCGATCTCGGGATACAGCGTGCGCATGGCGTCGCGTCCTGCAGGTGGGAATCGCCGCAAGTCTAGCCGCTCGCCGGTGGCGGCCCGCTGAAGCATCCCAAGGTGACGCGGTCGCGTGCTTCCAGGTCGGTGGCCGTGGCCACGTCGGCGAATCCCGCGCCCTCCAGCAGCGCGCGCACCGCATCGCCCTGGTCCCAGCCGTGTTCCAGCAGCAACCAGCCGCCTGTATGCAGGTGGCGCGGCGCGTCGGCGACGATCATGCGGATCGCCTCCAGCCCATCGGCGCCGGAAGCGAGCGCAGCGGCCGGTTCGAAGCGCAGGTCGCCTTGCGCGAGGTGCGGATCGCCCTCGGCGATGTAGGGCGGATTGCTGGCGATCAGATCGAAGCGCTCGCCGGCCAGAGGCGCGCACCAGCTTCCCTGGCGGAAGGCCACGTTGGCGATGCCGTGGTCCCGCGCATTGGCGCGCGCCACCGCCAGCGCATCGGCGCTGGTGTCGGTAGCCAGCACCTGCGCCTGCGGCCGTTCGCTGGCCAGCGCCAGCGCGATGGCGCCGGTGCCGGTGCCCAGATCGGCGACGCGCAGGAGACGCCCGTCCGGCAACCGCTCCAGCGCCAGTTCGACCAGCCGTTCCGTCTCGGGGCGCGGGATCAGGGTCGCCGGCGAGACACGCAGGTCGAGGGTCCAGAACCCACGCCGCCCGACCAGATAGGCCACCGGCTCGCCCGCCAGGCGACGGGCCAGCAGGGCTTCGAAGACTGCGGCGGCCGACCCGGCCAGCGGCTCGTCGCCGTGGGCGAACAACCAGGCGCGGTCCCGGCCCAGGGCATGCAGCAGCAGACATTCGGCCTCATGGCGGGCGTCGGGGCCGGGCAGACGCCGGGCGGCATCGCGCAGCGCCAGGTCGAGCCGCGTGGAAGGCAGGTCGGGGGTCATGTCGGGCGCTATGGTAGCCCCGGGGGTGGCCGCGGGAACCGGGCCGAACGCCTGTGCTTCGCTGCGATGCGCCATCACGCCACCCTATCGTTCCGACGTTCTCCGACCTCGGGTGGAACCGGCATCGCTTGTCCGCCGCCTTGCCCGCAGAAGTGGTCCATACGCCATCGATACCGGCGCACAGCATTTCTGCCGCCCGAAATAACCCTTTTCAGTCAAAGGTTTACTTGTGGTCCGCCGGCCCCGGCCCCATGTAGCGGGGGAACGCAGATCGGCGGCGAATTCCGTCAATGCGCAACGATAGTTCAAATCTATTGATTCAATTCCATCAATCGATTTGAGATATCGATAGAGGACGTCTACCATGGCGCCATCGTTTCACCACACCACTCCACACACGAGGATGAGTCCGATGTCCCTGATCAACACCCAGGTCCAGCCCTTCAAGACCACGGCGTTCCACAACGGCGAGTTCGTCGAAGTCTCCGACGCCACCCTGAAGGGCAAGTGGTCGGTCCTGATCTTCATGCCGGCCGCCTTCACCTTCAACTGCCCGACCGAAGTGGAAGACGCCGCCGACAACTACGCCGAGTTCCAGAAGGCCGGCGCCGAGGTCTACATCGTCACCACCGACACGCACTTCTCGCACAAGGTGTGGCACGAGACCTCCCCGGCGGTGGGCAAGGCCCAGTTCCCGCTGGTCGGCGACCCGACCCACCAGTTGACCAACGCCTTCGGCGTGCACATCCCGGAAGAAGGCCTGGCCCTGCGCGGCACCTTCATCATCAACCCGGAAGGCGTGATCAAGACGCTGGAAATCCACAGCAACGAGATCGCCCGCGACGTGTCCGAGACCCTGCGCAAGCTGAAGGCCGCGCAGTTCACCGCCGCCAACCCCGGCCAGGTCTGCCCGGCCAAGTGGAAGGAAGGCGCCAAGACCATCGCCCCGTCGCTGGACCTGGTCGGCAAGATCTGAGCCTCACGGCACACGCGACACCCGTGCCTCCGCGCCGCGGAGGCACCCCGCGACACGCAGCACCGCAATCCCCCGCCTCCGGGCCGCATGCCCGGAGGCCGGTCTTCCCACCGGACGCTTGCAGCAGCGGCATGTGCCGCTCCCGGTCCCTCCCTGCCGGCCCTCCCCCGGAGCATGCCGCTCCTGCAAGCGCCTATCCCTCGCCTTTCCCACACGCACATTCCTCACGGAGACGTTCGCCATGCTGGACGCCAATCTCAAGACGCAGCTAAAGGCCTACCTGGAAAAGGCCGTGCGCCCGATCCACATCACCGCCCACCTGGACGACAGCGACAGCTCCGCCGAACTGCAATCCCTGCTCAAGGACCTGCGGGAAGTGTCGGACAAGATCAGCGTGGACGAGCAGCGCGGCGGCGAGCGCACGCCCTCCTTCGCCCTGACCAGCCCCGGCCACGACATCCACCTGAGCTTCGCCGGCCTGCCGATGGGCCACGAGTTCACCTCGCTGGTGCTGGCGCTGCTGCAGGTGGGCGGGCATCCGTCCAAGCTGGCGCAGGACGTGATCGAGCAGATCCGCTCGCTGGACGGCGAATACGCCTTCGAAACCTATTTCTCGCTGTCCTGCCAGAACTGCCCGGACGTGGTGCAGGCGCTGAACCTGATGGCGGTGCTGAACCCGCGGATCAGGCACGTCGCCATCGACGGCGCACTGTTCCAGGACGAAGTGGAGAAGCGCCAGGTGATGTCGGTGCCGGCCATCTTCCTCAACGGCGAGATCTTCGGCGCCGGCCGCATGGGCGTGGAGGAGATCGTCGCCAAGCTGGACACCAACGCCTCCGCCCGCGAGGCCGAGAAGATCAAGGCCAGGGCGCCTTACGACGTGCTGGTGGTCGGCGGCGGTCCCGCCGGCGCCGCGGCCGCGGTGTACGCCGCACGCAAGGGCATCCGCACCGGCGTGGCGGCCGAGCGCTTCGGCGGCCAGGTACTGGACACCATGGCCATCGAGAACTTCATTTCCGTGCCCTATACCGAAGGCCCCAAGCTGGCCGCGGCGCTGGAGCAGCACGTCAAGGACTACCAGGTCGACGTGATGAACCTGCAGCGCGCCGAAAAGCTGGTGCCGGCCGACGCCGACGGCCTGGTCGAAGTGAAGCTGGCCAACGGCGCCTCGCTGAAGTCGAAGACGGTGATCCTGTCCACCGGCGCGCGCTGGCGGCAGATGAACGTGCCCGGCGAGAACGAGTACCGCAACAAGGGCGTGGCCTACTGCCCGCACTGCGACGGCCCGCTGTTCAAGGGCAAGCGC
>ERZ761602.1373-NODE-1373-length-44622-cov-5.262122_pt1 | contig 44622 bp, 36 predicted proteins | sample MGYA00512165_ERZ761602 | MGnify/ENA primary metagenome ERZ761602 (study PRJEB28899, sample SAMN02445085) | bioreactor sludge metagenome | biome: EBPR sludge; isolation source: Thorneside wastewater treatment plant | place: Australia: Brisbane, Thorneside...
GCGCCGTGGCTCTCCGAGACCACCGGCGTGCTGCTCTTCGCGGGCGAAGAAGGACACCGCGCGGCCACCCTGAAGCTCGCGGGGAACGGGATGATCCTCGCGATGATCGGCGGTCTCGCGGACGTCTTCACGATGGCGATGGCGCAGGGCGTGGAGCCGAACGACGTGCTCGGGCTCTTCCAGGACTTCGACCTGCGCAACGTGCTGCGGGCGCGCGGCGCGAAGATGGCGGCGGGCGATTACGGCACGGCGTGGACGCTCGCGATGGCGCGCAAAGATCAGGGATTGATGGTGGATGCCGCTCGAGGGCGACCGCTCACGGTGTTGCCCGCGGTGGGCGCGCGCATGGACGCGCTGATCGCGGAAGGCGAAGGCGAGAAGGATCTCGCGGTGCTGGCGCGCGACGTTCGGGGCACGGACGCGTGACGAGTGATGCGAGCGCGGGTGGGGCCCGAGCTCGTGAGGTGTCGGTTCGAAGCAGTGTCGGTTCGAAGCAGTGTCGATTCGAAGCAGTGTCGGTTGGAAGCAGGGGTGACGTGATGTACGACTTGGTGATTCGGGGTGGCACGATCGTCGACGGCACGGGGCGCGAGCGCTTCGCGGGCGACGTGGCGGTGAAGGACGGGCACATCGTCGCGATCGGAAAGGTCGACGGCGCCGCGAAGCGCACGATCGACGCGCATGGCGCGATCGTCACGCCGGGCTTCACCGACATCCACACGCACTACGACGGACAGATCTCGTGGGACGAAGAGCTCGCGCCTTCGTCGATCCACGGCGTGACCACCGCGGTGCTCGGGAGCTGCGGGGTCGGCTTCGCGCCCGTGCGGCCGAGCGATCACACGACCCTCATCGAGCTGATGGAGGGCGTGGAGGACATCCCGGGCTCTGCGCTCGCCGAGGGCATCACGTGGGGCTGGGAGAGCTTCGGCGAGTACATGTCGACCCTCGATCGCATGCCGCACGCGATCGACTTCCTCTGCCAGGTGCCGCACGACGCGCTGCGTGTGTACGTGATGGGCGAGCGCGCGGTGGCGGACGAGGTCGCCACCGAAGCCGACGTCGCGGCCATGCGCACGCTGCTCCGCGGCGCCCTGCAGGAAGGCGCGGTCGGGTTCTCGACCGGGCGCTCCGACAACCACCGCTCGGTGCACGGTGCCGCCACGCCCGCGAGCGAGTCGACCCTGCAGGAGCTCGTCGGGCTCGGGCGCGCGTTCGAGGGGCTCTCGCACGGCGTGATCCAAGCGGTGTCGGACTTCGACATGAACCAGTTCCCGAAGGGGGAGCGGGGTCGCTTCGACGAAGAATTCGATCTGTTGATCCAGATGGCGCGCGCGGCGCAGCGACCGATGTCGATCTCGACCATGCAGCGTGATCATTCGCCGAATCAATGGCGATGGATCCTCGAAGGCGCGCAGAAGGCGTGCGACGAGGGGCTCACGGTGCGATGCCAGGTCGGGGCGCGCGCGATCGGCGTGATGCTCGGGCTGCAGGCGACCTTCCAGCCCTTCATGGGTTTCCCGTCCTACAAGGCGATCGCGCACCTGCCGCTCGCGGAGCGCGTCGCGAAGATGCGCGATCCGGAGCTGAAGAAGCGCATCCTGTCGGAGAAGAGCGATCCCGTGAGCGGCGACGGAACGCCCATCCCGCCGCTCGCCGACCACTTCCTGCAGAACCTGAACCTGGTCGCGATGCGGCTCTTCCGGCTCGGCGAGGACCCGCGCTACGAGCCGAGCGTGAAGGAGTGCTTCGCGGCGGAGGCGATGCGGCGCGGGGAACCCGTGCTGAGCGTGATCTACGACGCGCTGCTGGAGCAGGACGGCGAGGCCCTGCTCTACTTCCCGCTCTACAACTACACCGGCATGAACCTCGACGTGGTGCACGAGATGCTCGCGCACCCGCTCGCGCTTCCCGGGTTGTCGGACGGTGGCGCGCACGTGGGTACGGTGTGTGATGCGAGCTTCCCGACGTTCTTGATGACGCATTGGGCTCGCGACCGCGAGAAGCGCTTCGCGCTCGAGAAGATGGTGAAGATGCAGGCCCACGACACCTCGCGCTTCGTGGGGCTCACGGACCGCGGGACGATCGAGGTCGGAATGAAGGCCGATCTGAACGTGATCGACTTCGACCACCTGCGTCTCCTGCACCCGAAGATGCAGCGTGACCTGCCCGCCGGCGGGCAGCGGCTGATGCAGCGGGCGGAGGGGTACGTGGCTACGATCGCCAGCGGCGTGGTGATCGCGGAGGGCGGCAGGCTAACGGGCGCGCGTCCCGGACGTCTGGTGCGGGCGGGCCGCTGAACGGTAGGCTCGTCGCGGGCTCGCGTTGCGTGGGCCCGTGAGGGCGGAGCGAATGCGCGTGCGCTTCGTTTCGTCCACCCCGCCTCGGCTTCCTCGCGAGCGACCCCCGTGGGAGGTCGAAGGTGACGAAGCCCCATCGTTTCCGGAGGATCCGCGATGAGCACGCCGCAAATGGACACGTCCGAGCCGATGCGATCGACCAGGCGGTCTTCGACGAAACTGCGGCCTCGTTCCACGCGAAGGGCTGCCGTTGCCGCCGCGCTGGTGGCGTCGTTGTCGTTGCTCGTGCCGCCGAGCGCACCGGCCCAAGACACGGGACAGACGGTGCTGGGTCCGGGGCTCTACGTGTTCCAGACCCGCATCGACCACGCGACCTGCGGCGACGGCGAGCGCACGGGGTTCGTGTCGTCGTACTTCGCGGCGGTGGACGGCATCCCGGGCAGTCGGACCATGAGCATGAGCCTGCTCAACTCGAGCTACTGGCCGACCTGGGAGCTCACGGTGTCCTCGTCGAACGCGGTGATCGGCGACGCGCGCATGCGCGGCCAGACCGGACCGAGCGCGGGTGAGTCGCACTTCGAGCTCGCGCACGACGGTCGGCGCTTCACGGGGCGCGGCACCCGGAGCTACGACGCGACGGTGAACGGCCAGCGGCAGCGCTGCCGGATCAGCTACGAGGCGTTGCTTCGCAAGCTCGACACCTGAGCGCGCGTTCTTCGTTTCGCTCGGCTCCGCATCGATCGAGCTCGAGGTGCGCGCTGGATTCGATGCGTGAGCATCGAGCTCGCCCACCGCGACTCGCGGGCCGAGACCCGGACCGCGACCTCACTCGTCGATCGCCGCGCGGCTCAGCGCTGGAACGACTGCACCGGCTTGAACGCGGCGCGTTTGCCTTCGAGCTGCCGATCGAGCCAGCGACGGCGCTGCGTGCGGGCCACACGATCGGCGAGCGCGTCGAGGCGGGAGGAGCGGCGTCGCAGCGTCTCGGCCGCGAACACGAAGGGCGCGCGCACGATCGGATGCAGCGCCCAGAGGCCCGCGGGGGGGAGCTCGAAGCGGCGGTAGAGGTGGGGCGGCATGAAGAAACGTGTGTAGCCGCGGTGCACGCCATGCTCGAAGGCGTCGGCGACACGACGTGACCAAGGGCGTGACGGGTCGTCGCTCGGAGTGAAGGCCTCCACGTAGGACTCGCAGAGCCGTTTGCCGTCGTCGCCCGCAAGCTCCGCGTTCTTCAGGAAGGTCACGAACGCGAGCTGCATCGCTTCGCGTACGTCGGCGGGGAACCAGCGCGGACGCACGCCCATGAGGTGGCCCACGTAGCGCCAGAAGTGCATCGCGTCTTCGATCTCGTCGCGGCTCGTGCGGTAGCCCATCGCGTGCAGCGCGACGCCGGGCGCGACGCTGCCGCCCATCAACGTGAGCAGCGCGTCGGCTTGGCTGATCGGCACGCCCCACGCGGCGAGGTCCCACTCCGGATGCTGGAGCAGCCGACGCCGCACGAAGACGTGCATGATGCGGACGCGCAGCGCGGCCGCGCGACCGGGCGCCCCCTGCTCGAGGCCGCCGGGCTCCGAGACGTCGATCCAAAACGACGCCGTCTCGAGGAAGCGGTGGCGCGTGCTGGCGCCCGCGTATGCGCCGGTGAGCGCGAGCGGTTTGGCGACCGAGCTCTCGGTGTACGCCGCGAGCGTGATCGCGCCCGCGAAGCGGAACACCGCCGTGCCCCAGCGGCGGAAGACCTTCGCGCCGCGATCGACCCGCGCGCGATCGACCCAGACGGGGTCGCGATCGAGGTCCTCGAAGAGCGCGCGCAACGAGGCCGGCGCGTCTTCGATCGCGCCGACGCCTTCGGTCAGCGCGCGATCGAGCATCGCGCGGCCGACCTCGTAGCCACGCGCGAGGTAGACCTCGTCGACGAACGCCTCCGCGAGGGGATCGGCGTCGTAGTACATCGACGCGATCGTCCTCACGACGTCGTCGGAGGGGGCGGGGTCGAAGCCGAAGACGCGCGTGGCGATCGCGCGGAGCCGCTTCACGCTCGGCGCATCGATGCGGGACCAGTAGAGGAACTCCGCGGGCTGCACCGGCGCATCGTATCGAAGGTCACGGGTCGGCCGAGGTGAGCGTTCTCGCGTCGGCCGTTCTCGCTCCCGCTCGCACCGACCTTCTCGCACCGACCTTCTCGCACCGACCTTCTCGCACCGACGACTCGCGCCTGCGGTGCTCGCGTCGAGCGAGATCATGCGTAGGGGTCGAAGCCCGCGTCGGGGCGCTCGCCGCACGGGGTGCCGTCGGGCTCGAAGCACTCCGGGGTGCCGCCGTCGGCGGGGGACGGGCAGTGCACGAGCCCGGCCTCGTCGACGAAACACTCCGGCACGCCCGCGTCATCGGGCGCCGGACAGACGGTGAAGCCACCGTCGTCGAGGAAACATTCCGGAATCCCCGCGTCTTCGGGGACGTGACAAACCGTGAATCCACCATCGTCGAAGAAACACTCCGGAGCTCCGGCGTCGAGCGGCTGGGGACACGACGTGAACCCGCCGTCGTCGACGAAGCATTCGGGGACGCCCGCGTCGAAGGGCGTCGGCTCGCAGAGCGCGGGGTCGTAACACTCGATGCCTCCGCCATCGCGAACGGGGTGTGACGGGTTCGTCCCGAGCACGGGTTTCTGTGTCTCTTCTTCGAAACACCCCACGAGCGCTCCGAGACAGAGGATGGTGATCCAGGTTCGCATCGAGCTCCTCCTGCGACGACGTCGTCGGTCGCGAAGGAGAGGGCCGCGCGGGACGAGAATCGGCTCACCGAGGTTCGTCGTTCCATGAATGAACGAATGAATGACGCCGTTCGACGGCGATACGAGAAGCATCGTCGGCCGCTGCCCCGACCGACCGAGAATCGTGAGCCGCGGCCCCCGTCGGAGATCGAACGCGAGCAGCCGCCCGGTGAGCCGATCTCCGGCCCTCGCGGCCCTCACCTTCATGACGTCGTTCGTCGCTCGCGCGCCGCTGCCAGCGGAGATCGCGCGCCTCCCCCGCCCGAGCACCCCGGACGCGGTCCTCGTCGCGCGGGCGCTCGGCGGCGATCGTTGGGCCGAAGAGGCGATCTACCGGCGCCACGTACACCGGGTGACGGCCGTGGCGGCGCGGCTGCTGCGGCGAAGCGCGGACGTGGACGACGTGGTGCAAGACACCTTCGTCGAAGCGCTGCGCGACCTCGGCAAGCTGCGTGAGCCGGAGCGCCTCGGGGCGTGGCTCGTGCGCATCGCCGTACACCGCGTGCACAAGATCTTCCGACGCCGACGGCTCCTTCGGTGGATCGGCCTCGAGCGGATGGACACGAACGACGAGCCGCTCGTCGCGCAGGCACGGAGCGACGCGGGGCACGAGGCGCGCGCAGAGCTCGCGCTGCTCGATCGCGCGCTCGACACGCTGGAGTGGGACACGCGGACCGCGTGGGTGCTGGTCGTGCTCGAGGGATACGCGCTCGCGGAGGCGGCCGACCTCGCGGGTTGCTCGCTGGCGACGATCAAACGTCGCGTCGCGCGGGCGGAGGCGGCGATCGCGCTTCGCTTCGAGGAGGCTCGTGATGGTTGATCTCGAACGAGCCCGAGAAGCGCTCCGCCCCGAAGCGGACGAGGCGCGCGTGCAGCGGGTGTGGACCGAGGTGGTGCGGCGACGACGCGCGCCGCGGGCTCCGAGCGGACGACGAACGCTCGCGCTCGCCGGGCTCGTGGGTCTGACGATCCTGGGGATCGCGGGGAGCGTGTGGGACGCCGAGCCGAGCGACCGCGTGGCGATCTCCCCCGAGCTGCGGCTCGCGAACGACGCGCCCTTGCCGGACCGACTGCGCGGAGAGGTGCGGCTCTCGGACGCGTCGCGCGTCGTGGTCGACGAGGACGCGCGGCTCGACGTGCTCGCGAACGACACGCGGGCGCTCGGGCTCGCGCTGCGGCGTGGACGTGCGCGTTTCGAGGTCACGCCAGGCGGGCCGCGGAGCTGGAACGTCGACGCAGGCGCGGTGAGCGTGCAGGTGGTCGGGACGGTCTTCGAGGTCGCGCGCTCGCGCGAAGGCGTCGCGGTGAGCGTGGAGCGTGGCGCGGTGTTGGTGCGCGGCGCGTCGGTGCCCGATCGTGTGCAGCGGCTCGAGGCGGGCCAACGGCTCTTCGTGCCGAGCGATGCGGCGCCGGATCCACTCGTGACGTCGACGTCGGACTCGACGGAGGACCACGCACGCGACGACACGGACGACGCACTGGACGACGCACGGGATGGTGCGCACGAACCGCAACCCACGCGCGAGGCGCCCTGGCGCGCGGAGCTCGCGCAGCGTCGTTACGATCGCGCCTTCGAGGCGCTCGGCATCGACGGTCACGCCCGCGAAACCCGGCGCGCGCGCGACGTGGCCGCGCTCTGGGAGCTCGCGGACGTCGCGCGCTTCTCGGGGCATCCGAGCGAAGCGGCGGTCCCGTTGAGGCGATTGGTGGTCGAGCACCCGAACGATCCGCGCGCCGCGCTCGCGGCCTACACGCTCGGACGGCTCGAGCTCGACGTGCTCGGGGCGCCGCACGCGGCAGCGGAGAGCTTCGCGCGCAGCGAGGCGCTCGGCTTGCCGGAGGCGCTGCGCGAGGCGGCGGCGGCCTCGCGCGTGGAAGCGCTCGGACGCGCGGGCCGACGTGACGACGCGCGTGTGGCCGCCGAGCGCTACGTGATCCGACACCCCGAAGGCGCGCGGCGCGTGCAGGTCGAGCGATGGCTCACGCCGTGAACGACACGAGGTTCCTGCGTCGCACCGGCGGGGCCGTGCTCGTGGTGCTCGTCGTTCTCGGAGCGTTGGCCTTCGGTGGGTCGAGCGCGCGCGCCCAGCACGCGGACCCGTCGAGTCGGCGAGATCAACCGCCAACGGATTCCCCTGCGGCGTCGAGCGATTCGCAGGTCGCGTGCTCGGTGGCCATCGAGTGCGCGGCGTGGACGGACCTCGTCGAGCTGCATGCGGCGCTCCGTGGCGAAGCGCTGCACGGCGCGGCGCTGGCGCTCGACGGCTGCGAAGAAGGGCGCGCGCGGCTCGTCGCCCGCTGGTCCGACGGCGCGCGGGAACGACGCGTGGATCTCGCGGACGTGCCGCACCGCGCGCGGGCGCGCACGGTGGCGCTCCTCTTCGCCGATCTCGCGGGTCTCGGCCCGGAAGAAGCGCGCGCGGACGCGAACGGGTCGCTCACGACCTCGTCGGCGCCGCCCTCGTCGCCGTCGGCGCGTCTCGCCGCACCGCGTCCCTCCGCGCCAACGACGGGCGACGATTCCGGATGGAATTCCGCGATGGCGCCTGCCGAAGAGTCGGGATCGATCACGAGTGCGGAATCAGTCGCCAACTCGGAATCCGTCAACGACTCGGTGACTGAACACGACTCGGACTCCGACTCCGACTCCGTCACCGACTCCGTCACCGACTCCGACTCCGACTCCGTCACCGACTCCGACTCCGACTCCGACTCCGACCCCACGATCCCCAGCGCCCGCGACACCGCTGTCCACGCCGAGCTCGACTTCGGCGCCCGCGTCTTCGTCGTGCGCGACGCACCTCTCGTGCCGAGCGGCACCCTCGCGCTCCGCTGGCGCTGGCTCGTGGTCGGCGCGGAGGTGATGGGCGTGCGTCGCGACGAGCTCCAGGGTCGCGTCGGCGCCATGGCCACGCTCGCGAGGCTCGGCATCCGCACACCGACGCGGGTGCGCGGCTGGACGCTCTCGGGGGAGCTCTTGGCCGAGCTCGGGCTCGCGCGCGTGCAAGGTCGGCCGACGGGCGATGCCATCGGCGCGGTCGAACGTTCGACCGCGATCGGCGCGAGCCTCGGGCTTCGCCTCGCGCGCCGCTTCGGTCCGCTTCGCCTCGGGCTCGCGGCCGAGCTCGGGCTCTTGCGTGGCTTGGTGGGTCTGACGGTGGACGAGCTCAGAATCCCTCGCGAGGTCGCGGGCGTCGACGGTCCCTCGCTGCGCTTCGCGATCAGCGTCGCCACCCCCTGAGCCGAGCGGCCGAACCGACACGCGACGAGTCGATCGCGTGAGCCGATCGTCAGCGGTCGCGGCCCTCTTCCACGTGCACCGCTCGCTCCTCCTCGCGACGCTCGCCCTCACCGCCTGCACCGAAGAAGGCTTCTCGCACGAGCCGCTGCCGGCCGAGATCGTCGCGCCCGCCGAGCTCTTCGCGCTCGGCCAAGCGCTCTTCTTCGATCGCGAGCTCAGCGGCAACCGCAACGTCGCCTGCGCGACCTGCCACGTCCCCTTCCTCACCACCACCGAGCCGCTGCCGCTCTCCATCGGCGAAGGCGGCCACGGCGTCGGCCCGACGCGCACGCGCGGCGAGGGCGCGATCCTCCCGCGCCACACGAGCGATCTCTTCCACCGCGGCGAGCCGCGATCGCTCTTGTGGGACGGACGCGTGGAGCGCCTCGACGACGGATCGATCCGCGCGCCGGTGCGGGTGCCGCGCTCGCTCGACGATCTACTCGCGGTGCAGGCGCTGCTCCCTCTGCTCGATCGCGCGGAGATGCGTGGCCAGCTCGGCGACGTCGCGATCGACGGTCGACCGAACGAGCTCGCGCAGGTCCCCGACGATCGACCCGAAGAGGTCTGGGCGCGCCTCGTGGAGCGCGTGATCGCGATCCCGGACTACGCGCACCGGCTGTCGATCGTCTTCCCCGACGAGCGCCCCGACATCACGCACCTCGTGCGCGCGATCGCGCACTTCGTCCGCGCGATCTGGACCCCACGACGGAGCCGCTTCGACGCGTTCTCCGAAGGCGTCGGCGAGCTCACGGAGGCGGAGCTGCATGGCCACGCGCTCTTCTTCGGCGACGCGGGCTGCGCGCGCTGTCACGAAGGCCTGCTCTTCACCGACGAACGTTTCCACGCGCTCGCGGTCCCGGTGATCGGCCCTGGCTTCGACGGTCGGCCGGACGAGGGTCGCGCGCGCGTGACGGGCGATCCGCGCGATCGTTTTCGTTTTCGGACGCCGAGCTTGCGCAACGTCGCGCTCACGCCGCCCTACATGCACGACGGAGCGTTCGCGACGCTGGAGGCCGCGGTGCACCATCACCTCGATCCGGAAGCCTCGTTGCGCGACTACGACGCGAGCGCGCTGCCGGAATCGCTGCGCGCGACGTGGCGACCGGATCTGAACGAGACGCTGCTCGCGCAGCTCGACGATCCACGTCCTCCGCGTCCACTCGACGACTCGGAGGTCGCCGATCTGATCGCGTTCCTGCACGCGCTCACCGACTCGACCGAGCTGACGAAGGGCCCCGATCACGGCGTGCCCGCGATCGTCCCGAGCGGGCTGCCGGTCGACGTGTGGCCCGGGGGTCCGCATCCGCTGCGGTGAGCCGCGCGATCACGCCGGGCGGTGGAAGGGCCCCGTGACCTCGTAGGTGATGCCGCGGCCACCGAAGCCGCGCTGCGAGCTGAAGTAGAGCCGCGTACCCGAAGGATCGAACGCGGGTCCCGTGATCTCCGACTCCTCCTGCCCCGTCACCTGCAGGATCGGGCGCGGCGTTCCGTCCGGGAGGATCGCGACGATCTGCATCGAGCCGCCGTCTTCCGCGACGAGCACGTCGCCGCAGCAGGTCACGGTGAGGTTGTCGACGCCACGCAGCGGTGCGGGATCGTAGTCGGCCGCGTCGTAGAGGATCTCGAGCTGCGAGGTCGCGATCTCGTACGCCCACACCCGGTTGTCGCCCTTCGTGCTGAAGTAGACGACGCCATCGTGGTACCAGATGCCTTCTCCGCCGCGGAACACCGTGCTCGACGGGACCTGACGACGCGTCTGGGTGTCGCCGACGAACAGCGGATCGGGCACCTCCGCCCAGGTCACGGCGCCACCGTCCGCGACCACCGCGACCTCGAGACGACCCGCCGCGAGGTTCGGATGACCCGCAGGCGTGAGCGCCGCGGGGACGAAGCGGTAGAAGCGACCGTCCGACTCGTCTTCGGTGAGGTAGACGTGCGCGTTGACGGGATCGATCGCAGCGGCTTCGTGTTTGAAGACACCGAGCGCGGGACGCACTAGCGCGGGGCGCTCACCCCACGGATCGCACTCGAACACTTGCCCGCGCGCGGCCTCTTCGCAGGAGAGCCACGAGCCCCACGGGGTCATGCCGCCCGCGCAGTTGATCGAGGTGTTCTGCAGGATGGGATAGGCGTCGACGATCTCGCCGGACGACGAGAATCGAATGGCACCGGCGCCACCGATGAGCGGGACCTCGCTGTTGCTCACGTAGATCCAGCCGCCGTCGCTCAGGGCGTAGACCGCGCCGCCGTCGGGGTTCGCGTGCCACTCGTAGCTCGAGGGCGCGACGATGTCCCGGGTGCGCGCGACGATGCGCGAGGTGAAGCCTTCGGGCAGCCGGATGCCGTTCTCGTCGGGATCGCCGAGGGGGCCGATCTCCGCCACGAGCGAGACGAGCGGGATCGCCGCCGGCATGTTCCGGGGCTCGAAGATCGAGTCGTCGACGCCCGCGTCGAAGCCCGCGTCGCGCATGCGGCCCGCGTCGAAGCCCGCGTCGCTTCCGCCGTCCATCGGCGCTGCGGAGTCGTCGCCGCAGCCGGGCAACGTGCGCGTGAGGAAGGCGGACGCGAGACCCGCGAGGCCACCGCGAAGGACGGAGCGGCGAGGGACATGAGGGAAGCGGTACGTCATGGCGCGCGCAGCATGCCACGATCGCGCTCCCGGGTCGTTCCGAACACGCCGCGAAAGCGCCGTGCGCCCCGTGAACAATGGGTGAACTCGCCCCCGAGTCGTCACCGTGGGGCATGCACCGACCTCCGCTTCGACTCGAAGGATCGTCTTCACTCGCCGACGTCGACGAGGCGTTCGACGGCGACTGCGCGACGGGCGCGAGGACGACGCCTGCCACACCGTTCCGCCCGCTCAGCCCGCGCGTGCGAGCTTCTGGCGCCCGCGATGAACGAGCACCCGCAGATGCTCGCGCGTCACCCCCATCTCGGGCGCCGCCTCGTCGCGGTCGGTGTCCTCGAAGACCACCAGCTCGAGCGCCCGCGCTTCCTTCGGCGCGAGGTGATGCCACGCGCGCTCCACCGCGACGAGCGCTTCACGCGCCTCGAGCCGCTCGTGGGTGCGCGGCTCGTGCGTCGGCTCGAACGCCAAGCTGGCGACGCGTCGATCGCCACGACGGTGGTCGATCACCTTTCGGCGCAGGATGCCGAAGAGATACCCCGCGAAGGAGCCCGTGCCCGCGTGTCGGCCTCGCATGGCCGCCGCCCACGTGGCCTGCACGGCGTCCTCGGCGTCGACCGGACGTAGGCGACGGCGCGCGTACGCGAGCAGCTCGGGGTGCCATCGACGGACGGTCTCACGATCGATGGCGACCACGGGTGCTGCGTCGTCGGAAGCGAGGAACGGAACGGCGGCGAAGGAGGACGTCTGGCTCACGAGGGCTCCGTGGGCCGGGTGCGCGGCGGCGTTGCAAACGATCGACGAGGTCGTGCGTTCGGGTGACGCGTTCGGTCTGGCGACCGAGCACGGCGACGTGCGGGATCGCGGCATCGCCCTGCCGACGTCGCCGACCTCGTGCCACGCTGCGCGCGTGCCGGACGCCTCCGCGACGTTCACGGTCGACGGGCCGCTCGATCTGCGCCTCACGCTGCGGCTCCTGCGGGTCGGTCCGCTCGATCCGACGATGATCGTCGGCGAGGACGAGGCGTGGATCGCCGTGCATCCGAGCGCGGGACCGAGCGCGCTCCACGTGCGTCGCGTCGCAACGCACGACGCGGGAGCGCTCGAGGGGAGTGCCCGCGAGGGAGGCGCGAAAGAAGCGACCGTGCACGACCCGCGCGTGACCGAAACGAACGCGATTGACCGAGTCGGCGGGGTCAGCCGCCGAGGGATCGAAACGAGTGTGATCGAAGCCCACGCGTTCGGTCCGGCGGCGGCGTGGCTCGTCGAGCAAGCGCCGCGCTTCGTCGGCGCGGGCTACGCACCGAGACCCTTCGGTCATCGCGCGCTCGACGAAGCGGCCGCTCTCCGTCGCGGGCTTCGGCCCTGCGTCGCGCCCGTCTTGGTCGACGTGATCGTGCGCTACGTCGCGCAACAACGCGTGACCTTCGCGGACGCCGCGTCGGCCTACCGGCAGCTCGTGCTCCGCTTCGGCGCGAAGGTCGCGGGCACCCCCGACGGTCTGCGGGCGCCCCCGAGCGCGCGCCAGCTCGCGAGCCTGCCGTACTTCGAGCTGCACCCCTTCGGGCTCGAGCGCCGACGCGCGGAGACGATCGCGGCGGTCGCGAAGCGCGCGACGCGGATCGAGGCGCTGCGCGACGCGCCCTTCGACGAGGTGCGCACGAAGCTCGCGCTCTTTCGCGGCGTCGGCCCCTGGACGCGTGAGATGGTGCTCGCGACCGCGCTGGGCGACTTCGACGCGGTGCCGACCGGCGACTACCACCTGCCGCACCTCGTCGCGTGGACGCTCGCCGGCACCGAGCGCGATCGCGCGCGGCCCGGTCCGGATCCGAACGCCGATCGCCGCATGCTCGAGCTGCTCGCGCCCTTCGCGGGACAACGTTTTCGTGCGCTCCAGATGCTCGACGCGTTTCAGCACACGACGGGCGGGCCGTTTCGTCCGGAGCCGCGCCACGGCCCGCGTCATCCGCGCATGCCGTGGGTGCGGCGTTCGGATCGCTGAGCCAGGTCACGCGCCGCGATCGAATCGATCACGACGGCCACGTGAGAGTCCCCGCATCGTCGACGTCCGCATCATCGACGCCCGCACCGTCGACGTCCGCACCGTCGACGTCCGCATCGTCTCCACCGATCGCGACGTCACGGAACCTCCGCCGCCGAAAGGAGTCTGAGCACCACGCGCGCGACGAACGCGCGCCGACCCGCGGAGGCAGCGATGGCGACGATCGAGACCGGTGGTGCCCACGGACGCAAGAAGGTCGACCACGAGATCCCCCTGGTGCCCTTCGTGGATCTCCTGCTCTGTTGTCTGATGTTCCTGCTCGTCACCGCGGTGTGGGCGCAGCTCGGATCACTCGGCGCGAGCACGCCGGGCGGCCAGGACGGACCGAGCGCGGCGGAGCGACGCGAGCTGGTGCTCACGCTCTCGAACGACGGCCTGGTCGTCGCGTCGACCCTCGGCGACGAAGCGCAGGTGTCGGTGGACGCGAACGTGCTCGACGTCGACGCGCTGACGCAGGCGCTCGCGCGCCACCGCGTCGAGGACGGCGGCGCGGTGCCGGTGCGGTTGCTGCCGGACGACGACGTCGACGCCGCGCTGGTGGTCGCGACGATGGACACCCTGCGCGGCGCCGGCTTCGCGGACATCGGATTCCCCGGCGCGGGCGGGTGATTCCGACGATCGCGTGTTCCTTCTCGAAGCGCGGTCGAGCTCGTACGGGACCTCGACCGTGTCCGCGAATCGTACCGGCTCAGCTCGCGCCGAGCGTCTCCAGATCCCGAACGAGCTCGGAGAAACGCACCGGCCCGAGCTCCGCGAAGCTCGCGAGCCCTCGCAGCTCGACGTGCCCGAGCGCCTGGGTCTCCGCCTCTTCGCCCGCGGGCGAATATCCGGGCTCGAAGCTCAGCGCAGCGCCCACCCGCGTCGAGCCGCCACCCGTCGAACCGCCACCCGTCGCGCCGACACGCGGGAACGACTTCTCGATCGTCGTGATCCACGAGTCGACCCACGGCGACCAGCCGCGCGCGCGCATCCCACGCAGCGCTCCCGAAGAAACCTTCCGACCCGAGAAGCGCGTCAGCGTCGTGCCGCGCGCTTCGACCTCGGTGGGAGTCGCGACCGGTCGCGCGAGCTGCGCGAAGGGCTGCAGCAGCTCGTAGTCCGCGAGCACCGCGCTCCAGCGCGTCCGCGTGGCTTCGTCGAGGCGCGCCGCGTGTGGGATCAGTACCCGTGCGCCCTCCGGCACGACGAACGTCTCGTCGTCGATCGTCGCGAGCGAGCCGTCCTCCGCCACGCGGAAGGTCGCGCCGATGGTGGACGCGCCGTCGTCGTTCACGATCGCCCACACCAGACGCCGCGTGAGGTGGAGCATCCAGGGATGCGCGACGAAGTGTTCGAGGAAGACGTCGCGCGCGATCGTGCGCTCCGTACACATCGCCCGCTCGAGCCGCGCGATCTGCAGCGACGCGGTCGTGCGCGCGTCCTTCTTCAACGCCGAGAAACGCGCCGTCGCCGTCTTCGCGAGCGCGGCGTCGTCGGTCTTGCTCGGCTTGGGCAGGCTCGTCAGCACCTTGCCGCTCGCGTCGCGCACCATCGGCGCGAGCTGCTCGTCGAACGACACCACGAACGCACGTGCGCCGAAGTCGAGCTGGAGCGCGCCCTCCTCGTCGAGGCCGAGCCGCGGGACGAGTCGATCCGCGAGCTCGTCCGGCGACAGACCCCGGGCCTCCGCGATGCGCGCGATGCGCTCCGCCGCGGCCGCTTGGAACGCGGGGAACTTCGACTTCTCCGCCAAGAGGTGGATGTGAACGAGCGCGGTCTCGCTCCCGTTCGCGAGCAACGCGTCGAGCGCCGCTTGGGCCCGCGCGCTCGCCTTCTGACCCGGCCAGTCCTTCGCGAGCGCGGCGAGCTTTCGTGCGCACGTGTCGTCGCCGAGGAAGCCGACGGCTTGCATGCACCACGTCTGCTTCGGATCGGCGCCCGCCGCGAGCCAGGCCTCGAAGAGCGCCCACACGAACGCCGCCGCGGAATCACGATCGAGCGACGCGCGCGCTTCGGTCACCGCGGGATGCACCTCGTCCGCGTTCGACACCGCGAGCCGCACGAGCAGCGCTTCGGTGGCCTTCGCGTCGAGCGTCACGCCGCCGCGCGTCAACGGAGGGAGACCTCGGACCCACTTTGGCAGGACCGGCGGCTTCGCCTTCGGGGCCGCGAGCGGATCGAGATCGAGGATCGCGCGCACCGCGTCGAGCTCCCCGATCGACGACGCGTCCTCGAGCATGGCGGCGCGGTGTCCCCGCGACGCGAGGTAGCGCAGCGCACGCTCGGCGTCGTCGCGCGTCGTCTTGTCGCCGCGCAGGTCGAACGCGGAAGCCCACGCGTGCCGCGGATGACGCAACATCCACGTGCGCCCGATCGCCTTGTACTTCTTGCCTGAGAAAGCCGCGATCATCGCGGGCGCGAGCGAGGTCGCGCCGAAGGGCATCGCCCATGGCGCCGTCTCTTCGAAGGCTTCGTCGAGCGCGACCTCCAGCAGCGGTAGCAGCGTCTCGCCACCCGCTGCGAGCGCGAAACCGAGGGTGTAGCGACAGTCGTAGCCGGCGATCGAGAAGCCGAGCGCGACCAGGCGCGGATGGAGCGCGAGCTTCGCGAGCGCGCAGTCGCGAATCGTCGACGGCAGCGCCCAGCGCTCGCGGTGCGCGACCCAGGCCTCCAGCGCGTCGGGACCGAGCGCGCGCAGCGAGACGCCGTCCCAGGTCACCGCGTCGTCGGAAGGAGCGTGCGAGAGCGCAGCCTCGGACTCGTGCTCACGCCACGCGACCTGCACCGGCACCACGAGCCGTGTCGGGCGTGCCTTCGGACGCGTCGTCACCGGCGGCTCGTACGTGCTCGGTGTCGCGCGCGCGTCGACGTCCGCACGCTCGCTCGCGATCGTGAGCGGCGCGACGCCGTCGAGCTTCGCGAGCAGCGACGCATCTCCCGCGACGCGACCGATCCGTGCGACGCGCTCGGCCTGAAACGTCGCCGCGAGCGCGAGCGCGCGGGTGCCCCAGCCGTGCCCCGCCGCGTGCTCGCGGTAGATCGTCGTGAGCGCGTCGTCCGAGTCGAGGTGCGCGAGCAGGAAGCACCAGCGCCCGTTGTAGTTGTCGTCGTCGTCGAAGGGCGACGCCGGCTTCATCGTCGCGAGCACCTTCGCGGCCTTCTCGCCTTCCAGATCGAGGATCGACGCGAGGTACATCCGCCGTCCGCCCGCGAAGAACTCGTGGCGAACCTTCGGGTTCGTGTCGAGGAAGCGCTGCAAACCCTGCAGATCGACCATCGCGAGCCCGCCCGCGTTGACCTCGTCGTTGCCGAAGCCGCGCCCCTTGCAGTTCGACAGCGCCGTGCTCGCGAGCGCGCGCTCTTCGTCGCCCGCGTTCGGACCGAGCGGCAGCAGAAAGCTCGCCGCCCACGCGAGATGCGCGGGAGTGCGACCGACGTACGACTTCTTCGTCGCCTTCGCGAGCGCGGCTTCGTAGCCCGCGAGGATCTTCGCGCGCGCGTCCGCGTACGTCGCCTCGTCCGCGAGCGCGAGCAGCTCGCGCAGCCGCTCGAACGGACCTTGGCGCTGATAGGGCAGCTCGTCGTCGAGCCCGAGCAAGAGCCGCGTGCCCGCTTCGCCGAGGCCGACGGTCGCGACGAGGAAATCCGTGATGCGATCGAAGGTCTCGTCGGCGTAGGTGTGGAAGAGGATCGCGCCGCGGTAGCGCGCGAAGCTACGCTCCACGAGATCGACGTCCGCCTCGACGTCGCCGACCCGCGGCGCGGGATCGAAGACGCGCTCCGCGAACGCACGCTCGACTCGATCGGGCGAGACGTACGCGGTCCAGAGGCCCGAGCGCGCGGCCGCGCTCTTGGATCGCTCGTGCTCGAGGATCGCGGCGTCGTTCGCGAGGAGCGCGCGGCGCAGCGCGGACCAGGCGTCGGCGAGCGAAGGCAGCGGGCGCGTCGGGATCGTGACGCCGCCGCGGCGCGGGAAGGTCGCGCGACGAAGCGCGGGCGACCACCACACGCCGCGCACCTTCTCGGTCGGCAGCTCCTCCGCGATCCACGGATCGCCCGGTGGCGGCGAGGCGTTCGGCGCGGCCCAGTGCGCGGGCGTGCTCGACTCGGTGACGCTCGTCGGCGCGGCCACCTCGAGCAGCTTGCCCTTCGCGTCGCAGCGCACGCCGTCCTTGGTGAAGAACCGTTTCTCGAACGTCGTGTGGTCCAGCTCCATGCGCCAGACCTTCTTCGTCGCCCAGTAGTCGCCGAAGTACTCCGACGTCGGCTTGTGCGAGCGCTGCCAGGCCTCGAGTCCGACGATCTTCCCGTGCTCGAACGAGCCTTCGCGCGAGAGCTCCCCGTTCTCGTGGAAGCGGCGGAACTTCCCGTGCGGCACGCCGTGCACGAGGTCCGTGCGACAGCAGAGCGTTCCGTCGGGGCGCCACCACGAGACCTCGCCGTGCAGCTTGCCGTCCGAGTCTTTCGGGCCGAGCTCCCACTCGCCGCTCGACTCCGACCACCACGCCTCCGCCGGCACGCCGCGCGGTCGACCGTCCGTGCTCGCTTCTTCCGGCGGCGTACTACCCGCGAGCACGTAGCCCTTCTTCGTCTTCTCCGCGACGAGCTTCGCGTACGCCTTCTCGGCCGTCGTGGCGTCGTCGAACGACTTCTCTTCGGTGCGGCCTTCGGTGCCGATCTTCCCGTACGTGATCGTCAGCGCGGCGTCGCTTCGCTCGATCTCCCAGAACTTCGACGACTTCGCGTCGACCAGCTCGTAGCGCGGCATGCGTTCTCCAATCGTGTCGAACGCGGCACGATGCACCGACGCGAAGGCCGCTCGCTACGAAGAAAGACGTCGACTCGCCCGACTCATGTCGAGTCGCTTCGGCTCGCGATCAGCGCGCCGCGGGCTTCGTCGGCCGCGTCGCCCACCACGCCCACGCGATCAGCAGCCCTTGCACGGGCAGGCGCAGGTAGAGCGCGAAGCGTGGGATGTCCGCGAAGTCCTCCGGCTGCAGCGCCATCTGCAAGTTCGCGGGGAAGACCGCCACGAGCAGCAAGACGATCCCGAGCCCCGCCCACGGCCGCGCGCGCGCCGAGATCAGCGCGAGGCCGAGCGCGATCTCGATCACGCCCGAGACCGCAACCAGCGCTTCGTGCCACGGGAGGTAGGGCGGCATCATCCGCAAGTAGAAGCCGGGATCGCGGAAGTGGTTGAGCCCCGCGAGCACGTAGAGGATCGCCATCAGGATCCACGACACCCGCTTCGTGCGCGGCTCTTCGACGTCGCTCATGCCGCAGCGGAGCACGCGCGACCCCGCCCGTCACGCGCCAACTCGACGACCCGCAGCTCGACGAACGCGCGACGCCCACGTCACGCCTCGATAGTTGACGCGCGCACGCCGTGCTGCATGGATCCGCCCATGCTGCGTCACCTCGTCGACCCTCGAAAGCTCCGGATCCCCACCCCCAACGAAGCGCTCCCCGGACGACGCGAGCCCGCCTTCACCATCCCCGACGTGCACTTCGTCAACGGCAACCCGCTGAAGGGACCGTGGCCGGCCGGGCACGAGCTCGCGCTCTTCGGCTTCGGCTGCTTCTGGGGCGCGGAACGCAAGATGTGGCAGACGACCGGCGTGTACTCGACCCAGGTCGGCTACGCCGGCGGCCCGACGCCGAATCCGACCTACGAAGAGGTGTGCAGCGGACGCACCGGCCACAACGAGGTCGTGCGGGTGGTCTTCGATCCGAAGGTCGTGAGCTTCGCGGACCTCGTGCGTGTCTTCTTCGAGAGCCACGATCCGACGCAGGGCATGCGCCAGGGCAACGACGTGGGCACCCAGTACCGCAGCGGGATCTACACGTACGACGCCGCGCAGAAGAAGACCGCGGAGGCGATGCGCGCCGCGTACGACGCGAAGCTCCGCGCGTCCGGCTTCGACGCGATCACCACCGAGATCCTCGACGCGCCGACGTTCTACTTCGCCGAGGCCTACCACCAGCAGTACCTCGGGAAGAACCCGAACGGGTACTGCGGGCTCGGCGGCACCGGCGTCGGGTGTCCGACCGGCGTCGACGTGAGCGCGAGCTGAGCGACCGCATTCTTCGGACACGCTCAGCTCAAACGCAGACACCTTCGCCGCCAGATACGTTCAATCCCAGAAACCGGGCGGCAGCGGCGACGCGTCGACCGAGAACGTGTCCCGAAGATGTTTCGGCACGTACGTCGGATCGTCGTCGCGGTAACCCTCTTCGTGCTCGCCGATCACGAAGATGCCGCGGATGCGCATCGCGATCTCCTTCGACATCGCGAGGATCTCTTCGTGTAGGCCCGCGCCGTTGGTCCAACCACCGGTGAACCAGAGCCCGTTCTGCCCCTGCATCGCGCGCACGTACTTCTGCGCGACCATCGCGTCGACCGAGAGCGTGTTGTGCCGAAGGAAGGTGACCGCCTCGATGCGGTCGCTGCTCGGCAACGCGAACATCTTCGGGATCCCCGCGTCGTCCACCGCGCCGTAGGGCGTGAGCGTCACGTAAGGCGGCGCGTTCGAGTCTTCCCCGTGATGCTTCCGCTCCACGTACGTGATCGTGTACGGGCGCAGGCTCCGCGTACCGGGCGGGTAGACGAGGATGTTGTAGGTGCTCCAGGCCTTCGTGTCCGGCGGGAGCATCGCGACGTCGTCGTGAACGATGCCGATCGAGTCGAAGTACTCGAATTGACTGAGCAGCGTCGGCATCAAGGGCGGAAGCCCGAGCGCGATCACGCGCGAGACGGTGTCGGCATAGACCGCGCTGATCACGTGGTCGAAGGTAGAGCGCCCGCTCGGCGGCGTCGCGCCCGAGAGCACGCGCCAGCCGCGGGTCGGATCGAGGTAGGCGGTCGGTGAGTCCCCGAGCCGCATCTCCACGCCTCGCGCTTGCAGACAACGCACGAGCTGACGAATCCAGTCGCTTGCGCCGTTGACGAAGTAGTGCCTCGGCGAGGGCGCACCGTCGGCGACCGACTTCTTGCGCGCGTCGGTGGTCTTCCCGGAGCCGATCCCCTCTTGGAGGTGGTAGTAGCTCATCACCGCGCGGATCGGCATCGAGCCCGGCGAGCGATCGTTGACGTAGTACATCCCGTTGATGCGCGCGCGCAGGTTGTACTCGGCGAAGTCGTACGAGTAGCCCTGGTCGGCGATGAACTCGTCGACGCTCATGTTCGCGTACTTCGGGTCGTGCAGGACTTGGTAGGCGACCGCTTGGAAGCGGTCCCAGTCGAGCGCGATGTTCTTCAACCACGGCTTGTCCGGGTGAAGCTCCCAGTGCGCCATCTCCTCGTCGGTGTAGGTGCGCGCGCCCTTCGTCACGCCGCGCGGCGTGCTCCACGTCGTCGTGTCGATCAGCGGCGCGTGCGGCACGGGGTAACCGTCGAGCGCGAGCTGCTTCAGCACCTCCATGAAGATCAGGTACCGCTCGGTGTTGAAGTCGTTCACCCCGAGATCGGCGAAAGGCTCCACGTACGGCTGCAGGCCGAGGTACGCGCTCTGACAATTGCCGCCGAGCCGTGGGCTCACGTCGAAGACCGTGCAGCGGAAGACGGTGTTCCCGTCCACCGAGGTCCGGCCGTGCAGGAAGTACGCGGCGCTCAGCCCCGCTGCGCCACCCCCGAGGATCGCGACGTGTTTCTCGACCGGCATTCGTTCACCCCTCTCGCCCGCGCCCACTCGGCGAGCGCGCGAACGCTACCAGGGGCCCGATCCTTCAATCGAGAAGTTTCTCGAAACAGTACCGAAATGCCTCCTCCGACCTACCCCAAATGGGGGAGAAGGGCACACGAAGAGCGCTCCCCCTGAGCCTCACTCGGGGCGCGACGTTCGGGAAGCACGAGCACCCACGGACGTGCGTGAGAGCCCCTTCGAGCCGTGCTCGCGACGCTCGGGGCGCCTCGCGAGCGAGCACCACGAGCACCCGCACCGCGCGCATCCGAGCGTTTCTTTCGGTGGCGTCAGGCCCGTGCGAGGCTCTCGCGCGGTGCGTCCGCCGTCTCGAACGCGTGTGTTCCGCTGGGTCAGCCGGCTGACCCGCGCCCTGCTCACCGCGTTCTTCCGGCGCGTGGAGGTCGTGGGGATCGAGCACGTGCCGCGCGAGGGCGGCGTGATCCTCGTGAGCTGGCACCCCAACGGCATCGTCGATCCCGCGCTCATCTTCGACACCGCGCCGCGCCCCGTGATCTTCGGCGCGCGCGACGGGCTCTTCCGCGTGCCGATCTTCGGCGCGATCCTCCGCGCGGTCGGCGCAGTTCCCATCTACCGCGCGACGGACGACACGAGCGGCGATCCGGAGAAGCGTCGCGCCGCGAACGCGCGCTCCCTCGACGCGCTCGCGGCCGCGGTCGTGAGCGGCGGTGTCACGTGCCTCTTCCCCGAAGGCGACAGCCACGATCGCCCCGACGTGCTCCGCCTCAAGACGGGCCTCGCGCGCTTCTACTACCGCGCCCGCGAGCTCGGCCGCGCTGAGGGCTCGAACGCCGTACCGCAGATCGTCCCCGTCGGTCTGCACTACGACGACAAACACGCCTTCCGGTCGAGCGCGCTCGTCAGCTTCCACCCGCCGATCGCGCTGCCCCGCGAGCTCGACGTCACGCCCGACGAGACGATCTCGGACGCCGCGCGTGACGCGTTGGCGCGAGGGCTCACCGACCGGATCGAAACCACGCTCCGCGACGTCGTGCACGCGACCGAGAGCTGGGAGATCCACCACCTCGTGCACCGCGCGCGCACGCTCGTCCGCGCCGAGCGCGCGCGACGCGACGGCGAGACGACCTCGCCCCCGTCGATGCGCGAGCGGACGGAAGGCTTCGCGCGCGTCTGGCGCGGTTACGAGCTGCGCCGTCGGACCCATCCCGAAGAGACCGCGCGGCTCGTCGAGCGCCTGCGCGAGTACGACGCGGATCTGCGCGCGCTCGGGCTCTCCGATCACGAGCTGGATCGTGGCCCCGCGATCTTCGACGTCTGGCTCGGCCTGCTCCTGCTCGTGCAAGCGATCTTCGTGTACTTGCTGCTCCCGCCGCTCATCTTCTTCGGCGCGCTCGTCAACGGACCGCCCGCCGCGTTGCTCTGGCTCGCCGCGACCGTCGCGGCCAAACGCAAGAAGGACGAGGCGTCGATCAAGCTGCTCGTCGGCGGGCTCGTGTTCCCTCTGACCTGGATCGGGCTCGGCGTCGCGGCCGCGCTCGGACACCTCTCGCTCCTCGAGCGCTACCCCGGCATCCCCCACGCGCCCGTGCTGGCGGCCACCACGGTGGTCCTGCTCGCGTTCGTCGGGGGCGCCATCGCGCTCCGCTACCTACGCCTGGTCCGAGAGACCGCGCGCGCGCTCCGCGTTCGACTCACGCGCCATCGACGCAAGCTCAGCGTCGCGCACCTGCTCCACGAGCGCGACGACCTCCACGACGCGCTCGTGCGCATGGAAGGCGAGGAGGAGACGCTGGTGCCGTGAGCGCGACGATCGCGCTTCATCCCGACGCCTTCATCCCGACGCCTTCATCCCGACGCCTTCATCCCGACGCACGTCGTCCCGACGCACGTCGTCCCGACGTCATCCCGCGGGCAGTTGCGGCACCGCGCCGCGCAGCAACCAAGCGAACGCGCGCACGAACGCGTCCTTCCCGCCGCGCTCCACCACGTCGCCGTGGGCGAGCACCAGACGGTCGAAGTCCCACGACGCGATCGTCGAAAGCTCGCGTCGCGCGATCGCGCGTTGCATCCCGAAGCGCTCGAGCAGCGTCGAGCGGACCCCCGGATAGCCACCCATCGCGCGCATCGCGAACCGCGTGAAGAACGGCGCGCTCGAAGGCAGGTTGAAGCAGAGATCGGTCACCACGAGCGTGCGACTCGGGCGATGCAGCACCACCACCTCGTTGCTGAACGAGAAGCACGTGAGCGGCAGCACCTCGATCTCCGATCCGAACGGCTGCACGCCCGGCTCGACCACGCGCGCTTTCAGGTCGGGGCGCTTCTTCGGCAAGCCCGCCGCGCACCAACCTTCGAGCCCCGCGTCGATCCACGGCCCCGCGTAGAGGTGATGGAAGAGGTTCGGCGCAAGCACCCAGCGCGGCGTGCCGAGCCGCGTCACCGCGTCCGGCTCCGTCGCAATCGGAGAGCACACGAGCACCCCCTCCGACGTCTCGAGCACGCTCATGCGCGCCCCGAGCTCGAGCCCGTAGAACCCTTGCTCCGCCTCGGCCACGTGCAGACCGGACGCCAGCTCGCGCAACGCGCGCTTCGTCATGCAATGCCCCTTTCCTGCGAGCGCAGGACCAACCAACGCCGCGGTCTTGGGGGCATCGTCGCTCGGCGGCCAGCGCCCTCGGCCCACCGTTCCGTCCCGCGTGTTCGCACGGTCGGGTGCGGCGTCGGAACGAGCGACGTCGGAGCGCGCGCGTCACAACGAGCGGCGTCGGAGCGCGCGCGTCACAACGAGCGGCGTCGGAGCGAGCGCGTCGGAGCGAGCGCGTCGCCTTCGTCACGCGTCCGTTCACGTCGTCGTCGCCGTTCACGACCACCACCACGACCACGACCACGTCTCGGCGCCGACCACTCTCGCGATCGCGATCTCGCACGATCGTCGACGATCGCGCGATCTCGTCGTCGCGGGACACGATCCGAAGCGATCACCTCGCGTCAACTTTCGACGCGAACGCGTGCTTTTTTGATCCCACGACGATCCACTTCCTAGGATGCCTCTCGCCTTCGGTGCTCACCGTCGGCATCCGCGAGAATGGACCTTCTTTCCGATCGTGAAGTCGCCGTGTCCCTCCGCGAAGAAGAGCGCGCATTGCGAGCTCTCCTCGTGGCCCCCGGACGCGAGCACCTCGAGCTCCCCTCGCTCGCCGACCTCACCGCCGCGGCCACCGCGCTGGCGCGAGGACAACGCCGAAAAGCGTTGCTCCCGCTCGCGAGCGCGCCGACCGAATGGGCGCTCGTGCGGCGGGGTCCGAAGGTGCTCGTCAGCGCCTACGACACGCTCGGCGCGCCCGAAGTGCATCAGCTCGATCACGAGATCGAGCTCTCGCACTTCCTCGGCGGCTGCGCGCGCGCGACGCTCGAAGGTGCGCGATACACGAACGAAGCGGTCTCGCGTCAGATCGCGGAGCACCTCGCGGAGCGCGCGCTGCGAACGCCGATCGCGCCCGATCCGGAGGGGCTCGTCGAGCCCGTGATCAAACGCGCAGGCGCGCAAGAGTCTCCCGACGACGACGTGCCGCTCGCCTTCGGCTTCGAGGCGACGCTGCACCCGAACGCGAGCGCCGCGAAGGCCGGCGCCGCGCGCGCGGACGTCCACGCGCTGCTCTTCGACGGAACCCTCTGGGCCTTCGTGCGCGGCCGTCGGCTCTCGCTCGGTCGTGGGCCCTTCATGCTCGCGGTGCAGCGCATGGTCTGCGGCGTGCGCGCGCTCGTCGACGCGTGGGAAGCCGGTCGCGCGGCAAACGTCCGCCTGCGCAGCGGTCCCTTCGCGATCGGTCTGCGCCTCACGCTCAAGGAAGAAGTCGCGCTCAGCTTGCAGAGCGGTCGCAACGAGGTGCGCGCGACCGAGCTCGACGTGCCCTCCGTCGCGCTGCCGATCCTTCGGCTCGCGAACGAAGGCTTGCGCGCGCTCGTCACCGTCGATCGCAGCCAAGCGAAGAACCTGCGCGTGCAGTCGCTCCGTGACGAGGTGCGTACGTTGCGCCGCGTGGTGCGCGATCACGCGCGCGACGACGGCTTCGTGAACGCCGAGCCCGAGCGGGTCCGTGTCGCGACCGCCGCCGAGCTCGACAGCGCGCCGCGTCCCGCGCAGCCCGCCCCGAGCGGCAGCCTCCGTTTCGAAGAGCGTTGGCGCGTCGACATGGGCGAGCTCGACGCGTCGTCCACGTGGTTCTGCGGCGACCGCCTCGTGCTCGCCTCGCCGCAGCACACCGTCGCGGTCGATCGTGGCACCGGCCAGGTGCTCTGGGCCCGCGAAGGCGCGCGCACGTGTTGGATGGCCGGCACCGCGCTCCTGCGCGTGCTCCCCGAAGGCGAGCTCGAGATCTGCGACGTGCGCGACGGTGAGCCGCTCGCGATCGCGCGCCTCGCCGATCCCGCGCCCGGACCGCGCATCGGCGTGAGCGCGGGCGACGACGGCCTCCCGCCGCTCGCGATCCTCGCCGACGGCCCTTCGCACCTCGTCGCGCTCGACCTGCGCACCGGCGAGCCGCGTTGGCGCTTCGCCTGCGGACGCACGCCGCCGAGCCTCACGCGCGCGGGACGCCTCCTGCTCGTCGCAGGCGAAGGCGCGGTGCACGCGCTCGATCTCGCGAGCGGCGAAGACCTCTGGCGCTTCGCGGCGCGCGGTCGCTTCACCAAGAAGCCCGTCGTGATCGGTGACACCGTGGTCGCGATCACCGAGGGCGGCGCGCCCACCGCGTACGGCATCGATCTCTTCACCGGCGAGCGCCGCTTCCGCGAGCGGCTCAGCGGCGCGCCGACCGGCGATCCGATCGCGGCGCACGGCCTCGCGCTCGTGCCGCTCAGTCGCGATCAGCTCGTCGCGCTCGACGCCGTCGACGGAAGCGCACGCTGGCTCGGCCGCGATCCGGGCGTCGCCACCGGCGCGGCGCTGGTGGTCGACGATCTGCTCGTGGTGAACGCACCCGGCGGTGCGCTCGGCGCGATCGAGCTCGGACGCGGCGAGGTCGTGTGGTCGGTGCTGCTCGCCGATCCGCTCGCGGACGAGGTGCCGCGCTGCCTCGAGCCCGTGCTGCGCGGCGGCGCGCTCTTCGTCCCTGCGGGCGGCGTGCACGTGGTGCGTCCGAGCGACGGCGCGAAGCTCGGCGAGCTCCCGAGCGATCTCGTGCCCGACCGCGTGCGCGTCGACGAGCGCGGCTGGGTCTACGTCGCCGAAGAGAGCGGTCACGTCGCGGCCTACGCGCCGGCACCCCAGCTCCGCATGATCCGCGGCGGCGCCTGATCGGACGACGTCGTTCGTCGTCGCTCGTCGGCGCCGATCCCACACGACCTGCTACCTTCGCTCGATGCGACGAGCGCTCGTGTGCCTCCTCTTCCTCTTCGCGTGCGGTGACGACGACGGCGCGACCGACGCCGGACGTGACGACGCTGGCGCACGCGACGCCGGCGGACGCGACGCCGAATCCCCCGTCGACGGCGGTGGATCCGACGCGGGCGCCGACGACGCGGGCGCCGAGCTCGACGGAGGCACCGGCCCCACGAGCGTGTGCCCGGTCGGCTCCGACGCGCTCGAGCTCGAGCTCGACGGCGTGTCGCTCACACGAGTGTCGGGCGTCCCGATCGACGACGGCTTCGCGCCCGGCTTCTCGATCGTCGAAGGTCCCGTCTTCTTCGACGGCGCGCTCCACGTCTCGCACTTCGCAGGCGGCAACACGCCGGCCTCGCGCGTCTACCGCGTCGCGGCCTCCGGCGAGGTCACGATCGCGTTCTCGATGGCCGGCACCAACGGCCTCGCGATCGGCGCGGACGGTCGCCTCTTCGGCGCGAGCCACGTGCAGGGCGCGATCGTGCGTTTCGACCCGGGCTCGCCGACCGCCGCACCGACCCCCGTGGTCACCGGCTTCGGCGGCACGCGCTTCAACACGCCCAACGATCTCGTCTTTCGGAGCGACGGGCAGATCTACCTGAGCGATCCCGACTGGCAGGCCCCCTCCCCGCGCCCGCAGGCCCAAGAGCGCGCGTACCGCGTCGACCTCGAAGGCAACGTCACCGCGATCCCCGGCGCGCCCGACAAACCGAACGGCGTCGCGCTCTCGCTCGACGAACGCACGCTCTACGTCACCGGCAGCAACGGCATGCGCCGCTTCGCGCTCGCAGAGGACGGCGCGATCGCCGGAGAAGCACAGAACGTCGGCGCGGTGTCGGGAGGGCTCGACGGGATCGGCCGCGACTGCGCGGGCAACCTCTACGTCACCGGCGGCAACCAAGTCGTGATCCTCGATCGGGAGCTGAACCGCATCGGCGCCCTCTCCGCCCCCGGCGCGACCAACGCAGCGTTCGGTGGATCCGATCGACGCACGCTCTACGTCACCGCGCTCGGCGACGCGCGCGGCGTGTACTCCGCGCGCCTGAACGTCCCGGGCTTGCCGGATTGAACCACGCGCGTCTGAACATCCCGAGGTTGCCGGATTGAACCACGAGCGCGGCGCATCGGCGCACGTCTGCGTTCGACGCCGGCATCACCGTGGCGCTCCGCGAACGCGTTCGGCGCCGCGATCCGCCCCGCGCGGTCCACTTGCCCCGCCGATCGGCGGCGATAGAACCGCGCCGTGCTCACGCCGCTCCTCCGCTGGCTCCTCGTCGCGATCAGCCTCGCCTTCGGCGTGCGCGAGCTGACGCAGGGGCGCCCGGTCGGCGCAGTGTTCCTCACCGGCGGGCTCCTGCTCGCCGCCGGACACTTCCTCTACGGCTCCGTGCGCGCCGCGTTCTTCGCGCTCCGCCGCGGCGACCTCGCGCGCGCCCAGCGCCTGCTCGATCGTTCGCCACCACGCTTCCAGACTCGCGAGACGCGCGCGTATCGCCACTGGGTCCAAGCCGCGCTCGCGGAGGCCCGCGGCAAGCTCGACGTCGCGCGCGACGAGCTCCGCGAGGCGATCCGCGAAGGGCTTCGCACCAAGAACGATCGTGTGCTCGCGCTCGGCACCCTCGCGGCGATCCACGCCAAGCTCGGCGAGCGCGACGCGGCGAAGAAGACGCTCGACGACGCCGAAGCGCTCGATCCCGAGCCCCGCGTGCGCGCGTTGCTCGCGAAGGTCCGCGCCCAGCTCGGTTGATCACGCGCGGCCGCTCCGCCGCGCACCGTCGTCCGTTCACGAGGACACGCGCTTCTCGAGCTTTCGTCGGAGTGAGCACGGCGTTCCGCGCCGGTAGCGGTTGGAGGCGGAGATCGACTGACGCGAAGCGCGGGCGAATCGTACGCTCGACCTCCCAGTCCCCCGGGAGCTTCTCTGAGGGTCTGTCGCCAGACCCTCCCCCACGGGGCGTGAAGCCCCGAGGGGCCCCCTCCCACGAGCCTTCGCTCGCTGTCGCTCGCTGCGCGCCGTCCGGTAGGGCGGCTTGCGAAATCGGCAATCAGCTTCTCTTCAGCAACCGTCGTTTTTCGTCGGGTATTGCCCGACCTTCGGTTACGCTCCCGAGTCATGGCGGTGTTCAGGCTGCGCTACGGCCCGCGGGAGGTCGTGCTGCCCCTCGGCAAGTTCACGATCGGACGTGCCTCGGACTGCACGCTTCGCATCGAGGACGAGTGGCTCTCGCGGCACCACGCGGTGCTCCGCGTGGAGACGGACAAGGTCGCGATCCGTGACGCGGGATCCCGCAACGGCGTGATCGTCAACGGCGTGCGCATCCGCTCCGCGCACTACCTCCAGCCCGGCGACCGCATCCGGCTCGGGCGACACGAGCTCGAGCTCTTGCGCGAAGAGCCGCGCGAAGAGGTGCTCGCGCGCCCCACCCGCGAAGACCCGCGCCCGAACACCGAGATTCCCCCTCCGCATCAGACGCCCGAGAGCACGCCCGCGCCGGACGTGCTCTCGCCGCGCGAGCGCGAGGTCCTCGAGCTGCTCGCGCTCGGGCACACCCAGCGCGAGATCGCGGAGCGAATCGGCGTGGGCACCAAGTCGGTCGAGACCTACCGCGCGCGCGTCGCCGAGAAGCTCGGTCTTCGCACCCGCGCCGACCTCGTGCGCTACGCCCTCCGCTACGGGCTCGTCGAGAACTGAGCTCGAGCTCGGGCTCGATTCCTTCGAGCGCGTTCGAGCACACATCCGGTCGAGCACACATCCGTTCGAGCACACGTTCGAGCCCCCGATCGAGCCCCCGATCACGATCGCCCTCGTCTCCCGCGCGTCACGCGTCGGTCGTCACCGAGCCCATCGCCTCGCGGCGCGAAGTCTCGCCGCCATCGAAGGAGGAGCTGCATGCGCCAACGGATCCGTGTCGGTTCGATCCCGTTCGTCGTCCTCACCGTCCTCGCGCTCAGCCTCACGCTCGTCGGGCTCACGCCTTCGAGCGCCGCCGCGCAGCTCCGGCAGACGTCCCCCACCTACACGCAACGCGGTGCGCTCGAGCGCGACGTCACCTTCCGCATCGACTCCGGTCCCCCCGATCGCACCCTGCTCGACTCCGGGGAGGTCGGCGAGGGCTACGGCCTGCGGCTCCTTCGCGTCGACGTGCCGCCCGACGTCGACGACACCTAACTCTCGTGGGGCGTCGGCATCGCGATCACGCCCGTGCGCCGCTTCGAGCTCGGCATCCAGTTCGCGCCCGTGCTCTACGTGCCGCGCACGCGTTACGGCGACCTCGAGAGCTACGGCCGCTTCCTGATCTTCGGCAGCCGCCACGTCGACATCGCCGCGCAGCTCGTCTTGCAGTTCCCGACCCGCAACGACTTCGGCATGGGCTTCGGTGTGCCCATGGTCTTCCGACTGCACCCGCGCGTGCGGCTCGACGTCGGCGTCGAGCTCGAGCTCGTGATCTACAACGCGCCCGACGGCGATCGCGACGTGCGACCGAACTTCGATCTCCCGGTCGCGCTCGCCTTCAACCTCACGCCTCGCTTCTTCGTGGGCGCGCGCGCGGGCGTCTTCGTCTACGACTTCCGCGACGCGAGCGCGCCCTTCGGCGGCTTCGTCGGCTACACGGTCGGCCGCCGTCATACGGCAGACTTCACCGCCGCGTTCACGGGATACTTCGGCGACACCAACCGAGTCTGGGAGCTCATCCTCGGCATCACCGGCCGCTTCTGGCTCGGTTGATCGCGGGTTCCATTCCGGTTTCGACGCGCGTCACGTGCGAGCTCCGAGCCCGAAGAACGTCACCCGCGATGATGACCTCCACCCCCGCACGCCTGCGAGAGAGCCCGCTCCGCCTCCTGCGCGACGCCGCGGGCACCCCACGCGATCTGGCGAACAAGCTCGTGCGGCTCGCGCGCGCGCTCTCCGCGTACGCCGACGCCGACGCCCTCGACGCGCGTTTGCGGCGCCTCGTCGCGCTCGGCCACGTGACGACGCCTCCCACGCGGCTGCAGCTCGTGGTCGGCAGCGTCGACATGCTGCGCTTCTGGATCTCACCCGCCGCGGCCGACTACTACCGCAGCAAGGGCATCGACTTCGGCTTCCACCAGATCCTGCGCGTGCTCGACGATCCCGCGTCGATGGTCGATCCGACGGGCTTCCTCTCGAGCGTCGACGTGATCGTCGGCCACGTGCTGCAGGTCGTGCACGCGAACCCCGCGTACGATCTGCAGCTCCTCGAATCCCACGACGGCGGCCTCGAAGAGCTCGAGCGCCAGACCCGCGCGATGATCGCGGGCACCCATCCGCGGCAGTCGAGCATCGGCGCGATCGTCGAGGACCCCGCGTACCACACGCGTTTGCTGAGCTACGTCGAGGCCTACCGCCGCGATCCCGAGCGCGCGCTCGCACCGCTGCGCGACAACGTCGCCGCCGACCCGCATTGGGCGCGCGTCGAGCGCACCTTCGGCACCCTCCCCGCCGCGATGCGTTACTTCGCGAAGATGCCGCGCACCCCGCAGGGTGCCGCGCGCCATCTGCTGACGGTTCGTCGTTTCCCGGAAGCGCTCGCGGAGGCGTAGCGTCTCCGAGGGTTCGTTCGAGTGCCGCAGAGCTCGACGCGACCACCGCGCAGTTTGCCACGTGCCCTGCGAGCCACGCGCCTCCGCCCGTGGCATCCTCGGCACGTGCTCACCCCCGACGATTTCGTGATGCACCGCGCGTTCGGCGGCGACGTGGTGCGCGAGCTGGAGGAGTCGTGGACGCCGGAGCTGCAGACGAAGGTGCAGCGGCTGCTCCTCGAGCGCCGGTGGGCCCCCGACCCCTCCGCGACCGATCCTCTGGTCGCGCGGGTCGGCGCCGACACGGCGGTGCACCTGCGGGAGACGCTCTCCGTCGAAGCCTTCCGATCCCTGCACCTCTCGCTCACGCACAGCCTCGCGCGTCACGTGCAGGAAGGCGCGCGCGCCATGCTCGGGGTGGCGCTCTCCGTCGGCTTCGCCGCCATCCTCCTCGCGGTCCTCTGGTTGGTGCGCGGTCACGCGGCGTTCCTCACCGGCTTCTTGCTCTTCGGCGGCTTGACCCTCCCCGCCGTGTGGGCAGCCCACACCCGCGCGCGCCGCGCTCGAGCGCTCCGAGGCGACGAGCTGCGCACCTTCTGATCGAACGGACGGCGTCGCGACCTGCCATTCCAACTCGTTCGATCGCACGGCCATCGCACTGCGTTCGTCCTTCGATCGGGCTCTCGATCGCCCTCCCTTCGACTGCCCCGCGGCTCTACGCTCCTCCCGTGCCTCGCGCGCTCCTCACGCTCGTGCTCACTCTCGCGCTCTCCAGCTCCGCGCTCACTGCGGCCGCGCAGCCGCGCGTCGAGCTCACGATGCGGCCCTCGACTCCCGAGCTGCGCCTGCGCGAGGTGCGCCTCGTCCAGAACGCGCAGCGCCGTCGCGAAGGCCTCTGGCTCTTCACGTGGGGCCTCGCGAGCACCGTCGGCGGCGCGCTCGTGGCCGCGATCCGACACGACGACGAGGCGTGGCTCGCGGCCGGCGTCACGACCGCGAGCTTCGGCGCGATCGACGCGCTCCTCGCGCTCGGTCTGCTCGACCTCTCCGGCACCCGCCGCCGCATGATCCTCGACGATCGCAGCGGCGTGCACGTGCGCTTCGAAGACGTCCGCGAGGCCGAGCTCGTGGCCGCGCTCCGCTCCGGTCAGGGCTTCGCGATCAACGCGGGCCTCGACGTCTTCTACGTCGCCGCGGGGTTGCTGCTGTTCGCGCTCGGTCGCGCCCGCGGAAGCTCCGACCGCGGCGGCTGGGAAGAAGGCGCCGGCCTCGCGATGGTCGGCCAGGGCGCGTTCCTGCTCGGCTTCGACCTCGCGGCCTGGATCCACGCGACTCGCCGCGCCGAAGCGATCCGCGCGGTGCGCTGAATCGACTCGCGTCCCGCGTGGTGGGCAGCGTCGTGGGCGATCCGCGACGCGCGCTCAGCGCCCGATCAGCCCGCGCAGGTTGAAGTCGAGCACGCTCAGCGCGACCCGATCGACGTCCGCCGCGAGCCTGCCGTCTTCGCTCATCACGACCTGCTCCATGAGCTGCTTGATCGTGCCGAGCACACAGAACGCCGCGACCTCGGTGTCGAGATCGCGCAGCAGGCCCATGCGTTTCCCGTTGTCGAGCGCGTCCTTCAGGTAGAAGTGAAGGCTCTGGTAGAACTCGCGCATCTTCGCGTCGACCTCGGCGTCGAGCCCCACCGCTTCGCGCACGAGGATCGTGGTCAGCGCGTGGTTCTCCACCACGAGGTGCAGGATTCGCCGGATGCGATCGACGAGCTGCACCTGCACCGGCGGCGCGGAGTCGCTCGTGTCGACGCCGACGATGCTCGAGCGCACCTCGACGAGGAGCTGCTCCAGCAGCTCGAGGAAGATCGCGCTCTTCGACTCGAAGTAGAGGTAGAAGGTCCCCCGCGCGATGCCCGCCGCCTCGATGATGTCGGCGACGTGGGTGTGGTGGTACCCCTTCTCCGCGAAGACGGCGCGCGCGACGTCGAGGATCTCTCGTCGTCGCAGCTCCCGCTTCTTGTTCGCGCGCTCGGCGCGCCCGTCCGTCGGCATCATGGAGCCCCCTCAACGAGTCTTCTGATTGGCTTGGCGGTCGAGATAATCGTCCACGCGCGCCACGATCGCGTCCCGAACCTCGTCGATCTTCGCCGGTAGATCGGCGTCGCTCACTCCCGCAAAATCGACCGGCTTCTCCAGCCAGACCTCGATCTTCTGGAACGGCCGGATCGCGAGCGAGCCCTTGCGCATCGCGTCGTACATCCCCGTCACCGCGGTCGGGATCACCTTGAGCCCGAGGTTGCGCGCCGCGACGAAGATGCCGCTCCGGAAGGGCCCCACGCGCCCGCTCAACGTGCGGGTTCCTTCCGGGAACGCGAGCACCGAGCGCCCGGCCTCGACCTCCTTGCGCATCCCGTCCTCGACCGCCTGCAGGCGCTTGTCGCGATCGGCGGGCACCGGGATCGTGCCGCGGCTCTTCATGAACCAACCGTAGACCGGGTACTTGAAGTGCGACTCCAGCTCGATGCCTTGCTTGAAGTGTTTCGTCGCCGGGTACATCGACACGAAGTCGAAGTGGTTGATGTGATTCTGCGCGAAGACGTATTGTTCGTCCTCACGGATCTCCGGGTGAACGTGCGCTTCCCACTTGGACCACGTCGCGCTCGCCACCATCGCACGGCAGAAGAAGCGACTGAACGGGTCGATGGCCTTCGCGCCCACCGTGTAGTGCGCGAGCGTCATGAAGGTCGTGCTCGGTACGAGCCACGCGCTGCCGGTCGCCCAGCACGCCGCCGCGAGCAGCTTGTCCTTCACGCCGAGCTTCTCGTCGCGCCAATCGCCCGGCTGCCCCTTGGCCTTGGCGGGGTTCTCCTCGTCGGGGATCTGGACCCCCGTCGGCACGTGTCGCGTCTCGGTCACGGTCATCACCTCCAAGCCACTTCCAACACCCCGGGCAGCACCTCGAGCGAGCGCAGCGTCAGCGGCACGATCTCTCCGTCGATCATGCAGGGCTGCTCGCGCGGCTCGAGGAACTCCACGCGGCGGGCGCGGCGCGTCTCGACGAGCCGATGCTCGACGTGCGCGCCACGAAAGATCTTGGGGAAGGTCGCGACCAGATCCGCGCGCCCGATGGCGCCGCAGCGGATCACGTCGACGAAGCCGTCGCCCGGGTCGGCGTCCGGGGCCATGCGCATCGCGCCGCCCGTGTACTGACTGTTCGAGAACGAGAGGAACGCGGCGGGGCGCGCGTCCGGGTGCGGGTCGTCGTCGATGCGGATCACGTCGATCGGGTGCTCGAGGTTCACCACCGTGGTCAGCACCGCCGCCACGTAGCCCGCCGCGCCGAAGCGCTTGAAGCGGCGGTTCGTGAGATCGCCCGCGCTCGCGGTGAAGCCGAGCCCGAGCAGGTTCAGGTAGTGGATCGCACCGGTCGCGTGCTCGGCGCGGATCACGTCGACCCGGCGCGTGCGCCCACGCGCGATGAGCTCCATCGCGCCCTCGGCGTCGCGCACCCCGGAGTCGCGCAGGAACGAGTTGCCCGTGCCGAGCGGCAAGCTCGCGAGCGTGGGTACCGCCGCGGCGTCTCCGGCGCGGATCGCGTCGCTCGCGAGCGGGAAGAGCCCGTTGACGATCTCGTAGCTCGTGCCGTCGCCGCCCACCGCGAGGAAGCGACGGCGGCCGCTCTTCCAAGCTTCACGCGCGAGCTCGATCGCGTGACCCGCCGCTTCCGTGGCGAGCACGCCCTTCCTGATGGCAGCAACCCGCCGCTTCCGTGAAGCGCGGCTCGTCGATCGCGACGCCGCGCGCACGCAGCGACGCGAGCGCCTCGCCCGAGCGCTTGCGACAACGCCCGCCGCCCGCGGCGCCGTTCACGATGGCGACGAAGGGCTCGCGCGAAGCCTGCGCCGACGACTGAGCCTGCGCGCTCACACGACCTCCAAGGAGATCAGCGCCTCGGGCGACACGCGGCCGCGGATCTCCTCCGCGAGTGGCGCGCGCTTCACCTTCATCGACGCGGTGCGCGGCATCTCGGACTCCCACGGCAGCACCGCGACGATGCGCTTGTAGTCCGCGAGCTTGAGGTTTCGCCTACGAATCTCGGGCAAGATGTCGTCGACGCGCTTGCCCTTCTTCGCGCGCACCACCGCGACGAGGCCTTCCTCGGTGAGCTTCGTGCCGGGCCACACGTAGCCGCTCGCGAACACCACGAGCTCCTCGCAGTCGACCCCTTCGAACGCGCTCTCCACGTCCTCCGGGTAGACGTTCTTGCCGCCCGCGGTGACGATCATGTTCTTGGTGCGCCCGACCAGGTGCAGGTGCCCGCTCGGATCGAGGAAGCCGAGGTCGCCGGTCTTGAGCCAGCCGTCCTTCAGCACCTCCGCGGTCTGCTCCGGATCGTCGAGGTAGCCCGCGAACACGGTGCGGGTCTTCACCCACACTTCACCCACGCCGTGTCCGTCCGCGTTTCGGATCTCGAGCTCCACTCCGTCGAGCGGTTTGCCCACCGAATCCGAACGAAACGGCTTGAGGTCGTTCACCGTCAGCACGGTGCAGGCTTCGGTGAGCCCGTAGCCGATCGCGAGCGGGAAGCCGAGATCGTAGAAGCGCTGCGCGCGCTCCCGATCGACGAACGCGCCGCCCACGAAGAGGTTCTTCAGATCGGGCCCGAGCCGATCGTGCACCGGCTTGAGCAGTCGTTTGCTGAGCCAGCCGCGCGGCTTGTCGAGCGTGAGCGCGGCGTTGATCTGCCGGAGCCCCTCGACCACGTGCTCGGTGAGCTCGCCCTTCTCCTCGAGCCGCTCGTCGATCGCGCGCTCGAACGCCTCGAGGATCATCGGCACGATCGCCATGTGCGTGATGCCGTGCTCCTGCATCACGTGGCGGAGGAACTCCGGGCGCAACGTGCGCTGGTGCACCACCGTCGCGCCGCACGCGAAGGCGCCGACGAAGCCACACATGAAGTCGATCGCGTGGTTCGTGGGCAGCACGCTGAAGAACCGATCGCCCACCTCGTACGGGTAGAGCGCGAGCAGCGTGCGGTACTGCTCGAGGTAGTTGTCGTGCGTGAGGATGCAGCCCTTAGGGTTGCCGCCGGTGCCCGAGCTGTAGACGAGCGTCGCCTGATCGCGGCGCGTCCGCGGCACGAAGGTCGGGGGACCGCCTGCGTCGACGTCCGTCTCGATCGCGTGCTCCCACTTCTCGAACGTCCCACGCGCCGCCTGCGTGGGCTGAGGCAGCGTCACGTTCGACGGCACCTCCGACACGAGCACGAGATCCATCGAGAGCTCGCCGCGCTGGAGCGCCGCCATGTCGCGGTACTCCGGGTACTCGGTCACGAGCACCTTGGGCCGGCAGTGCCGCAGCAGCGTCTCCTGCTCCTCGCCCGTGAGCTTGAAGTCGATCGGCACCAGCACCGCGCCGCGGAACAGCGCCGCGTATGCGGAGAGCAGCCAGCGCGACTGGTTGCTCATCACGATCGCCACGCGATCGCCGGCCCCCACCCCCGCGTCTTCCAGCCGCTTCGCGAGCCGCTCCGCGATGCGCTTGGCCTCGAGGTACGTGAGCCGCACCTTCTCCTTCTTGCGGTCGAGCTCGATCAGCGCCGTCTCGCTCTTGTATTGAACGAAGGCGTCGCGCAGGAGCTCCCCGAGGGAGTCGTATCGTTCGGGCGGGATCAAGGGTTCACCTGGAAGAGAACTAGCAGCGGCTCTGGTTTGCGAATCGCAAGCCGCCCTACCGGACGGCGCGCAGCGAGCGAAGCGAGCGAAGGCTCGTGGGAGGGAGGCTCCATCGGATTCACTCCGATGGAGGGAGGGGCTAGCGACAGCCCCTCAAAGCTAGATACGCGCTTCGATGACGACCGCGAGCTTCTCGAACGTGTTCACGCCCTGCAGCTCGTAGTCGGGGATCTCGATGTCGAACTCCTCTTCGAGGTCCGTCATCAGCTCCATCGCCTGGAAGGAGTCGATGCCGAGCTTCTCGAAGAAATCGTCGGCCGCCGCGAGCTCGCTCGTGTCGCGCTCGAAGCGTTTGCCGGCCAGCTCGATCAGCTTCTTCGTCAATTGGTCGCGGGTCATGGTGTCTCGACGGGCTCTCGGAGATCGGAATCGAAGACTGAAACAATCCGGAGCGATTCAGGGCAGATATGGCCGCACACTCGTCGACTCGACGAACTTGCGCAGCGCCGCCTCCACGACCGGGCTCCCGATCATGTCGACGAAGAGATCCTTCTCGCGCGCCAGCTCCTCGCGCGGGAGCGGCTTGGTGAACGCCTTCGCGCGCGCGGTGGTCTGCGCGTCGAAGCGGCAGGCCTGCTCGGCCACCTTGCGTGCGACCTCGAGCGCGTTGCCGCGCGGGACCACCTGCGAGACGAGGCCGACCTCGTACGCGCGCGCGGCGCCGATCGAGCGCCCGGTGAAGAGCACGTCGCGCACCACCGCGTTGCCGAGATCACGCTTCAGACGCGGGATACCGCCGAAGCCGGGCACCAGCCCGAGCCGCAGCTCGGGGAAGGCGAAGCGCGCGCTCTTGTCCGCCACGAGCACGTCGCAGGTCAGCGCGAGCTCGAAGCCGCCGCCGAAGCAGAAGCCGTGGATCGCGCCCACGGTGGTGATCGGCGCCATGTCGATCGTGTCGAAGGCGGCGTGGATGCGGTCGACGAAGCCCCGCACCTCGTGCGCGACCGCGAGCTTGGTGCGCGTGCTGCGCCCCTCGGTCTCGTAGCGCGACATCAGCGCCGTGTAGAGCTCGCGCAGATCCGCACCCGCGCAGAAGCCCTTGGGCGAGCTCGACCAGAGCACCATCGCCCGCGCGCCCGCCGCACCTGCGTGCAGGAAGGTCGCGAGCAGCTCGAGCTCTTCGAGCGCCGTCGTCCCGATCTCGTTGCATGGCAGGCGGTGCAGCTCGACCTCGAGGTGTTTGCCCGCCGCGTTGTCGACGAGCCGCCAGCGCAGCGCGCGTCCCTCGAAGCTCGCGCTCGGCACCGGCCGCGTCACCGCCGGCTTCGGCCCCGGCTTCGGGATCGCGATCCCCGTGCGCTTCTCGAGCTCCGACACCAAGCCGCGCAGCACGCGCTTGCCGACGAGCCGCGCCTGCCACGCGCCGATCCGCGTCGCGCGCGGCACCACGTTCGGGGTCGCCTTCGCGGGCGCGGCGTCCTTCGCGTCGGTGCTCGCGGGCGCTGGCCGGGCGGCCGTCGTGTCGGGCGTGTGGCTCACGGCCGCGCCTCCGGGCTCGCCGCGCGTCGCGCGTGCGGTCGTCGCGCCTCGACGCGCGCCACCAGCTCGCGCACCGCGGGCGGCAGCGAAGGCAGGTGCTCCCACGGATCGCCGTGCTCGCCGAGCTCGGGTCGGAACGGGAACTCCGGATGCCGCGCCCGCACCGCGTCGACGAGGATCATCCCCATCTGCCCCATGCGCGCGAGGTTCGCGTGCACGCAGTCGTCGATGCTGTCGCGAATCGCCGGTCCGTCCGCGGCGAGCCGACGCAACGTGCGCAGCAGCGCCTCTTCCAGATCCGGCTGATCGCACTCGAGCGCGAGCTCCGGCGTGCCGCGATCCTTCATCAGGTTCCGGATGCGCTCGTCCATCGTGACGCCCGCGCTGATCACGCGGCCCGCCATCGTCATGACGATCGCGTGGTAGCGGCTCGACACCATGTAGGTCGACTGCCGCATCGCCGAGACCATCGCGTACATGTCGTGGTCGTCGCTGACCACCACCGGGAAGCCGCGCTCACCGCTCGGCAGCGTCGGCGCCTTGTCGCCGAGCTTCGCGACGAGCTTCTCGTTGAGCGCCTCCGCGGCGCGGCGATCGAGCTGCTCGCTGCCGAAGAGCACCGGGTAGACCTCGTGCTCGCCGAGGAAGGTGACGATCGCGTTCGCCCACGCCTCGAGGTACGCGTCCTGTTGGTCGTCGACCTCCGCGCCGCCCTTGTGGAAGTAGACGCTGCCGTAGTGCAGGTCCGCGTCGAGGTCGCCGATCGTGCGCAAGAACGCGCGCGGCACGTCCGGCTTCACCGGCCACCAGAACGGGTTGATCGGGCAGAGCGCGAGCACCGGCGTGGTGCCGTTCCAGCCCGCGTCGATCAGGATCTGCCGGCCCACCTCGGCGGGCGCGGGATCGAAGGTCCACGCGGTGTCGGTGCCCGAGCGCGAGGCCACGCCGAGCTCCGCGAGCACGCCCTTCGAGGCCTCGTTGCGCGCGATGATCAGCGCGTCCTGACAGTAGCGCCGCACGAGATCGCGCAGCGGCTCGTCCATGCCGCCCGCCTCGCCGCCGTAGCCGACCGCGAGCTTGCCCTCCGCCGCCGCGAGGCCGATCGAGCCGACCATCATCGTCGAGAGCGCGTTGGCGAACTTGCTCTTGAACATCGACCCTTCGCACGCGATCACCGCGTGTTGTTCGTGGATCGTGTCGTAGAGGAACTTCGGAAAGATCTTCGGGATGTGGAGCTGGCGAACCGTGCGGAAGTACCCGCGCGTGAGCTCCGGATCGATCGTGAAGATGCTCATCTCCACGTGCTCGTCGTCGAAGAGATGCCGGAACTGACGGATCATCTCCTCGACCCGCACGTCCGCGCCGGTGTTGCGCGTCCCGCTGTAGCCCGCGAGGAGCACCTTGAGCGGCTGGCCCGGCTTCCACTGCGCGCCCGGGTCGAGCGCGTAGCGGCTCTTGGCCAGCTCGATGGTCGCGCTCGTCGCCGCCATCAGCGCGCGGTCCGCGTCGATCGCGTCCGCGACGCGCTCGATCGTCAGCTCGAAGACCTTCTTGGCCACGCCGATCAGCGACTCCGCGTCGCGCGCCTCGACCTTCGCGCGCAGCTCGTCGACGAAGGAACGCATCTGGCCCCAGCTGGTCGGCAGCAGCTCCGCGAGCGACTTTTCCATCGAGTCGGCGGGGTCAGCCGCCGACCTCTCCCCGTCGACCTCGGCCTCCACCGCGCGACCCGTGATCGCCGCGGGCGGCTTGGTCGCGGGATCCGCGCTCGGCCGCCAGATCCGCGGCTTCGGCTTGTGCTTCTCGTCACTCATGCCGAGATCTCTTTGCCGACGTTCACGCGCACCGGCTTCTCCGGCAGCGCGACGTAGGGGAACTCGTACTTCTGCTCGCGGCACCACTCGGCGAAGGCGGGGCCGTAGTCGAGGAAGCTCACCGGCTTCTGCCCGATCGCCTCGCACGCGCGGTCGTTCTCGAAGACGGTGTCGAAGGTGATGTAGGGCAGGAAGACCTTGAAGAGGCTGCCCACGAAGGTGAGCGTGTTCTTCTGCGGGAGCCCCGCGATCAGATCGAACGCGGTCTGGGTCGCGCCGAGGAGCTGCGGCACCATCACCGGCGGACGCCGACCCGCGCCCGACATGGCCTTCGCGATGTCCTTGGCGACCGGCGACGCGGTGCCCGAGCTCAAATGATAGATCGAGTGCTTCGCCTTGGCGTCGTCACGGAAGATCTCGAACATCGCACGGCCGACCCAATCGGCGTTCACGATGTCGACGCGGGCCTCCGGACGAATCGGAAACACCGGCAGATCGAAGACGGTGTTGAACGCGCGCACCATGTCGAACTGCGTGGTGCGCGGGTGGCGCGAGTCGCCCATCACGGTCGCCGGCCGGAAGACCGTGTGCGGCACGTCGGGCAGCAGCTCGTTCACCATGTGCTCGCAGAACTTCTTCGTGCGCGCGTACGGATCGTAGTCGCTGCGATCCCAGTCGAGCGCGTCGTCCTCCGCGATCGTCTCGCTCCAGCGCTTGCCCGCGATCGCGGTGGTCGACACCTCGCCGAAGCGCCGCAGCCCGTGGTGCTCGTGCGCGGCGCGCGCGAGCTGGATCACGCTGAGCGTGCCCTTGAGGTTGTTGTTCAGACAGGCCTTGTCGCTCTTGCGGTTGAGCGACGCCGCGATGTGCAGGATCGACTCCGCGCTCTTGGCGACGCGGTCGTAGGTCGCCGCGTCCATGCCGAGCTTCGGCATCGAGATGTCGCCGCTCACGACCTCCATGCGGCCCTCGAGCTCCCAGAAGGTCGACGCATCCATGTGCATCTGCAGGCCCTTCCAGAGCTTCTCGAGCGCTTCGGCGCGGTTCTTCGCGCGCGTGAGCACGAGCAGCTTCGCGTCGGTCTCGCGGAGGTAGAGGTCCAACACGTAGGAGCCGAGGAAGCCGGTCGCGCCGGTGAGGAAGACGGTCTCGCTCATGAATCGATCCTGAGAGGCGCGGAGCTCCGCGCAGAAACGGGAGAGAACTTCGAGGTGGAGGAGCGCGCTCCGGCGCGAGGTGCGTCGATCGCTCGATCGTCGACGACGTGCCGATCAGGCGGTGGCACGCATCGCGCGCTCGGACGTCTCCGCCGAGTCGGCGGGGTCAGCCGCCGACCTCTTCGCGCGCACGCCATCGGCCGACACCTCTTCGGGCTCGCCGAGCGCGAGCGGCTCGTCCTCCGGCACCTTCTCGCCGCGGAGCAGCGGCAGACACCAGGTGTCGAGCCCCGGCACCTGCACGTGCATCCAATACTGGCGCCAGCAGATGTCCTCGACGTCGAAGCCGAAGAGCGCGCGCTCTTCCTCCGAGAGCCGCTCGCTCGCCGCCTTCAGATGTCCGGTGCGGAAGCGGTAGTCGTGATCCCAGATGAAGGGCCGGTACTGCCGCAACATCTCGTCCACCGTGCCGAGCTTCCGATCGGTCGTGCGGCACTTCATCGAGAAGCTGCGGATCTTCTCTTCCATCTTCTCGCCGTCGACCTTCTCGTAGACGACCGGCGGAAGCACCCGCGAGAGCTCGAAGTCCTTCAAGAAGTTTCGCGTCGCGCGCGCGGCCTCGCGCATGCGACGGAACCCGAGGATCTGCTCCCGATCGACGTCGTCGAGACACTGCGCGTCGAGCCGCGCGATCACGTTCGTCTCGAACCAGCCCTCGTCCTTCTTCTCCGCGAGGCGCCGCAACGCGATCGAGCACAGATCCGTCGCGCGCTCGAAGAAGAGCGGGTTCAGATCACCGCTCGCGCACTGGTAGATCGACTCCGCCTCGTCGCGCAGCGCGGCCGCCACCACGACCATCATCGAACGCGCCACGGTGTCGACCGGCACGATGTCGAAGCAGAGCGAGGCCTTCGCGGGGAAGCGCTGGAACGCGGTCGAGAGCAACCAGACGAGCGGACCCGAGGTGTTGATGCCCTCGTTCCAACCCTGGAAGGGATACGAGCGCGCGCACTCCACGATCGCGGGGCGGAAGGTCGTGGTGACCACGTCCGTGCGGCCCTCGAGGAGGTGCTCGGAGAGCGCCTTCGTGTACGTGTAGACGTTCGGCCAACCGAGCGCGCGCGCGCGCCCCATCGCGTAGTCGAGGCGCTCCTTCTTCGAGCTGCCCTGCGTCAGGCCGAGCTCGAGCTCGCGCAGCTCGGCCTCCGGATCGAAACGAATCCCGGTGGGCGAGACGCCACGCTCGAGCTTCTCTTCGATCGCGCCCTGGCGCATGCCGGCCACGAAGGTCGTCGACACGTGCACGTAGCGCTTGGTCGGGGTGAGCGCGGCGAGGTCGGCCACGTGCCGCGCGCCGTGGATGTTCGCGTCGATCGCCTGCTGCGGCTCCGGCTCGAAGTCGGTGAGCCCCGCGAAGTGCACCACGCAGTCCACGTCCGAAGTCAGCGCGCGCGCCTCCTCGCAGGAGAGCCCACACATCGGCGCGGTGAGCTTCGCCTCGACCACGCGGATCTTGTCGGCGACGAGCTGACGAAGCCCCGGACCGTACTTGTCGCGCAGCGGTCGGAACGCGGGGTTCCGCTCCACGATGCGCGAGAAACGCGCCGTCGCGTCCTCACCCTTCTTGCCGCGGATCACCACCGTGACCTTGCGGACGTCCTCGACGTGATCGAGGAGCATCCCGAGCCACACCTTGCCGAGGAACCCGGTCACGCCGGTGACGAGCAGGTGTTTGCCCGCGAAGGCCTCCCGCACCGAAGGCGTGTGGATCGTGCGGATCCCGGTGGTCGTCGGGAGCACGAAGCCGTCGTGGCCCCCACCGCTGCCGTTCGTGCCGTGATGACCGGCGCCGTTCGCGCCGTTCTTGCCATTCTTCACGGCCTTGCCGTTGGAGTGCGAATGCCCGTTCTTCACGTCTTGCTCCGGGTCCGAAGTCCAGAAGAAAAGTTCGTCGAATCCAGCGAGATCGCGGTCAACGCCTGAGCCCGATTCTCACTTCTCCACGACCGGCCAGTCGTGATCCTTGGCGAGGCGCCGAAGCTGACGGTCCGGGTTCACCACGCAGGGCTGCCCGATCGCCGAGAGCAAGAGCGAGTCCGCCGCGCTCGCGCCGTAGGCCCACGAGTCGCCGAGGTCGATGCCGTGCTCGGCCGCGAACGCGCGCGCCCACTGCCCCGCGACGTTGCCGCCGATGACGGGATCTTCGAGCCGTCCGGTCGCCTTGTGCTTTCGCATCTCGAGGCGGTTGCAGACGACGTCGTCCGCGCCGAGCTGCTCGGCGAGCGGCGCGATCAACAGGTCGACGTTGTCGCTGATGAGCACCACGCGGCGCCCCTGCTTCTTCGCTTGCTTCACGAGCTCCGCGCCGACCTCGAGCACGTCGTCCTTCACGTACTTCTCGAAGTACTCCTCGCAGAGGAGTACCAGCCGGTCCTCGCTCATCCCGCGCAGGCCCATCCACGTCATCCGCGTGGCGGCCGCGCCGGTCTGCAGCTCGCCCGCGAGCCGGAAAGGCGCCGCGATGGCGACGTTGCCAAGCCGGGCGAAGCGCTCCCCGAGCCCTTGGGCGTTGGAGGCCAGCCACGCGGCGGCGGCGAGGGCGGTCCGCTCGGTCAGGGTCCCTTCGACCCGAAAGAAGGCAGCGGTTTGAGTCATGGCGGTGTCGCGAGCCCGGCTCCGGAAAAGCCTCGGCATCGAAAGAGTGTCCAACGCGTCACGAATTAGACTGACATGTCAGTTTTCCGGGACGGCGTTTGTAGCGCGCCTAGACCGACGTGTCAGTCCTTTTTGTCGAGGCGACGGCCCGCCGCTCCGAAATACGAACGATGTCGGCACTTTGCGGTCAGCGCGAAGCACAAGGCGCCGTCGCTATCTGCCCGCGATCCTCTGGGCGCCGTCCCGACCCGCGCCGAAGCGCCGACCGAGGTCGAGACGGGTCACGCCAGCCAGGGGCGGCCCGCGTCGATCAGCTTCGCGCGCGTCGTCTCCAGCGCGACGGACGATCTCGGGAATCGCTCGACCACGAGCGCCAACCACTGGGCGTGGAGCTGATCGAACGTCGTCAGTCCCCACACGAACGCGTCGTCGCTCACGAACCTCGGGTTCGGCTCGTACGTGCCGGGCAGGTGGTACTCGCGCGCCGAGGCGTCGACCTCGAGCAGCCGCGCGTTCAGCACGTCGAGCACCGCCGGTTCCGCAGTCGAGCCCACGAGGAGCTGCGCGAGCAGCGCGAACGCTTCGTCGGCATCGCGCTCGAAGGGATCGCCCTCTCCGCGCAGCACGCCCTCGCGGGCCTCGGCGAACACGTCGAAGAGGAGCTCGAGCGGCCCGTCGGGCGCTCCATCCGCGTCGAGCGCGAGCGCATCCGTGAGGAGCGCGACGAGCGTGTAGTGGAAGACGAGCTCCTGTTCCCCGAGCGAACGCGCGGACAAGTGCGCGGCGCAGGTGAGGACGCGGAACCAACGCTCGTCGACATCGCGCGGCGTTCCCCATCGGGACAGGCCGACCGCCTCGCGAAAGTCGAAGCTCGCGTAGAGCGGGGTGCCCTCGTGCTCGTGCGTGAGCGCGGCCGCGCCGTGCGCGATGATCGCCGCGAACACCGCCGCGTAGCCGTACGCGCCAGGATCGAACGCCACGAACGGAAGCAGGTCCTTACCGCGCATGCGCTCACGAGCGCGATCCAGGAGCACCAGTGTCGCGGGCGGTGTCGTCATCGAGACCAGGGTGCCAGAGTCGGTGGCCCGAACGGGGTCGACCGCGAGCTCCCCAAGCGGCGGATTGGATGGTTCGGTCGCCTGACGGCGACGCTCACGTGACGTCGGGTCGCTCGGCCTGG
>ERZ761602.1374-NODE-1374-length-44618-cov-13.539080_pt1 | contig 44618 bp, 35 predicted proteins | sample MGYA00512165_ERZ761602 | MGnify/ENA primary metagenome ERZ761602 (study PRJEB28899, sample SAMN02445085) | bioreactor sludge metagenome | biome: EBPR sludge; isolation source: Thorneside wastewater treatment plant | place: Australia: Brisbane, Thorneside...
AAGGCTGCAACGGCGCCCCCGACTGGGTCATCGAAATCCTCTCGCCGGGCAACAGTCGCATGGAAATGCGCGAAAAATTCAGGGTTTATGAAGAGGCCGGCGTGCGCGAATACTGGATTGTCAATCCGACAGAACGCATTGTTTTACAGTACGTTCTCAACGAAGCGGGCCAATATTCCGGCCTTGCTCCGGCCAGTGAAGAAGATCAGTTGCGTCCGCATATTTTTCCCGATTTGGTCATTGATCTGAAAGAGGTTTTTGTATAACATCAAGCTCCGAACCATGAGTACCGCCACGCTTCCCAAAATCGTCACGCAGTTTTCCGAACTCGACCCGGAAGGCCACTACACCTACGCCGACTACCTCCTGTGGCAGTTTCAGGAGCGCGTGGAACTCATCAAGGGGCGGGTTTTTAAGATGAGTCCGGCGCCGAATATGTCGCACCAAAGAGTTTCAGGCAATTTGAGCAGAGAACTGTTGAATTATTTTTATAAAAAAAATTGTCAGGTCTGCATTGCCCCCTTCGATGTACGCCTGCCCGTCAAAGACAAAAAAGGCCGCCAATCCACCGTTGTGCAACCCGACATCTGCGTTATCTGCGACGAAAGCAAACTCGACGAGCAAGGCTGCAACGGCGCCCCCGACTGGGTCATCGAAATCCTCTCGCCGGGCAACAGCCGCATGGAGATGCGCGAAAAGTTCAGGGTTTATGAAGAGGCCGGCGTGCGCGAATATTGGATTGTCAATCCGACAGGACGCAACGTTTTACAGTACGTTCTCAACGAAGTAGGTAAATATTCCGGTCTTGCTCCGGCAACGGAAGAAGACCAACTGCGCCCGCACATTTTTCCCGATTTGGTCATTGATCTTAAAGAAGTGTTTTCATAAACGCGCTCCGGCAACAATCCCCAATACAGAGCGTTTCCTGCAACACACAACACTCGAAAAACACCTCCCACATGGAGCCACGCAAGATTGCAGAACAGGTCAGACAACTCATCGCACAGGCTGAAACAGAAGAGGCCCTGCGCGTACTGCTCGAATATTTGCCCACCGAAAAGCGCTGGAGCGAACTGAAACAGGCTGCCGCCGAAGCGCAGGCCCAGTTTCTGAACGCCAAACGCGAGGCCAATGGCGGGCGCATCACTTTTGACCAGGCCGATCTGATTTACAACCGCGTCAACAACGCCGTATATCAAATTGCCGACGACCTCGAAAACGGCATCACCCGCCTGACGCCGGCACAGCAAACCCGGCGCATGTTGCCTTATCTGGCAATTGCGATAGGAGCAGTGGCCATTGCATTTCTGGGATATTGGGTATCCCAACAAGGCGGCGAAGACGATCCCGCAGATACGCAGCAAACGCAAACCGGCTGTCCTGATTTTGAGGCCGGCGATTCTTTCAAAATCCTTTTGTGGGAATATGATTCTTTCAACGAAGACAACGTTGATTCAAAAAAATTGCCGGTGGCCCTGCAAAACCGCCTCAGTTCGATAGACAGAGACGGCTTGTTGCAAACCGGCATCTATACTTTAGCTGAAAATCAGAAATATCCGTTGAGAAAAGAGCAAGCGCTGCAATGCGAGGCACAATTGTCACTTTGGGGTACAACAGACAAAGTGAACGAAAATCAATGGATCGTCATCACCAATTTTGCGTTTGCCAAGCCTTGGCAGCTCAAACGTTGGGGCATGTCGCCCGGCGACGACTGGGAAAAATCCGACATTGCCGCCACTCTTCCGCTTCAAGGCGTTTTTGTGGACACGATTTCCTCGCTTTCCAGCGTGTTCACCGAGGGCAAAATTTCTACCAAAGTGGAGCAATTGCTGCAAATCGCCATCGGCCTCAATGCAACGCTGACATCCGACCAAAACGGCGCTGTCGCCACATTAGAATCGTTTGAAAGCCAGGATTCTACATTGGCGCTGCTGGGCGGCATGTTGCTGGCCGACAATTACACGCGGATGGGAAAAGAAGAACAGGCGCTGGCAGCTTATGAAAAGGTTTTGTCGGTGCATCCCAACTACGCGCTGGCTCTGAACAACTACGCCGCCCTGCAAATCAAAAAGGGCAACTACGGCGAGGCCATCGCCACCTTGGACAACGCAGCCACCGTGGCACCGAAAAATGCCGATGTGCTGGCCATGCGAGGCTCGGCTTATCTGGCTGTCAATCAATTGGATAAGGCTCAAAAAGACTTCTCAAAGGCACAGGAACTGACTACGAACAAAGCAGCCGGCACGGAGGCAAGAAAAGAGGTACGGTCTAAAGTGATTGAGCAAAAAGTGGAAGAACTCAACGTTCGCGTGCAACAGGAAAAGCAACGCCGCAGCGAGGCCGAGCAGCAGCTGAAGGTCACTCCGGAAAATGTGGAGGCGCTCAATACCCGCGCCGATGCCAGCAAAAATCTGGGCGATCACAAAACGGCCATCCAAAGCGCCAATGAGGTGATAAAAATGCAACCCGACAACGTGAAAGCGCACACCATTCTCGTGGAATCACTCACCGCGCTGGGCGATACCGCCAGAGTTCGCACCGCCCTCACACGCGCTGAAAAAATCGGCATAGCTCCTGCCGAAATCAAAGAAAATGCGCCGCTCATCCGCAGCCTCACGGACACCACTTTATTCCGCCGAAGATTCAATTGAACATGGAAGCAACATTGACTATTTCCCTGCTTTTTTTGCTCATTGGCTTGGTAATAGGCGCCCTCAGCGCCTGGATGCTGGCCCGTTTCAAATCGCGGATTGACCACCTGCCCAAGTCGGAAGTGCAGGCTCAGTTTGTGGCCAAAGAAGTGCATGAGGCTGCCTTGCAACAAAACGATCTCCTCCGCGATGAATTGATTTCCAAAGAGGAACAACTGCGCGAACTGACCGGCCAAACGCGGGCGCAGGAGCAATCTATGCTGCACCTGCGGGAAAAATTGGAGGAGCAAAGACACGAGATGCTGCGCTTGCAGGAGCGCTTCCAGACGGAGTTTGAAAACGTGGCCAACCGCCTGCTGGAGGAAAAATCGCAGAAGTTCAGCGCACACAATCAGCAGCAAATAGGGGAACTGCTGCACCCGCTGCGCGAAAAAATCAAAACCTTTGAGGAAAACATCGAGCGGCGCTTTGTGGAAGAAACCCGCGACCGCGTCTCGCTGAAAAAAGAAATAGAACAACTCCGCGACCTCAACCGCCAACTCAGTCAGGATGCCAACAATCTGGCCGGCGCGCTCAAAGGCGACAACAAAGCGCAGGGCGACTGGGGCGAAATGCAACTCGAACTGCTGCTGGAACGGGCGGGCCTCGCCAAAGACATTCACTACTCGGTGCAAAGCTCCTTTGCTGATGAAGAGGGCCGCCAAAAACGCCCCGATTGCATCATCCATCTGCCTGACAGCAAGCACCTTATCATAGACTCCAAAGTGTCGCTGACGGCCTACGAGCGCTTCTTCAGCAGCCAGGAACCGGAGGAGCAGAAAAAGCACTTGGCCGCGCATGTGGACAGTATGCGCCGCCATATCCGCGAGCTGAGCGAGAAAAATTACACCTCGCTGTATCAGATCAACAGCCCGGACTACCTGCTGCTGTTTGTGCCCTTAGAATCGGCCTTCAACGTGGCGCTGCAACAGGATTCGCGGCTCTTCCTCGACGCGCTCGACCGCAACATCGTCATCGTCACTACCTCTACCCTGCTGGCTACCATGCGCACGGTGGCCTTCATCTGGAAGCAGGACAAGCAGAAGCGCTCGGTGATGGAAATAGCGCGACAAAGCGGCCTGCTGTACGATAAGTTTGTGGCCTTTGTGGAAGACTTGCGCGGTATCGGCCAGCGCTTGGATTCGGCGCAACAGGCTTACCACGATGCCATGCTCAAGCTGAGCGACGCCCGCCGCCCTGGCGATACGCTCATTGGCAAGGCTGAGAAAATCAGGGAGTTGGGAGCAAAAACCTCCAAACAATTGCCGAAAGAATTGACGGATGGCGGAGAGTAGCCCGTTGCGCGAGGGATGGAAGCGGATGGGCCTTACCGGTTCACAGCGGAGAGGCGCATGTAGCGGACAGCCCGGCCCCACGCCCTGATGCTCCCTCCTCTGGAGGGTCGGGGAGGCGGTAGAGTGGGGTGCGCCCAAAAACAAAAAAAAACTACACCAACTGGTACGTCTCGAAAAACTCTTCCCGCGCGATGCGATACACCGAACTGCCGTCGGGCGGGCAGGCCAGATAATCGCCGGCTTTGGCGGCCATGCTGCTGCCCCAGGATGCGGTGAAATGAAACGCCTGCGGCAACTGAAGCTCCTGTAGCAATGCCTCGTCTATGCACAGCGCCAGAATGCGACCTACGGGGTGGTACAGCGCAAAGCCCTCATTGTCAGTGCTTTCTTCGGGAGCAGGTACATAGCGCTCGGCAAATTTATCGGCAGACATCACATAAGCCTCGCCGGCTCGGGTGGTGTTTTGCACGATCATATCCCCGGCTTCGGCGGTGTTGATGGTTTCCAATCCGTCGGAGGTGCGGGTTTCGATGCGCTCGCCGTCAAGGGCTGCTTTGGCGCGGATCGGGCGGAATTTTTTGTACTCGTTGCCGCGGGATTGCAGCAGCGGAATGAACAGCGCACACATTTGTTCCTGACTCAGAATAGCTTCCATCGTGTATTATTATTGATAGATAGTGAAGGGGTGACTCCGTCAGGTTGAATGCTGAAGTCACCCCTTCACTAAGGGTAGAACCTTTACAAATCAAACGAAGCGGGCAAATGCTCGCTCTTGACGTACTTTGCCGCTGCCTTTTCGCCTATTTTCGCCAACTCGAAGCGATTTTCAGCGTCGCTCATTTCCCTCAGTTTTTCAATTTCGGCGAGCGATTTGGGCAAACCGATTTCGGCCATAACCTCCTCATTCAGAGGAGCATCATAGCGCAGATAATGCAGCAGCGCCCTGTCTTCCGGCAGCAACCCGCCGACGGAAGTGCCCAATGCGCGGTCAATTTTCTGCGCGTGCGGCGAGCGGGCCAGCGTTTGCAATATCAATTGATTTTGCATGTTGGCATCGTACATGAGCATATTGGGAACAGCCGCAGCCCAGTCCCAGAGCCTGTTGTCGAGTACGTCGTCAATTTTAAATTTGGAGCGGGTGGCGCCGGTACCCACCGAAACGACGAGCAACTGATCGGCGCTGGTGGCCCACCTGATATTGTAGGCGGGCAGGGTGGCGATGAGAAAGAGTTGCAGGGCCGGGTTGTTGGCCATGCTCACGCCGCCGTCCACAAAAGCGCCTTCCTCCCCCGCGCCCACGTTGATTTTTTCGGGCAGAAAATAGGTGGGCGCTGCCGTGCTGGCCCGCACGACGTTTCGGAGCGGCATCTCTCTGTTTCTGTCGAAATACGGCATATCGGGGTGGTTCACCAAGGGCCAGGTGCCGCCTGTGTCGGCGCGTTTGGCGATGATGCCGAGGCCGGTTTTGAGGCTTTCATCACCGAAGGGGCGGTCGCCGAGGTGCTTTTTGAGTTGCGCCCGGAGCGCGTCTTCTTTGAATTTGGCGCTGAGCATACCGAAGATGCCCCGCCTTTGGGCAAAAATCTCGCCGCCCAACTCTAAGTACATCTTCTTGATGAAGGCCGTGTCTTTGCCGACCGCCAGCAGGGTGGCAATGATGGAGCCTGTACTGGTGCCGCCGATGAGGTCGAAATAATCGCAGAGCAGGAGCCTGGGATTGTTGTGCCGCTGCCGGAGCAGGGCTTCCAATTTTTCCAAAAAGCCCAGCGTGAGCGCGCCGCGAATGCCGCCGCCGTCTAATGCCAGGATGCGTTTGGGTCCCGGCGATCTCAATCTTTCGTGTAGTGTCATCTTCTATGGATTTTAAGATTCAATATTTCGGATTCCCGATTTCGGATTCCCGATTTCGGATTCCCGATTTCGGATTCCCGATTTCGGATTTTGGATTCCCGATTTCGGATTTCGGATTTCGGATTTCGGATTGAACTGCCTACCGCCTTCCCGATTCCTCACGTCATCGGGATTCCGCTTCGCTCCAACTGCCTACTGCTTCCCCATCCCCGGCTGTACAATTTCAAAATCTTCCTTCTGCTTGGATTCCGCCACGATTTTGCGCACATCGGCCAGCAATTTTTTGGCATCGTAAATAACGCCGTCCTTGATGGTGTATTTCACGCCGCCCACGCGCACGGCTTCGTTTTTCTCATTGAGGCGAATGGCGCCCGTGCCGTACAGCACTTTCAGGTCTTGCAGCGGATTTTCTTCCACGATCACAAAATCGGCCAGCTTGCCTATCTCCACCGTGCCGAGGTCTTTTTCCACGCCCAGCGCCTGAGCGCCATACATAGTGGCCGAGCGAATGACCTCCAGCGGGTGGAAACCGGCCTCGCGCAGCAGTTCCAATTCGCGAATGTACGCAAAACCATAAAGTTGGTAAATAAAACCAGAGTCGGAACCCGCCGTCACGCGGCCGCCCCGGTTTTTGTACTCATTGATAAAGGTCATCCACAGGCGGTAGTTTTCGCGCCAGACGGTTTCCTGCTCGGTGCCCCAATTGAACCAATAGGAGCCGTGCGAGATGCGGTTGGGCGCAAAAAAACGCCACAACGAGGGCAGGGTGTATTCGTCGTGCCACTCGGCGCGGCGGGTGCGCATGAGGTCGCGGTTGGCCTCATAAATATTGAAGGTGGGATCAATGGTAAAATCCAATGCCAGCATTTCCGACATCACCTTGTTCCAGTGCTCGGAATATGGCGGCGCGGCCTGTTTCCAGAGTTTGCCAGCCTCCTCGAAGCGGTGCTGCTCGTTTTGGTAATTGTAATCGAGCGGATAATCCTGCACGGTGCGGTCGGCGAAGAGCGCTTCGGGCAGGCCGTACCAGTGTTCCATCGAAGTGAGACCGGCGCGGGCCGAGTGCAGTACATTCCAGCGGGCCACGTCCATTTGGGCATGGTGGCAGGCCGAACGGAGGCCGAGTTTTTTGTTTTCGTCCAAAGCGGCGGCCATGAGTTGGGGCGCGGCGCCGAAAAATTTGATGCCGTCGGCGGTTTTTTTAGCGTTGTTGCGCACCCATTCGCGGGCCTGTTCGGGCGTGGAGATGGGTTCTTCGCTGCCCATGCCGAACACGGTGTAAGCATGTATGCGGGGCGCGGTGATTTCATTTTTGGCGCTGCGGCCGCGTTGGTCCAGCGTCCAGTCCAATCCGTTGCCGGCAGATGGGTCGCGGATGGTAGTGATGCCGTGCCCCATCCAGAGTTTGAAGACGTATTCCGCATCGGCGCCCTGCCAGCGCCCTCCGATGTGGCCGTGCATGTCAATGAAGCCGGGCAGGAGGTACATGCCTTCGGCGTTGAGTTCGTGGCCGCCGGATTTGAGTTGGGGGCGGCCTTTTTCCTCCACCGGTACGCCGGGATAACCTACTGCGTGTATGCCGGTGATGCGATTGCCTTCCACCACGATGTCCATAGGGCCGCGCGGGGGCGAGCCGTCGCCGTTGATGAGGGTGACGCCGCGAATGATGAGCTGAGTGTAAGGGCCGTCGCCTTCCTGGCGGTCGGGCGCTTTTTGTACCTGTGCAAGGGCGCAAAAGCCGACAAAAAGAAGGCAGCAGAGGAGCAATGAACGCATGATGTTTTTTTTTGTGGGGCAAGATAAGGGATTTGCGGCGGTCGCTGTTCCTCTTATTCTATTTCAGTACGATTTACGGGTGTACTCCTGCGGGAAGGAGCGTCGCAGAGTTATATTTTAATCAGCTTGTTTATTGCCCGTTTCTCTCCTCCTCGTCCAATTATTTGTACCCAATAAACCCCTGCCGGTAAAGCCTTTATTTCAAACTGTGCAATTCCAGAAACAAAACTGCACTTGAGCGCCTGCATTTTGGCGCCTGCAAGATTATAAATAATCAGATCACAAACAGTATCATCAAACCATATAGAATGAATGAACACTTCATTTTGAGCGGGGTTGGGAAATAACCGGATGGCGTCATTTTCAGAAACCTCCGGGACAGAAACTACAAAATAATTGAATAAATTAGACATAGGAGAAACGCAGCCCCCAGAGGTTACCTGTACGGAATAAAATCCGCTCGTAGTAGCCAAATATTGCCGATCCGTAGCCCCTGGTATTCGTTCTCCATTAAGAAACCACTGGTTGCCAAACCAAGTGGAAGAAAACAAAAGATTGCCGTTAGCCTGAATAAATGGCTGCCAGGGAATAGGATATACATTTATTGAAACAGGAGTAGATGCCTCGCTGACACAGCCTGTTGAATCTACAACCCGAACAGTATATGCGCCGGTATTAGAGACATTGATGGAAGAAGTAGTTGCTGAATTTGACCACATATAAGAATGATAACCTGCCGGCGCGGTCAAAACCACACTTTCTCCGTTACAAAAGGTCGTATCCCCGGCTATTGCTACAACGGGGCGGGGAGGAATCGTATCGGGTAATAATTGAACAGTTACAGGAAGAGAATAACTCCCCGCACAACCACCAGAAGTTACTGCACGCACGCGATATTGCCCCGGCTGATTTACAGAAATACTGGTACCTGTAGCTCCATTAGACCACTGATAATTGGCTCCCACCCCCCCCGCATTTAATGTAGTGCTGCCTCCCCTGCAAATACCCACTATTGAATTACCCGAAATCCAAGGGGTGGACGGCGGGTAGTCAATGTTTACAAGAATGTTATTAGAACGAGGCCCAAGACAGCCTGTTGAATCAGCTACCTGAAAAAAGTATTGCCCCGCCTGGCTGGTAGTCATAGTTTGGCCAGTAGCTCCATTTGACCAAAAATAGTGTTCGAAGCCGCTGGAAGCCCTCAATGTAGCCAAATCTCCAAAGCATACGCCGGTAATACTCGGCAGAAATGTTGGCGGGTTGGTAAGCGATGATGTACAATTTCTCATAATGACCACCGCCTTATCGGTATTGAAAGCCAATTTGCCATTGGTCCCCCAATTAATCAATGACTTCACTTTTCCCGTTATTCCTGTCAGGTTTTCAGAACTGATTTTGCTAAACGTGGTCTTATTAAATCGCTCGAATTTGTAAGAGGTCCCGGTTGATGAAACGATGAAGTAAATAATATTAGAGTCCGGAGAGACTTCCAGAACGGCTTCAGTGCCTAAATCCAGTGCCATGTTACCCGCTAAAGAAGGCGTAGCGGCATTTACATTGATTACCCTGCCATCGGTAGCATATATTCGATTCTGATGTCCTTCTATAGTAACGAAATATCTATTTATCAAGCCTGTATATACGGCGAGTTCAGAAACCCCGTCTGCATCAATAACCAATTCCCGAAAGCCAAACTCAGAAGTGAAATTATTGTACCCAAATAAGCGGCCGTTGGCGGCAAATGCTATCGAATTACTGCCTGTATGATTTTGAGATGTATTGGGGCGTTGTACAGTGCCATCAAAGACTACCACGCCTTCATGCTGGCTATTCCATTGATTCTGTAGAGCTACAACAATCGAATTGGGATTACCCGGCAACACTTCAATATCCTCTGCATAAAAAGGGCTGGATAAACTTGCCCCCAAGTAAATCTCGGCATCTACCTGCCTCGTTAGAACATTAAACTTAATCACCATCGGAGCACCTCGCAACCCCACATAAATAAAGGCGCCATCATCAGACGCAGCCATCACTGTTGGTTCACTTCCAATAAAATAGCAGGTATCTATTGTTCCAAAATATGGATCAATGACGCACATGCTGTTGCCGTTATTGGCATGCGTACTCGGCGTTGCTATGAATATTTTATCCTGCTGTGGTATATAAACCATCGCATTATTATCTATACGAATGCGCTTTATATCATTTTGCCCATGCAACAAGCCCGATAACAATAAAAAACCAACAACGGGCCACCACGGCAGGCAGTGCAAAAAGATCGTAAATATTCTCATGGTTTTCAGATTGACAAAATGAATCCTGTACATCACTTATTGAACCGGCTCCGGCACAGTGCCGGCTCCGGGCAGCAGGCCATTCGGGGGGAACAATTATATTTTTACCAATTTCAGTTTTTTACGCATTTTTTGCCCACGATCAACTACCTCCAGCCAATAAATACCAGGGGCCAGATGCTCTATTTCCATTCGCCCCATACCAGACTCAAAATGGCACGTTTCCGAGTGCGCCATCCTTCCTGTCAAATTATAGACAAACACCTCGCATGTTGTATTAGCTTCGTCATTCATCTTCAAATAGACTACATCCTGAGCCGGGTTGGGAAACGCCGTCATAGGCTCGTTTTCAGGCAACGAAGAAGTACTTACTACAAAATGGTTGTACAAATTCGACATCGGGGAGGAGCAGCCGTTGATCGTTGTCTGCACAGAGTAAAAGCCGCTGAGACTTGCCGAATAAAAACGGCCTGTTGCCCCAGGTATCGGCTCTCCATTCAGAAACCATTGGTTTCCAGACACGGCAGAAGATGCAAGAAGATTTCCGTTGGCCAGAATTGCCGGTTGCGCAGGAACCGGGAATACAGTGACCGATACGGGAACTGAAGTTTCGCTCATGCACCCTAATGGCGTACCCACCCGAACAGTAAATGTGCCGGTATTTTTAACAGTAATTAAACGCGCACCGTTGCTATTTGACCATGTATAGGAATGATACCCCTCAGGGGCGGATAAAATCACACTATCGCCCGAACAAAATGTAGTGCTGCCCAATACTTCGATTACAGGTTGAGGCGGCACTGTTTCAGGTAACAATTCCACTGTTACGGGTTGGGAATAATTCCCCACGCATCCATTGGGTGATATTGCCCGGACACGATATTGCCCCGGTTGATTCACCGTTATGCTTGTACCCGTTGCTCCATTCGACCACATGTACGAATCATTACCAGACCCAAACGTACTCAAAGTAACGCTGCCGCCCTGGCATATCCGAACTAAAGAACTCCCGGAAATCCACGGCGCGGAAGGAGGCCAATCAAATTGCACAGAAACTATATTGGATGGTGGTCCGAGGCATCCTAAAGAATCCGAGGCCCGAACTGAATATTGCCCATGCTGACCAACAAAAATTGTTTGGCCTACGGCTCCATTCGACCAAAAATACGAGTTAAATCCTTCGGGGGCGCTCAATGCAACCTCAGTTCCCGTGCATCCGCCTGCATTGGAGGGCATTTGCAAGGGTGACGTTAATAATGAGGTACAATTTCTCATAATGACCACCAGCTTATCTGTATTAAAAGCCAATTTGCCATCTATACCCCAATTGATCAATCCTTTTAACCCACCGCTGATTCCGGTCAATGGCTCGGAGCTGATTTTATTAAAAGTAGTTTTGTTGTACTTTTCAAATTTGTACTGAGGTTCGCTCAAAGAGAATGTTATAAAATATACATAGTTAGAATCTGGTGAAACTTCCATCACAGGAAAACCGCCAAGATTTGAAAATGTGCCTACCAGATTTGGTGTGGGCGTACTCACATCCACTACATGCCCCCGACTGGAATAAATTCTATTGCCCTGGCTTTCAATTTCAGTCGAAAAGTTGTTTACCAAGCCGGGATATACAGCTAACTCTGAAACCCCGTTCCCACTGATTATCAATCTTCTGAAACCGTACTCAGTGGTCTCGTTGTTATAACCAAACAACTGGCCGTTGGATGCAAATGTTATGCTATTGCTGCCAGTATGACCAGGCGTAGTATTGGGGCGTCTTACCGTTCCGTCATAGACCGCAAGTCCTTCATGACGAGGGCTAAATCCTTGATTACGCCTGGACACTACAAAAGAAGTGGAAGACCCCGGCAATACTTCAATATCCTCCGCATAAAAAGAACCCGTCACTCCTGAAGAACCCAAATTGATCTGAGCATCCACTGCTTTTGTCAACAGGTTGAATCTCACTATCCTGGGCGCCCCGCTGAGACCTATATACATATACGTTCCATCCTCTGATACGGCCATTACTCCGGGTTCGCTTCCTATAAAATAACAAGTATCTATCGTTCCGAAATATGGATCAATAACACATAAGCTATTTCCTGTCGCTTGTCCGCTCGGCGTCGTAACGAACAACCTGTCTTGTTGAGGCACATAAATCATTGCGTTATTATCTATGGGAACGCGTTTCATATCATTTTGCCCAAAGACTCCATTCGGTACAAATAACAAGCTCCACGCAAGTAGCGCAATATACTGCATGACATCAGAATTGTTACGAGTTTGTCTTCTTCTCTTCATGGCATTTAGGTTTACAGGATTTGAGTTGCCTCAATAAAACAACAGACGTTGAGTCTGCACTTACTTCACTGCAAAGGTAAAAAAATCAAAAATATAAAGAGAAAAAACTATGAGCACTTTGCGACTTTAATGACTTCCCATCCGTCCACTTCCTGCACGCCGATGGCGGTTTACTCTGCCGGCGCGAGGTTCATACCTGGTGCCCGCTATCAGGCGGGTTTTATCCGCAAAAAAGACCTCACTCCAACTTTCCCTTCTCCTTATTCCATTTCAGCACAATTTCCTTGCGCTGCACCTGCCGGAACAGCCCGCAGTAGTCGGCGTATTCGTTATCGTCGCCGCGGCAATAAATCTGCTCCAAACCGGTATAAACCACCGCCTTCACCGAGGTGCCCTGTCGCGGCAGTTCGAGCGAAACCGGCAGCAGTTTTTTCACAATATCCTCTTCCTCCGCATTGTCCAAAGGCAAAAAGTCGAAACCCGTTATTTCGCGCACGGTTTCTTTGGTCCAGTCCAATTTCTGAGCATTCTCAGGCCGCAGAAAGTAATACTTCTGCTCCAGGCCGGCTCCATCAAAATAAGTGTTTGTAATGCCGATCACGGGTTGGCCGTCGGCCATGCGAAACAAGGCCATGCGGTAGGTCCACTCGCCGCCGCCGGTGCCCTCGTCCACGATCTCGATGAAGCCGTTTTTGAGGTCCACCACCGCGGCAATGGGTTCTTCTGTGTCCGGCGACATGCTCGTCCATTGGCCCTTGTTTTCTTTCAGTTCGTAGCCCGACCGGTACGGCTCTTTCAGGCGGCGGTAGTAGTAGAGCACGTCGCGGCGCTCCTGCGGCACGTCTTCCTCCACCGTTGGCGCGGCGAGGGGAGCTTCCTCCGTTGCTGCCGGAGCGGCAGAGGTGGTGGCCGGGGCCTTGTTGCAGCCGAGGCAGGCGAAGATGGATAAGAGCAGAAGTGATTTTTTCATCATTGGTGTATTTATTCCCCCATCAATTACACCCCAACTGCGCCCTCGCCAGCGGATCATTGAACGGGAAACACTGCCCCGACAAAACCCTGATGGGCTGGTAGCGCCTGAGATTGGGATCGTGGAGCGACTTGGTGAGGAAGGCCGTGATGTCGGCGATTTCCTGCTCGCTCAAGCTCAGTGGCACAAAATACGGATCGAGCTGAGAGGCCGGTACGTTGGGATTTTCCGGCAAGGCCCGGTTTTTGTACTCCACCACCTGCCGGATGCTGCGCATGGAAGCACCGTGACCAAAGAAAGGCGAATCGCTCATGTTGTAGAGCTGCGGCGTTTTGAACTTGTGCATGTCTTCGGCTCGACCAGTGAAGCCGCCGCGCCCCAGGTGTTCGGGAGCATTGCCCGGCGTTTTGAATACCGGTTCGGGGCATTCATTCAGGCCCTTCATGCCCAGCGCGTGGAAGTTCATGTTGTTCAATGCGGGGCCGGTGTGGCAGTTGGCGCATTGGGCCTTGCCGAAAAACAGAATGGCGCCGGCTTTTTCGGTTTCGCTCATGGCATTGGATTGACCGCGCAACCAAAGCTGCCAAGGCGACTGATTGGCCAAAATGGTGCGTTCGTAAGCGGCAATGGCCAAGCCGGAGGTGATGTTGGTGTAGCGGTCCTGCGCCGGAACACTGGGGAAAGCGGCATCGTACATCGGCCGGTAGCCCACATTTTCAATGTAGGACATCACCGTTTTGAGGCGGTGTACTGTCAAGCCCGCAATGGCCTGTGTTTCAATGCCGTGAAAGCCGAGGTGGTTGTTGGCTTTGGGCGTGCCGGCCGTCCAGGCGTGTTCGGTGCCGATGTTCATGCCCACGCCGCCGAACTGTCCGTTCCACAGCATCAGCTCCTGATAAGCCGTGTTGAGCGCTGCCGGAGAGCGGATGGGCTGCACGTCCATGTTGTTCACGATGTAGTTGATGTCTCGCTCGCGGCCCTCGCCGTTGAGGCCAAAACCGATGCCGCCCTCGCCGATGCCCTGAAAGCGCCCGGCCTGAAATCCGGCGGAAGCGAAATGGCAGGAAGCACAGGAAAAGCGGCCCTGTCCGATGGCTTGGGCAGGTTCGAGGCCGAATCCGGTTTCATGGAAGAGCAGGCGGCCCAGTTCCACTTTGGCTTTGGTGATGGGATTTTTGGGGTCTTGCGGGATGGCGGCGTAATCATCGGAGGCGGGCATGCGGAAGAAAGCGCGGCCTGCGCCGTTGGAGGCGGTTTGCAGTACTTCATCCAATTCCTGATCCAATGCAGAGGTGTCGTCGTCCGGACGGCAGGCGCCCATGAGCAAAACGAGTGCTGCAACGAGCACAAAGTAGTGACGTTTCATGTTGGAAAGATTTATAAGTAATGGAAAATGGTAGCGGCAGAGCGCCTCTCTTGCTCGTTTCGATGCAAAGGTAAGGCAATTTTCTCATCTTTGTCAATTATGAAAAAGTTAAATACATGGAACGACTTTTCGGACTGATCGGCTACCCGCTATCACATTCGTTTTCAAAGCGTTATTTTACAGAAAAGTTTGAACGCGAAGGCATTGCCGGCTGCCGTTACGAGCTATTTCCGCTGGAGCGGATCGAGGATTTGCTCACCATTCTGGAGGAAAATCCCTCGCTGTGCGGCCTCAACGTCACCATCCCTTACAAACAGGCGGTCATTCCTTATTTGCACCAGTTAGATGCCGGCGCGCAGGCCATCGGAGCGGTGAACGCCATCCGCATTGCCGACGGAAAACTGACCGGCTACAACACCGACGCGTATGGATTTATGGAGTCCTTGCAGCGGTTTTTACAACAATCGGGCCATCAGCCTCCGGGCGCGCTCGTGTTCGGAACCGGCGGCGCGGCCAAAGCCGTCGTGTGGGCTTTGCAGCAATTGGGTATCCCGCATCTTTCGGTTTCCCGGCGGGCAGAAGCAGGCAGCATTCTTTACGAAAGTATTGATAAAGAACATTTTACAACGCATCCGCTCCTCATCAACACCACGCCGCTGGGCATGTCGCCGCACACCGACGCCTGCCCTCCCCTACCCTACGACTTGCTGGATCGGCAGAATCTTTTGTATGATTTGGTATATAACCCGGAGGAAACGCTTTTCTTGCAAAAAGGCAAAGAAGCCGGCTGCCATACTACCAATGGCTTGGAGATGTTATATTTGCAGGCCGAAAAAGCCTGGTCGGTTTGGAACGACCCGGCGCTCTGACCAAATAGCTTATTCAAACCAACACTATGGAATCATCCGGCAAGCCCGTGCCCAAAAACGTAGAAAAAATGCTCGAAGCCTGGCAGCAATCCGGCGACGAGGCCTCCCTGCCGCTCCCCAATTTTGCAGATACCGCTACCGCGTTCGCCGTCAAAACCGATCAGGAATTGGAAAAAGCCGCGCGCCTCTTCGGACTGATGAATCACCATTGGTTGGTGGGCATGGGTTCGATGTTGGGCCTGGCAGCCATCCGACTGAGAATGCCGTTTGTCGAAAGCGTGGTAAAAAATACCATTTTTGAGCAGTTTTGTGCCGGCACTACCCTCTTGGACAGTGCGCCGAACATCCAAAAACTGCACGGCGCCGGGGTGTATTCCGCCCTCGATTACGGGGTGGAAGCCAAAGAAACGGAGGAGGATTTTAATCATACGATGAACGAGATCATCCGCGCCATTGAGTTCTCCGAGCAGTGTCCGGGCATTCGGCTCATCAGTGTAAAAATAACGGGGCTGGCGCGTTTCGGGCTGCTGGAGGCTGTTCACAACAAAGGCAATCTCAATCCCCGCGAACGCAACGAGTACAAAAACGTGCTGAAGCGCATAGATGCCATCTGCCATACCGCCGATCAGAAGGGCATCAGCGTTTTTATAGACGCCGAAGAATCCTGGATTCAGGATGCCATAGACCATTTGGCCACCCTGATGATGGCGCGCTACAACCACGAACGGGCAGTGGTGTATAATACTTTCCAAATGTACCGCACCGACCGCCTGCAATTTCTCATCCGGTCTTACAATCGCGCCGCTGCCGACGGATATTTCCTCGGCGCAAAATTGGTGCGGGGCGCGTACATGGAAAAAGAACGCGACCGCGCTGAACGCCTCGGCTATGAATCGCCCATTCATCCCAACAAAGAAGCTACCGACCATGCTTTCAATACGGGGGTGCGCTTCTGCATGGATCACTACGAGAAAATTGCGTTTTGCAATGCTTCCCACAACGCCGACAGCGCCATGCTGCAGGCCGAACTCATCCGCGAACGCCAATTGCCGCGCCAACATCCGCACCTGCTCTTCTGCCAACTCTACGGCATGAGCGACAACCTGACTTTCAACTTGGCCAAAGCGGGTTTCAATGCCGGCAAATATGTGGTATATGGCCCCGTGCGCGAGGTGGTGCCTTTCCTCATTCGCCGCGCACAGGAAAACACAACCATCACCGGCGATATGAGCCGCGAACATCAATTGGTAACGAAGGAACTGAAACGCAGAGGCGGGTAGGGTTCAAGGTTTCGGGTTGGAACGGCTGCTGGCCTCAAGCTGCTGGCTGCTGGCTACAAGCTGCTGGCTGTGAACACTCTACGCTTCGCACCGGCTACCGCCCACCGCTCAACCGCCTACCGCCCTCCGCAATACTCCACTCCGCTGGTCTGATTTTCGCACACAATCACCTTGCTGAGCTGCGGCAGCGTCGGCTGAATGTGATTCCAAATCCAAACGGCGAGGTTTTCGGCAGTGGGATTCTCCAGTCCCGGAATCTCGTTGAGCAACTTGTGGTCCAACTGTTTTTCCAAAGGCCGCCACGCATCTTTGATGTCGGCAAAATCCGTCACCCAGCCCAAGACCGGATGCAATTCGCCGCGCAAATACAGCTTCACAATATAAGTATGCCCGTGCAAATGACGGCATTTGTGGTCTTCCGGTACATACGGCAGCCAATGCGCCGAGTCAAAAGTGAATTCTTTGAATATTTCCATCATGGTATAAAATGCAATGCTTTTTTGTTCAAAGTTCAAGATTTCGGGTTTCATCCGCCGAAGCCTTGGCAAAGGCGGGTTCAAGGTTTCGAGTTCAAGATTTCGGATTCCTGATTCCTGATTTCGGATTCCACCCGACGATAAACTGTGAAACAGATTACCAACCAGATGCTGCCCCGACGATGAACTGCGCAGCAGATTACCAACCCGTTCCTACCCCGACGATGAACCACTCACCCCTCACCCACTCACCCCTAAAAACCGGCTGCCGGCTGTGATCACTCTACGCTTCGCACCCCGCGCCACAGGCGCGGCTACCGCCTACCGATCCACTGCCTACCGATCCACCGATCTACGCCTTCAACACCGCCCCTGCCAGCTTCCTCGCCTCCTCCTTCGCATCCCGCCACCAGGCCGCCGACCACACCGAAATATACTCGATGTTCTTGTCTTTCAAATGCTTGCGAATTTCGTATTCCCACAGCCAGTCGGTTTCCGGCGTGTCGTAAAAACTGCCGTCGGCCCGCAACGCAGCCACCGGACGCCGCATATCGGCATCGCTCACCAACAGCGGCAAATGCGCCGCTCCCCAGCCGTCGCCGGGCGACATGCGGTCTTTGCCGATGTACGAGGTCAGCACCGCCGCCACTTCCTGATGGAATACCGAGACCTCCTGTGCGTGCTCGCCTTTGCGCACCAGCGCCGCCACCCGCTCTATGATGCTGCGCTGCTCTTTGGCTTTCGATTGCCGGAAGGCAGAGAGGAAGAGCAGGTAATTGGCCAACAGGCACTCGCCGCGGCGGGAAGTATCGCCGGCCATGCGTTGCAGGTCTATGTCGTCTATCGAGCACAGGGCGTGTACTTTCGTCGAAGCCCGGCTCATCAGCGCCGCCAATTGCGCGGTCTGGTCCGGTCCGTTCAGCATTTCTATGTGGCCGCTCACCTTGCCGTTGGGCGCCGAGGGGCCGAAGGTGGCTGACAAAATCATCTCATCGAAGTGCAGGCCGGGCAACTCGCCGAGGTGGAAAACGCCCAGTCCGTTGCGCTCCAATTGTTGCACCACATCGGCGCCGGGTTCGTTGCGCTGCTTGATTCTCAGCAGGTAGTAGCTGATGAGGTCGCGTTGTTGCGGGGTGGCGCACACGATCCCCACGCTGGGCATGGTGCGCTGCGGCGTGGGCTGTATGCGATTGAGCAATTGCAGCGCCGCCTCGGCTTCTTTTTCGTTGATGCCGCTGTGTTCGTAATAAAAACCGTGCGTGTGCGTCAGTTGCAACTCAAAACCGCGGGGCGCCTCGTCGGCCACAGCTACTTTCCAGGCCGACTGGAGGAGATTGCCGGGCTTGAGCTGGTGTATGATGCCCAAGGGCAAAATCCGGTAGCCCGCCGCGCGGAACAAGCCCAACAACGAAGCGTCGTCGCGTTCGGGCTGCTGGGCCGGATCGCCGACGGCCAATGCGCGCCGCCCCAAATGCAACAAGGGCGCGGCCTCCGCTGCCGGTACGGCCTGCGCTTCGTCCACGATCACCACATCGAACCCCGTATCGGCGTTGAACAAAGCCTGCGCCACCGCCGGCGGAGCCAATACGATGGGGAATATATCGGTGATGTGCCGCCCGCTTTCGCGGAACAGGCCCGGCAAGTCCACGCCTGCATCAGCCGTGCCGCTCAGGGCCTGCGAGGTTTTGCGCCCGCCGCGTCGCAGTTCTTTGGCGACAGCCTCCCGGCGTTCGTCCCACAGCGTGCGCAGACGCGACAGAAGCAGGGGTTGCAGGCCCGCCATCGTTTCGGCTAATTCTTCCACTGCCTCATCCGACACCGGCAGATCGGGCGAAAATTGCATCGTCAGGCAGTTGTTGAAGTACCAACTGTCTAAGGCGGCCGTCCAGTCGTTGGGTTTGGCTTTGGCCAATGCGCGCACTATTTTCCGGCCGTTTTCGGGCATACCGATCCAGTGTCGCTGCCATTCGTAAAAAGTGTCGTAGTCTTTGAGGTACAGGCCGATGTTGTCGAAACTTTCCATCACCTCTTCCAGGTACTTGAGGCGTTTGGTGAGCGTGAGCGCCTGATGTTCAAGTGGTTGTTCCAAAATTCCCGCCAGATTGACGTCGTTGAGCAATGAGTCCAAGCCCTGTTCCAACTCCGTCACGATGGTGGTGTAAGGCAGATCTGCATGTACGCTTTTGCTGCTGAGGCGCTGCACTTCTTCCTGAATCTGAGCGGGCAATTGTTCGTTCCAGAGGCCGAACGAAGCCTCCATTTCCAAGACATTGGCTCTGATTTTGGCCATTGACTTGCGGTCCTTTTCGGGCAATACGGCAAAGTCGAACAGAGGCCGGGCCGTCCAGATGCGCTCCAATTCGGCGAAAGCCTCCCGCACCTGCTCGCGGGCCGTCAGAATCTGCTGTGCGCGCGCCGACACGATGCGAGACAGTTTGAGGCCGCCTTCGGAGCTGTTTTCAAAGTCGGCGCCCCATTGGTTGCCATAGTCCGTCAACATACCTTTGAGGCGAAAAATGGCCTCATTGAGTTGTTGGCGGCTGCCCTGATAGAGGTCGTTGAGTTTGTCGGAATAGCCGTTGAGCGTGCTGATGTAGCGGTGGTGAAGGCGAGCGCTGCGTTCGGAAAACGCGGCTATTTGCTGCCGGATGTAGGCCAGTCCGCCGTCTTTGTCTTTTTGTGTAAACAACTCGCCTTTGAGCGCCGACAGCGGGTGTTTGAGCGTATTGATACTTGGAAACAGCACCTGGCTTTGCGCAATGCCCCGGCGCAGCACCTCGTATTCTTCAAAAGTAAAAGCAAAGTCCTGATTGTAAAGCTGTTGCCCCAGCAGTTCCTTGCCGGCTCTGCTTTGGCTGCGCAAAAACAGGCCCACGGTTTCGGTCCAGTTGTGCGTGCCGAAAACCGGGCGGCGCGTGGCGTGGTAGCCGGCATCGAGTTTGTCTTTGAGGCGCAAAGCTTTCTCTAAGAGGAGTTTGTAGCGGTCGGCCGGGAAAGCCTCCACGATGGGCGGGGCTGAGACGGCGCTGCGTAACAGACCCAGTACCGCCGCCTGATCGGACTGCACATTGCGGATGAGCAATTGCTGAGTCGTCAGTCCGCAGCGGCCCAGCACGGCCTGCGCTTCTTTGAGTTCCGACAGGCGCGAGCACACCATGAGGCATTTGCGGCCATTGGCGAGCGCGTTGATGATGACGTTGGCAATGAGGTTGGTTTTGCCGGTGCCCGAAATGCCGGCGGCCACCGTGATGCGCGAGCGCTCTACCTGCTGCATGGCCGTAGCCTGCCAGGGATCGAGCGGGAGCAGGCTGAACGGATGTCCCTCCACGGGAAGTGCCTGTTGTGCGGGCAGCACCGCTTCGCCGGAGTTGTACGCCGCTTCGGGCAGCAAACCCAGCAAACCGGACCAAATCAGGCTGCCGTTGTCGAGGCAGGCGGCGGCTTCCAATTCCGCATCGCCGGGGCAGGGCATGATGGTGAGATTGTCAACGGGAACGTGCAGGCCGGTTTCGCGGGCCAGTTCCAAGGCCAGCAAGACCATTTCGCTGCCGCTGGGTTTGCGCTGCGCCGTGATGCCTGTGTAACGAGCGCTCAACGCCGGGCTGCATTGGCGTTCCAGCCAGGCCGCCAGCACCGGGTTGAGCGAAAAACCCGCTTCTGCATCGTGGCTCAGCACCCAGGATTCCGACACGTTGGGGCTGGCCTCCATGTTGATGTTCCAGAAAAACAAGGGCTGCGAGGCCGGCCGGCCCTGCTCGTCGCGAACGGCAAACAGGGGGAATCCGAAAACCAAACTCTTGCTGCCGCCGAGGCGTTCGCGGTTGCGCGCCTCGAAGAACAGGTGCCGCAGCGCCCATTCGTTGGAATCTTGCGCCTCTACCGTAGTATGGAGCGAGCGGGAGCGAAACAGCGCGTCTATCCAGCCGAGGGCAAAATCGGCGTCGGGGCGCAGGTGAAACATATCCATGCGCCCTTCGGCGAAGGGTTGAGAGAACGCGTAAAATGGGTCCTTATGGCCGTTGATATTCATGCTTTCAATTTGTACGGCCAAAAATAGGTTGGAATCGGGAGATTTGGTAGCAGTGAGGAGAAATAGCTGCGGCTTTCGCGTTCTTGTATCCAGAAGGCAGGCCTGTGAGATATGGCTATATCGCTTCAAGACCGGCTCAAACAACGACGCAGTTCCACCTTCATTGGGCGGGAGCAACAATTGGAGATGTTTCGTCAAAAGTCCGATTGTTCCAAAAGAGGCAAAAACAGCCGTATCTTTTTTTCGTCTGCCGGGAAAAACAAAAAGTTGCGGACATCTTTTACCATTTCCTCCATGTCGAGATGTTGGCAAAGGTCTCGTACCTGTTCCATCAATTGATCGCGATTGGAGACCCCCAGCTTCAATTCCAAAAATGAATAATCGGGTTTCACCGATTTAGATAGGAGAAATACGATGTCGAAAAAATCGCGGCCCTTGCTCCTGTTGCGTTGGCAAAGTGCTGTGAATTTTTGCGCCAGAAGGATGGGCAAGGGCGTGGTAAGGATTTGGGTAGTCACGTCAAATTGGTTCAGGATATAACTTTCAGGCTGAAAATCAAAGTATTGAGGCTCCGTGTCGAGTTGAATGAGGATTTTTTCCTCGCGGTAACCGCTGATCCCTTGCTCAAACAACAGTCCTGGAAAACGGATATAACAATGATATGCTCCCCGTATGACCTGCTTCATTTCTACCTGATACCCCTGTTGTTCCAGTCCGGCTCGGATAGCTTCGGACACCTCTCCGAATTCGGATTCAGTGACTTGAAAATTGTCGAAATCCAGGTCCTCGGAAAATCGGGAATTATTGTGTACTAAGCGCAGGCATGTGCCGCCCAGGAAGCAAAAGCGGTTCGCATGAGGGCTTTCAAACAGTATTTCAAGAATTTTACATTGCAAGTACTCGCGAAGTATGAACGATCTGTGTACACGCAGGGCAGCGGGATAGGCTCCAAGCAGTTCAGGCAGTCTCAACATGGTAAAGATAGTTTTTGAAAACGCGAACGCGCTCCGTCAGAGATTGTGAATCAAATAACGAACAGTACGCCTCTAATTTATTTTGGTCAATGTCATTTCTCATTTGATCGAGGTTCAGGCGCAGCCCCTCAAAATCGGCTATTGTTGCGATTTTAGGCCGCAAGTACAGGAAGTCGAGCAGCGCTTTTTCCGGCTCTGCTATTTTCGTCCCATAACCATCCGGCACCAACAAACGGTAGCCGAAAAAAAGCGAAGGTTTCACGCTGGAGTAACGAAAGTGCCCGATCTGAGTGTCAAATACCTGAGTTTTACGTGTGGAAATAGAGGTGATGGTAAACACGGCCTCCGGTATCCAGCCATAATGCGCAAAGGCAGTCTCCAATGAGACATAAGACGGGCTGTAGATTTTATTAGCCACCCAATACAATTGCTCTTCGGTGGCAATACGGCCTTTCACACTGTACCAGCCATTCCGAACACGAATAATATGGCCTTTTTTTTGCCAATTGAGGAGGTTCTCCCGCTCAAAACCGGGGTAAAGCTGCTCTACCTCCCGGACTGAAAAGGCGGGCGTTTTTTTGAATCGCTCTAAGTAATTTATTAAAATCATTTCCCTTAATCCTAAAAAATTAGGTTTTTAGGAAGCAAAGATACAGTTTTTATCCATACCCCCACTTCACCGCATAGCAGAAAGCAGGTATAAACCGGAACAAGGTCAGGGCAAACGCATCAAAACCAAGAATGACCTCGGAGAGGTCAAATGTTTGTAGAAAAGGTCATTTATACCAATTGGGACGACCTCGGAGAGGTCGCACATGATATAATAAGACAATGTGCGACCTCTCCGAGGTCGTCTAAACGTGAAAAAACGCTTATTTCTACAAAGATACGATCTCTCCGAGGTCGTCATATCATTTGATGCGTTTGCCCTGGAACAAGGTGGTGCACCCGAAAAAGCTGCGCCATTTTCCCTACTTTTACCTCCCCAAACGCTTTTGACCTTTATAACTCCTGTGGGATATGGCCGAGCAGGGCATCTCGCGCGAGGCGTACGAGGAGCTGCTGGCGGGGCTGCGCGGGGGCTGAGGGCGGGCATTGCTGCCATGCTTTGTTTATCAATCGTTGAATGGTAAAACGCAAAACCAAATGAGTGATGGGAGAAACATTTTGATTTAATTTTGAATATTAGGTCAAACCCTTTATCGGGCAATACGAGAGCCGGCCGACAAGAAAAAACGAACAATAAAAAGAAGAACCATGAAAAACAGAGAGGAAATCATTAAAAACTACATTGATGCTTACAACAGTTTTGATGTTTCAAAAATGATAATGGACTTTTCTGATGAGATTGTTTTTGAAAATATTCAAAATACTGAAGTTACAATGACCTTGAACGGTCTGGATGAGTTCAAAGCTCAGGCTGAAACGGCAAAAAGCTACTTTTCCGAAAGGCGACAAACAATCAAGTCCTTCAGACACGAAGCTGAAAAATCTGAAATTGAGATAGAATATTATGGCGTTTTAGCAATGGATTTTCCGAATGGCATGAAGGAAAAGGATGAAATCAACCTAAATGGTAAATCAATATTTGAATTCAAAAACAACAAAATCATAAGGCTTACGGACATTAGTTGATTAGAGCATAAATACGATGAAATTAGTGAATATGCCCACCTACGCGGAATCAGTAGCCGCGCCATGGCGCGGGGTACTAAGCGCGAGGAGCCTCGGAACCTTGAACCACGCCTTCGTCGTGGCGAGGCCCGGAACGCGAATTTTTAACGCGAATTTTAGCGAAGGTCGCGAATTTCCGCGAATGCGAGGGAAAATGTGATTTGTACGCCCTGCATGGCTTGCAGCCAGCAGCCATTAGCCGGCAGCCGTTCCCACCTGAACGAAACCCAAAACCTCGAACCCCAAATTTCCCCTATCTTTGCCGCAAAAAACGACAGTGGACTACCTGACGCAACATGTGGAAAGCCTGATCTTCACCGCCGAGCAGCCCATTTCGGTGGCCGAGATACAGAGCACTTTGGAAGAAGCATTCGGACTGAAATTTCAGGAAACCGAACTGAATCAGATCGTTACGGATTTGCAGGCCCGCTACAACGCCGATACCTACGCCTTTGAAGTGGTGGAAATTGACGGCGGTTTTCAACTCATGACCAAAGCCGCCTATCACAACACCGTGGGCGCCTGGCTGCGGCAAACCATGTCGCGCAAGCTCTCCCGCGCCGCCCTCGAAACCCTCTCCATCGTGGCCTACAAGCAGCCCGTTTCCAAGTCGGAAATGGAGCGCATTCGCGGCGTCAACTGCGATTACGCCCTGCAAAAACTATTGGAAAAAGAGCTTGTTTCTATTGCGGGTCGCAGCGACGGCCCCGGCAGACCGCTTCTGTATGCCACCGGCCAGAAATTTATGGACTACTTCGGCCTCAAGAGCATCAAAGACCTGCCGCAACTCAAAGAATTTAAAGAACCGGAAAGCTCTATCGGCGAACCCGAAACTGCCTGAATCGTATGGAAACAGAAAAAACATTGGTCAATCGCGTGGCGGAAAGCGGCCTCATCACCCTGCACCTGGAGAAGTTTTTCCCCGACGGAGAAGTCGCTGTGTTCGACCTCAAAGACTACCTCTTTATGGAGTTGATTCTCAAGGAAAAAGACTTCCGCGAGGCGCTCAAAAATCACGATTGGGAACAGTACCGGGGCAAAATCCTGCTCACCTACTGCTCTGCCGATGCCATCATTCCGCTGTGGGCCTACATGCTCGTCACCGCCTACGCCGCGCCCCATGCCCTCGATGTGTTTCAGGGCGATGAGGAGGCGTATTACAAAGCCGCTTTCCTGCGCGCATTGGCCCAACTGGACGGCGCACAGTACGAGCAGCAGCGCGTCGTCGTCAAAGGGTGCAGCGACAAACCCGTGCCGCCCGCCGCGTATGTGGAGATCACCCGCAAACTGCAGCCCTACGCCCAGAGCATCATGTTCGGCGAGCCTTGCTCTACGGTGCCGGTGTTTAAACGGCCCCGGATATGACGAACAAAGAGATAGCCAAAACCTTCCAATTGCTGGCCGACATCATGGAGTTGCACGGCGAAAACAGCTTCAAAATACGCTCCTACCAGAATGCGTACATCGCTTTGCGCAAATTGGAAACGCCCCTCTCGGAAATGCCCCGCGAGGAAATAGACGCCGTCAAAGGAGTGGGCAAGGCCATCGGCGATAAAATCCAGGAATTGCTGGCCTCCGGGCAAATGGCTGCCTTGGAAAAATACCGCGCCATGACCCCGCCCGGCGTGCAGGAAATATTGGCCATTCCCGGCATCGGGCCGAAAAAAACACTCACCATCTGGAAAGACCTCGGCGCTGAAAGCGTGGGCGAACTGCTCTACGCCGTCAACGAAAACCGCCTCATCGAACTCAAGGGCTTTGGCGCAAAAACGCAGGAAGACATCCGCCAAAAACTCGAATACTACCAGCGTTCCCTCGGCCATTATCGCTACGCCAACCTCGAAGCGGAGGCAAAATCGCTCCTCGCGGCCCTGCAATCGGCCCTGCCGGAGGGCAACATCGCGCTCGCCGGAGACGTGGCCCGCTATTGCAATACGCTGGAAACCATAGACTTCGTGGCAATCCATCACAGCGACTGGCCCTCCGTTTTGCAACAGGCCGGACTGAGCGCCGATGCGCCCGATGCCTCGCCGATCATTGCGCGCACCGCGTCGGGAGTGCCCCTGCGCATTTTCCTGTGCAACCCGGAGGAGTTCGGTTCCAAGCAGTTTCGCTACACCGCCGGACAGGCATTCATGGAGGCTTTTGTGGCGGCTTTTCCCGGCGTTGATTTTCGCGGATTGCCCACCGAAGAGGCTGTTTTTCAAAAGGTTGGACTGCCGTTCATCGCCCCCGAACTGCGCGACTGGCCCGCCGCCATTGAACTGGCGCAGAAGAACGCCCTGCCCGAACTGCTTTCTGAAAAAGACATTCGCGGCGTCATCCATGCGCACTCTACTTACAGCGACGGTCTGCACTCGCTCAGCGACATGGCCGAATACGCCCGCACGCAGGGCTACGAATACCTCGGCATCACCGACCACTCCAAATCGGCCTTCTACGCACAGGGCCTCGAGCCGGAACGCGTGCTCATGCAGTGGCGCGAGGTGGATGCGCTCAACGCCGCTTATGCCACAACCGGACATAAGTTTCGCATTTTCAAAGGAATAGAAAGCGACATTTTGAACGACGGCAGCTTGGACTACGACGCCGAACTGCTCGCCGGATTCGATTTTATCATCGCATCGGTACACAGCAACCTGCGCATGGACGAGGCCAAAGCCACCCGCCGCCTGCTCACGGCCATCGAAAACCCGCATACCAGCATTCTGGGGCACCCTACCGGCAGGCTGCTGTTGTCGCGGGCCGGCTACCCGATTGACCACCGCCTCCTCATAGACGCCTGCGCCGCCAACGGCGTAGCCATAGAACTGAACGCCAACCCTTATCGCCTCGATTTAGACTGGACCTGGATTCCGTACGCCATGGAAAAGGGCGTCCTCATTGCCGTCAATCCAGATGCGCACAGCCGCGAAGGCATACACGATATACATTTCGGTGTGTGCTCGGCACGCAAAGGCGGTCTCACGGCAGCGGCCTGTTTGAATGTGCTGGATGCGGAGGAGTTTGGGGCGTGGGCAGGGAGAAAGGGGTAGGATTTGCCCTTTGCCCTTTGCCCGCTGCTCCTTACCTTTGCCCCGCACAAAACGAAAGCATGATCAAAGCCTGTATTTTCGACCTCGACGGAGTGATAGTAGATACCGCCAAGTATCATTTTCAGGCTTGGCGCCGATTGGCCAACGAACTCGGTTTCGACTTTTCGGAAGCCGACAACGAACAACTCAAGGGCGTCAGTCGCATGGAATCGCTGGAAATCATTCTGAAATGGGGCGGCGTCGCGCTCTCCGAGGAGCAAAAAATCGAGTGGGCCGACCGCAAAAACGAGTGGTACAAAGCCCTCATCAGCAACATGACGCCCGATGAAATACTGCCCGGTGTACCCGAATTTCTAGCCCAATTGCAATCAAACGGCATCCGCATCGCCCTCGGCTCGGCCAGCAAAAATGCCCTGCCCGTGATCGAAAGCATCGGACTGGGGCCGGTTTTTGAAGTCGTCATAGACGGCACACAAACCACCCTCAGCAAACCCGATCCGCAGGTTTTCAGACTGGGGGCGCAGCGGCTGGGGCTGAAACCTTACGAGTGCATCGTTTTTGAAGATGCTGAAAGCGGCATTGAGGCGGCGCTGAACGGTAGATTTTACGCCGTAGGCATTGGGCGGCCCGAAGTGCTGGGCAAGGCGCACCTGGTCATTCCGGGTTTCGTCGGCTTGCAATGGGAGGAGGTAGTGAAGGCGATGGGGGTTTGAGATGGACGGCTTGTTGAGTGTGTTCAAGAGCCACAAGCCATTACCATGCGGGGCGTGGTTGTTTTTATGTTCAGAAATCAGATTTTCCTTCGGGGGAATTTCTAAATGTACTTTTGAAAATGATTTTTTTTATTCCTTCGGAAACCAAGCTTGCAGCCTGTAGCCTGTAGCTTGCAGCCCAAGAGGAACTATCAATAAATACCTGCAACTAATGAAACAATACCTGCAACACCACGAGTGGCACATCATCGAAGAAGGGTTTCAGCCCGAACACAACCGGATTTCTGAAAGCGTGTGCAGCATCGGCAACGGCCGCATGGGGCAGCGCGCCAATTTTGAAGAAAGATACAGCGGCGATACCCTGCCCGGAAACTATGTGGCCGGCATTTATTACCCCGATAAAACCCGCGTGGGCTGGTGGAAAAACGGCTATCCCGAATACTTCGCCAAAGTGCTGAACGCCCCCAATTGGATCGGCATAGACATTGCCTTCGACGGCGAACAACTCGACTTGGCACAATGCAAGGTAGAATCCTTCCGCCGCTTGCTCGACATGCAAACCGGCCGCTTAGAGCGCTACGTCACCGCCGAAATGGCCGATGGTCGCAAGGTGGAAATTGCCTCCGTCCGCTTTTGCAGCATCGCCGACGACGAAACCGGCGCCATTCGTTACAGCGTCAAGCCGCTCAACTTCTCCGGCACGCTCACCATCACCCCGTATGTGGATGCCGACGTCATCAATCAGGACTCGAACTACGGCGAGAAATTCTGGGTGGAAGTAGAAACCAAAACCAAGCGCAGTCAGGCATACATCACCGCCGAGACGAAAAAAACCGAGTTTCAGGTGTGTACCGGCATGAGGTTTTCCATTTTCCAAAACGGTGCCAAAATCGAGTTCGACTCCGAGCGCGTACACAAAGAAAAATACGCCGGTCGCAGCGTGAATGTGAAGTGCGAAAAGGGCAAAGAGACCGTGATTTACAAATATGCGGCGGTGGTTTCTTCGCTCAATTACGCCAAAGAAGAACTCCTCGAACGCTGCCAGGATGCCGTCAAACGCGCCTACGACACCGGTTTCGAGGCCATGCTTCAGGCGCAAGCCGATGCCTGGGCTTCCAAATGGGAGGAAGCCGACATCCGCATTCGCGGCGATGTAGCTGCACAGCAGGGCATTCGTTTCAATATTTTCCAACTCTACCAAACCTACACCGGCGAAGATGCCCGCCTCAACATCGGCCCCAAAGGCTTCACCGGCGAGAAATACGGCGGCAGCACTTATTGGGACACCGAGGCGTATTGCTTCCCGTTTTACTTGGCCACAGCCGATCAGCATGTTGCACGCAATTTGCTGGTATATCGCTACAAACACCTGCAAAAAGCCATCGAAAACGCCGAAAAACTTGGCTTCACTCATGGCGCGGCCCTCTACCCCATGGTCACCATGAACGGCGAGGAGTGCCACAACGAATGGGAAATCACCTTTGAAGAAATTCACCGCAACGGCGCCATTGCCTACGCCGTATATGACTACGTTCGCTACACCGGCGAAAAGGAGTACCTTGCGGAATACGGCGCAGAATTGCTGCTCGGCATCGCCCGTTTCTGGTCGCAGCGCGTACACTTCTCCAAGCCCAAAGGCCAATACGTGATGCACGGCGTCACCGGCCCCAACGAGTACGAAAACAACGTCAACAACAACTGGTACACCAACTACATCGCCGCCTGGTGCCTGCGCTACGCCGGCGAAGCGCTCGATTATGTGAAGGAAAACGCGCCCGAACGCTACCGGGACTTGATCGCAAAAACGGCCTTTGATGAAGCCGCCGAACGCACCCGCTGGGCCGATATTGCCGGCAATATGTTCCTGCCCAAAGACGAACAACTCGGCATTTTCCTCCAGCAGGAAGGCTTCTTGGACAAAGACGTTATGACGGTAGATCAGATTCCCGCCGGGCAGCGCCCCATCAACCAAAACTGGTCCTGGGATCGCATCCTCCGCTCTTGTTTCATCAAGCAGGCCGACGTACTGCAAGGCTTGTACTTCTTTGAAGACCACTTCAGCGAAGATGAAATCCGCCGCAATTTCGACTTCTACGAACCGCTCACCGTACACGAATCCTCCCTCTCGCCCTGCGTACACGTCATTCTCGGCGCCCGCTTGCGCAAAGAGGAAAAGGCCTACGAAATGTACCTCCGTACCGCCCGCTTGGACCTCGACGACTACAACAACGACACCGAAGACGGCTGCCACATCACCAGCATGGCCGGCACTTGGATGTCCTTCGTCAAAGGCTTCGGCGGCATGCGCGTATATGACGACACGCTGCATTTCAGCCCGATGATTCCCAAACAATGGACCGATTACGCGTTCAAAATCCGTTTCCGCGGCGCTTTGCTTCAGGTAAAAGTCACTCAGGAACAGGCCATTGTGCGCAATCTATCGGCCCAAAGCCTGCCTGTAAAAGTGTATGGGAAAGAACACCATCTGGAGGCCGGCGAGGAACTGAGCGTGGGGATTAAATAGCCATCATGTCCGCCGGATACAACATACAAATCCCTCAATTTCAGGGGCCTTTCGATCTGCTGCTGTTTTTCATAGAGCGGGACGAGCTGGATATTCAGGATATTCCCATTGCCAAAATCACCAATGACTTCCTGGATTACATCCACACCATGGAGCGCCTCAATATTGACCTTGCCGGCGAATTTATGCTCGTAGCTGCCACCTTGTGCAAGATCAAAGCGCGCATGCTCCTGCCCCGCAAACAGGTGGACGAACAGGGCAACGAAATAGACCCCCGGCAGGAATTGGTGGACCGCCTCATGGAATACAAGCGCTACAAAAGCGTGTTGGACGAAATGCGGGCGCTGGAAGAAGAACGGGCACAAAAAACCACCCGTGGCAATCTGAGCGACGAACTGCAACAAATTGCCACCCGCGCTTTGGTGGATTCCGAGTTGGAAACCCTCACCCTCTTCAGACTCCTCAAAGCCTTCGAGCGGGTGATGCAACGCATGGAAAACGCACAGCCGCGCGCCATCCACCAGATTGCCAAGTTCAGCTATACCGTTGAAGAACAGCAGATTTTCATCCTCTCCAAAATACCGCAGGGCGGTCGTGCCGACTTCCAAACGGTCTTCAGCACTTGCGCCAATCGCATCCATGCCATCGTTACATTTCTCGCTTTGTTGGAATTGCTGAACATGCAGCGCGTGCTCATTCTGGCAGGTTCCGGGGTGAATAGTTTTTGGCTGGAGGCGGTGGAGGAGGACACGCCAACAGTCGCCGATAACCATATCGAAGCTGGATAATCTTGCCACCAACAACAACTGCATCCTATATGAACCGAGAAGAAGCCGCCCGTTTATGGAATAATAATGCCGAAGCCTGGACGGTTTTGGCAAGAGCGGGCTATGATCTTTACCGGGACCATCTCAATACGCCTGGCTTTTTCCAAATCCTGCCGGATGTCAATGGCTTATATGGTTTGGACATAGGCTGCGGCGAAGGCTACAATACGCGTTTGTTGGCTGCCCGAGGCGCTCGAATGGATGCGATAGATGTGGCTGAGATTTTTATCCAGAAAGCCATAGAAGAGGAACAAATCAACCCGTTGGGAATAAAGTATCAGGTAGCTGATGCGCAACTATTGCCTTATGAGACAGGCCAATTTGATTTCGCCACCGCGTTTATGAGTCTGATGGATGTGCCGGAGCCGGAAACCGCCATTCAGGAAGCATTCAGAGTGCTGAAACCGGGAGGTTTTTTGCAGTTTTCCATCTCGCACCCCTGCTTCAGCACGCCGCACCGCCGCAATTTGCGCAACGCCCAGGGCGAAACCTACGCCATAGAAGTAGGCGGCTATTTTCAAAACGTCAACGGGGAATGGATCGAAGAATGGATTTTCGGCGCTGCGCCGGAAGAGCTGAGAGACCGTTTCCCCAAGTTCAGAGTTCCCCGCTTCATCCGAACGCTGAGCCAATGGATGAGTTACCTGCTGGATGCGGGTTTTGTCATTGAGCAAGTCCACGAGCCATGTCCAGACGATGAAACGATTCGGCAATATCCGTATCTTCAGGACAGCTCGGTGACGGCGTACTTCCTGCAAATTCGTTGCAGAAAAAACCTTTGATAATCAATAAATTGAAGGAAAATCAAGCCCGTTCGCGCTCCATGTAAAAATCGGCGTACATCTTTTGGAGCTTCTTGCGCGCAAAGAAAATGCGGCTTTTGATGGTACCGAGAGGCGAACCTAATTCTTCGGCAATTTCCTCATATTTGTAGCCTTCGTAGGCCATCATAAACGGCTTGCGGAAGTCCTCCGGCAAGGTATTGACCATGCCCAGCAACTCGATGAAAGTGATGTCGGATTCACCTTCGTTGCCGATGCTGTTGTCGCCCGAATTGATGTAGTAATTGTTCGGAGTTTGGTCTATGATGAGGTTGCGACGAACGCGCTTGCGATAGTTGTTGATGAAAATATTGCGCATGATGGTCACCGCCCAAGCCTTGAAGTTGGTACCCTGAAGATACTTTTCAGAGTTGGTGATGATGCGCATCGTGGTATCCTGATACAGGTCTTCCGCATCCATTTCGTTGCCCGTGAGTTTGAGCGCGAAAGCCCGGAGCGTTTGGGTGATCTTCTCCAATTGCTCAGGAATACTGCTATGTTGAACAGGCAAAGACACGACGGGCGACTTTATGATTTCGAAAGACATTTTGTAATATTTGTTTACAAAATTAGAAACTAAACGTGAGTTCTGCAAAAAATTTTTTCTATTTAGACTGAATTTCGACGAAAAAGTAGCAGAAATGACAACTCCGAGAAAAAACGTTAAAAAAATTAACTAAAATAAACCTTCTGCAAACTCCCGATGTATTGTAGGAGAATTATTTATGGAACGATATTGAGTTTCTGTCGAAAACTTCCAACACATGACCGTACAACAACAATGGTGCAATACGCACAATGACCTTCACCCGGCCATGTATCTCCATCAGAACATCCGGGCACTGAGGAAAAAACTCAACCTCAGCCAGGAAGAACTCGCCCTGCGCGTAGGCCTCAACCGGGGCAATATCGCCTCTTATGAGAACGGCACCGCCGAACCCAAAATCTGCAACCTCCTCAAGCTCTCTAAAATCTTCGGCGTCTCCGTCATTGATTTAACCAACCGGGACTTCAGCGCTGAAGCCATCGGGTGGGCTGCCGAGCCGGCAGAGGTAGTAGTCCAGCCTCTTCACGACCCCGATCAGTTGCTGCAACTCCGCGACCGGGCCGCCGAAATCTCACAGGTTATCAACAGCTTATACACCTGCTTCCAGTTCAAACTCAAGTCCATGACCGAGTGCGCCCCCGAAATTCAGGCGCTTCAGGTACATTTTGAGCAAATGAAGGAGGTTTCGCAATCGCTTATCAACGATCACCTCGCATTGTTGGACATTATGGACCGCCGATAGAAAAAAATAATACCCGCCCCAACATATTTTAGCATTTCCCGTATATGTATTTTGTAGAATGCTTTAGATTTGTAATCCCTTAAACATTACAGAAATGCCTCGTAGCACCCCCCTTCTCGCCTGGACGGCCTTATTTGTGCTGTTCACCATGACCTTGCACGCTGAGGTTCAATTCGTTGTCAAGCCGCTGCCCTTGGTCAAAGACATGGCGGCCCGACAGGGAAAACTCTATTTTGTTCATTTCACGGCCCAATGGTGTATGCCTTGCCGCTGGATGGACGAAAACACTTTTTCCGATCCGGCGCTGTCTGAGTTCGTTCAACAGCATTACATCGCTGTAAAAATGGACATTGACGATACCTACGGTTTGAAATGCAAGGAGGAATTTGCCGTGCAAAAAATACCTACGGTTTTGATTTTCAATGCTAAAGGCGAAGTCATTGACCGCCGGGAAGCCTCCATAGACGCCGGCGCCCTTCTGACCTTGCTGCAACGATACAGTCGGGAAGAAGCGCCCCGGACACAGTCTGCGCCTGCACAGCCCGAAAGCCCGGCCTATCCGATGAGCGGAAAAACAAACTCGGCGCCGCTTGCTCCCGGACAATTTTCCCGCCCGGCGCTCATACCCGATATGCCGCACTCGCAGGACGTCGTTCAGGAAATGATAGAGCCTTCCGTTTTGCAGGCGGCGTCGTACAGTTCGTCTCCGGTTGCCGATGCGCAAACCCATTACGGGCCGGCAACCACTTATACCATACAGGCTGCCGTGTTCGGCGATTATGGAAATGCGGTGAACGAAGTAAACCGGTTGGAAGGGCTGTTGCGAAGGCCGGTCAGCTTGGCGGCGTCGGTGCAAAACGGCAAAACTCTGTACAAAATCACCATAGGCAATTTCAGCAGCAGACAAACGGCCGACGAATACCTGCGCTACCTGCAAAGCAAATCCATCAATGGTTTTGTGAGAGCATCAGAGTGACAACCACCTCTATTTCAGCATATTGGCTAAGGTGTCGTTCAAAAACAAGTTCTCGCCCTTTTCGTAGATCACGTTGGAACGCCCCACGATGAGCGGGTCCAATTTGCCAATCATTTTCAAGTCCCGATTGTCATAAGCAATCCGGTGCAAGACGTACCGCATGGCATTGAGCCGGGCGCGTTTTTTGCAATTCGATTTCACTACGATCCAGGGCGAATCGGAGGTATCGGTATGGAAAAACATTTTTTCTTTAGCATCGGTATAGTCTTCCCATTTGTCTAAAGAAGCCCGGTCTATCGGCGAGAGTTTCCATTGTTTGAGCGGGTGTGTTTCGCGGTCTTTGAATCGGCGTTTTTGTTCTTCCCGGCTCACCGAGAACCAGAACTTGATCAAAATGATGCCGCTGCGCACCAAATTACGTTCAAAATCAGGCACTTGCCGCATGAACTCCGTGTATTCCTCTTTGGTGCAAAAACCCATCACATTTTCCACGCCGGCCCGGTTGTACCAAGATCGGTCGAACAGCACGATCTCGCCGAAAGTAGGCAAATGGCGCACATAACGCTGAAAATACCACTGGCCTTTTTCCTCTTCGGTGGGCTTTTCCAGAGCTACCACGCGGGCGCCGCGAGGATTGAGGTGCTCCATCACCCGCTTGATGGTGCCGCCCTTTCCGGCTGCGTCGCGCCCTTCAAAGAGTACCACCACGCGGGCGCCGGTCTTTTTGGTCCAGGCCTGCAATTTGAGCAGTTCTACCTGAAGATCATACTTTTGCGCTTCGTAGGCTTTGCGCGAAAGGAGGTTTTTATACGGGTATCCGCCTTCGCGCCAGTCACGGGCGAGTTCGTGATCGGGATGAACTTTTTTGCCCTGGCCTTGCAAGTTTTCCTCCAGCAGCGTTTTGAGCAACAACACGCGCTCTTCCACCGGAAAGCTTTGCAGGTATTGCTCGGCCGCTGATTTTTTATCATCCGGCTTCGACTCCATAGCGTCTTTGAGTGCCGTGGCTTCATGGTTGATTTTGGCCCGGATGCGGCGGTTAACCGACTTGACGCGCGCCTCTGAGGGCGTTTCTCCGCCGGTCACATCTCCTTCGCTCACTTCGCGGGTCACGATTTTGAGCGCTTCTTCTTCGTTGATGGTAGGTCTTCTTTTAGCCATGTTTTGCTTGTTTTGCCTGATTCACAAAGGTAAGGAACATTGTTTGTGCAAACAACACTTAAAAATGCGGTAACCCTAAAAGAAATATCCGGCACTTTCACCGCGCAACTGCGCCTGACGAAACCGCCATATTTGGAAGCCTTCCTGCACTCTGCTATCTTTGCCAGATGAAAGCCATGATTTTCGCAGCAGGATTGGGCACGCGCCTGCGCCCACTCACCAACGACCGGCCCAAAGCCTTGGTCGAAGTCAACGGCGTGCCGCTGTTGCAAATCGCCATCGAGAAACTCCACTTGGCAGGCATAACCGACATCATCGTGAACATACACCATTTCGGAGAGCAGATAGCGGCATTTCTGGCGCGGCCTCCGTTTTCAGATATGAACATCGCCATCTCGGATGAGCGCGCCAAACTGCTTGACACCGGCGGCGGTTTGCGCAAGGCTGCCTGGTTTTTCGATGACGGCCAACCGTTCCTGGTGTATAATGCAGACATCCTTACCACATTGAACCTGAATGATTTGTACGCCGCGCACACCCGTTCTCAGGCATTGGCTACGCTGGCAGTACGCGAACGACCGGCCTCCAGGGCTTTTCTTTTTGATAAAAACAACCGGCTCTGTGGCTGGCGAAACTCAGCTACCGGCGCAGAACGCATTGCCTTGGCCAACCATCCCTTGCACCCCTTAGCCTTCAGCGGAGTACACATCATTCACCCCCGTATTTTTGAGCTGATGCCCCCGCCCGGAGAGGTTTTTTCCATTGTGGAAACTTACCTCAGCCTGGCACAAAACGAAATCATCCAAGGCTTTCGCCACGATCAGGACTTATGGTTGGATGTCGGCAAGCCGGAGCAGTTAGCCCGCGCACAGGAGTTGTGGACATGGTAAGGAACTACATTGCCCGGTCCGCTTGTTCCTCGCATGTTTCATTCCAACAAATGTCATGGTATCAAAAATAAACGCATACATCAAGCAGGTCGAATCTGAAAGGGGGGTAAAAATACTGCTCGCCTCGGAAACCGGTTCGCGCGCCTGGGGTTTTCCCTCTCCCGACAGCGACTACGATGTTCGTCTCATATATGCCCATCCGGTGCAATGGTATTTGTCCTTATCGGAAAAACAAGACAGCATGGATACCATGTTGGAAAACAGAGAATTGGATGTGTCCGGTTGGGATTTACGGAAGTCGTTGCGATTGCTGCTGCGCTCCAATCCGCCACTTTTGGAAAGAATACATTCGCCGGTGGTGTACGCCTGTGACGAGGTCTTTTTGGAGCAGATCAGATCGGTTTCTCAAGACTTTTACTCTCGCATAGGCGCCATGCACCACTACCTGAACATGGCCCGGAACACCCTGGACGAGATAGACGAAAGCAGACCATACAAGCTCAAAAAGCTGTTTTACGCATTGCGGTCGGCAACGGCTTGCAGGTGGATATTGGAAAAAAATGAGCCGCCGCCTGTCTCATTCAACGATATGCTGAGTGGGCTTGATTTGCCGGAAACCATTTTGTCGGATATAGAGAGACTTTTGGATATCAAGTCGAAGGCTGACGAGTCTTACCTGCATCGTGGGGAGAGCAACTTGCTCGATTTTGTTCGCCACTCCTTATTCACAGCTACCGAAAATGGAGCGCAACTGCCCTCCGGCAAAGGGCGATCAGACGTATGTAATGAATTGTTTATCAACACACTTGAGCGGATATGGAACTCCAATATTTGAGAAACAACAGGCTGTTGATACTGGAAGCCTTGAGCGGCAGCAAGGCTTATGGTTTGGATACTCCGGAGTCCGACATGGACTTCAGGGGCGTATTCATGCTGCCTCGCAGGCAATTTTATGGATTGCAATACATCCCGCAAATCAATTTGGACAACAACAACCACATGCTTTACGAATGGAGGAGGTTTGTGGAATTGCTTTCTGTGAACAACCCTAATATATTGGAGTTACTGGAAACTCCTGCCGATGCTTTGATATACAAACATCCACTGCTCCATCAAGTGGACTGTTCGAAAATTGTCTCCCGGCAGTGCAAAGAGACTTTCGGCAGGTTTGCGCTTTCGCAGGTCAAGAAGGCCAGAGGTTTGAACAAAAAAATTGTAAACCCTATGGATCGGGAGCGCAAAACCGTACTTGATTTCTGCTATGTTGCCCACAATGGCGGCTCGATTTCCCTGAGGCGCTTTTTGCAACAGAACAACATGCAACAGGAATACTGTGGCTTGGTCAATATTTCCAACATGCAAAACGTGTACGCGCTTTATTATGGTGAAGACAGTGGGTACAAAGGAATTTTTCAGAAGAGCAATTCCGATGATATTTCACTCAGTTCCATCCCCAAAGGAGCGCCGCAAGTCGCATGGATGTACTTCAACAAAAATGGATTCTCTGTTTATTGTCGCGAATACCGCGAGTATTGGGAATGGGTAGAAAACCGAAATGAAGCGCGTTATCAAAGCACCCTGCATCATGGAAAAAACTACGATGCCAAAAACATGATGCACACATTCAGGCTTCTGGAAATGGCCATTGAAATTGCCCGGCACAAAAAGATCGTCGTCAGAAGGCCCGATGCCGACTTTTTGCTGAGCATCAAAAAAGGGGCTTACGATTATGAGCAGCTTATAGAAATGGCCGCCGCCAAATACGATGAAATGGAGACCGCTTATGCAGCTTCCGACTTACCGGATGCACCGGATTCCGGCTACCTGAATGACTTGGCTTATGAGATCAGAGCTGAGTTTTATGGCATCAAAAGTGATTGAGCCGGAGCGTGTCGTAAGCAGTAGCTTCAGACCCTGCAAAGTTTTCTAAAACCTTTCAAGGTCTGAAGCGTGGTTTTTTTTCTACAAATGTATCACCTCATCGTAAGCGGCGGCGGCGGCTTCCATCACCGCTTCGCTCATGGTAGGGTGCGGGTGTATGGCCTTGATGATTTCGTGGCCGGTGGTTTCCAGCTTGCGAGCCACCACCACCTCGGCAATCATTTCCGTCACATTGGCGCCAATGAAGTGCGCGCCGAGGAACTCTCCGTATTTGGCATCAAAAATGACCTTCACGAAACCCTGCTTGGCGCCTGCCGCACTGGCCTTGCCCGAAGCGGAGAACGGAAACTTGCCCACTTTGAGCGTGTAGCCGGCGTCTTTGGCGGCCTGCTCGGTGAGGCCCACAGAAGCCACTTCCGGCGAACAGTAGGTGCAGGACGGAATGTTGTTGTAATCAATGGGATCGGGCGTATGGCCGGCTATTTTTTCCACACAGGTAATGCCTTCCGCGCTGGCAACGTGCGCCAGGGCCTGGGTAGGAATGATGTCGCCGATGGCATAAATGCCGGGTACATTGGTGCGATAGTAGTCGTCCACGAGCACAAAGCCGCGGTCGGTTTTTACGCCGAGTTCTTCCAGTCCGATGCTTTCTGTGTTGGGCGTCACGCCGGCAGCGGAGAGCACCACGTCGCAGTCAATTTGCTTCACCGAACCATCTTTGCGGCTCTTCACCGTCACTTTACAGCCAGCGCCTTTGGTATCCACGGTTTCCACGCTGGTATTGGCCAGTACTTCGATGCCCGCTTTTTGGTAAATTTTGGCCAATTCTTTAGAAACATCGGGGTCTTCGCGGGGCAAGAGACCCTGTTCGAGGAACTCCACGATGGTCACTTTGGTACCGATGGAGTGGTAGAAGTAGGCAAATTCCACACCGATGGCGCCCGCGCCCACCACCACTAAAGACTTAGGCTGCTGCTCCAAAGTCATGGCTTTGCGGTAGTCAATGATTTTTTTGCCGTCTATTTTGAGGTTGGGCAGTTCTTTGGCCCGTCCGCCCGTAGCCACGATGATGTGCTCGGCGCTGTATTCGGTTTTAGCTCCGGCGGCGGCGGTCACTTCCACTTTTTTGCCGCGCACCAACCGGCCATTGCCGTTGATGACGGTGATTTTATTTTTTTTGAACAGGAAGTTGATGCCCTTGCTCATGCCGTCTGCTACGCCGCGACTGCGCTTGACCATAGCGCCGAAATCGGCCTGAGCGCCGCTGACCTGAATGCCGTAGTCGGAGGCATGTTGGATGTATTCAAAAACCTGAGCGCTTTTCAGGAGGGCTTTGGTGGGAATGCAGCCCCAGTTGAGACAGATGCCGCCCAGCGATTCGCGCTCGACGACGGCTACTTTCATGCCCAATTGAGATGCCCGAATGGCGGCTACGTACCCGCCGGGGCCGCTGCCGATAACGATGAGATCGAAATTCATAATGGATATGCGTTATTGTTTCGTTGAAAAACGCCGCAAAGATAGCCCGGTTCGGTGAAAACTGTATAAAAGAAAAAAACTCCGACGCACAACACGCCGGAGCTCCCTAACTTACTGATACTTAAAAAATCTTATTGAGACGCCGTTTCTGGCGGCGCAAAAATCACCCTGTTCCAGCTTTGTGCCGGAACATCATCGTGTAAAAAGAGCGTCTGTGATGAATTGTTCTGTGTGGGCAAAGATACGCCCGAAGGCAGGCTGCCACCAAAAAATCGGGCAATTTTTTTTTGAGTTTTTTTTAGCGAGCAATGTGTCAACCATTTGGTTATTTAGTTGAAAATCAATTTTTTATAAAAACATAAAAAATCTCATTTTCCTGAAAATCAAGGCACTGAGGCCTCTTTTGACAAGCTCCCCGATACAAGCGTTTTTACTCAGGGTTCGGCGCCCAGAATAAGCATAAGAATGACATTGCCGGCGCTCTCGATTCGGTCTATGCTGACGTAAGTATCCTGTTCAACAGGGAAAGGTTCGCCGAGCGATATGCCGGGTATCTGCTGCTCGACGGCCTGCGCCCAGGCAGAGAGCGGCACGAGTTCCGGGCTGAGGCTGCTCAATTGGTAGAGCAGGTCCACCCCGCGGTCGGCCCAGTAGGCGGCATCGGCTTGTGGCGGCGGATTTTGGATGACGAAACGAAACTCCTGCACCGGTTTTTCGCAGCCGCTTTGGATGAGCGTGACGGAGAGCGAATCGCCCAGCGTCAGTTCTTCGGTCGCGGAGAGGTCGTCGGTGCGAAAGCTGTGGCGCGTCACGCCCGGCATTTGTTCCGAAAAAATGGCTTTGGGCTTGCCGTAGGGACAATCTTCGAGTTTTTTGGGGCCGCCGCTGCATTGAGAGAAGGCAACGAGGAGCAGGGCGAAGAGCAGCAATTGAGTCGGTTTCATAAAAAACAGAGATGGATGATACGGCAGATTTTTTTCAACGACAAAGTACCACAATTTGAACGGCAATTTGGGCGTCAACCTGCTTGCGGCACGAAAAAATTACAACAATATAGCCCCGCTTCTGTTGGTTTAGCCGGTGTACGACCACAAAACCAAAGACAATGACAAAGACTACTTTTAACGGCAATGGCCACCATGCAGCTTCTAAGGGAAAACTAAACGGCCACAGCAATTACTACCTTTTGGAGGAGGATCCCGACTTCGATACGCCCATGCGCCCCGACGCTTTTCTGAAAAGTGAGGAGGAAAAAATGAACATCATAGAGGATCATTTCAAAGTCATCATGGAGACCCTGGGCTTAGACCTCAGCGACGACTCGCTGCGGGGTACGCCGCGCCGGGTGGCCAAGATGTTTGTGCAGGAAATCTTCTCCGGATTAGACCCCGAGAACAAGCCCAACATCTCGCTTTTTGAAAATAAATACCGCTACAACCAGATGCTCGTGGAGCGCAACATCACCGTCAAGTCGTTTTGCGAGCATCACTTCCTACCCATCACCGGGGTGGCGCATGTGGCTTATTTTTCTTCCGGTCAGGTCATTGGTTTGTCGAAGCTGAACCGCATTGTGGAGTACTTCTCGCGCCGCCCGCAGGTACAGGAACGCCTGACGATACAGATAGCCGAAGAACTGAAAAAAGCGCTGAACACGGAAGACGTGGCAGTTTACCTCGATGCCCGGCACATGTGCGTAGAATTGCGCGGCGCCGAACACGAAAACTGCTCAACGGTGACGACGGAGTATTCCGGCAAGTTCTTGCAGGAGAGCGTGCGGGCGGAGTTTTTGCAGAGTATTCGGTAAGGATACCCTACCTCTCCACAAAATACATCTCGATCTCCCGATCGTGGCGAGCGGAAAAACGGCCGCGGAAGGTGCAGGCTATATCGTTTTCCACTAATGCTTTGGTAGCGCCGGAGATGTTTACCTGGCCGGTTTCGCCATGCGTTTCCATGCGGGAAGCAATGTTGACCGTATCGCCCCAGATGTCGTAGGCAAATTTTTTGGAACCCACCACCCCCGCCACAATCGGCCCCGTGTGAATGCCGATGCGCGCCTCGAAAGAAGGCTTGCCGAGAGCGCGGTTGTTCTCTGCATGTTGGCGCAGGAAGTCCTGTATTTCCAAGGCGGCGCGAATGCTGCGCAGAGCGCCCTCGTTGCCATTGTCTATTACCATGCACATGTAGGCATCGCCGATGGTTTTAATTTTTTCGAGGCCATGTCGGTCGGTGATTTCGTCGAAAGCGCGGAAACAGGCGTCAATTTCGGCTACGAGGGCTTCTGGCTCCATCCGTTCAGAGATGTTGGAAAAATCTCGGAAGTCGGAAAACATGACCGTAGCCTGCTCGTGCATGCGGGCGCGGGCTTTGCCGAAGCGCTTCAGTTCATCGGCGATCTGCGCAGGCAGGATGTTGAGCAGCAGCGACTCCGATTCCTGGCGGGCCTTTTCCAACTGTTGCGTTCGGGCGCCGACCAATTGCTCCAGCACGCGCTCCCGGCGACGCAGGGTATAAACCCGGTAGCGCGCATAGCCGTAAGCGCCGCCTATCAGCAGCAGCGCGCACAGTCCCAAAAACCAGTTGCTCCGGTAGTACGCCTGCCGGATGAGCACAGGTATGGCCAACTCCTGATCGCTCCAGTCATTGTTGCCCGAACGGGCGCGCACCCGGAAGGTGTATTTCCCGGCAGGAATGTTGTTGTAACGGGCTTCGTTGATGGCGGAAGCCTGCGACCAGTTTGACTCGTAATGCTCCAACTGATAGCTGAATTGTTTGTCGGAGGTCTGCCGAAAATCTGCCAGTGCAAAACTGAAACTGAACATTCGGTCGCGGTGGGTGAGGATGATGGGAGCGCCGTTTTCCAAACCCGTGCTCTGAAAAAACAGGCTGTCTCCGTCGAAGCGGGTAAAGCCGGTGAGCAACAACGGGGCATCGTAGCTGCGGCTGCGTAGGTCGGCCAAGGCAGGGCCGGGGTAAAAGGCATTCACTCCGTTGAGGCCGCCGAAATACATACGCCCATCGCGGGATCGAAAGAAGGAAGTTCGGTTGAATTCGTTGTGCGAGAGGCCGTCCGTTTCAAAAAAATTCACGCAGTTGCCCTTTTGAATATTGAAGCGGCAAAGCCCCCGAAACGTGCTGATCCACAGGCAAGTATCGCCTTCAGAGAGAAAACCGGCCAAAATATTGTTGGGCAATCCGTCCTGATCAGTGAATATGCGCACTTCGTTGGTGGCGGGTTTCAGTCGGTGCAGCCCGTTGATGGTAGAGAGCCAGACGTAGCCCCGGCTATCTTCGTAGATGGCATTCACCTCGTTGGAGGCCAAACTCGCCGGTGTGCTGTTGAGGTGCCAGCGATCTGATCGGCCATTCTGCACATCTAAGCGATAGACCCCGTGTTGCAGGGTTCCTACCCAAAGATACCGGCCATTCCTGCCGGGATACACATAGCTGATCTCGCCCTGAAAATTGGGTTCGAGCAGGTCTTGCAGTTCCGTGGTTTTGCGCGTTTCGGGGTCGTACCAGTACAAGTGCTTACGGTACCCGAACCAAAGTTTGCCGTCCTCATCGGCGCACACGGAGGCTAAGTTGGCCTCACCCTGCGCAAAAATCGTATCGGTGCGCATGGTTTTGAGGTCTATGCGGATGCCGTTGCCCGTCCACAGTGCATTGTCTTTCCAAAGCAGGCCGTAGGGAATGTTGTGAAAATCGTTGTTGGGAAACAGCGGCCGCAGGTATTCCGTACGCGGATTGAGAACGTGAATGGAGTTGTAATAGGAGATGTAAATATTGCCCCGGTCGTCTTCGGCGATGCCCCGCGTGCTGCAAAACCCGTCGCTGCAATACTCGCTGCCGCCGCTGAGGTAATTGGTAAATAGGCGCACCGAGCGGGTAAGTTTAATGAGTCCAAAATCGGAAGTGACCCACACAACGCCGCTTCTATCCATCAGTATTTGCCTGTAATTCAGGTAGTTTTTGACCGACTGACGAATCGGTTCGTCCATATCCGTAACCTGCCCGGCGGCGGCATTGTAATGCCAGAAGACGTTTTGGCCGGCCACCCAGACATTGCCGCCCGGTTCGGCCAGCAGGGTGGCTGCTTTGCCTTTGTCCTGAATAAACGAACTGACGGGATGCAGCGAAAACATGCCCGAAGCGGGCTGCCAGGTGAAAACCCGACTGTCGGAGCAAAGGATGAACAGGCTGTCGCCCGATGCCTGCAAATGCACGATTCTGGAAAGTTGGCGACCGGCGGCGGGCAGGCGCATTTTTTGTACCACTTTACCAGCGGCGTCTATTTTCCAAAGTTCGTTTTCCCAGGCGCCGGCGTACAGATGTTTGCCCAATGCGGCCATCGGACGGCGCGCATACAATCCGGGTACGGGAATGGAAAGTGTTTTTGGGTTTAAAGTATCCAAACGCTGCAAACGGGTGGCGCCGCTTTTTTCGTCAAACAAAGCCGCCCATACGCGTCCTTTGGCATCCTCGGTGAGGTTGGAAGGCGCCGTTCCATCTGGCAGCGGCACCGATATGATCCGGTTAGTTTCCGGCAACAGCAGCGACATCTGCCGGGGGTGAGCTACCCATATATGGTTGTGAACGTCTATGTGCAAATCGGAAACATACTCCGTCGGCAAGGTGTGCTGCTGGTCGGTTCTGTTGTAGTGAATGAAGCGGTATCCGTCGTAGCGATCCAGCCCGTTGATGGCGCCGAGCCAGAGGTAGCCGCGCCGGTCTTGTTGCACTTTGAAGACGTTGCGGTGGATGAGGCCTTCTTCAAACCCCAATACTTTGACCTGATAATCTGAGCGTTGCGCGAAAGCGCCCGTCAAGGGCAGCAATAGCAACAGTGCTGTGGGCCATGCAGGGATAGTCTTTTTTGAGACGACCGTCCGATTTCTGGAATATTTGAATATCCTCTTCATTTCGTGGGGAAAGGTACGAGGATTTTCAGTGTATTATAGCCGTAGGTCTGCTTGTTTATAATTGAAGGGAAATTTCTACTTCATTTCCCGGCGCACCTGTGCCACATACTCCACCGGTTTGGAAGACAAATTGGCGATGGTTTCGTCATTAGCATCGGGCAAATGATGAATGAGAGAGACAATGACCTCTCGCGCACCTTTTTCGATGCCTTTTTCGATGCCTTTTTCGATGCCTTTTTCGATGCCTTTTT
>ERZ761602.1375-NODE-1375-length-44618-cov-10.512488_pt1 | contig 44618 bp, 42 predicted proteins | sample MGYA00512165_ERZ761602 | MGnify/ENA primary metagenome ERZ761602 (study PRJEB28899, sample SAMN02445085) | bioreactor sludge metagenome | biome: EBPR sludge; isolation source: Thorneside wastewater treatment plant | place: Australia: Brisbane, Thorneside...
AGGAAGGTCTCGACGAACTTCTGGCGCAGGTTGCGGTAGTCGATGTAGTAGGCGTGTTCCCAGACGTCGACCGTCAGCAGCGCCTGGTCGGCCGTGGTCAACGGCGTGCCGGCCGCGCCGGTGTTGACGATGTCGACGCTGCCGTCGGCCTTCTTGACCAGCCAGGTCCAGCCCGACCCGAAGTTGCCGACCGCCGACTTCACGAACGCTTCGCGGAACGCCGCGTAACTGCCCCACTTCGCCGTGATGGCCGCCGCCAGCGCCCCGGTCGGCTCGCCGCCGCCGGCGGGCTTCATGCAGTTCCAGAAGAACGTGTGGTTCCAGATCTGCGCGGCGTTGTTGTAGATGCCGCCGCTGCTCTTGCGCACGATGTCCTCGAGGGACATGCTCTCGAACTCGGTGCCCTTCTGCAGGTTGTTCAGGTTCACGACGTACGCGTTGTGATGCTTGCCGTGGTGGTACTCGAGCGTCTCCTTGCTGTAGTGCGGCGCAAGGGCATCGATCGGATAGGGCAGCGCGGGCAGGGTGTGGTCCATGGGGCGTCCTCGTCGTGGTGTGCCGCCCGGCCGCGAGCCCTCGGTGGCTGCGACCGGGCGGGATGGAAAGCTCGAGATTCTAGGCAGCCCCGCCCGACCCGATGGGCGGTGCGCCCATCTGCCCGGCCGCGTCGCCGCCCGGCGGCGGCGGCAGGCGGATGCCGGTGACCATCGCCGACGCCCGCCCGTCGGCGAACACGGCCTCGATCGACTGGCCGGCGCGCAGGTTGGCTGCGTGCATCACCGGTCCACCCTGCGCGTCCAGCACCCAGGCGAACCCACGCGAGAGCACCTGCTGGGGATGCGCGGCCCGCAGGCGCCCGGCAAGGCCCTCGAGCTCCCGGCCCTGGCGTTGCGCCTCTCGCCGCAGCGCCAGGCGCAGGCGCGCGGCTTGCGGCAGCAGGGCATCAGCGGACTGCATCACCCGGCGGCGCAGGGCCGTGCCCAGGCGCAACCCCAGACCCGCCAGCCGCTGCTCCTCGACCGACAGCCGGGACGCCGGGGCACCGGCGCGGTGGCCGAGCAGGTCCAGGCGCTGCCCCTCCCGATCGAGCTGGCGCAGGGCCGCACGCTGCAGGCGAGCCGCGCTCGTGCGCAGCGCCGCCAGCAGCTCGCCCCGGTCGGGAACAGCCAGCTCGGCTGCCGCGGTGGGCGTGGCGGCACGCAGGTCGGCTGCCAGGTCGGCGAGCGTGACGTCGGTCTCGTGTCCAACGCCGCAAATCAGCGGAACGGGTGACGCGGCGACGGCACGCACGACCCGCTCGTCGTTGAAGGCCCACAGATCCTCCAGCGAGCCACCCCCCCGCACGAGGAGCAGCACGTCCACCAGGTCGGTCGCTCGCCTGCGCGCCGCGGTGACGAGCGCCGCGACGATCTCGCCGGGCGCCTGCGCCCCTTGGACCAGGCTCGGGTAGAGCACGACACGCACGTGCGGCGCACGGCGCGCCAGCGTGGTCATCACGTCCCGCCAGGCCGCCGCGTCGGGCGAGGTGACCACGCCGACCACCGACGGATGGCGTGGTATCGGACGGCGGCGCGCCTCGTCGAACAACCCCTGCGCGGCGAGGCGGGCGCGCAGACGCAGGAACTCCTCGTACAGCGTGCCCGCGCCGAGCCGCTGCATGCTCTCGACGACCAGCTGGAGCTCGCCGCGCGGCTCGTAGACCGCCAGGCGCCCGCGCAGCACCACGCCTTGACCGTCGGCCGGTGCGAAATCCAGCAGCGTCGCGGCCCGCCTGAACATCGCGCAGCGCACGAGGCCCGGCGCACCGGAAGCATCCTTCAACGAGAAGTAACAGTGCCCGCTGGATGCTCGCGTGAAACCGGAGATCTCGCCGCGCACCGTGACGGCGCCGAAACGCGCCGTCAGCTGATCGGCCACGGCCAGCAGGAGCGCGCCGACGCTCCACGACATCTCCTCGGGACGGGCCGCAGACGGCAGCATCACCGAGCCAGCCCGCATGCAGACTGGCGCAGAAGTCCACAGAAGCCCGAACCGCGGGCCGCCGGCAGCGCAATCGGCCCGCAAAGCCGCATGAGCACGTGCAACGCGTTGATTTGCATTGAATTTCCGACCGTTGAAGACCCCGACGGCGTCATGCCGTCCGCTCGAGTCGCGCGCAGCCGCATGCGAGCCGGCACTTGTTCACAAAGTTGTCCACAGGAACGGGCGGCACCCTGCCAGCACGCATGACCCCACCGGAGTGCCGGACGGGAGCGGTCGATCCCGCGATGTCACCCGCGCCATCGACCTTCGCCCTCGGTACGACCGGCGTCAACTGCAACAAGATCGCGCCATCCCCCGGAAGCAGGAACGGCTTCGGACATAATTCCACGCGTCTGCGACACCCGCCGCCAGGAACTCGTCTTGCTTTCGATCATACAAGCCGCCGGCTGGCCGATCTGGCCGCTGATCCTGTGCTCCATCATCACGGTCGCGCTGATCATCGAGCGCCTGATGAGCCTGCGACGCATCCGGGTGGCCCCGGCCAAGCTGCTCGACGAGGTGATGTCGGTGACGCGATCGTCGCTGCCGTCCAACGACGTGGTCAGCCGGCTTGCCGAGAGCTCGCTGCTCGGGCGCGTGCTCGCGGCGGGCATGCGCACGGTCATCGGCGACGCCCGCACGACCGAGACCGCGCTGCGCAACGCCTTCGAGATCGCCGGCCGCGACGCGATGCACCAGATGGAGCGCTACCTCAACGCCCTGGCGACGATCGTCACGGCTGCACCGCTGATGGGCCTGCTCGGCACGGTGGTGGGCATGATCGAGATCTTCGCGTCGCAGACGACAGGCGCCGCCGGCCTGGCCAACCCGGCCCAGCTCGCGCAGGGCATCTCGATCGCGCTGTACAACACCGCCTTCGGGCTGATCATCGCGATCCCCGCCCTGCTCTTCTACCGCTACTTCCGCGGGATGATCAACGACTACCGGATGACCATGGAACTCGCGGCCGAGCGCATGGTGCCGCAGCTGCTTCGACACACGGTCGGACGCGCGGCAGGCGGCACTGCATGAGATTCCGCAGCAACCTCGGAGCCGATGAACCCGAGCTCAACCTGATCGCCTTCATCGACATCCTGCTCGTCGTCCTGATCTTCCTGATGGTCACGACGACCTACTCCCGGTTCACCGAGCTGCAGGTCAACCTGCCCACCGCCGACGCCGAGAAGCTGCAGCAGCGGCCCCGGGAGATCGTGATCTCCGTGGCCAGCGACGGCCGCTACGCACTCAACCAGCAGGTGCTCGAGGGGCGCGACGTCGAATCGCTCGCCGCGGCCATGCGCGAGGCCTCCGGCGGCAGCGTCGACGCGATGATCATCGTGTCGGCCGACGCGATGGCCGTTCACCAGTCGGTGATCAACGTCCTCGACGCCGCGCGCCGTGCCGGCCTGGTGCGCATCACCTTCGCCGCGCAGAGCTCGGCCGGCGGACGCTGACGGATCACCCCGATGGGCGCGGGCTCCGGGCTGCGCTCGGCTGTCGAGCGGGCCTGGTGGAACCCGCGATGGTCCCTCGCCGCGCTGGCGCTGTCGCCACTGGCCCTGCTGTATGGCGTCGCCCTGGCGCTGCGCCGCGCGGCCTATGCCACCGGCCTGCGCCGGCCGTGGCGCGCGCCGGTTCCCGTGATCGTCGTCGGCAACCTGATCGTCGGAGGAGCCGGCAAGACCCCGACGGTCATCGCGCTGGTCGACGCACTGCGGCGGCAGGGCTGGACGCCCGGCGTGATCTCGAGGGGCCATGGCGCGCGGCTGTCGACAGCCCGCGCGGTGCATGCCGGCAGCACGGCCGCGGACGTCGGCGACGAGCCACTGCTGCTGCATCGCCGAACCGGCGTCCCGGTCTGGGTCGGCCACGACCGGCGCGCCGTCGCGGCCTCACTGTGCGCCGCTCACCCGCGGGTCGACCTGCTGATCGCCGACGACGGCCTGCAGCACCTGGCCCTGGCGCGCGACGCGCAGCTCGTGGTGTTCGACGCACGGGGCTTCGGCAACGGTCTGCTGCTGCCGGCCGGGCCGCTGCGCGAGCGGCGCTGGCGGCGCCTGCCGCCGCGCACGCTGGTCATCTACAACGGCTGCGAGGCCAGTACGCCGCTGCCGGGCGAGGTCGCCGCCGCCGCGCTCGGCGAGGTCTGGCCCCTGGCGGCGTGGTGGGCGGGCGATCGCTCGGCGGCGCTGCCGCTCGACAGGCTGCGCGGCCGGCGTGTCCGGGCTGCCGCCGGCATCGGGCACCCGGAACGCTTCTTCACGATGCTCGAGCGGCGGGGCCTGTCCGTCGAGCGCTGGCCCCTGCCCGACCACGCGCCGCTGGAGCCGCGGCCCTGGCCTCGCGACGGCGCCCGGGTGGTGGTCACGGAGAAGGATGCCGTCAAGCTGCCCCCCGACGCCCCCGATGCGGCTGACATCCTGGTGGCCACGCTAGACTCGTCGCTCCCCCCGGCTGCGGTCGAGCGACTGGTCTCGTGGCTGCCGAGCCCGAGCCGCCGTCCGCCACCGGCCTTCTGAAGAGACTCCCGATGGACCACCGCCTGATCGACCTGCTCGTCTGCCCGCTGTGCAAGGGGCCGCTGGAGATGCTGCGCGACGAGGCCCTGCTGCCGCGGGGCCTGGCCTGTCGCGCGGACCGGCTCGTCTTCCCGCTGCGCGACGGCATACCGGTGATGCTCGAGTCGGAAGCCACGCCGCTGCCTGACGCGGCGCCGCCGCCGATGCCGGCGCTGGGCGAGCCCGCCCCGTGAGCTTCGATGTCCTGATCCCGGCGCGGCTCGCATCGACGCGCCTGCCTCGCAAGCCCCTGCTCGACATCGCGGGGCTGCCGATGGTCGTCAGGGTGGCGCGGCGCGCGGCGCTGTCGGGCGCGCGTCGCGTGGTCGTCGCGGCCGACAGCCTCGAGATCGTGGACACCTGCCAGGCTCACGGCGTCGACGTCGTGCTGACGCGCGACGACCATCCGAGCGGCAGCGATCGCCTCGCGGAGGCCTGCCGGCAGCTCGGGCTCGACGGTGGCGACGTGGTCGTCAACGTGCAGGGCGACGAGCCGCTGATCGATCCCGGCCTCGTGGCCCGCTGTGCCGGCCTGCTCGACGAACGCGAGGACTGCAGCGTGGCCACGGCCGCGCATCCGATCGACCGCATCGAGGACTTCCGCAACCCGAACGTGGTCAAGGTCGTCCTTGATGCCTCCGCGCGCGCGCTGTACTTCAGCCGCGCGCCGATCCCGTGGTGGCGCGACGCGCCAGAAGCGGCGGTGCCGGCTTCGCAGCCGCGGCCCCTGCGCCACATCGGCCTGTACGCGTACCGCGCCGGCTTCCTGCGCCGGTTCCCGCAGCTCGAGCCGGCCGCGCTGGAACGCGCCGAGGCCCTCGAACAGTTGCGCGTGCTCTGGCACGGCCATGCGATCGCGGTGCACGTGTGCGAGCTCGCGCCAGCACCCGGCGTCGACACGCCGGAGGACCTCGCCCGCGTGAGGGCCCTGCTCGGCGGCCCGCGCGACTGAAAGCTCCACGAAGGTGTGCCGTGCTAACCTGCTCGGCGCTCGGCGGTAACGCGCGCACAGGCCTGGCGGGCGGTCCTGTCCTGGTGCGCGACCGCCCTTGCGACCAGCCAGGACTCAGAGGAGTGGGACGAGATGCGACTGATTCTGTTGGGGCCGCCCGGGGCCGGCAAAGGCACGCAGGCCGCGCAGATCTGCCAGGCGTACGGCATCCCCCAGGTCTCCACCGGCGACATGCTGCGCGCCGCGGTCAAGGCCGGCACGCCGCTGGGCGTCGAGGCGAAGAAGGTCATGGATGCCGGGTCCCTGGTCAGCGACGACATCATCGTGGCGCTGGTGAAGGACCGGCTCACGAAGCCTGACTGCGCGGCGGGGTTCCTGTTCGACGGCTTCCCGCGCACGATCCCCCAGGCCGAGGCGATCCGGGATGCCGGCGTGAAGCTGGATGTCGTGCTCGAGATCGACGTGCCCGACGCCGAGATCGTCCGGCGCATGAGCGGCCGGCGCGTGCACGTCGCGTCGGGCCGCACCTACCACGTCGCCTTCAACCCGCCGAAGGTCGCCGACCGCGACGACCTGACCGGCGAGCCGCTGATCCAGCGCGAGGACGACCGGGAGCAGACGGTGCTCAAGCGGCTGGCGGTCTATCACGCGCAGACGAGCCCGCTGGTCGCGTACTACTCGGCGTGGGCGGCGAGCGGCGACGAGGCGGCACCGCGCTGCGTGCGCGTCAGCGGCCTCGGCAAGGTCGAGGCCGTCACCGCCCAGGTCCTGGCCGCGTTGGCCGGCTGAACAACCCACTAGGAGTTCCCCATGCAGATCGCAGGCAAGGTCTTCATCGTCACCGGGGGCGCGTCGGGCCTCGGCGAGGGCACGGCGCGCATGCTGGCCGCCAACGGTGCGAAGGTGGTCGTCGCCGACCTGCAGGTCGAGCGCGGCCAGAAGGTCGCGCACGAGATCGGCGGCCTCTTCGTCAAGTGCGACGTGACGCAGGAAGCCGACGGCCAGGCCGCGGTCGCGGCGGCCACGGCCGCCGGCAAGCTGATGGGCCTGGTCAACTGCGCCGGCATCGCCACCGCGGTCAAGACCGTGGGTCGCGAAGGCGCCCACCCCCTGGCCGTGTTCACGAAGACCGTGATGATCAACCTGGTGGGCAGCTTCAACATGATCCGCCTGGTGGCCGAGGCGATGTGCCGCAACGAGCCCGAGGCCACCGGTGAGCGGGGCGTGCTGATCAGCACCGCCAGCGTGGCCGCCTACGACGGCCAGATCGGCCAGGCCGCCTACTCCGCGAGCAAGGGCGGCATCGTCGGCATGACGCTGCCGATCGCGCGCGACCTGGCACGCAACGGCATCCGCAACATGACCATCGCGCCGGGCATCTTCGGCACGCCGATGCTGTTCGGCATGCCCCAGGACGTGCAGGACGCGCTGGCCGCCAGCGTGCCCTTCCCGAGCCGGCTGGGCACCCCGCAGGACTACGCCCGCCTGGTCCAGCACATCGTCGAGAACGACATGCTCAACGGCGAGGTGATCCGCCTCGACGGCGCGATCCGCCTCGCGCCGAAGTAAGGCGCCGCACGCAGCCTTCGGCCGAGGTCCCTGAACCTCGGCCGGCGCGATCCGCACCTCGGCACGCGTCCAACTGTTGCGCGCCGCCAACGCGCAGTTCGGGGGTTTTCTCCCCGGCCGTGTCGATGCGAAGGGCCGCCGGGAGGCGGCGCCCGGCGTCGAGCTTGCGCCAGAATTCTTCGACAAATCAACAACTTGAGCGCGCACGATCGCCCCCCGTCGGGGGCTCGGCGGTGCCCTGGCGGCCGCTCGTCGCCCGCAAACTTGGGTTTCTCCTCGGCGGCCAGTAGCGCCTGTCACATTCAGAATCGCCGGACGTACTTCCGCGACGGTGTCGGCCGTGCTGGTCTTTCCGACGGCACGCCGCAGCGCACGGAGGCGTCGTCTCACAGCTGCCAACGAGTTCGCTGCACAGGAGAATCCATGTTCAAGAGAAGCAAGATCTGCACAGCGGTCCTGACCGCAATCGGCGGAACGGTCCTCGTGACCTCGCTGCCGACCTTCGCGCAAACCCAGACCGTCGAGATCACGGGTTCGCGCATCAAGCGCGCCGAAGCCGAAGGCGCGCTGCCCGTCACCGTGATCAAGCGCGAGGAGCTGGAAGCCAGCGGCGCGGTCAGCGTGGCGGAGTTCATGCGCTCCAGCACGTTCTCGTCGGCCGGCAACTTCCGGCCGCAGTCGGGCAGCTCGGCCCAGTCGTTCGCGGGCATCGACCTGCGCGGTCTCGGCTCGGCCCGCACGCTGGTGCTGCTGGACGGCCGTCGCCTGCCCAAGGGCCCGCAAGTCGGCGACTCGGCTGACCTGAACACGGTTCCGATGGCGGCGATCGAGCGCATCGAGATCCTGACCGACGGCGCCTCCGCAATCTACGGCTCCGACGCGATCGGCGGCGTGGTGAACATCATCACCCGCAAGGACTTCGACGGCATGGCGTTCACGCTGGGCTACACGAAGCCCGAGAACGAGGGCGGCGAGCGCGAGGAGCTCTCGGCGCTGCTCGGCATCAACGGCGACAAGGGCCGCATCGTGATGGGTGCCGGCCGCACCTCGCGCGGCATGGTCTACACCCGCGACAGGCCCTGGGGCCAGACGCTGGGCGTCTCGTCCTTCGGCAACAACATCGTCACCGGCGGCCTGCGCTCGATCGGCAACCTGTACGGCCAGCCGTCCCTGGGCTGTACCGACCCCGACTTCTGGATGGCCGCGAACGGCACCTGCTCGTTCAACTTCAACTCGCGCGCCGCCGATGAAGCGGAGATCACGCAGACGTCCATCTTCGCGCGGGGCGAGTACCGCTTCAGCAAGGACTGGACGACGTACATGAACGCGTCGCTCACCAACACGACGAGCTTCGGCCGCTATGCGCCGACGCCCGCGCAGCTGACCGTGCAGCCCACCGGCCCGAACACCTCGACGACGGCCATCCCGAACAGCAACAACCCGACCGCGGCGCCGATCGTCGTGCGTCACCGCACCGCGGCGGCCGGCAACCGCGACACGAACACCGACAACAACCTGACCGACTTCCTGGTCGGCGTGCAGGGCAAGGTGTTCGGCATCGACGTCGACCTCGGTGCGCGCAACACGCTGTCGAAGTACGACGAGAAGGGGCGCAACTACATCGTGCGCCCGATCCTCGAGCAGTACGTCAACCAGAACATCTACAACCTGTTCGCCCCCAACGCCAACGACCCGGCCGTGCTGAGCGCGATCAAGGCGACGATCGGCCGCGACTCGAAGTACAAGGTGACCGAGGGCTACGGCACCGCGACCTTCTACAACCTGTTCAAGACCGGCGGCGGCTCCGCCACCCTGCTGCTCGGCGCGGAAGTTCGCAAGGAGACCTACGCCGACATCTACGACTCGCTGTCGGAAGCCGGCGTCATCGAAGGCTCGGCCGGCAACTCGGCCGCGGGCACCCGCAACGTCAAGTCGGCGACGGCCGAATTGCTGATCCCGCTGACCAAGCAGCTGGAAGTGACGGTGGCCGGCCGCTTCGAGGACTACTCCGACTACGGCAACGACTTCGCCCCGAAGGTCTCGATGCGCTTCCAGCCGATGCGCACCCTGACGCTGCGGGCCTCGTACGGCGAGGGCTTCCGCGCCCCGAGCCTGCCGATCCTGAACCAGAAGGAGACCTTCTCGGCCGAGTCGGTCTTCGATCCGGTGACCTGCCGTTACTTCGGTGGATCGGGCACGATCCTGACGCCGCGTACGCCGGGCCTGCGTCCGGCCGACGACTGCGACGTCGGCAAGCTCGTCCAGGTCGACACCTACACCGGCTCGAACCCGTCGCTGAAGTCCGAGACCTCCAAGCAGTTCGCGTTCGGCGCCGTCTGGGATGCCACCGAGTACCTGAGCCTGAAGGCCGACTACTACAACATCAAGATCGACAACACGATCTCGCTGATCGGTGCCCAGGACCTGATCGACCGCAGCAACGGCAGCGATCCGCGGCCCATCCCGGCGGGCCTCTACGTGCGCCGCGGCACCGCGGGCGAGATCCTGCGCGTCCAGCAGGGCTACGCCAACGAGGGCACGCTGAAGGCCGCCGGTCTCGACCTCAGCGTCGAGGCGCGCTGGAAGCTGGCGAATGCCGGCAGCTTCCGCCACGAGCTGCGCTACTCGCACGTGCTGACCTACGACCAGGACGGTTCCGACCTCGTCGGCGCGCTGGGCCTGCCCGAGTTCCGCACGACGCTGAACAACGGCTGGACCATGGGCCCCTTCGCCGCGGCGTGGAACATCAACGTCATCGGCAAGAACGGCACGGCCGCGGGCCGCACGGCGTCGCAGTACGTCACGCACGACCTGCAGTTCAGCTGGAACACCCCGGTCAAGGGCAGCAAGCTGACGCTCGGCGTCGTCAACGCGACCGGCAAGATGCCCGAGCTCGTCGCCTACGACGGCCGCAACTTCAACTTCTACCTGTACGACGGCTACGGCCGCCAGCCGTACATCCGCTACGAGCAGAAGCTCTGATCGACCGTCCCGGCACCATGGAAGGGGCTCTTCGGAGCCCCTTTTTTCTTGCCCGCCGACGGACGCGGCCGCGGGCTCAGGGCAGGCGCTTCGTGCCGGTCAGTGCCCAGCCGAGCAGGCGCCCCTGGTCCACCAGCGGTGCGGCTTGCGCCGTCACGCCGAGCGCGTCCAGCCGCTGCAGCAGGCGGCCGATCGCGGCCTCGTCGAGCGCGCAATCGAGCAACTCGCGAAGGCGCAGGGAACCGTCCTCGAGCCCTCGACGCAAGCCGGCCAGACGCGCGGCGATCTCGTGCAGCGGGGTCCGCCCGCAGTCGCGCAGGACGGTCGCGACGGCCTCGCGCGTCTCGTGCAGCACGTCCGGGCAGGCCGAGGTGGCCACCTGCCGGTCGATCTCGTCCTGGAGCGTGTTGAACCGGTCGCGCACGGCGTTGGCGGCCGCATCGTGCATCAGCGAGGCCCGGCCCTGGGGCGTCGCCGCGCGGGCCAGTGGCTCGGCCATCTGCAGCGCGCCGTCGAGCAGCCCACCCGGGGCGAGCAACCACGAGATGTGCGCGACCTCGGCCGCCGCGAGCCGGCAGCTCACCGAGCCGGCATGGTGCAACACGGCAGCGATGCGCCCGCCCGCCCGCAGCACGCGGACGGCCTCGGGCAGCGAGCGCTCGAGTTCGCTGTACTCGATGCCGAACTGGCTGGTCACGACATCGAAGGCGGCCTCCGGGAACGGCAGAGCCTCGGCGGCCACGCCACCGTGGAAGCGGACCCGTCCCGACCAGGGCGCCGGCACGGCATCCAGCCACGCCGGGGCGACATCGGCCAGGTCGACGGCCTCGCAGCTGCGCCCAGCCGCATCGGCGTGGCGATCGACGAGCAGCCGCGGGATCGGCCCGTTGCCGCTGGCGACGTCGAGCAGCCGGCCTGCGGGCTGCAGACCGTCGAGAACTGCCGCCCAGAACCCGGCCAGCGCGCCGTCGTAGTTGCCTTCGAACGATCCTGCGCACGAGTGCAACTGGCCGGTCGCCCAGTAGCGCGTCCAGACCTCGTGGCGTCGGCGGTGGCGGGAATCCGGGTTGTCCATGGCAAGCTGGCCGCTGCAGTGCATCAAGAATAGCGCCGCACCCGGGCCACCGAAAGGGGCTTGCCCGGGCAGTAGACTGGCAGCCGCGTCCACAACCACAACAAGCCCTCCGACCATGACCGTGAAGCACCTTCTGTCGGCCCTCGTCGTGGCCGGCTCGCTGCTGCAAGGCACCGCCGCCTTGGCACAGAGCCCGTCCACCCCGGGCGCCATCCCGGTTCGCGACTTCTTCCGCAAGCCGGCAGTGATGTCGCCCCAGCTCTCGCCGAACGGCAAGAAGCTGGCCATGCTGGTCCCGGCGGGCAAGGACCGCGTCGGCCTGGCGGTGGCCGACGTCGCGACACCCGACAAGTTCGTCGGCATCGCGCAGTTCGAGGACGCCGACATCACGCGCTTCAGCTGGGTCAACGACGGCCGCCTCGTCTTCCAGGCCTTCGACTGGCAGGCGCCGGCCGCCTACCAGCAAGGTTCGGGTCTGTACGCGGTCAACGCCGACGGCACCGAGTTCAAGTGGCTGATCGAGCGCAACGGCAACTACCGCACCGTCGGCGTGCCCAGCGAGCGCCCCCTGCCGAATCGCTACCGATTCCTGACGACCGTCGACGACGGCTCGGACGATGTCATCGCCGTGCGCTGGAACTTCATCCGCGCCGGAGACCCGAGCGACGGCACCCTCGTGCGGCTGAACACCCGGACGATGGTGCCGCGCACCATCGCGGGCGACGTGCCCGCCGGCGCGAACGCCTGGTGGCTCGACCGCCAGAACCGGCTGCGGGCCGTGGCGACCGGCGGCAACTACAACGACACCTCGATCACGATCCACTGGCTGCCGGAGAACGGCGGCGCGTGGCAGCAACTGGCCAAGTTCGACGCGATCGACCCTCCGCCGGGCAGCTTCCAGCCCGTGGCCGTGGACCACGACGGCAACCTGCTGGTCGCGGCCTGGGTGCAGGAGGGCGGGCGCAATCCCGAGCGCTATGCCACGCTGCACCGCTACGACACGGCCCGCCGCGCCGTCGACCCGAAGCCGATCGTCTCGCTGAAGGGCTACGACTTCGACGGCGCGGTCCTGTTCGACGACGCGGCGCGCAAGGTCTCGGGCATCTTCTACACGTCGGACGCGACGGGCGTGGCCTGGCTGGATCCCGAGCTGAAGGCCTTGCAGGAGGCCGTCGACAAGCAGCTGACCGGCACGAACAACGTCTTTGTCTGCCGCCGCTGCTCGCAGGCGAAGCACTTCATCGTCACCGCCTACTCCGACCGCCAGCCGGCTGCGTACTTCCTGCTGGACCGGGAGACGCGCAAGCTGCGGCTGATCGGGGCCACCTACCCCTGGCTCGATTCGCGCCTGCTCGCCGAGCAGGACGTCGTGCGCATCAAGGCCCGTGACGGGCTCGAGATCCCGACCTACATCACCAAGCCGAAGGGCAAGGGCCCTTGGCCGACCGTCGTGATGGTCCACGGCGGTCCCTTCGTGCGCGGGCACCAGTGGGGCTTCTCGCCCGACGCGCAGTTCCTGGCATCGCGCGGTTACCTGGTCATCGAACCCGAGTTCCGCGGCAGCACGGGCTACGGCGACCGGCACTTCAAGGCGGGCTGGAAGCAGTGGGGCCTGGGGATGCAGGACGACGTCACCGACGTGACCAGGTGGGCCATCCAGCAAGGTCACGCCGACCCCCGGCGCGTGGCCATCGCCGGCGCGAGCTACGGCGGCTACGCGACGATGATGGGCCTGGTCAAGGAACCCGATCTCTACAAGGCCGGCATCAACTGGGTCGGGGTGACCGACATCGAGCTGATGTACGACATCGGCTGGAGCGACTTCTCCGGCTCGCAGTGGATGCGGTTCGGGATGCCGCGCATGGTGGGCGACCCCAAGAAGGACGCCGAACAGTTGAAGGCCACGTCACCGCTGCAGCAGGCGCACCGGATCAAGCAGCCGGTGCTGATGGCCTACGGCGAGGAGGACCTGCGCGTGCCGCTGCCGCATGGCACGAAGATGCGCGACGCTCTGGTGCGGGCGGGCAACAAGCAGGTCGAGTGGGTCCAGTACAAGGACGAAGGGCACGGCTTCGTCCTGCTCGAGAACAACGTCGACTTCTGGTCGCGCGTCGAGCGCTTCCTGGCCCAGCACCTGAAGTGACGGCCCGCGTGCGCCGCGTCACTCGACGCGGCGCACGCGGATCAGCTGGTTGACACCCTCGATGTCCATCAGGAACGATCCGAACGCGGCCCGCTTGACGGTCACCTTCGGGTCGCGCAGCTGGTAGTACGCCGAACTGCCGTCGACGACCTGCCACACCTGCCCGTTGGCCAGGCGCAGCCGCGTGCGGGCATTCCAGCCCTCGAAGAGGCCGGCGATGGTCGAACGGACCTGCTGGACCTGCTCTCGTTCGTCCGGCGCCAGGCCGAAGGCCTGTTCGCGCACCGCCGCGGTCGCGGGCGCCGCAGCGGCGGCCGGCACCGGGCTGGCGGCCGGCCGCGTCGGTGCGGAGGCAGCGGTCGCCGGCTTCGCCCCGGGCTTCACGTTGTCGTAACAGGCCAGGCGCTCGGCCGGGTTCGAAATGCTGCGGCAGCGCAGCCAGGGTTCGTCGTCGGCGTGTGCGAAGCCACCCAGCAGCGACGCGATGCCGGCCAGGCCGAGGCAGAAGGTCTTGTGCATGCGGGCACGCTATCGCTGGCGTGACGAGCGCGCAATCCGGGTTTCGGAGTGCGTGCCCTCACCAGCCGATCAGCGCCTCCCGTCCCTGCACCACCAGTTCGACGCGCCGGCCCACCGGCAAGCTCACGTGGGTGGCGACATGGCCGAAGGGCAGGCCCGTCAGGATCGGCGTGGACGTGCGCGAGCGCAGCGCCTCGAGCGCCGAGCGCAGCGAGTAGCCCCGATCGAGCGGCGAAGGCTTCCAGTCCGTGAACTGCCCCAGGACCACGGCCTTCTGCGCCCCGATGACGCCGGCCTGCAGCAGCTGCAGCAGGTGACGCTCGACCCGGTACGGGTGCTCGTTGACGTCCTCGAGGAACAGCACGCCGCCGCGCACGCGCGGCAGGTGCGGCGTGCCGAGCAGGGAGCACACCATCGTCAGGTTGCCTCCCCACAAGGTGCCGCGCCGCTGCAGGCCGTCGTGGCCAGCGGCGGTGCGGAAGCCGATGGCCTCGAGCGTTCCGTCCATCGCCTCGACGAAGCAGCCACAGGTGACCTCGTCGACCGTCTCCGAGCCGAAGTCGGCGATCGCCAGGGGACCGGCCCAGCCCGAGACCCCGGCATGGGCCAGCAGGCCCAGATGCAGCGCGGTCATGTCGCTGTAGCCGACCCAGCGCGTGCCGCGCTCGATGCTGCGCGCAAGCCGCGGCCAGTCGAGCCGGTCCAGCAGCCGTGTCAGGCCGTAGCCCCCCCGGGTGGCCAGGGCGACACCCGGCGCCGCCTCTGCGACACGATGCAGCGCCTGCAGGCGGCGCTCGTCGTCACCGGCGAATCGCTGGTGGCGCGCCGTCGCGGCCTCGTCGACCCCGACCGCGTAACCCAGGGCCTCGAGCCGGCGCTGCGCGAGCCTCAGGGGCGCGACCCTGGCCACCACGCCGGCCGGCGTGAACAGGAGCAACGAGCCTCGTTCAGCGCCGCTCATCGTGCTCCCCGGCTCCGGGCCAGTCGCCGCCTTCGATCGCCTCGCCGGCGGGGATGGCCGTGGCAGGGCCGTTCCCGGCCGACGCGGCACCGTCCGGCCGGACCGTCCCGACCGCATCGCCCGGCGCGGCCCGCCGCGCGGCCCGCCGTTCGGCGAAGAAGTCGCGCAGCAGCCGGGCGCTGAGGTCCGACAGCACCCCGCCCTCGACGCGCGTCCGATGGTTCAGCTGCTCGACGCCGAACAGGTCGACCACCGACCCGGCCGCGCCGGTCTTGGGATCGTGCGCCCCGAAGACCACCCGCTTGAGCCGCGCGTGCATCATCGCCACCGCGCACATCCCGCACGGCTCCAGCGTCACGTACAGCGTGCAGTCGGGCAGCCGGTAGTTGCCCAGGAGCTGCGCCGCGTGACGCAAGGCGACGATCTCCGCGTGGGCCGTCGGGTCGTGGGTGGTGATCGGCCGGTTGTAGCCGGTCGCGACCACCTGCAACTGGCCTTCGAACTCGCGCACCACGACCGCGCCGACCGGCACCTCGCCAGCCAGTTGCGCGTTCAGCGCCTGGTCCAGCGCGAGGCGCATCGCCCATTCGTCGGTGGTCAGCTCGGAAGCGGGTCGGTCGGGCACGTCGGGGTGTGGCGCCCTCGCGGCGCGGTCGGTCGGCGCCGCATTGTCGCCGCGCAGCGGCCCGGGCAGCGGGGCCGTTCTGAGGTACAAATCCGCTGGCAGCGTCGTCCAGGCCCACCCTGCGCGGGCCGGACCGACGCCAGCACGACGACGAGGCAGCCGATGAACGACCCGCAGGCCATCAGTGCCTGGCTCGACGAACAGCAGGTCACCGAGATCGAGTGCCTGACACCCGACATCTCGGGCCAGGCGCGCGGCAAGATCGTGCCGCGCTACCGCTACGACCCGGCCGTCGGGCTGCGCCTGCCCGAGGCGGTGCTCACGATGACGGTGACCGGCGACTACCCGGAGAAGGACTTCACCTCGGCGGCCGACCCCGACATGCGCCTCGTGCCCGACCCGGCGACGGTGCGCCCGGTGCCGTGGGCGAAGGAGCGGACCGCCCAGATCATCCACGACTGCTTCAGCTTCGACAGTGCGCGCATCGAACTCTCGCCACGCAACGTGCTGCGCCGCATCGTCGACCTCTACGAGGCCGAGGGCTGGTGCGCCGTCGTCGCGCCCGAGATGGAGTTCTACCTCGTCGAGATCGAGCCGGACGAGGACATCCCGCTGAAGCCGCCGATCGGCCGCACGCGGCGAACCGAGCCCGGCATGCAGAGCTATTCGATCGACTCGGTCAACGAGTACGGCGAGGTCTTCGACGTGCTCTACGACTGGTGCGAGGCCCAGGGCATCCGGCTGGACACGCTGATCCACGAGATGGGCACCGCGCAGATGGAGATCAACCTCGACCACGGCGACCCGCTCGCGCTGGCCGACCAGGTGTTCCTGTTCAAGCGCACGGTGCGCGAGGTCGCGATCCGGCACCAGATGTACGCGACCTTCATGGCCAAGCCGATGCAGGGTCAGCCCGGGAGCGCGATGCACCTGCACCAGAACGTGCTCGACCGCGCGAGCGGCTGCAACCTGTTCAGCCGCAGCGACGGCGAGCCCTCGGAGGCCTTCGCCCACTACATCGGCGGCCTGCAGGCCTACCTGCCGGCCGCGACGGCCTTCTTCGCACCGTACGTCAACTCCTACCGGCGGCTGTCGCGCTTCACCTCGGCACCGATCAACCTGAGCTGGGGCCACGACAACCGCACCTGCGGCCTGCGCGTGCCGCGCTCGTCGCCCGAATCGCGCCGGGTCGAGAACCGCCTCGCCGGGGTCGATGCCAACCCCTACCTCGTGATCGCCGCGAGCCTGGCCTGCGGCTACCTCGGCCTCAAGGAGCGCCTGCAGCCCAGCGCCGCGCTGAGCGGCAGCGCCTACGAGCAGCCGCACCAGCTGCCCCGCCACCTGGACGTCGCCATCGAGCAGCTGATGCGCTGCGAGCCGCTGGCGGAACTCTTCGGCGAGCACTTCATCCGGACCTTTGGCGCGATCAAGGAAGCCGAATACGGCGAGTACTTCGATGTCATCAGCCCGTGGGAGCGACGCTTCCTGCTGCTGCACGTGTAGGGCCGGCGCATGACCGGCACCAGCGAGTTCCTCGATCTCCTGCGCGGGCTTTCCCAGCCATCGGTGCTCGCCGAGGCGGGTGTCGTGATCCTGGTCGTCGCGCTGGCCTGGGGAGCCCTGCGCCTGCTGCGGCCTCTGGATGCGAGCCACGGCGTGCTCTTCGGCCGGCGCATCGTCGACGGCGTGCTCTTCCCGCTGCTCGCCCTGGTGCTGGCCTGGCTCGGCCGCTGGGTGCTGCAGAGCCAGCAGTGGCCGGTTGCGCTGATGAAGATCGTCGTGCCGGTGCTGCTCAGCCTGGCGATCATCCGCCTGACCGTCCAGGTGCTGCACAACGCCTTCCCCGGCTCGCGCCTGGTCGCCGTGCTCGAGCGCACGGTCAGCTGGGGCATCTGGCTGCTCACGGTGCTGTGGCTGACGGGCGGCCTGCATCCCTTGCTGGCCGAGATGGAAGCGGTCACCTGGCGCATCGGCGGTGCACCGGTGACGTTGCGCGGCCTGATCGAAGGGGCGCTGACGGCCGTCGCCGTGCTGATCGGCAGCCTGTGGCTGTCGGCGGTCATCGAGGCCCGGCTGATGGCGGCCGACGGCGTGCACGTGTCGGTCCGCAAGATCGGTGCAAACGCGACGCGCGCCGTGCTGCTGCTGGTCGGCCTGCTGGTGGCGCTGTCGGCCGCCGGCATCCCGCTGGGCGCGCTCGGCGTGCTCGGCGGCGCCATCGGCGTGGGCATCGGCTTCGGGCTGCAGAAGCTCGCCGCCAACTACGTCAGCGGCTTCGTGATCCTGGCCGAGCGCTCGATCCGCATCGGCGACCTGGTCTCCGTCGACAACTTCGAGGGCCGCATCACCGACATCACCACCCGCTACACGGTGATTCGCGCCCCGACCGGACGCGAGGCCATCGTGCCCAACGAGACGCTGATCACGCAGCGGGTCGACAACCTGACCTATGCCGACAGCCAGCTCGTGCAGGTGACCAGGGTGCAGGTCGCTTACGAGACCGACCTGGAGGCGCTGTTCCCGAAGATCCTCGAGACCGTGCGCGCCGTGCCGCGCGTGCTCGCGGACCCGGCGCCCGCGGTGCGCCTGTCGGCCTTTGCCGACAGCGGACTGGAGCTGACGATCGCGTTCTGGATCGGAGACCCCGAGAACGGACAGCTCAACGCCGTCGGCGACGTCAACCTTGCGATCCTGCGGCTCTTCCACCGCGAGGGCATCGAGATCCCCTATCCGCAGCGCGTCGTGCACGCGCTGCCCGCCGCCGGGCCGTCGACGCCATCCGACTGAGAAGCCGGGTTGCCGCGGCCGCGCCCGGGTCCGGGGCCGGGAGCGGCAAGGCCTGGCCGACGCCCGACCGGGGGTGTCGTGGATGCAACAGCGGATCGGCCGCGAATGCGGGAGCTCGCAGGCTGCTTGACACGGCTCAACCGGCCTGCGCCGGCACGGGTGTCTGATCGCGCCGACAAGATCCTGCACAGGAGGGTGTGATGCACGCGCTACGCGACTTCTTCTCGACCGACTACGGCCTGCTCAGCGCCTTCGTGATTGCGTTCACGGTGGGCATGGGCGTCTTCTTCGCACGCTTCATCTCGAAGCACATGCGCGAGGACGCCGAGGCTGCACGCAAGGCCGGCCAGGTGCGCTGACGCGTCACCGGCGGCCCGCCGCGGCGCTGCACGACGCAGCGCTCACCGCCGGGGCTGCGGCGGGTCGCCAGCCGGGGCTCCGGCGGCGAACGCCGCATGCGCTGCGGGTCGTTGCCATCGAGCGGGGAAATACCCCGCAGACGTCGCACCCGCGTGCCGTGCGGACGCACAATCGCGCCGTCTCACCCCTGCCGCGAGGAACGCACGATGACCGGCGATGCCAAGGTCCTGGAGCACCTGAACCTGCAGCTCAAGAACGAGCTCACCGCGATCAACCAGTACTTCCTGCACTACCGCATGCTGAAGAACTGGGGATTCGACCGGCTGGCCCAGCACGAGCACGACGAATCGATCGGCGAGATGAAACACGCCGACATGCTGATGGACCGCATCCTGATGCTCGACGGCCTGCCCAACCTGCAGGACCTGGGCAAGCTGCTGGTGGGCGAGAGCCCGGTCGAGATCCTCTCCTGCGACCTGAAGGTCGAGCAGGCGTCGCAGACCGCGCTGAAGGAGGCCATCGCCCACTGCGAGAGCGTGCGCGACTATGTCTCGCGGGACCTGCTGCAGCGCATCCTCGACGACACCGAGGAGCACATCGACTGGATCGAGACCCAGATCGGGCTGGTCGCCAAGATCGGTGAACCGAACTGGCTGCAGAGCCAGACGGGCAGCTGAGGAGGGCGACTGCGGGCATCGACCCGCGGTGCCGGCAGGGCTTGCAAATGGGAACCATTCGCATTACAGTTCCGCCCATGCATCCGCTCAGGGCGCGAGCGCTCGAGGGACTGTCATGATCGTCTGCCTCTGCCATCGCATCTCCGATCGCGACATCCAGCGTGCGGCCCAGCGCGGCTGCGAGTCCTTCGAGGAACTGCAGGACGACACGCGCGTGGCCACCGGCTGCGGCGCCTGCCGCGATTGCGCGGAGGAGACCTTCCTCGGCTCGGCACGACGGCCTGGCGCCTGCTCGGGCCAGGGCATGGCGGCGGCGCTGCGCGCCGGCGCCTGAGACCACATCCCGGGTCAACGCCCCGCTCCCGCGGGTGACGTCACGTCCGGCCTGCCGGCAACCGCCCGTGGACCGCCGGCACGGCCGGCATCCCGACTCAGCTCCCCGTCATGCGGCCGCCCGCTCTCGGCTCGCCATGCGGTCCAGTGCCGCCTCGAGCGTGGCCACCGCGCGATCGGCGTCGTGCAGCTTGTCCAGGCCGAACAGGCCGATGCGGAAGGTGCGGAAGTCGGCGGGTTCGTCGCACTGCAGCGGCACGCCGGAGGCCGTCTGCAGGCCCTCGGCGATGAACGCCCGCGCGCTGTGCAGGCCGATGTCGTCGGTGTAGCTCACCACGACGCCGGGTGCCTTGAAGCCATCGGCTGCCACGCTGCGGAAGCCCTTGCGCTCCAGCATCGCCCGTGCCTTCGTGCCGAGTTCCCACTGCTCCCGCCGCAGCCTCTCGAAACCGTAGGCCTCGGTCTCCAGCATCACGTCGCGCGTGCGCACGAGCGCGTCGGTGGGCATGGTCGTGTGGTAGACGTGGCTGCCGGCCTCGTAGGTCTCCATCACCTGCAGCCACTTCTTCAGGTCGCAGGCGAAGCTCGAGCTCGTCGTGCCGTCGATCGACGCGCGCGCGCGCTCGCCGAGCATCACGAACGCGCAGCACGGCGAGCCGCTCCAACCCTTCTGCGGCGCGCTCACGAGCACGTCCACACCGAGGGCCCGCATGTCGACCCAGGCTGCGCCGGAGGCGATGCAGTCCAGCACGAACAAGCCGCCCTCGGCGTGCACCGCGTCGGCCACCGTCCGCAGGTAGTCGTCCGGCAGGATCATGCCGGACGATGTCTCCACGTGCGGTGCGAACACCACGGCCGGGCGGTGCTCGCGGATCGCCGCGACCACCTCGGCGACGGGTGGCGGCGTCCACGGCGACTGGCGCGCGGCGGCCGTCATCCGCGCCTTCAGCACGACCTGCTCGGCCGGGATGCGGCCCATCTCGAGAATCTGGGTCCAGCGGTAGCTGAACCAGCCGTTGCGGATGACCATCACCTTGCGGCCGTTCGCGAACTGGCGCGCCACGGCCTCCATGCCGAAGGTGCCGCTGCCCGGCACGACGACCGCCGACCGCGCGCCATAGACCGTCTTGAGGATGCGCGAGATGTCGCGCATCGCACCCTGGAACCGCTGCGACATGTGGTTGAGCGCGCGGTCGGTGTAGACCACCGAGTATTCGAGCAGGCCGTCGGGATCGACGTCGGGCAGCAGTCCGGGCATGGCGAGTCTCCGCAGGGGGTCTTGTCGCTGAAACGCCGCGAGGCTACCACCGCCGGGCGTGGCGCGCCCGCGGGTTTTCGGGACAACGGGGCCGACGGCCGGGCGGCGCGTGACGGAGCCCACGCCGCGGGCCGGCACGGTCAACCCACGCGGCCGCAGCGGGCTTGGCCGGCGGCTGGGCGACTCGGCAGCGGCGCGTCGTGGCCGCGATCATCGGGGCCCCACGGTCACCCACGGCACCTCCAGCCAGTTGTCGGCGCGGTGCGTGACCTCGACGTTTCGCCGCGCCGCCCAGGGGATCATCTGTCGGTGCAGCGGGATCGTGTGCACGGCCGCCCTCCATTCGCGCAGCGCCTGCTTGACGAGGGCTTCGCGCTTCCTCGAGTCGGGCTCGACGCTGGACAAGGCCGCCAACCGGTCGAACCCGTCGTTGCGGGAACGGCCGTAGTTGTAGAGGCCCTCACCCCGGGGGCCGGGGTTGCGCATCACCGGCGTCAGCGTGGTCTCGGCATCGGTCACCGCACCGCCCCAGCCGAGCAGGTACATCGAGGTGTCCCACTTCTCGAGCTTCGGGAAGTAGGTGCTGCGCGGCATGCCGTTGACCCTGACCTTCACCTTGATCTGCGCCCACATCGCCGCCAGCGCCAGGCAGATCTCCTCGTCGTTCACGTAGCGGTTGTTCGGGCAGTCCAGCGTCACCTCGAAGCCTGCGGCATGGCCCGCCTCGGCCATCAGGCGTCGCGCGGCGTCGAGGTCGAACGGCAGACGCGACTCGAGTTCCGCGTCCTCGTATGCGCCCCTGGGCGACGGCGTGTAGCCACCGGTGGGCACCGACAGCCCGTTCATCAGCTTGCTGCGCAGGGTCTCGATGTCGACCGCGTGGTACAGGGCGCGGCGCACGCGAACGTCCTTGAACGGATTGCGGTCCTTGAGGCTGCCGTGCAGCAGCTCGTCCCGATGCTGGTCCATGCCGATGAAGAGGACGCGGTTCTCCGGTCCGCTGACCACCTTCACCCCGCCGATGCCTCGCAGCCGCGGCACGTCGCGAGGCGCGGGGTCGAGCACGAAGTCGATCTCGCCCGAGATCAGCGCCGCCAGCCGCGTCGCGTCGTTGGCGATCGGCGTGTAGACGATCTCCTGCACGTTGCCGGTGGCGTCGGGCCGGCCGCCGCCCCAGCCCCACCACGCCGCGTTGCGCTGGAAGGTCGTGCGGATCCCCGGCTGGCGGGACACGAGCACGTACGGGCCCGTGCCGCTGGCGTGGAAGGAAGCATGGCTCTCCTCCTTGTTCTTGTAGTCGAGCGGCCGCGTGACCCGGTGCCTCTCGGCCCACGAGCGGCTCATGATGTAGATGCTGTCCAGGTGCTGAAGGAAGACCGGGTTCACCTTGTCGAGACGGAACTCGACCGTCAGCGGGTCGATCGCCACCGCGGTGCCGACGGCCCGGGCGTACACGCTGAACGTCGAGACGGGATGGCGGGCACGGTTCACCGAGAACACGACGTCGTCGGCCGTGAAGGGCGTGCCGTCGTGGAACGTCACCCGGGGCCGCAGCTTGAAGCGCCAGGTCAGCGGCCCGGTCTGCTGCCACTCGGTGGCCAGCGAGGGGACGAGGTTCAACTGCGGGTCGTAGCGCGTCAGGCGCTCGTAGACCTGGCCGTTGAGGGTGTTGTTCAGGCCCTCGTTCTGCGACTGCGGGTCCATCGTCAGCGCATCGCCCTGGCTGGCCCAGCGCAGCGTCTGGGCCGCTGCTGCCGCCGCGACGAGCCACGCGGCCAGCGCAAAGGCTGCGGGCCGGAGGGCAACGCTGGGAAGGGTCATGGCTGCACCGGCTGGATCTCGACCGGACACAGTGTAGGCAGTCCTGGCGCGTGCACCGAGCCGGCTCGTGGATGGCACGACTCACCACGTGACTCCGGGCCAGGGTCTGCCGGACACAGGCCCGCGAACAGGCGTCGATCGCCGGCACCGGCCGCCCCTCGGCAACCGCCCCGCGAGCCTCATGCAGCAGCGCAGGCACGTCGCCACCCAGCCCGGCGATGCACGACATCCCGGCATGCCCTCCGCGATCCAGCCGGAGCGGGACAGACTTGGCCAGCTGCGGCGCGCTCGAGCAGGCCGGACTTCGGCACGCCGCGCCGGCCCATTGGGGGGCCGGCGCCACCGAGCGTCACCAGGCCTCGCCCTCAGCGCCTGTCGCGGGCGGCTGCGAGGCGATCTCGTGCAGCATCCGGGCGATGACCCGTGCGCCGTGCGCCACGGGGCGGTCCTGCGGGACGGCCACCATCCAGGTCAGCGCCAGCTTGCCCAGCGGCGCCAGCGCCAGGTCGCGCCGTTCGCCCATTGTCTCCACGGTGCTCTGCGGCAGCACCGTGTAGCCGTGCCCGTCGGCCACCAGGCTGAGCGCGAGCTGCGACGAACTGACCTCGAGCACCGGCGGGGTGTCCACCCGCATGCGGCGCAGGATGCGGTCGACCACTGCGCGCAGGTTGTTGGGCGCGCGCAGCAGCACCAGGGGCAGCGTGCCCAGCGTCGAGGGCGGCACCGCGCGGCGCATCGACAACGCGCTGCCCGCGGGGCCGACCAGGCACACGCGGTCGCTGAACAGCGGCACCGTCGTGAGGCGACCCGCCGTCTCGCTGCCGGTCAGCACCGCGAGGTCGACCGCCTCGTCGTCGAGCGCGACACGCGCACCCCGCGAGGTCGTCTCGTTGATCTCGATGCGCAGCGCCGGATGGACGTGACGCAGCCTCTGCACCAGCGGTCGCGTGAGCCGGTTGCGCAGACCCATGGGCATCGCCAGCTGCACGCGGCCGCGCAGCGTTCCGGCCTGCAGCTTCAGGTCCTCGGCGATGGACTGCGACTCGTGCAGGATGCGCCGCGCGCGCTGCAGCAGCGCGTAGCCCTGCGGCGTCGGCACGACACCCTGCGGCGTGCGCTCGAGCAGCCGGCAATCGAGCTCGAGCTCGAGCTGGGAGACCGCACGGCTCAGTGCGGACTGGGTCACGTAGACCCGTTCGGCGGCCTGGCTCAGGCTGCCGCAGGACACGATCTCGACGAAGTAATGCAGGTGTTTGATGTTCATCGGAGCAGGCCATGAGGAAAACGCATGCCCGGGCTGACAAAATTCCCCTTCCGCGCTGCGGAGCACGGATCCTAAACTCGTCTCGCCTGCGTGCGATGCGCGGAAGGAGACATGACGATGACCGATGTGAAAGACCCTCAGCGCCGCCGCTGGCTCGAGGCGGCTGGCGCCCTCGGAGCGGGCTCGGCACTGCGCGCCCTCGGCGCGACGGGGGCCCTCGGCATGTTCGGCGCACTGGGTCCGGCCGCTTCGCCGGCCCGCGCAGCGAGCTGGCCGGTGCCGCAGATCACCTTCCTGCAGCCCTACGGGCCGGGTACCGCCCTGGACGCGGTCACGCGGCTGGCGGCCAAGCAGATCAGCGACCAATGGGGTGTCCCCATCGTCGTGGAGAACCGCGCGGGGGCCAACGGCGTCGTCGGCACGGAGGCCGTGGCGCGCGGCAAGCCGGACGGCAGCCTCTTTCTCTTCACCGGCCCGGGGCATTTCACCAACGAGTTCCTGCTCGACAAGCTCCCCTACGACGCCGCGCGCGACTTCAAGGCCGTGGCGCGCATCGCCTCGGTGATGCTGGTGCTGGTGGTCCCCACCGCGTCGCCGTTCAAGACCGCGCAGGAACTCATCGCGGCCGCCCGCAGCCAGCCGGGCAAGTTGAGCTACTCCTCGGGCGGTGCCGGGAGCTCGCAGCATCTGGCGGCCGCGCTGCTCGAGAGCAAGGCCGGCATCAAGGCGCTGCACGTCCCCTACAAGGTGCAGACCCAGGCGCTCACCGACATCGTCGGCGGCCAGGTGGACTTCGGCTTCGCGGCCCTCGCGACAGCGCGCGGCCAGTTCCAGGCCGGCAAGCTGCGGCTGCTGGCGGTCACCGGCGGGCGACGATCGCAGTCACTGCCCGATGTGCCGTCACTGGCCGAGGCCGGGGTGCCCGGCTACTCGTTCTTCTCGTTGAACGCGGCCTTCGCGCACGCGGCGATGCCCGACGAACTCGTGCGCCGGATGTCCGACGCGCTGGCCGCCGTGTCGCGCAGCCGCGAGTACGTGGATCTCACCCGCACGCTGGGCATCGAGGGCGACTTCGCCGACGTCCAGAGCTTCGGCGCGGCCGTCCCGGCCGAGCGCCAGTTCTGGGCCGATCTCATCCGCACCAGCGGGGCCAAGGGCGGATGATCGCGAGCCGGCTGTCGGAGTACGACCCCCGCTGCGCGACGCTCGACGCCCTGATCGCCGACCGCGCGGCCCGCGGCCCCGACCGGCCTTTCGTCAGCTATCTGCCCGAAGGCCGGACCGTCTCCTACGGGGAGCTCGATGCGCTCACGCGACGCCTGAGCTCGGGGCTCGATGCCGACGGTGTCGAGCCTCGGGCACACGTGGCCGTGATCTTCGAGAACTGCCTCGAGCAGCTGGTCGCGACCTTCGGCGTCAACCGCGGCGGGCGGGTGACCGTGCCGATCAACGCCGCCGCACGCGGCGAGCTGCTCCAGTACTTCCTTGCCTTCGCGGACTGCAGCGCGGCCATCGTCGAGGCACGGCTGTACCCGCGCGTGGCCGAACTGCGCGACCGGCTGCCCTTGCTGCGGCGTGTCTACGTGGCCGACATCCCGAGCCGTCCCGAACCGCTGCCCGCGTGGACGGCGGACGTGCGCCCCTTCGACGAGCTGCTGGCCGCTGGCGCACCCGCAGGCGGGCAGCGGGCGCCCGGCTACCGTGACCTGGCGATGCTGATGTACACCTCGGGCACGACCGGACCGTCCAAGGCCATCATGTTCCCGCACGCGCACATCGTCTACTGGGGGCTCGAGGTGGCCCACCACCACGAGTACGTGCCCGAGGACGTGGCCTACGTCTTCATGCCGCTGTTCCACGGCAATGCGCTGCTGGGCAGCACCATGGCCACGCTCGCGGCGGGCTCGTCGATGGCCCTCGCCCATCGCTTCTCGGTGAGCCGCTTCTGGGACGACGTGCGCAGCAGCGGCGCCACGGTGACCAACGCGATCGGCAGCGTGGTCGACTTCCTCTGGGCGCAGCCGCCCGGTCCCGCCGATCGCGACCACCGCCTGCGCCGCTTCCACGCGGTGCCGGTGCCGCGCTACGCCGCGCAGATCGAGGCCCGCTTCGGCCTCTCGCTGATGAGCGCCTTCGGCTTGACCGACTACTGCCTGGGCACCGCCTTCAACACGCAACACCCGCGCGCCAAGCTGGGATCAGCCGGCACCGTGCGCACGAACATCGAGCTGCGCATCGTCGACGACGAGGACATCGAGCAGCCACCCGGCGTTCCCGGCGAGATCGTCATGCGCAACCGCATCCCGTGGGCGGCCTCGCCCGGCTACTACAAGGCGGCCGAGCAGACGCTGAACAGCCGGCGCAACCTCTGGTTCCACACCGGCGACCGCGGCCACCTCGACGCCGACGGCTACCTCTGGTTCGCCGACCGCATCAAGGACTCGATCCGTCGGCGCGGCGAGAACATCTCGGCCTTCGAGGTCGAGGAAGCCGTGCGCAGCCACCCGGCCGTGCAGGACGTCGCGGTCTACGCGATGCGCGCCGAGACCTCCGAGGACGAGGTGGCGATGTCGGTCGTGCTCCACCCCGGCACCCGGTGCGACGAGGAGAGCCTCGTGCGCCACTGCGCCGCCAACCTCGCGTACTTCATGGTGCCGCGTTTCGTCGAGATCGTGCCCGATCTGCCGATGACGCTGAGCATGAAAGTCGAGAAGTACAAGCTGCGCGAGCGCGCCGAGGCGCAGCGGCACCTGCTCTGGGACCGCCTGCGATCATCCTTCCAACCCAGCCGCTGAGCGGAGCCCCGCCATGACCAGCCAGGCCCCCACCACCGCCATCTCGCACTCGGATGCCCACCGGATCTTCGTGCGCGGTGCCGACCTCGTCGAGGAACTGATCGGCCACCTGAGCTTCACCGAGATGTTCTATTTCGAGCTGACCGGGCGACGGCCGACACCGGGCCAGACCGCCCTGCTCGACGCGGTGATGGTCACGCTGATGGAACACGGCCTGACGCCGAGCGCGATCGCCACGCGTCTGATCTACCACTCGGCGCCGGAGAACCTGCAAGGCGCCGTGGCGGCCGGGCTGCTCGGGGTGGGCAGCACCTTCATCGGCACCATGGAGGGCTGCGCGGCCCTGCTCGAGGAGATCCTCTCGGCCCCCGAGGGCATGGCCGGGCGCGCACGCGCGGTCGCACAGCGCCACCGCGAGGCGCGGCAGCTGGTGCACGGCTTCGGCCATCCCTTCCACAAGCCCGACGACCCGCGTTCGGCCCGCCTGCTCGGCCTGGCCGAACAGCACGGTCTGGCGGGGTCCCACGTGCAGGCCCTGCGCACGCTCGCGAACGCCGTCGACGAGATCTACGGCCGGCATCTGACGATCAACGCGACCGGCGCCAGCGCGGCCTTGCTGGGCGAGATCGGGCTGCCGCAGCCCATCCTGCGGGGCGTCGCGGTCACCAGTCGCGCGGCGGGCCTGGTCGGCCACATCCTCGAGGAACGCGAGCGGCCGGCGGCGCGGCACATCTGGCATTTGGTCGAGACCGGGATCCCGTACGAGGAGTAGACGCCACCGGCAGCCGCCCTGAAACGGCCGTGCGCCGGACGACAGCGGGACGCCCGCGGGCCACTGCACCTGCGCCCGAAGTGTCGTTATGCTCCGCGGGTTCTCTCGAGGAGCACCGATGGATCTCGACGACAAGGGACTGGCCACCCGCCGCGCCGTCCTGGGCGACGACTACGTCGACGGCGCGCTGGCCAGGGCCACGCCCTTCACGGCCCCGCTGCAGGAACTCGTGACGCGCCACGCCTGGGGCAACACCTGGCAACGCCCGGGCATCGACCTGCGCACGCGCAGCATCGTCACCGTCTCGATGCTCGTGGCGCTGGGCCGGATGCACGAGTTGAAGGTGCACGTGCGCGGGGCGCTGAACAATGGCGTGACGCCGCAGGAACTGCAGGAGATCTTCCTGCACGCCAGCGTGTACTGCGGCTTCCCGGCGGCGGTGGACGCCTTCCGGGCGGCGGCGGAGGTGATCGACGCCGCGTAGGCCCGGCCCGATGACAGTCGGGCGGGCCGCGCGCCGCGCACCCCTCAGTCGTCGATCTCGATCGTGATCTTCTTGACGACCCGGGTCGCGATCGGTGGCCGACCCCGGATTCGGGGTCTCAGGCCAGCTGCCGCAAGGCCTGCGCCGCGATCGCCGCGCCGTGCTCCTGCACGAAGTGCCCGCCCTGGGCGACGAGCATCGGCGGCGGGCAGCCGCGGATGCCTTGTCGCAGCTGCTCCATGCGCGCCGGCGTGAACACAGGGTCTTGGGCGCCCACGGCCATCATCGAGCGCCCGGTCCACTCGCGGGCCCAGAACGCGGCCGCCTGTCGGGACACGGCCACGCCGTCGTCGCCCGGGAACTCGGGCACCATCTCCGGAAAGGCCTGTGTGGCGACCCGATAGGCTCGATCGGGGAATGGCGCGTCGTAGGCTGCGCACTCGGCCGCGCTCATCTGCGGGTTGCCGCGGGCGAACAAGCGCGAGATCGCGAAGTCGGGCCTGGTTCGGCACATCGAGCGCCACTGCACGAAACCCTCGGGCAAGGGTGTCTCTGCGGTCGCCAGGTAGGTGTTCATCACCAGCAGGCCACGGTAACGCGCGGGCGCCGCCATCGGCAGCGTGAGCCCGAGCAGCCCGCCCCAGTCCTGCACCACCAGGTTCACGTGCCGAAGGTCCAGGCTCTCCACGAACTCCAGCAGCACCTGCCGGTGCCAGCGGAAGCTGTGCTGGGCCACGTCGGTGGGTTTGTCGCTCTTGCCGAAGCCCGGCATGTCCGGTGCAACCACGCGGTGGCCGGCCGCCAGGAACACTGGCAGCATGTGCCGGTACAGGTAGCTCCAGGCCGGGTTGCCGTGCAGGCAGAGCCAGGTCACGGGCGCATCGCGCGGGCCCTCGTCGACGTAGTGCAACCGCAAGCCGCCGAGCGCGGGCAGGTCGCCGGTGTACCGCGCCGGCCACGGGTAGCCGGGCAGGCTCTCGAAGCGCGACTCGGGCGTGCGCAGGCCGGGTATGGGACTCACTGGACAACCCTCCGCCCTGCGGGCTGCGGGATGAGCGCTTGGGAGCGGCCCGGCGCGCTCACTGGAGTACCTTCGCCCTTGAAGGGCTCCGGTATGAGCGCTTGGGAGCGGCCCGGCGCGCTCATGGGCGCCTCGGGTGGATTCTTGAACCGCTTTCGTGCGGGTCGTGCAGGCGGGAGCGGTCCGGCAGCGCGCGAACATCACCGGCGCAGCGGCTGCTATGGAACGGCGGCGCCTGTCGTTCGGCGGGCGCGGCTGGCCTCATGCCGAATCCTCGTCGGGCGCGAACCGCAAGGCCGCGACCACGATCCACGCGAAGGCCCACAGCAGCAGGGTCGCCACGACAGTCTGGGCCATCCCTTCGTGGCCGTAGAGCGCTGGCCAGAAGCCGAGCACCAGGCCATCGAAAGCCAGCGCGCCGCTGCGGGCCCAGAGCAGCACGCGCCGCGGGCTCTGGCCCAGCGCCCGCGCCACGGCCGTTGCGATGGGGATGAACAGCAGCGCCGACGGCACCTGGGCCGCGTACAGCCCGGCGCGCGAGAGCGGGTCCACGAGCCACTCCGCCGGGATGAACCGGATCACCAGCGCGAACAGGAAAGCGATCACCACCCCCAGGACGAACCCGGAAACGAGGCCATCGCGCGTGGGCCGAACCATGGTGCACCTCTGCTCTCGATGCTGGGGATGCTAGCCATGGGTGTGATTCAATTCAATTACCTCCAGGGTCATCTCCATGAGAAGCCCACGCCCTCACCCGGCGCGAAGCCGGACGCCGGCCACCGCAGCCCGCGACGGCGGCGCCGTGGCACCGACCTTCGCCGGCCTGCTGAAGGCCTGGCGCAGCGCGCGCCGCTATTCGCAGCTCGAACTGGCCTCGGAGACCGAGGTCTCGCAGCGCCACCTGAGCTTCATGGAATCGGGCCGGGCGAACCCGAGCCGCGACATGGTCCTGCACCTGTCGCAGGTGCTGCGCGTGCCGCTGCGCGAGCGCAACGACATGCTGCTCGCCGCAGGCTATGCCCCGCTGTACCCGGAACGGGCGCTGAACGACGCCAGCATGGCGGGGATCCGCCGAGCCCTGGAGACCACGCTGCGGCACCACGAGCCCTTTCCGGGCCTGGTGGTCGACCGGCAATGGAACGTCCTGATGCACAACGCCGCCGTCGATCGCCTGATCGGCCTGCTCGGGCCGCCGGCACGGGTGTGGAAGCGGGTGGATCCGTCCGGCAGTCGCAACCTGATGCGCCTGACCCTGCACCCCAAGGGCCTGCGGCCGCTGGTGGTCGACTGGCGGCCAACCGCGGCCGCCCTGCTGGCGCGGCTGCAGGCCGAGCTGCAGGCCAACCCGGCCAGTGCCGGCCTACGGGCCCTGCTGGCCGAGCTGCACGAGCTGCCGGGGATGCCGACCCCTGCGGAGGCCGACGCCGCGCCGCCGATGCAGGTGCCGGTGCTGAGCCTCAAGCTGCGTCGGGGCGACGCCACGCTCGAGCTGTTCTCGATGGTCTGCACCTTCGGCACGGCCCTGGACCTGACGGCCGACGAACTGCGCCTCGAGCTGCTGTTCCCTGGCGACGACACCACGGCGCAGTTCCTCCGCTCTGCCGAACAGAGGGCATGACGCTTGGACAGTCCCGACGGACTGACTGGTGCCCAACCCCACTCGATCATCAACGGCTTCTGCGAGCCGTTGAGTCACCTGCAAGACACCTCGAACCTCGCTGGTTCTACCGTCAGTCGTACTGAGCTGCCCCCTTGCGCCGGACAAGCGTCACGGAAGAAGCCCGGTGCGAGGGCCGTGATCTGGTTGGCTGCCGGGGTTCGGTGATCGGCACCGCCGCCCTGCCGGCGCTGCTGCTCGGCGAAGCGCGCGGGTGGGATGCGACCTCACGGCCCGCTGCCTGCCGACCTTGGATCGCGACGTCGGCCGTTGCCTTGCCTCCGAATGGCGCGAGGGACTCACGGCGACCTGTCTTCGGCAGCTCGGGGGTCCGCCACGACCTGCACGCCGCACTGCGCTTCGGCCAGCACATGCTTGGTCACGCTGCCGAGCGGCAACTCCTCGGTGATGCGCGTGCCGTGCTTGCCCACGACGATGAGGTCGGCATCGTAGTCTGCAGCATCGGTCGCCAGTTGCGCCAGCCGTTCGCATGCGTCGGCCTCGAGGGTTGCCCTGGTCGCCGAGAGGTTCGCGCCGAGCAGCTCGCGCAGGCTGTCGAGGGCATCCAGCTCCAGCGCGTGGACGATGTGAACTTCGCTGCCGGCAGAGGATGCCAGAAGAAGGGCGCGGTGGACAGCATGGCGCGCGGGCGCGGAAAGGTCGGTGGCGACGAGGATCATCCGGGCAGTCGTCATTTCGGCTCCTCCTGCACGTGGGCTTCGACGACGGACTGGTAGTCCGAATTGCGGATGTCCTGCAGCATCTGGTCGACGTCGACGGTGGGCACCCGCAGCACCCGCAGGGCGATCGCGCCGAGACGCAGGCTGGACTCGATCGCCTCGGGATAGGCGTGCATCGCGCCTGCGCCCATCAGGGCCGAACTGGCTTGGAGATCCCGCGCACGGGCGATCACCGGAACCAGTGGGCAATGCTGGTGCAGGGCAGCAACCGCTCGCAGCGCGACGACATGGCTGTCGACGGTGACGATGGCCAGGCTGGCGCGCTCGGCCCGCACCGCGGTCAGAAGCTCCAGGTCCGCGATGTCGCCGTAAACAACGGCGTGTCCGTCGGCCTGCCCTTGTCGTACCCGCTTCGGATCGGTGTCGAAAGCCAGGAAATCGACGCCGCTGGACTTGAGCAGAACGGCAATGGTGTGACCGACTCGGCCGTAGCCGCCGATCAGCACCTGGGGCGAGGGCAGGCCGGCAAGCGGGTCCGCCAGCGGCGAGGCCTCGTCTGCAGGCTTGGTCAGCCGGGCCGCGATCCTGTCGTTGTACCGGATCAGCAGGACGCCTCCAATCATCGACAGCAGGACGGCGTTGAGCACGATCTGACCGGTCTCCTGCGCGATGACCCCGGCACCGAGCGCGACGGCAAGCAGGGCAAAGCCGAACTCGCCACCCACCGCCAGGAGGAGGGCGGTACGCCAGGCGGCGAGTGCATCCATGCCGCTCGCCCGCACGATCACGACGACGACGACGATCTTCGTCAGCAGCAACAACAGAGCGCCCATCAGGGCCCAGTGCCAGATGCGCGGCAGAGAAGCCGGATCGATCAACATGCCGATGCCGACGAAGAAGAGGCCGAGCAGCACATCGCGAAACGGACGAATGCTGGACTCCACCTGATGTCGGAACTCGGTCTCCCCGAGCATCATGCCCGCCAGGAATGCGCCAAAGGCCAGCGACAGCCCCAGACTGCTGGTCGTCCACGCGGCCGCGAGCACCACCAGCAGGACCGTGAGGGTGAACAGTTCCGCAGAGCGCCGCTCGGCGACCCTGTGGAAGAACGGGCGCAAGGCCCAGCGTGCCGCGTAGAAGACGAAGGCGAATGCCAACACGGCCTTCGCCATGGCCCAGCCCAGTTCGCCGGCCAGCTTGTCCATCCCGGTGGCTGCGCCCAACACAGGAATCAGAATCAGGAATGGCACGGCGGTGACATCCTGGAAGACCGAAATGGCGAGACCAAGCCGGCCGTGCGGGCTGCCGTCCTCGCTCTGTTCCCCCAGCTGACGGCCGATGATGGTGGACGAGGATTGTGCGAACACCGCGCCGATGACGAAGGCCACCGCGGCGTCCACGCCGGCGAGCCACAGCAGCACGGCCACGACGACCGTTGTCAGCACAACCTGCGCGGTGCCGAGACCGAGGATCTGATGGCGCATCGCATGCAGCTGCGGCAGGGAGTAATTGAGCCCGATGGAGAACAGCAGGAAGACCACGCCGAACTCGGCCAGCACCTTGAATCCCGCAACATTCACAGTCGGGCCGGCGGTGTGCGGGCCGAGGATCAGCCCGACCAGCAGGTAACCGAGGCTCGTCGGGACGTGCAGCCGCTGAAAGGCGACCATGGTGACCACGGCCACGGCCAGCAGGAGGATGACTTGAGCCAGGTGGTCCATGGGGTTCGTCGACTCATGCTGTCTTCGTGTGCGGATCGGCGTAGCCGCCGAAGTGCTCACGAAGGACGTCCAGTCCCCTCACCAAGGAAAGTGCCCCTTGAGTGGCTCACTCCCACTCGATCGTCGCCGGCGGCTTGCTGCTGACGTCGTAGGTCACGCGGTTGATGCCGCGGACCTCGTTGATGATGCGGCTGGAGACGCGCTTGAGCAGCGCGTAGGGCAGCTCGGCCCAGTCGGCGGTCATGAAGTCGCTGGTCTGCACCGCGCGCAGCGCGACGACGTGGTCGTAGGTGCGGCCGTCGCCCATCACGCCCACGCTCTTCACCGGCAGGAAGACGGCGAAGGCCTGCGAGGTCAGGTCGTACCAGGTCTTGCCGGTGTGCTCGTCGACCGTCCGGCGCAGTTCCTCGATGAAGATGTGGTCGGCGCGGCGCAGCAGCTCCGCGTACTCGCGCTTGACCTCGCCGAGGATGCGCACGCCCAGCCCCGGCCCCGGGAACGGGTGGCGGTAGACCATGTCGTGCGGCAGGCCGAGCGCGACGCCAAGCTCGCGCACCTCGTCCTTGAACAGGTCGCGAAGCGGCTCGAGCAGCTTCAGGCCCAGCGTCTGCGGCAGGCCGCCGACGTTGTGGTGGCTCTTGATCGTCGTCGCCTTCTTCGTGCGCGCGCCGCCCGACTCGATCACGTCGGGATAGATGGTGCCTTGCGCGAGCCACCTCGCGTCGGCCAGCTTCCTCGCCTCGCGCTGGAAGACCTCGACGAACTCGCGGCCGATGATCTTGCGCTTGGCCTCCGGGTCGGCCACCCCGGCCAGCGCCCCCATGAACTCGCTGCTCGCGTCGACGTGCACGACCTTCGCGTGCAGCCGGCCGGCGAACATCTCCATCACCATGGCGCCTTCGTTGAGGCGCAGCAGGCCGTGGTCGACGAAGACGCAGGTCAGCTGGTCGCCGATCGCGCGGTGGATCAGCGCCGCGGCCACGCTGGAGTCGACGCCGCCGGACAGCCCGAGGACGACCTCCTCGCGGCCAACCTGCTGGCGGATGCGCTCCACGGCCTCGGCGATGTGGTCACGCATCACCCAGTCGGGCTTCGCTGCGCAGATCTCGAGCACGAAGCGCTCGAGCAGCGCCCGGCCCTGCAGCGTGTGCGTGACCTCCGGGTGGAACTGCACCGCGTAGTAGCCGCGCGCTTCGTCGGCCATCCCGGCTATCGGGCAGGACGGCGTGCTGGCCATCAGCTTGAAGCCCGGCGGCAGCGTGGTGACCTTGTCGCCGTGGCTCATCCACACCTTCAGCATGCCGTGGCCCTCGGCGGTGCGGAAGTCCTCGATGCCGTCGAGCAGCCGCGTGTGGCCCCGCGCCCGCACCTCGGCATAGCCGAACTCGCGGTGGTCGCTCCACTCGACGCCGCCGCCGAGCTGCACGGCCATGGTCTGCATGCCGTAGCAGATGCCCAGCACCGGCACGCCCAAGTCCCAGACCACCTGCGGCGCGCGCAGCTGGTGGTCCTCGTAGGTGCTCGCGTGGCTGCCCGACAGGATGATGCCCCGGGGCGCGAACTCGCGGATGACACGCTCGTCGACGTCGTTGGGGTGGATCTCGCAGTAGACGTGGGCCTCGCGCACGCGCCGGGCGATCAGCTGCGTGACCTGCGAGCCGAAGTCGAGGATCAGGATCTTGTCGTGTGTCATCGGGAGGGGACCGCCGCGGCGGCCGGGTGACGGCGAGCGTGCAGCAGCGCGAGCGTCAGCGCGACGGCCTGCAGCGCAGCGCAGAAGAACATCGGCAGGCCCGAGCGCCAGTCGGCGGCCGGGAACGAGGTCATCGTCATCAGCAGCGGCGTCACGAGCACCGGCGCGACGACGGCCGTCAGGCTGTTCAGGCTGCTGACGGCTCCCATCGTCTGCCCCTGCACGGTCTCGTCAGCCGCTGCCGAGACCATGCCCTGCAGCGACGACGCGACCGCGGCGCCGAGGATGTTGGCGAAGACGATCACGTAGAGCATCAGGCTGGTCGTCGCCAGGCCCCAGGCGACGTAGGCCAGCGTCGACGACAGCAGCCCGATGATCGCCAGGCGCCGCGCGCCGAAGACCCGCAGCAGACGCCCGAGCAGGCCGCCCTGCACGAAGGCCGCCACGAGGCCCACCGCGAACAGCGACCACCCGCTCTCCGTGGGTCCCCAGCCGTAGCGGTGCGTGCCGTACAGCACCCAGCTCGTGTACAGCGAGAACTGCGCCAGACCGGCGAAGGCCAGCACGCCGACGAGCACGCCGACGCCGCGCAGCGCGGCCAGCTGGCGGAAGGAGCGCAGCGGATTGGCCGCCCACCAGGCCGTTCGATGCCGTGCGGCCGGCGGCAGCGACTCGGGCAACACGAACCAGCCGTAGGCGAGGTTGAGCAATGCCAGCACGCCGGCGGCGACGAAAGGCAGGCGCACGTCGATGCCGCCGAGCAGGCCACCCAGCACGGGGCCGAGGATGAAGCCGATGCCGAACATCGCGCCGAGCATGCCGAAGCGACGCGCCCGCTCGTGCGGCGGCGTGATGTCGGCCACGTAGGCGTTGGCCACCGCGGCATTGGCCTGCATCGCGCCGCCCACGATGCGCGAGGCCACCAGCATCCAGGCCGCCGTCGCCAGTGCGGTGGCGAAGAAGTTCAGCGCCAGGCCGGTGAAGCCGAGCAGCAGCACCGGCCGGCGGCCGTAGCGGTCGGACAACGCGCCGAGGATCGGAGCGGCGACGAACTGCGCGATGGCGTAGCTGACGACAACGATGCCGTACCAGCGCGCCTGGTCCGCAGGATCGGCCGTGAACTGGCCGACCATCGCCGGCAGCACCGGCACGATGATGCCGACCGCCAGCATGTCGATCAGCACGACGAGCATGATGAAGCGCATCGCCGCCCGCCCGGGCAGCGCTCCGGCACCGGCCCCCGCCGGTGCGTCGGCCGGCCTGTCGTCCGGGTCGGCGACGCTCACGCTCGGGCCTTCACTCGGCACGGTAGTTCGGTGCTTCCTTCGTGATCTGCACGTCGTGCACGTGGCTCTCGCGGATGCCGGCCGCGGTGATCTCGACGAACTCCGAGCGGCTCTGCATCTCGGCGATCGTCGCGCAGCCGCAGTAGCCCATCGCCGCGCGCAGGCCGCCGGCCATCTGGAAGACGATGCTGACCATCGAGCCCTTGTACGGCACGCGTCCCTCGATGCCCTCGGGAACCAGCTTGTCGGCGTTGGGGTTCGCCGCCTCGTCGTTCTCCTGGAAGTAGCGGTCCGCCGAGCCGGCGCGCATCGCGCCGATCGAGCCCATGCCGCGATAGCTCTTGTAGCTGCGCCCCTGGTAGAGGATGACCTCGCCGGGTGCCTCCTCGGTGCCGGCGAACATGCCGCCCATCATCACCGTGCTCGCGCCGGCGGCGATCGCCTTGGCGATGTCGCCGGAGTAGCGGATGCCGCCGTCGGCGATCAGCGGGATGCCGGTGCCGCGCAGCGCGGTCGCGACCCCGTCGATCGCGGTGATCTGCGGCACGCCGACGCCGGCGACGATGCGCGTCGTGCAGATCGAGCCCGGCCCGATCCCGACCTTCACCGCGTCGGCGCCAGCCTCCACGAGGGCGGCGGCCGCCGCTCCGGTGGCGATGTTGCCGCCGATCACGTCGACGCCCGGGTACTGGCGCTTGACCCAGCGCACGCGCTCGATGACCCCCTGGCTGTGGCCGTGCGCGGTGTCGACGACGATCGCGTCGACACCGGCCTTGACCAGCAGCTCGACCCGCTCCTCGGTGCCCTCGCCGACACCGACCGCCGCGCCGACGCGCAGGCGGCCTGTCGCATCACGTGCCGCGTTGGGGAAGTTGGTCTGCTTGGTGATGTCCTTGACGGTCATCAGCCCGCGCAGCTCGAACTCGTCGCTGACCACCAGCACGCGCTCGAGGCGGTGGCGGTGCATCAGGGCCTTGCCCTCGTCGAGGGACGCGCCCTCGCGGACCCAGACGAGCCGTTCGCGCGGCGTCATGATCTCGCGAACCGCCACGTCCAGGCGCGTCTCGAAGCGCAGGTCGCGGTTGGTGACGATGCCGACGACCTGCCGGCCCTGCAGCACCGGGAAGCCGGAGACCCCGTGCTGCTGCGACAGCGCCATCACCTGGCGCACCGTCATGTCCGGCGTCACCGTGATCGGGTCGCGCAGCACCCCGGACTCGTAGCGCTTGACGCGCGCGACCTCGGCAGCCTGCGCGGCCGGCGGCAGGTTCTTGTGGACGATGCCGACGCCGCCCTCCTGCGCGATCGCGATGGCCAGCCGCGCCTCGGTCACCGTGTCCATCGCGGCCGAGACCAGCGGCAGCTGCAGCTCGATGTTGCGGGTCAGGCGGGTGGCGAGGCTGGTATCGCGGGGCAGGACCTGGGAATAGGCCGGGACCAGCAGCACGTCGTCGAAGGTGAGTGCTTTGCCCAGAAGGCGCATGGGATGTGACTCCGATGGCAAAAACGGATTATAGAAACGCCGCGATGCCGCCTCAGTTCAGGCGAGCGCCGCGCCCTCGCCCCCGTACACTCGGGCACGCACCCGCCCAGCACGCTCCTCATGGTCGACAACCTCGATGCCCGCCCCCTCCGCCCGGCGTCCGCCCGGCGGCAGCGTCGGTGGCAGCGACCGGTGATCGCCGCCGCTTGCGCGGCGGGGCTGCTGCTGGCCGCGACCTTGGCGCAGGCCCAATGGAAGTGGCGCGATGCCTCGGGCGTGACCCACTTCAGCGACCGCCCGCCGCCTGCATCGGTGCCCGACAAGGACATCCTGCAGCGCCCCGGCGCGGCGCGCAAAGCCCCGTCCGGCACGGGCTCGCCGGCGACGGCACAAGCCGCCGAGGCAGGGGCCTCTGCCGCGGGCTCGAACGTGAGCGCCCGCGCCGCGGACGGACCGCGGTCGAAGTCCCTGCTCGACCAGCAGGTCGAGGCCCGACGCAAGTCCGAGGAGCAGGAGCGTGCCGCGAGGGCGCGTGCCGAAGAGGAGCGCCAGGCCGCGGTTCGCGCCGACAACTGCAGCCGCGCCCGTTCGGCGCTGGCCATGCTGGACAGCGGACAGCGGGTCTCGCGCGTCAACGCCAAGGGCGAGCGCGAGGTCCTCGACGACCGTCAGCGGGCCGACGAAGGGCGGCGCGCCCGCGAGATCATCGCCTCGGATTGCCGCTGACGCCGGCCAGCGGCCGGGAGCGCTCGGCCTTCTGCCGGTAGCGCAGGCGCCGGGCCTCCTTCGGGTCGCAGCGCAACGGGCGGTAGATCTCGACGCGGTCGTGCATGCGCAGCGCGGTGTCCGGTTCAGCCTGGCGCCCCCAGATGCCCACCGCGAGCCCGGCCGCCTGCGGGTGACGCTCGAGCAGCCCGCTGGCGCGCAGGGCATCGGCCACGGTGCTGCCCCCCGGCAGGGTCAGGCGCACGACATCCACCTGCCCGGCATCGGGGCTGAAGGCGACCGTCACCTCGAGATCGTCGGCGTTCATCGCGGTCCGTGAACCTTCTCGGCGCGCTGCACGAACGAGTCGACGAGCGTGTTGGCGACTCGGTCGAACACCGGGCTGACCACCCGCTCCAGCGCGCCGCTGGAGAACCCGTAGCGCAGGTCGAGCTCGACCTTGCACGCCGGCCGGTCGACGCCCGGGGTTCCCAGCGGGCGGAACAGCCACTGGCCCTCGAGCACCGAGAACGGCCCGTCGACCAGCCGCACCACCACCGATGCGTCGGGAACGTGCAGGTTGCGTGTCGTGAACGCATGCCGCACGCCGGCATAGGCCAGGCCCAGGCGCGCGGTGACCCCGTCGTCGTGCCACTCGAGCACCTCGGCGGCGTCACACCACGGCAGGAAGGCGGGGTACTCCTCGACGTCGGTCACCAGGGCGTACATCTCGTGCGCCGAGTACCACAGCAGGACGGACTTCTTCACCTGCTTCATAGAATGGCCGATTCTAGGCAAGCACCATGCCCCCACCGACGTCCCACATCGCCGAGAACCGCCGCGCCCGCTTCGAGTACCACCTCGAGGAGACGCACGAGGCGGGCATCGTCCTGGCGGGCTGGGAGATCAAGGCCATCCGCGCCGGCCAGGTGCAGCTGACCGACGGCTACGTCGTGATCCGCGATGGCGAGCTGTACCTGATCGGCTGTCGCATCAATGCCTTGCGCTCCGCCTCGACGCATGTCCTGCCGGAGCCCGACCGAACCAAGAAGCTGCTGATGCACAAGGACGAGATCCGGCGGCTGATCGGCAAGGTCGAGCAGCGCGGCTACACGCTCGTCCCCCTGAACCTGCACTACAAGGGCGGCCGCGTGAAGGTGGCGATCGCCCTGGCGCGGGGCAAGGCGCAGCACGACAAGCGCGAGACCGAGAAGCAGCGCGACTGGGACCGCGAACGGGGCCGGCTGATGCGCCACAAGGTCTCGACGCGCGCAGGGTCCTGAGCACGCCGGGCAGGCGCAGGGTCCTGAACGCACCGGGCAGGCGCGCGGGGCGGGAGGGGGCGGTCCGTGCCGGACGCCCGTCGAGGTCGGCGTCGACAGCCGCACGGGCACGAGCCGATCAGCCGTTGTCCGGGAGGCAAGCGCCGGAATGGCGCCCCTTTGCCGTGCACTTCGGGCGCTGACACCGCGCGCCCCTGCCCAGAATCGGCAAGAGGCAGGCGACATCGGCCGGCGGAACGTCCGCGCTCGAGCCCGCAGCCGCCTGCCGCCGCTGCCGCACGCCCATGCGCCCCGCCCCCCCGTCGCACGCCCCCTGCCCTCGCCTGTCGTGGACGGCCGGCGGGTCGGACGGCCACAGCTTCCGCTGGCCGGACGAAGACCCCACACCGGCCAGCCTGCGCGCCCGCTTGTGTCGGGCCTGGCAGGGCTTGCGGCGTCCGGCGGGCACCACACCAGCCCTGACGCGGTCGTCGGCCCGTCGCCGGCTGCGCCTGCGCGAGCTGCTGCGCACGCGGCCCCTGCCGCTGGCCCTTGCGCTGGCCGTCGGCCTCGGGCCGCTGGCCTGGGCGCTGCACGGCATCGACGGCTGGGGAAGCCTGCGGGTCGACCCTTCGAGCGTGCCGGGCATCGCACCAGCGGGTTCGCAGGCGCCGCAGCAGGAGAACCTGAGCTCGGCCGACGTCGCCAGCGGCCTGCGCCACACGTCCCCTGGCGCCGCCGGGCCAGGCGCCGCAGCGTCCAGCGCCTCGCCGGCGCACGAGCCGCAATGGGGCGAGCCCCTGCCCGCGTACCGCCACCTCTTCGGCGAGACGCCGGAGTCCGCCGGACCCGCCCTGCCTCCGGGAACCGCGCGTCGCACGTCCGGCTCGGTCGTGCTGGCGTCGGAGTACTACGCAGCGCGCGGGTCCCCGCCGCCGTTGCCTGGCGGCGGCGAGGGCCGAGCATCGGTCGGGACCGCGGCCGAGGCGCCGGTCCCGCCGCGTGCCGAGCCCCGTCCGCTCGGACTGGCCCGGGCCGCGGAGCTGCTCGGGCTGTCTGCGGAGGTGGCGCTCGACGACCGGGCGGCGCCACCTCCCGCGGGTTCTCGGGCGTGGACGCTGACCGAGGCCGTCGAGCGCGCGCTGGCCCGCAGCCCCGAAGTGCGCGACGCCCGCGAGCGCCTGGACGCCTTCCGCCAGGCCGTGCGCAGCGCGCGCCCGTCGCCCTGGGTCGCCTTCGGCCGCCGCAGCCCGCCTGCGGACGAAGGCATCGGGCCCGCCGGTGCGCCCATCGTGCCCGACGCCGACCACGCGATCGCGTTGACGAGCGCCGCAACCCTCGTCTGGCGGGAAACGGCAGCCGACGAGGCCGCGCAGGTCGCGCAGTCCGTCCTGCAGACTCTGCAGGCCCGCGTCGCGCTGCAGATGGCAGCCGATTACGAACGCCAGCTGCGGCACCTGCTCGCGCTCGCCACCGCGCGTCACAGCCGCGACCCGGCTGCGCTGGCCGAACGCAGCCGGCTGCGCCTGCGCGCTGCGCAGTCGCGTGCCTCGCTCGTCGATGCGCGCGTCGTCTTCGAGGCCTCACGCGACGACCTGGCGGCAAGGATCGGCGAGGCCCCGGCGGCACTCGCCCTGGACCTCCCGCCGGCCTGGCGGGCGCCGGCGGACCTGCGCAGCGCCCTCGACGACGCCCGGCAACGCAACCCGGACTGGGTCGCTTCACGGTCGGACGTCGCGGGCCTGGCCTTCGCGGCCTGGCGCGCGACGCGCCGCCCATCACCGAACGCGGCCGGCACGCCGTCCTGGCGGTTCGACGATGGCGGCCCTGCCCTGCGCCGCGTCCCCGTCAGCTTCGCCGGCAGCCCCGGTGATCGACGGGATCCGCCGGCCGCGGCCGACCTGCGCATCCGGCGCGAGCTGCGGCAGGCCTACCAGGCGCTGCAGGCCGTGGACGGGCAGCAGCTTCTGCATCGCGAGGGACTGGCCACTCAGCGCCGGGCGCTCGGCGCCGCGCGCACCCGTTGGCTGGCCGGCGAGCGGCCGCTGGACGAGCTGCTCGAGGCCTACCGCCTGCAGCACGAGCGGCGCACCGAGCTTGCCGCCCTGCTGTTCGCCGAGGCGCGCCTGCACGTGCGCATCGCGCAACTCGCCGGGTATCTGCCGCCGACGGCCGCCGGCGCGGACCTCGGGCGCTGAGGTCGCGGGCTCGGACGACGGCGCCTCAGGCGCCGAACGCGCCGGCCAGCGCCTGGGCCAGATCCGCCTGCAGGTCGGCCACCGCCTCGAGCCCGATCGAGAACCGCACGAGGTGACCGCGCCAGGCCGTCCCCGCGGTGCGCATCGACGCGATGTCGTAGGGCACCACCAGGCTCACCGGCCCGCCCCAGGAATAGCCGATGCGGAACAGGCGCAAGGCGTCGACGAACGCGTCGACCTGCTCCCGGGCGAAGCGCTCGTCGAGCAGGATCGAGAACAGCCCCGCCGCGGCGCTGCAATGGCTCGCCCAGTGCTCGTGCCCTGGCGAGCCCGGCAGCGCCGGATGCAGCACCCGGACAACCTGCCGCTGCCCCGAGAGCCAGCGCGCGACCTCGCGCGCCGCGCGGTCGTGGGCTTCGTAGCGCAGGCGCAGCGAGGGCAGCGAGCGCAGCACGAGCTCGGCATCGTTCGCGGCGACGCCGGTGCCGGTGATGCCGTGCATCTGCAGGATGCGGTGCGCGAGCGCCTCGTCACGCGTGACGACCGAGCCCATCAGCACGTCGGCGCCGCCGGACGGGTACTTGGTCAGCGCGTGCACCGAGACGTCGACACCCATGTCGAAGGCGTTGAAGGCGACGCCGGCGCCCCAGGTGTTGTCCAGTGCAAGCGTCGCGCTCCCGTGGCGAGCGGCCGCCACCAGCGCGCGCAGGTCCGGGAACTCCATCGTCACCGAGCCCGGCGCCTCGAGCCACACCAGCCGTGTCCGTGGGCCGACCATGGCTGCCAGCCCGGCCGGATCCATCGCGTCGTACTCGCGCCAGTCCACGCCCATCGTCGCGAGCAGGGTGCGCGCCTGCTCCTTCGAGGGGCCGTAGACGTTGTGCGGCAGCAGGACCTCGTCGCCGTGCCGCAGCAGGGCCAGGTTGACCAGCGTGATCGCCGCAAGGCCGCTGGGTGCCAGCACGGCATGGCGGCCGCCCTCCAGGGAGGCGATGCGTGCCTCCAGCGTGAAGGTCGTCGGCGTACCGTGCAACCCGTAGGTGTAGCCTTCGCGGCTCTTCCAAGACCGCGAACGCAACGCGGCGACGTTCGCGAACATCACGGTCGAGGCCTTGTGCACGGCCGGCGCGAACGCGTCGAAGCCGGCGGGCGGCGCATAGGGGTGGTGGATCTGGCCGGTGGTCAGCGGGTCGTTCATCTCGGGGCTCGGCCGTGGTCGGCGGCCGATGGTGGATGCGGGGGCAGGACGGCCGTGACGATCGCGAGTCGCGGCAAGGGCCAGGGGGCTCCGGGCAGCGTCACAACGGTTGCGCGACGAGGTCGTGGCCCCGCGCGTCGACGACGCGGGCGCGGACGAACTCGCCGACCTTGAGGGTGCGCGAGGCCTTCTCGGGCGACAGCAGGTGGACGACGCCGTCGATCTCGGGCGCGTCGGCGTAGCTGCGCCCGCGGCCGCCGCGCCGGCCGAGCGCCGGCGCGTGGTCGACCAGCACCTGCATCTGCGCGCCGATGCGCCGGCGCAGCCGCTGCACGGACACGGCCTCGGCAACCTCCATGAAGCGTGCACGCCGTTCCTCGCGCAGTTGCGCCGGCAGCTGGCCCGGCAGCTCGTTGGCCGCGGCACCGCGCACGGGCGAATAGGCGAAGCAGCCAGCCCGGTCGACCTGCGCCTCGCGCACGAAATCGAGCAGCGCCTCGAACTCGGCCTCGGTCTCGCCCGGGAAGCCGGCGATGAAGGTCGAGCGGACCACGATCTCGGGACACGCGCGGCGCCAGGTCTCGAGCCGCTCGAGGTTGCGCTCGCCGCTGGCCGGGCGGCGCATGCGCCTGAGCACGTCCGGGTGGGCGTGCTGGAAGGGCACGTCCAGGTACGGCAGGATGCGTCCGTCGGCCATCAGCGGCAGCACCTCGTCGACGTGCGGATAGGGGTAGACGTAGTGCAGGCGCACCCAGGCACCGTACGGCTCGGCCAGCTTGGCAAGCTCCTCGCAAAGCTCGGCAAAGCGCGTGCGGATCGGACGACCATCCCAGAAGCCCGTGCGATAGCGGAGGTCCACGCCGTAGGCGCTGGTGTCCTGGCTGACGATCAGCAGCTCGCGCACGCCGGACTCGAACAGCGCACGCGCCTCGCCCAGCACCTCGCCGATCGGCCGCGACACCAGGTCGCCCCGCATCGACGGGATGATGCAGAACGTGCAGCGATGGTTGCAGCCCTCGCTGATCTTCAGGTACGCGTAATGGCGCGGCGTCAGCTTGATGCCCGCCTCGCCGCGGAACTCGGCGCGGGCCTCCGGCACGAGGTCGACGAAGGGGTCGTGCGGCTTGGGCACGTGGCGGTGCACCGCGTCCATCACCTCCTGCGTCGCATGCGGGCCGGTCACCGCGAGCACCTTCGGGTGCACCTCGCGCACCAGCGAGCCGCCGCTGTCGCCCGGGCGCGCGCCAAGGCAGCCGGTGACGATCACGTGGCCGTTCTCGGCCAGCGCCTCGCCGATGGTGTCCAGGCTCTCCTGGACGGCGTCGTCGATGAAGCCGCAGGTGTTGACGATGACCAGGTCGGCGCCGGCGAAGGTCTTGCTGGTGGCATAACCTTCGGCGCGCAGCTGCGTGAGGATCAGCTCCGAGTCCGTCAGCGCCTTCGGGCAGCCCAGCGAGACGAATGCAACGGTCGGAACGCTCGACGCTTCAGCGGTACGCGTGTCTCGTGACATGCAGGCATTGTCCGTGATCGGACCGCACACGCTGGACACACCGGTGCGCTGGTTGCTTCCGGCTCCAGGTGATTCCTTGCTGACACTTGAAGGTATGCGGCGTGGCTCGCTCGGCACTCGCGCAGCGTTTGCGGGCCACGGTGGTGCCTGCCGAGGACAGCGGGTGCCCTTCCCCGGAAGCAAAGGAGGAGGGGCGGGGGCAGCCCGCCCCGGGGGGCATGGAGGGGGAGGGCACCCGCTGGCC